>Ga0164292_10004513_pt1 | contig 11335 bp, 11 predicted proteins | sample GEODES117metaG_FD_111486 | JGI IMG/M metagenome (GOLD analysis project Ga0164292, IMG submission 111486) | Eutrophic lake water microbial communities from Lake Mendota, Wisconsin, USA - GEODES117 metaG | ecosystem: Environmental > Aquatic > Freshwater > Lake | place: USA: Lake Mendota... | reverse complement strand
ATTATGTATTTCAATAATATATTATACCTTATATATAGTGTATAGTATACCGTACACATAGTTTATATTATACCATAGACATAGTATACCGTAGACATAGTATACCGTAGACATAGTATACCGTAGACATAGTATATAGTATAAAAACATATGGTGTCAAATTTTGATACAGTACAATTTAAACTGTCACCGTACATGGTGTCAAGAAATGAGTGACAAAACGCCATTTTAGTACTCATTTCTTGGCTTCATTTTAACACAATTTGGCACCATATATGGTCTTAAGAAATGACCGCGTTTTTGAAGAAATGACTGACAAAACGCAGCTATGGCTCACAAAAGAAAAAAGGGGTTTTACACCCTTGATCCTACAAACAGATGTTAGTTCATGTTAAATTATATAGTATCGTATTCTTACCTTTTTCAATAAAAAAATATTATTTATTTATATTTATTTATTTATTTATTTATTTAACTACTACAACTACTACTACAACTACAACTACAACTACATCTATTCTACATCGCTCATGTCATCTTCGCTTAATTCGTCTTCACTGTCGTCCGGTAGCGCTTTAATCGTGTTCGTTACTGGATCATAAATACCCATCTCTTCTTTGGTTTCTGGGTTGTACAACAAGTTATCCGCCGTCTTTAAGTACTGTTTGCCTTCAATTGTAATTCGTTTTACTGTTACCTTTTTTGGCGCTGCTGCTACTGGTTCTGCTACTGGTTCTGCTACTGGTTCTGCTACTGGTTCTGCTGATTTCGCTTCTTTTTGTTTCTTTTCCGGTGTAGTCGCCTTCTTTTGCTGCTCTTTCAGCTTCTTTATTCCTTCTTCTTTTTTCAGCGCCTTTTCCTCGGCGATTTTCTGTTCTTTTGCTGCCTTTTCCTCGGCGATTTTCTGTGCCTTTTCGGCTTCTTTCGCTGCCTTTTCATCTGCTATTTGTTGCGCTTTGGCACTACGTAGTGCCGCCTTTTCATCAGCGATTTGTTGCGCTTTTGCTGCTTTTTCATCTGCGATTTGTTGCGCTTTGGCTGCCTTTTCTGCTTCTTTGGCTGCCTTTTCGTCTGCGATTTGTTGCGCTTTTGCTGCCTTTTCATCAGCGATTTTCTGCGCTTTTGCTGCCTTTTCCGCATCTTTGGCTGCCTTTTCATCAGCTTGTTGCTGTTTCTTTAGCGCCACTTCTGCTTCTTTGGCTGCCTTTTCATCAGCTTGTTGCTGCTTCTTTAGCGCCACTTCTGCTTCTTTGGCTGCCTTTTCATCAGCTTGTTGCTGTTTCTTTAGCGCCACTTCTGCTTCTTTGGCTGCCTTTTCATCAGCTTGTTGCTGTTTCTTTAGCGCCTTTTCTGCCTTCTCTGCTTCTTTGACACTATGTAATGCCGCCTTTTCGTCTGATTGTTGCTGCGCAGAAGGCGCCTCTAAGGTTTCTAAATCAACCGAATCTTCTTCTAGATCGTCCATCAATTGTGCTAACAAATCGTCTTCTACTGCTACCGTTACCGTTTCTACTTTCTTCTTCTTTTCTTTTTTTTCACCTGCTACAAAATGCATTTCATCTATTTTTAGATTTTGCTTACCTGCTTCCGCTTCCACTTGCTCCCGGCTCAGCTTCTGTTTCTCCATTATCTTCATATACGCCACTGGTTTTCGTCCTTTCGGGTCTTTGAATTCCATCAGTTCGCATGCTAAACGTTGGCCTACTGTTCCATTTGTTGTACTGCCATTTTTATCTATTTCCGATTGGCATCCTTTACAGTAATTCAATGATGCTATACATTCTTTTGGGCACTGTGTAAACAGTCCACCATTGTATGCTAATCCTTGACATCCTGTTTCCAATACGTTTTCTTTGCTAAATGGCAGTGGAAACAACGCTTTCGCTTTCTTTTCTGGTTTCTTCTTCTCTTGTTTCTCTGTCTTCGCTTCTTTCGCCTTCGCTTTGCCTCCGCTACGTTTCTTCATTTCTTGAACCTGTAATTTTAACTTTTCTAGATTTAATATTTTCAGCGCATTTTCTTCTGGAAAACCATATTCCGACGCTAACTTTGATACGCACTTTCTAGCATATTCCCGTGTCGCGCTTTCCAATGATCTCATCAGCAGGCTATTCACTGTCATACTATTATTCATTTCCATTTCCATTTCCATTATTATTTCGATTATTTTAAGGCTTTATAAGACGTTTATATGTGTGTATATACTTCTTTCTTATTCTATTTTCTTTTTTTCAATTTTTTTTATTTTGCGTGTATTTTTTTATTCACTAAAAATTTAGAGGAAACCTAGGTTACTATTTCACATGCCTTATGATCCTTCCTCTTGATCTTATCCATTTTAAAAGTTATTATTTATTATTTGTTATGATGTTTACGTTATAAATGAATGTTAATATAGCATAAAAAAATATTTATATTTATTTATATTTTATATTTAATCTAACTATCTACTATCTACTATCTATTACTAATCTAATTTATTCCGCGTATTTTTTGTATTTTCTATAGAACTCCGCTCCGTAAAGCACCGCATCCTTTCCGGATTGATATCTGACTTTTATTTCTACGCAAAGTTGCTGTATCTTCTGTTGTACTGTTAGTATCTCTAATACCATGTCTCTTACGGATGCTTTGTATAATTCGTACTCTTTACACATTTCATTAACTACAACTTCAAGTTGGTCAATATTTACTTCTTTTCCTAGCCATTGAAGCATTATTAGTAGCAACTGGTCTCGTTCAATTGGCGCCATGGTAATACACGCTGATCTTGGGATTTGTCTAGGTTCTTCTATCTCTATAGAAACTGTTTCCGTAACCGGTTCTTCAGAAGACAAAGAGGAAATATCAGTTTCAGATTCTTCCGAAGAAGATGTATCTTCTTCTTCTACTACTAATATTATTGGTGCTGGAGGGTTTGCTTGTAGCGCCGCTTGTTGTTGTTGTAGAGCCAATTGTTGAGCCAATTGTTGTCTTTGTAACGCCGCTTGTTGTTGCTGTTGTTGTAAAGCTTGTTCTTCAGCTTGTTTTTGCTGGAGTAAAGCATCCTTACGAGCTTTGTTGTAATCGGCTGACCATCGTTTCTTCAAGTAGTAAATTATGGTTAAAATCCCAGGATCTACTATTTCTTCAATGGAGCTGAACTTTTTGACAGTTACACCAAATTCTCTATCTAGTGACGACGGATATCTGATGAAAGCAATGATGTTTTCTAGGAATTTTCTTTGAGCTCGATCTCCGCCCTGGGTATGGCTAGCTTTCAGTCTTGAATTTAAAGAACAAATGTTGTCTCTGAAATAGTAATGTCCTTTGATATGAGACAATAACTGAGCATAGGCTGAACTTCTTGACGAAGGAATATTCCCAATGATTTCAATAAGCTCAGACTGGAGCGCTGTAATCCAATCTTCATTGTATGCCAATGAAATGACAAACGCATCTTTTAATTTGTAATTTAACCTTGTGGATATTTCTTCTATGGTTCCAATAAGCATTTTGGGTTTTTTGGCTAAATTAAGTAAATTTTCTGCTGTAATCTCATTGAAACCGCCATCTCTTTTTAATAAGAATTTCTTGTCGCCCCTTATGTTTTCAAGAACAAAACATATGTGCTTTTGGTCTTCTTCAGACTTATCCAATAAATTAATTGATGGCGTTTTCTTATGTTTTTCATACTCTTCTGAGCAGTCAACATCCCAAGTATTTTCGTCAACGACTTTCGCGCTAGAAACACATTCACCTTCAGTGACCTCTTGTTCTTCACTTGAAGTAACTGATTTGTCGTCTTCGCTAGTGTATTCTACAGATACTGCTTGATGAACCACAATTTCAGGCTCATTATCGTGTAAAATCTGCTGTAGGTGAAATTCAATGGATACATTTTGATATTTTATAACTTCCTGGTTAATAATACCCATCTCATACAATATGCTGCCGGATGCGGATATCTCAGTAGAGGTTATTTTTCTGTAAAATTCTTTGAATAACCTTTTGTCCATTTTGATTTTGATAAGGGTTCCTGTATCCAATCCGCCGAAAAGTTGTGTGAATTTTTGGAACGAAGCTTCATTTAAAGAGCTTGATCTTTCAGATTTGGGCTCATAATTACCGGTTTCGATACTTCGTGCGAAATCAATTACGATTTGGTTTATAGGGTCTTCTTCTGGGCCGGGGTTATTTGTCTTGGAAATAATGGTTACGGAATGTTTAAGTTGGGTTAAGAATGCGAATGCTAATTTTACTCCCTGTCCATACTTACCTTGCTTTGCGCTGCTGGTCTCCTTCCTATCATTTAAAGTGGCTAATTTTGTAAGTTGATCTTTATTCATTCCGGCGCCGTCATCCATAACGTATACGGTGAGAGTTTTCAAATTAATGAAGAACTTAATACGCTTTGCGCCAGCGCCGATAGAATTGTCAGTTATTTCTTTTAATGAGGAATTCGTATCAAATCCTTCATCAAGAAGGTTGAAAACGGTTCCCGCAATATTGATGTTATTAGTTTGTTTAGACATTTTGTTGATTGTAAATATAATAGTACTCATAAATAAAATAAAAAATTTCAATTTTTTTATTTTACGTGTATTTTTTTATTCACTAAAAATTTTTTGGTTTCCTTATGATCATTCCTTTTATTATGATCTTTCCTCTTACTCATTTATAACGGGTTCTATATGGTATACTACATTTACAGTAATTATAATATACATGTATTTTATATATGGCGCTTCCTCCTCCTCGTGTTAGTCAAACTCGTCCCGGACAAGTAGAATCTTACCCGGTTGATGAAATTCAGACATATAAATACATTACTGAAATTCCACAAGATAATAATACTTTAGCGTTTTTAAAACGACACCCAAAAATAGGTGATAATGTTTTATTTAATTTTAACTACCCTGGCTATTACCCAAATGGTGATAAGTTATTGTGTATGTATCGCGGTAAATATATTGAAATCCCCTCGCATTTTTTAAGTAATTTTGAAAGAGTATTTTCGCCTAACCAAGAATCAAAATCATTAATAGGTGGCAAACAAAAAAAACGTAGTCGACATGCGTGTAAGCATAAAAAACAAAAAACTCGTTGTAGAAAATCTCTTCGTAAAAGAAAAAATATGAGATAAATACCGATTATTATATTGTGATACTGATATAGAAATATTACAATATAAATATACAAGTCATTATGCCAATTAGATACGCAGAAATTACAATTGTTAGAAATTTGGAAGAAGAGAGTTGGATGTCTTATTTCAAAAATTTGATAGGAGATGAAGATATAATAACTGACAAAGATACAATTATTGTATCATTTGATGATGGAACCCTTAGTGATACTAACAATAAACCTGTTAACGAACAATTTGAAATAGGTCCAAAAAGTTATCATTATGATTATCCTAGTTATCCTATATATTTTAATAAAAAAGATAAAAATCTAATCTTTTTAAAAGCCCCTATTTTAGAAGAGGTGAAAGAATCTAGGAACTTGTTTTCATATATGATTAGGAAGCTAGATTCTAAACATATATTTAAAGATTATAAAAATTGTAATACATTAAAAAAAGTGCCTTCGGTATATAACGTTATTTATGAAAATACTGGTATTGGCGATATATTTGCTCTAGTTAAAACCGGATCAAAATTTAAATATTTGGCAGCATATGATGATTCATATTTTGATAAATTGGATATTGAGTATTTTGTGAACTGTATATTTAGAGATACATTATATAATAACAAATGAATTATAGATCTTTATCTATTACTACATTCTTTGTGACATTTTTTATTATCTTTTTCATATTATTTTCTTGTTCTTCTGTTGTGCTTCCTGACATGGCATTCATTATCATCTTTTGATATTTATCATTTTCTTTGGAATCAGGATCATTGTATTCGGGGTGTTTTTTTTGCCATTCAAATATTTGCATCATGTTTTTTTTACCTATTGTTTTAATTGCTTTTGTTAGTTCAGTTTTATTATCATCCTCTTTTTTCCATTCATTATTATCTTTTATATATAATGTTTCACGTTTGGCATCACTACAATGAATTGGTCGTTTATTTACTTCTAATTCATTTAATCCTTTAATAAAAATGCGAGATACTCCTTCAGAATATCCTATTTGAGCTGTTTCTTCCAAGTCTTTTAATCGTACTTCTAATCCATCGACAAAATCTTTTAAGGTTATTGCATCCTTACATTTTTCATTTAAGAAGACATTCAAGCTAAAGTTGTTAGTTGTATTATTGATAATGTTTGTGTTTGTCACTTTAGTTTCTTTTGACTGTTCTAATATTATTTTTTGAAGTTCGGCATTTTGATTTAATAGTTTTAGAACTATTGAGGTCATGGGTCCTTCTTCGGCATTTTTTGGCATTTTTTGGCATTTTTTTTTGTGATGATATAAACTCTGTCTATGTTTGTATTTGTTACCACATTCGCAGTCAAAAGTGGTTGCTTGTTTTTGGAAGTCAGTTGAAGCATTTTTATGTTTCAGTGTCAATAAATGTGATGTATAGTTGCTTTTTTTAGAGCATATAAATGCGCACTTTTCACAGACAAAAATGTCGGCATTTTTCTGTAAGTATTTGTCAGTCATAATATACTTACAGAAAAAATGCCTAAATACTTTTTCGCAAAATTGATTTTTTTATCGTAACACTTTTTTTCATGTTTAAAAATATTTTGTGACCAATATGCTTTGAACGTGTTTTTTAAGGGTCTTTTTCAAACCTTCTCTATGGTTTCTAAAAATGGACAAAAAAAATGTCCAAAATCGAAAAACCTTTTTCCAATTTGGGGCGCAAATGTACACTTTTTCCTCCTTACCATAAGAATAAAGTAAATAATAGATACAATATCATGGTAAATGGTAATAAAATAAAAACAAAAATATGAGAAAAATGAGAGCATAAATTCTAAAAATATAAAAAAAGTATAATGTAGAAATGGATGGATATGACGCCGATGATGAATATGATATAAATGATGAAGAAGACAGATTCGAAGCAATAGATAAACAAGTATTCATCAATATAGGCGCATATATGGGTCAAATATTCAACGAACCTTTAGCCGATGTGGTTGCCCTACATGGATGTAAGGAGGAGCCTATGACGCAGATAATAGGCAATGTAGGCGCATGTAGGCAGTCAATAAGATCCACAGATTCGGAGCTATTTAGTTTAGGTAGTGAGCAAACTGATGACACTGTATTTAAATATTATATTTCAGATGATGAGATAAATTAAAAGTATTTCATAATATCTGTTGTTAGTATATAAAGATGGATTTATGTAATTCCCAATTAAAAAAATATTTAGATAATTTAATAGGTCTTCCAGGTGAAGGGATTCATTCATATAGGATATTTAATATAGCCTATATGGATGTAATTATAGTATTAGTAGCGGCGATATTGATAGCATGGGCGATGAATTGGAGTTATATAAAAACAATTGTAGGAATATTTATATTAGGAATAGTAGTACATAAAGTATTATGTGTTGGATAAAGCGTTAACAATTGATTATTGAAGAGTCATAAATGTGGGTGTTTTTAATAATGTTAGTTTCGGACATTCATCGCATTTTGGACAAGTAGGATCAGGATTTAATCCCAAACATATTTTACCATAACCATTTTTACTAGTTGAACTACATTTTTGATCACGGACGCCCCAAAAACAATTATTAGAGCTGCCTATACAATCTGTACAATTTTTAATATTTTCACATGTAGTAGGAGTAGGAGTAGGAGTAGGCTTACCACATTTCATAGGATCTGAGCTACAATTATTGGGATCGTAATATTCAGCAGGACTTTTACATTGTCCATTACACCAGTAGCAAACACCGTCAATAGATGTTCTAGTTCCAACGCATGTTTTACAGTCTGACATTTGATTACATTTTTGATAGCTACCTTCAAAACCTTCATAATATCCTAAATTCATATAACATTTACAAAGATATGCGGTAATAATGATAATAATAGTCATAAAAAAAAGAAACCAATATTTATTCATTTATACAATAAATAAATATTAAATTATTTATTTGATTACATATTAAATTCTGGAATGCTATAGTTATCGCCTATTTTAACGTATTTTGCGATAATCTTTGGATTAACTTTGTTAGTATAAATGTCTTCAGTTTGGTAAACATTAAAGTTCTTATCTATATAATAAACAATACCTTGAATATCTTGAACCCATACTTCAATTTTTTGTCCAGATGGTTTTTCATTATCACCGGTTTCGCAGATGCCATGAGGAGTACCTTTTAAATGAGTACCGCAATAATCGAACCCTTCTTTTTTGCGTCGAGTACATTGCTCACAACTGGCGCGTTTAGCGCAACATCTATCAGCCAAGTGTACCGCATTTTTAACACGCTTACGTTTCATGAAATCTTCTTTTGTCAAAACAAGTCGATCATAATCATAAACGTATTTTACGAGAGCTGCCAAATTAGGATCATTATTTAATCCTAATTGTTGAGCTTTAGATAAAACAGACTGTTTAAAGTCAGTGACATATTCTTCTATTTTTCGGTTAAGTCGTCGTTCCATAGTTGTCTTTAAATTGGTTTATATATATTATATTGGCCAATCTTTAGTTCAATTTTTTATATATATTAAAAAAGGACTTAAAGAAATATATGTGTGTATGAGTTTTATCAGACAAATAAAAAAATTGATTTAAATATATGACATATAATAATAATAACATGAATTTTATTATTGAAGAAATGGATTTAACCAAATTATCTAGATCTGACCTTTTAGAAAGGTGTGAAAAAAAAGGATTTACTAAATATAAATCAAAAAATAAAAATGAATTGATTGCTTTGCTTGAAAAAAAAGTTGTATCAAAAAAGGTGGCAGCGGTTGAACTAATAATTGAAGAAGATGAAGATAAAGATAAAGAAGAGCCAATAAAACAAGAGTTTCCATTAGAAGTTAATAAGATACATAATGAAGACTGTATTGAGGGAATGAAAAAAATACAAAGTGAAACGGTAGATATTGTTATTTGTGATCCACCATATAATATTGGAAAAGATTTTGGAAACGATAGTGACAAACAAAAAATGGACGATTATTTATTATGGTGCGACAAATGGATTGCCGAGTGTTTGAGGATACTAAAACCTCAAGGAACCTTATACATATATGGGTTTAGTGAAATTCTTGCTTTCATAAGAACACGTATAACTTGTAATGTTAGATGGTTAATTTGGCATTATACTAATAAGGTTACACCGTCTCTTAATTTTTGGCAAAGAACGCATGAAAGTATTTTGTGCTGCTATAAAGATAAACCAATATTTAATCGGGATGATGTAAGAGAACCTTATACAGAAACCTTTTTGAAAAATGCGGCGGGTAAAATTAGAAAACCTACAGTAGGTAGATTTAGTAATGGAGATAAAGAAACAACATATACGGCTCATGAAGGAGGAGCTTTACCGAGAGATGTTATTAAGGTACCCGCTTTGGCAGGTGGAGCAGGAAAAAAGGAACGTGTAGATCATCCAACACAAAAACCATTAACTTTATGTGATACTTTAATAAAAGCGTCACTGAACAAATCATCTGAAACACTATTAGTAGTACCTTTTGTTGGATCGGGATCAGAGTGTGTTTCTGCGAAAAAAAATAAGATAAATTTTATTGGGTTTGAAATAAATAGCGAGTATATAAATGTGGCAAATGAGAGATTGAATGAGATTTAATATCAATAAATAATAAATAATAAATAATAAATAATATTTAGATTGTATTTGTATTAACATAATGTAATAATTCTTCATTTGTTTTTATTTGAATAAGTGATTCTACTACATCAGAATAATTAAACCACATGCCTTCAGAGCTTTCTCCAGTATTGTTTCCTTGATTTGTAATTTTTTTCTCTTCAATAAGTTTATAAAATACGGTTCTATTCATGACCCAAAAATTGATTTCATGATAATCAATGCCGCACAAAAGTAAAATATGCCAGTTATGTTTTTCTTCAACGTGTTGCCATTTATAATCACTTTCGCCCCAATGACCAGAAGATTTTTGTTCAATGCGAATTTCTTGAAATTCTAGTGATATTTTATGATCATAGCCAGTATTTTTACCTTTATCTCTTTTTTGTAGGCAAGAGAATTCAAATCTGGCATAGTTTTCAAGTGTAATTCCCATTTTTGGCCCTCCTCCGATGCGAATAAATTTTAATATTCCGATAGGTGAATTATGCTTTTCATATCTTTCAGTTTGAGAAGGTTTTCCGTCACCATGTTGTTCCCAAAAACAATCATATTTGGTTTTTATGATTGTATTTGTATTTGTATCTGTATTTGTTTCATTTATATTAGAGTCTTCTTCAATAAAGACAATTGGTATAGATTGTTTGCTTTTTCTTTGTTTAATCATTTTAGAATTTTGTTCCATTTTCTATTTATTTATGAGTTATATTAATTCGTAGTCTTTAAAAGTATTTCAATTTTATTAATATATATTAAAAAGGACTTAAAGAAAAAAAGGGATTATTTGCTTGCTCATATGAGCTATAGCATAATTTTACAATCCTTAACGGAAACCCTTTTTAAATATATATTTATTTATTTACATTTATTTATATTATTTATGGTTCACAATAAAGCATGAATATTATTCTCTCGTATTTGTCGTCAAATACGGCTTGCCAGCTATCTTTGTCTTTCTGGTCTTCTTTTACATTGACAATATATGGTTTGCCATTTTGGGCGGCATTAACAGGGTCATCAATGTTTCTTTTACGAGCGCCGTCTGTTCCGGGTCTAGTTATTTGGCCAACTTCAAAGCCATCAATGCGTTCAGCTAATGTTTGCTTACCAATTGTAAGCAAATATTCTTTCAATATTTTTCGCAGTTCTAGACGTTTTTTAGGACTTCTTTGTTCATGAATTAAATTAATGACGGCCAATGACATTGGTAAAACAATTGGCACATTTTTTTTGGGATCAGGAATTTCATCTACTATTCCGGCAGCTTGTTTAAATTCTTCCTTACCAACATCTTCTAACTTTTCCTTGAAGCAAATGCGAGCCATATTTATTGCGATTTGTTCATTTTGTATGATTTTTTCTTTCATGCGCGAGCACAAGAATACAGTAGGTGCTTTATATCCTGGGAACAGGCGAATATTTCCATTCATTCGGCATGCGGTTTGATACGCGGTTGCGGAGTTGCTTATGTTGGGAATTATGCCATAATCAAACATAAAGAGATCATTTTGGAAAGTGATCCCGCGACTTAAGCAAGTATGACCTGTAATCGCGAAAGGATATCT
>Ga0164292_10004510_pt1 | contig 11338 bp, 17 predicted proteins | sample GEODES117metaG_FD_111486 | JGI IMG/M metagenome (GOLD analysis project Ga0164292, IMG submission 111486) | Eutrophic lake water microbial communities from Lake Mendota, Wisconsin, USA - GEODES117 metaG | ecosystem: Environmental > Aquatic > Freshwater > Lake | place: USA: Lake Mendota... | reverse complement strand
TTTGTTTTTACCCTCAGGTATACTTCTAATAAAAGAGTTTGCGGTTTGTACCGCATCTGAACCTTGTGAGAAAACACCTGTTTTACTCATTTCATCAGCCATTTTAGTTTTTAAATCACCAGAATATGTTTCCTTAATTTTCATGTTATTTAGTGATTAATAAAAATGATGTTGATATAATCCCAATCACAGTACCTAATTTATATAAAAAAGTAGTACGTTTGGAGCTCTTTAATTCTTTCTCCAAACTTTTAGATAACTCATCAGATATTTGTAATTGTTTATCCTTTTGAGTAATTATGAATTGGTTATTTTTATCCTTATCTTTCAATAAAGAAATAATAGTGTCTTTTTGTATTTCTCTCTCCTCAAGTTTTATAACCTTATCTTGAGTTAGTTTCAATTCTTCTTGACAACCATCTAATTTAATTAAGTCTTTAACAACTTGTTTAGCAACCTCCTTAGTTAAAACAACTTTAGTGGTGTCGGATTCTTTATTGGTACCTGTTTGCGAAAAACAATTCAAGCTCGTTAACGCCAAAATTGTCAGCAGTATTAATTTTTTCATTTGTGTTATTTTTTACTATTGTTATTGTATTATCAATGTGATGAATCTCTTTAGTAACATTAACAACTTTCTCATCAACCTTACCAATTTTCACATCAATCTCTTTATTCACTACTTGTGCAGAATCGACCTGTACTTGGATTGAATCTATTTTGTCTCTATAACTATTAACATCCGTTTTAATCTCATTGGTGTTGAATATATTCCAAATCGCCAATACCGCAATGATTAATAATAAGATTGTTTGTTTATTAAAAAATTCTTTCATTATTCTTCAGTTTTTTTTGTTTTCTTTCTTGATGCCATAATTTTAGCCCATTTTGATTTAAACTTTTCATAAAAAGTTTTTAATTTATTGACCATTTCTAAGAATTTATCATCAGTCTTAATCATCTCCCCATTAATATAAACGCCATTTTCCTCACCAATAGTAAAAAAGAACTCGATATCAAAATCAATTATCTTACCTGACCATTCAACATTGTTTGGGAATATATTTAACTTATTAAAATCCACTAAATCAGAAACCTCGGCAACAAACTCATCCATAGTTTCTTGGAACGCGATTTTCTCATCAGTAGTTAACTCTAATTCAGTTTGGTCTTTACCGTGTAAAACTAATACCCCACCAGATATTCTATACCCTTGTGATTTATCTTCTGAAGACTCTGTATTATCTTCTATTTCGTCTTCAACCGATTGTGTAATATTAAGTTTTTTAGTGACATTATCATCAGTCATGTCAACACCTTGTTCGGTTAATAACCCATATTGTTTACGGATATCTTCATTAATAGTCTCATTATTTAATAATTTTCTAGAGGCTTTTAATAAACTTTTAATTTCATCGTGTGAATTATTCATTGTATTTTTATTAATTTAAATATTATTTTATCTTATATTGTTTGTCGTAAGCCTTCTCAGCAAAATCTAAAAATTTTTCACCATAAATCTTAACTAAACGGTCCATGATTAGTTGTGGGTTTTTTCTTAAATACCTTAAAACATCATTTGGAACTTGACTCTCGTATTTTCCAAACATACCTTGTAGTTGTTTTTCTCTAGGTATCATTTTAACATTTGGTTCAACTGTAAAAGGGTCATCGTTAAATTCATCGTCAGATTCTTCTTCAGTAATAAATTTTTTAATAAGATTTTCTAATTCAGACTCGGTTAATTTAACTATTTTTTTCATTATCAATTTTTTTTAAAAATTCTTCAAAATTAAAAGACGGGCTAACATCAGTAAAATTCACATCAAAATTACTTTTAGTGACCACACCTTCATATTTCTCAATACCATTTATTTTTGTATTGTGTCCGACAACCATCGGTTTTATAGACATTTCCTTAAACAACATATTACACAATATACTGGTACTCTGTACTTGGATATCGGTATAGGGTTGCCAAAAAAAGTAATCTCTCCACTTTTTTTCAAACACATTACCTTTATAAATATCACCAATCCAGTTAACGTAATAGTCTTTTAGAGGTTCTTTTTGTAACCACCCTAAATTTTCTAATGAAATAATAATTGAATTCCTATTAATGTTAGGTTCTTCGAAGTATTGGGAATGTTCCGTATTATCTAATAGTTGTAATACTTTCCCATCTCTAGTGATTATATAGTTGGGAATTTTGTAATAATTTCCATTATATCTATACTTAATAGAGTTTAAATAATCTGTGATATTCCTCGATGTATGAGTTAAGATTATTTGATTTTTTTTCTTTTGTTTACCCTTAGGTTTAAATTTCTTGTAGTCAATTATATCAACCATTACATATAACTTAAAAATTTATTTAGTTATCTTAATTAGGTTTCACATAACTTAATCGTTTAACATCATCTTCAGTTGTTGTGGTAGTTGTTATTTCAATCTCCTTTATCACTTCAACAATTTTTTCAATTTCTTTGATTACTTCAACAGGTACTTCAACAATTTTCTCAACCTCTTTGATAACCTCAACTTCTTTGATTACTTCTACAGGTACTTCAACAATTTTTTCAACTTCTTTAATAACCTCAACTTCTTTGATTACTTCAACAATTTTTTCAACCTCTTTGATAACCTCAACTTCTTTGATTACTTCTACAGGTACTTCAACCTCTTTGATAACCTCAACTTCTTTGATTACTTCTACAGGTACTTCAACCTCTTTGATAACCTCAACAACTTCAGGTTCTACAATAGTAGAACTACCGTCATCGTATTTGGTAAAAAAGTGTAATGAAGTTAATGATATGATAGGTAGTAAACCACCTTCTAAAAATGCCAACCATCTTTTCAATGCAACAACATCTGTAACGTCAGAACCTAAACTTTCCCATACAGGGCCAGTTAGTTCTACCCAAGATTTAAATAATTCCCCGTCGGAGTCAATTTCTTTATAAGAGAAGAATATATTACCAATCATTTGCACAAACGTGACCAAACCAAACATGAACCATACACCACCTTTAATACGATTTGTTGCAGCAATCAATGCCGTCATAGCACCAATCTCTATGGCTATCGATAGATATATCGCCCAACTAATTGGATTCGCTAAATTATACCAAGAGACTACGTGGGAAATGGAAATAATCCCCACTAATATAATGGGGAATAAGAACATAGCTCTGATTGGGTTGGATTTAATCCATGACCAAATTATTTTCATTTATCTAATTGAGATATTTCTTTATCAATTTCTGTCTGTCTGTTAACATCCATAATTTTTCTATCAGTAGATTGAATCATTCTTTTTTCAGACTTAAGACCTTCTATCTTAATTTGTTTCTGTAATTCAATTGATAACGAATCCACTTTAATGTTAGTTTCAACTACTCTCTTTTGAACTTTCTCAACTTTTCCATTAGTCGAACAAGTTTTAAGGAAGATAACTAATACCAATAATGTAGTGATTCTAATCCCCCAAGTGTCAATAAAATTTAAAATTGCTTTCATAATATTTTGTTTGTTTTTTATAAAAGTAAAAAACCTTCTATCTTAATAAATAGAAGGTTTTCTTTTTTTTACATATAATCGAAAAGAACTGAACTATCGTTCCTTAATTTTCTTAAGGCCTTTTCTTTAATTTGTCGGACCCTTTCTTTAGTTAGGTTGAAATCTCCCCCTATATCCTCTAAAGTTCTTGGTGTTCCTGTTAATCCAAAATAATCTTCAATGATTACTTTTTCTCTTTCATCTAAAGAAGTTAGTAGATGTAGTAGTTTTGACTTTAACATATCCTTACTATTAAACACCTCATCAGGCATGTCCGCTTGGTCGTTTTTGATAATATCAATTAAGGTATCACCTTCTTCATTAATATTCATATCCAAATCAATCATAGATGGTAAACTTTGGAATTTAGCATCTAACTGAGCCCCCGTAGATTCAACTGCTTTCTTTGCACGATGTAAGTCTTGAACTACATTAACAGGTAGTCTAATCGTTCTCGCGTTATCATTTAAAGACTGTAAGATAGATTGTTTAACCCACCAAACCGCATAAGAAATAAATCTAAGATTTTTAGACCAGTCAAAATTTTGAATAGCCTTCATTAACCCTAAATTACCTTCCGCAATTAAATCAGGGAAATCTAATCCTTGATTTTGATATTGTTTCGCGACTGTGATTACAAAACGTAAATTACCTTCTAAAAGTTCTTTATGAATGGCGTCTTTTTCTCTTTGGGTAATTCCCTCAGTGGCTATCATTTTAGCAAGTTCTTTCTCCCTATCAGGAGTCATAACTTTAATTTTACGAATGTCTTTAAGATATACTTGTATCTCTTCTTGGTTAATTGGAATTGATGAGTTTTTTTCTTTCATATTTTTTATTTAGAGTATTGTTCTAGCAAAGATAGTTCTTTTTTTGTTAATGACACCATACCTTTATCTTTTATTTTATCGAGTAGGTTATCTAAAGAAGGAATTGGTAATTTAGACTTAATTTTTTTAATTTCGTCATCTTCATCCTCGTCGTCTGTTATCTTATCAAAAAACAAATCAACTCTCTCCTTCAATTCTTTACTTAACATTTTTTGTGCCTCAGGTTCAAAACCTGACATATTTTCACTAATATTTTGAGTAAATAAGTGATTATAAATGTCATCGGTCAAACCAACTGACATTTTGTCATGTTCATATGGTAACAACATATAAACAATTTTACTTTCACAAAACATTATCTCCATATATTCCTTAACAATTGGGAAATCATCCATGGTATCAAAAGTAAAAATACCAGATTCGGGCCCATAATAAAACTTTATATTTAATGAATCGGATATTACCGATAGTTCCTCAGCTAATGATGTTATAAACTTTTCCTGTTCATCGTGTTTAGCGAAGACGAATAAAATATAACTAGTTAATTTATCATTCATACGTTTTATTTTTTACAAAGTTACAACTTTTTTGGTTAATTCCAAATTATTGTGACACAAAACTAATATTTTCTTCTTTTCTAATCTTAACCACGTTGTCGGCCCAATTGGTAACCAATGGATTATGTGTAATAACAAAAATCTTTTCAAAATATTCTTTAATCTTACTAAAGAACTCAGACACCATTTCCAAATTGTCATTTGATATCTTACCGAACACCTCATCAAACACAACTATGTTTGGTTTTGGTAACGAACAAATCTTACTTAATACCGCTCTCAACGCAAGTGATGCGATAGTTCTTTCATACCCTGAACCTGAAGCCATTGGTTTCTCGACTTGAGTGTTATTATCAATCATTAAGAAATCAACTTCATTCTTATCGTTAATTCTAACTTCTAATCTGAAGTGACAACTGTCTTCTAACAATCTTTGTAATTCACCATTAATCAACGGCATCATAGTTTTCATAATTAATTTAGAAATACCATTCTTACCATAAATCTCTAAGTAAATCTTATAGATTTTTTCTTTCTCAGACTCTTCAATAATTCTTTCAATGATTTTTTTGTTAGCCCCAATCTTGTCAGTTAACGTTTTAATTTGGAAGTTATTATTATCAATAGTCTTAATAAACCCATTCTTTTCTAACTCCAATTTATCAAGTAATATACCCGCCTGAATTAATAACCCATCAGTTTTATTATTCTCAGCAATTTTATCTTGTACCTCAGAATATCTTTCCAATTTGGTTTTTAACGCATCAATCATTAATTGGAAACGTTCAACACTTAAGTCATATTTCTCTTTGATAAGTTTGTTTTTTTCATACTCATCGAACTCTTTCTTAAGTTGTACAAATCCTTGTTCTTTGCCTGATAAAACCGTCATTAACCCCTCGTTTTCCTCTTTTTGCATGATATAACCAGCAAGTTCAGCTATTTTAGCATTAGTTATCGCGGCGTTCATCAACTCAATACCACAGTGTTCGCATTTAATACCACCATCAACTGAAGACTTCAATTTGTTAATTGCGGATATTTCCGTATCAATACGTATCACTTCTTTGTATACCGAATCGTATTCTTCCTTAACCTTATCATGTTCATCTTCATGATAAAACGAAGATGGTTCAACAACTTTAACATTATCTCTATCAGAAATAGCTTTAGACTTATCCAACCCTAAACTATTAATTTCAGATTGTACTTTGTCAGGTGAAATTAAACTAACCTCTTTATCGATATTATGTTTACTATTCAGTAAACCATCACGATAGTTTTGACCTTTAACAATTCTCTCATTAACATTGACTAAACTAAGTTCTAACTCATCGTTGTTCTCATTAAGTTCTGTGATTTTAGTTAAACTTTCTTCGTTTGTTGTTTTAAGTTGTTCGGTATTGTAAATGTTAGACATCATTGATTTTGAGAACTCAGAATAAACTTCTTTAGCAGCTTCTTCTTTACGTTTTAAAAAATCTAACCCCATAAAACGAGATAATACCTGTCCACGAGCAGTTGGTTTAGAATCGATTAACTCCTCTAAATTTGTCGCGGTAGTCAAAATAGTCATCAAGAAATCATCTTTAGAACCAATAGATGTTTTAATAAAGTTCTCAGTTTCTCTTCTTTGTTCACCAGTGAAGTTTTGTAGACTACCATCAGATAGTTTTTTGAAAAAATCTAGCTCAGTCTTAACGTTCCATTCCCCCGCTTTAGATAGTTTTCTTTCAATATTTCTTACGATAATATACTCTTCACCGTCAATGATGATTTCACCCTTGACGTGTACTTTATTCTTATCAGTAAACCTGTTGAAGATTTCCTCGGCTTTAGACGTTTTAGTTGTCTCGTTAAAGAATAGGAATAATAATAAGTCTACCGTAAGTACTGTCTTACCCCCAAAGTTTGGCGGATTTGACTCTACAACTGAAATACCGTCACACTTTTCAAAATCTAATTTTTGGTTTTCTCCATAGGAAAGGAAGTTAGAGAACTCAATGTTTTTAATAAACCATCTTTTAAATGGAGACACCTCAGTTTGATTTAATAATAACTTATTATCAACCACTGTGTTTAAATTGTAAATCTCATCAAAATGATTTTCATTACCTTTAGAACCTAAGAAAGACTTAACTAACTCAAGTTGGTAATTTTCGTCTAAAATATTAAACGAAATGTCTACCGTATGAGTTGTGTCTTTACTAACCTTGGTCTTGGTAATAACATTCACGTTAGTCGTCAAATACTTCTTTTGGAAGTAATGTCTAACACTCTTAATCTTTTCCTGAGTGAAGTTCTCCGCATAATCTTCCCATACGACTTGTACGTATGGGTTATCCAAAGTAGTTATGTCTAAATCTTTTGTCATTATTGTGTAATTAAATTCTATTGGAGGATTAAACAAATCCATCTTATTATTTTTCTAATTCGGAAATTTGGTCTTCAACTTGTTTTTCTTCAAGAATATTTTCAATTGGATTATTCAATACCTCAAAAGGAACCTCAACACCACCAACAGTAACATTTAAATCTTCTGTTTCCCCCGAAAATTTACCTTGTAATTCAGATAGTTGTTTACTAAACATATCTTGATAAAGTTTTTTCATTTTGTTTTGTTCACCTTTAATTCTTGCATTTCTCGCTTGAACTTTTTTTCTGTGTTCTTTTGCTTTTTTTCCCATTTTGTTGTTTTTATTTATAAATTATTTAGGTCGATTCTCTTCGAACCATTCAATTACTGAGTTTAACCCCCATACAAATCCTGAGGCTATCATACCGTCAAAAAACCATGAGGTTAAATTAGTACCCATCAATTCGTGTGATGGTGAGTAATAACATAATGAGAAGAAGAATCCAACCCACGTACTTGTACACATCATACAAGATAGTAAATCCGATATGAATTGTCCAACACCATTGAAAGGTGCGTATTCATTACTTCCCCATTTTTTGAAGAACTCTCTCATTCCTGCGAATATGGAACCATACACCAGTATGTTACTCATTCCATAAGCCGCGATTAACCAAATTAAAATTGTCATATTACATGTTTTGTGTTATATTAGAACCTTTCATATAAACCGCTCCTCGGTCAATATTTACAGATTCCAATTGTTTATTTTTATTTTCAAGGTCTTTAATTGTTTCGTTCTTTAAACTTAATTCTTTTCTAAGGTTCTGTAAAGTTACCTCTAATAATTTTGACTTATCATTTGATTTATCAACTTCAACAATCTTCTCCTGAATTACTATTTTGTCCATAAGGACTTCTTTAATTATTTCAATTATCTCAGGTGGTCTACTTTCCAACTGTTGTATTTTTAACAACAGTTCATTTATTTGAGTATTGTCACTAATGTATTCTATTTTTGTGACAACAGTCTCAACAGGAACTTCTTTAATAACCTCCTTTATCACCACCTTCTCGACGGGAATTTCTTTGATGACTTCAACTATTTTATCAACAGGAACTTCAATAGTTTTTTCTATTATCTTTTCAACTTCAACTATTTTCTCAACTTCGATTATAACCTCAACAGGTATTTCCGCACGTTTTTCTTGAATTACCTCAATTCCCGCACGTTTTTCTTCAATCCCGCACGTTTTTCCCAAAAGTCCATAAACCTCAACATCATATCCTCTCTTGAAACATTTGTTAACAAAAGAGTCAACATCATCAATATTATTCAATTTACAATAACTGGTAATATCTTTGATGTTTAATGCGTTTAATTTATGAGTTGGCAAGTTTTTCGGTTCCATTTATGATGTCATCAAATGATTTTAATTTAAAAGATAAGAATGGTTTTGGGTTTTTCAAATCAACAAATTCATATTTGTCATTTTCAAGTTCATATATACCAAACCCATGTTTATTAATTGTTTCACCATAATTTTGTTGAACTGTTGACCCAACCATATATGCTTTCTTACCACCAGGTATGTTAAAGATTTGTCTTTTATGAATATCACCACAAAGAACTAAATCACACCCCCCAAATTTATCTGAGTCGAATCCTGTTTCAAATTTGTAACCAATATCCGTAGTTAGTCCTTGAACAGGTCCGTGGAATAAACCAATTTTGGTTTTACCGTTATTTTCAATATCAGGTGGAATGTTGTGGTCCATTAATGAAAACACAACCCAATCAACATTCTCATCAGCATACTCACCTCGGTTTTTTAGGTAAACAATGTTGTCATTATTAAGTGAATCAATGATTGGTGTTAACGAATCTAATCGAGACATATTATTCTCAAGGAAATCGTGGTTACCAATAATTAAAACTGTCTTAGTAATCTTAGAACATTCGGTAAGAATCCACGCAACAAACTCTATAAGTTCAGGTGTCATTTGATTTTTTGAGTGCACTAAATCTCCTGTGAACACAATTCTATCAGGATTAATCTCCTTAAATCTATTTAACATATCATTCAAGATACCACGATACAAATCATGGTCTTTAAATAAACGAATATGTAAGTCACTAAAGTGAACTAATTTTTTAATCATCTTATTTATCAAATAATTTAAAATCTTCATTTACGTGACCACAATCGTCACATCTATAGGTCGGGAATGGTACAATGGTGTCTTCATTACTACCTGTTAACAACTTGTTAACTTTTTTTATCATAGTAACTTCTTTGAAGTAAATGCTACCGCACCCCTCACACACAAGTGTAGGTTGTGTTTTTAAATCAATTTTTGGTTTTAATATATCGTCCATAATTCTTTTTTTTTAAATTTAGTTATTTTTTACTTTTTAGTCAAATATCTTTTCATGTCCATATCGAGAATAGTTGTAATAACCTCTTTAGGTACTCTAAACTCTTCATATTCACCAGTTTCTTTAACTAACACAATTATACAACCATATAGTTTTACGTTTTCGTATTTGGTACCTTTTAACATTTTCATTAATAACTTACCATAAAATGGTAACTGAGTGAAGTAGTGACCCAAAGCATTATTCGGGTGTTTTTGGAATGGCGGATACATTCTTTTGGTGAAATGATTCTCCTCAAAGTTTTTAGGTTTGTTACTTTTCCAATCGGTAATTATTAACCCAAACTCAGTCCCTTCTTTATTCATAATCAACCACACTTTATCGGGTTGTCCTGTGTACCCTAATTCAGGGTCACCTAAAACTATCTCTGTGTCAAGTAAAACTGCACCTCTCTGAACCATTAATTCTAAAAATTCATTTCCCGCAGAAACCATACTATCACCCTTTAATATTTGAGTGAAATCACAATCAAAAATAGGTAACCTAACTTCTTTATACCCCCCAAACATTTCAATGGTTTTTTGTTCTAACAGGAAGTGAACTCTACTACCCATATTTGTTGAGTAATCTCCCGCGGCTTTCCACTCATCTAATAACCTCTGTTTCTCCTCAGGGTCTCCTTTAGCCTTTTTCTCAGCAATCTCATCAGAAGGAAACTCCTCATAGAAATATTTCATGACCTTACTAACTGATGGGAAGTTTGTTTTCACAACCCCATCTAAATCCTTCATAAAGTAAGTGTGAGTGTCTTCTATAAACGTTAGTTCAAGTTGTTTTCTTTTTTCTTCTAAAATACCACGTATTTCTTCCGCAATCTTATTTAATTCCATATTTCGTATTTTTCTTTTGTTCTAAAATCCTGAACACAATTCCCACTGGAAATAATATTGGTAGAAACGTGAATAGTATTATATAATACAACCAACGACTTATAGGTACTTGTCTAACACTAATCTCATGTTCATCACCATATTCTTCCCAAAGTATACAAAGTCGATGACTACCATCAATTAGTTTAAAATCTTTAGATATTATTATTGCACTAATATTAACATCATAGTTTTTAATAATACTATCAATCATATCTAATTGGTCAGGTGTCCAAACAATACATTCAGGGGCTTTGATATCCCCAACTTTAACTTTAATTAATTTACCAATATTCATCCTAAAATTTCATAGTATAATAATAGTCGTTAATCTCACCTTTTAAATCACAAACATCTTTATCTTTCGGTAATTTTAAGATTTTTATTTTACCATATAATTCACCGCCGTTTAACTCCTCGTATAATCTAGTTGCATTGTCCCAAGCATCTCCATCCAAAGAAATTATAATGTTTTTTTTTGCTTTATTATATAACGAGTTGAATAGTAATTCACTCATGTGTTTTCCTAACATTGGGATACTATTTGGTAGGAAAAATCCATCAAACACACCCTCAACTAAAAATATATCTTTTTTCCAATCAATTAGGGTTTCATTGAAGATTATTTTATCTTTCTCGGCTTGTGGGTTTTTATATTTAGCTCGTGTGTTTGGGTCCCAACTTCTGGCAATATAATAAGTTAATTCTCCTTTCTTATCATACGA
>Ga0164292_10004508_pt1 | contig 11339 bp, 8 predicted proteins | sample GEODES117metaG_FD_111486 | JGI IMG/M metagenome (GOLD analysis project Ga0164292, IMG submission 111486) | Eutrophic lake water microbial communities from Lake Mendota, Wisconsin, USA - GEODES117 metaG | ecosystem: Environmental > Aquatic > Freshwater > Lake | place: USA: Lake Mendota, Wisconsin... | reverse complement strand
GAAGAGGCCCCAATTTTGATCCCTCCCCGTAAAGAAACCACTTTTGATCTGATTTCTTTCCAAAATAATCTTTATATAACTTCATCGCTGAAGCATATTCCTGATTAAAGATAAGAGTGGATTTCATTCCTGGAATGACATCTCTGAATTCGTCCTCAATCTTTTCAACCGAAGAAAAAATATCTGCATGATCATACTCAAGAGAAGTTAGGATCATGTTTTTTAATTCATAGAGGCGAAATTTTGAAATCTTATGAAAATAAGCTGAATCATATTCATCAGATTCAATCACGAAGTACTTATCTCCCAACTTTGCAGGCTCCCTGCCCTCAATGATTCCTCCCACAAGGTAGCCTGGATTTTGTCCAAGTTTTTCTAGAAGCTGAGTCATAAAATAAGTCGTTGTGGTTTTCCCATGAGTGCCGGCAATCCCAACGACATTTTTCTCTTTTAAGACCAATGAACCAAGAGCTGAAGGAAAAGAGGTGAAAGGCACACCACATTTTTCAATCATGCGGGCCGCTTCTGCTTTACCGGAAACAGAATTCCCCACAACAATGAGGTCATATTGTTTTAAAAACTCAGGAGTCACCTGATCTAATTTATAAAGTGGTATTCCGGTAGTCTCAAGAAAAGTGCTCATCGGCGGATAAAAAGCAGAGTCTGCTCCGTGAACATCGTACCCAGCTTGTTTCACAAGAACGGCCGCAGGACCCATGCCTGCTCCGCAGATTCGATAGAAGAAGACTTTTTTTATTTCGTTACGACGACGAATGAGCTCATCTTGAGTGATTAAATTTGAGAGATCCATTCCCAATCCTTTTTTCTGTATGCATCTATTTTAGCAGACTAGAAAAAGGATTGGTGGAGATTTACTGAAGAATTATACTTGACTGTCTTGCTTGGCAAAAGCTGACAAACTTATTGATAAGGGTCGTTGCTTCCTGCATGAAGATCGTTCGTGTTTGCCAGTCCCAAACTGTCGCTTCCGTAGGACATTGGGCCTTTTTGGGAAAGATAAACTCTAAACTCTTTTCCTTAAGAAGCTTTGAAAGGATAAGTTCAACAGCTCCAGCGCTCATTCTTCCCGCCTCAAATTCTCTTAAAAATAAGTCCAAACTCGTCCAATATGAAATGGCCTCCGAGGTGAATGGCCGGCCTCGAACGACGTGAATATAGATCCCTAAGACGCGGCTTGGATAAAGGCGCTTCATTTCAGCATAAACTTCAGGATCTTTTCCGAGATCATCTCCAAAGAAAAGAAAATCATCACTAGATGAGGTCATCAATTTTTTAATTTCTCTCACTTTATAGGTGAACTTATCTTCAATGAGATTTGACCTCAAAATGAGCTTTTTAAAAGCAATTCCTTTCTTTCTCAATGTTTCTTTTACTTTGTGTGAAAGGATAGTGGGGCCTGCCGAAATGATATACAAAGAATCAGAGTATTCTCTGGCACTTTGAAAAAACTCTGGCATTCCGGTATAAACCATTTCCCGAAGGAAGTCGGTCGGCACACCTCTTGCCTCGGTGATTTTGATCGTATCATCTAAATCACTCACGATCGTGATCGCTGCTTGCGACGAAAGGGCGAAAATAAAAGAGATGATTAAAAATAAATTTTTCATACCTATCCTTAATTATTTAACACAAATGTAGAGGTACATTTTTTCGTTCACTTCCCAACGCTCTCTTACAGGGGAAGGGTTTCTTAAAAGTGGATGATAAACTTTCCCATTCGGCATCGCCCAAGCTTTCTCACCCAGAGAAACTCCACCTGACCAATCACCATAAGAGTCAATAAGTTCGATTTCTAATCTATTTGGTAAACGCGCACCAAGAGTCGCACACGCCTCTTCGGCCAGTTCAGGAGAACTTACTTCATCAACGGAGTTATTAAGACCTCCAACAATTGTCAGAGTCTTATCACCAACTTTAATTTCTGCAGGGAATTGGGTTCTTTGGTATTTCGAAAAAATCTCAGTCGCTATTTTACTCATCACTGTCGCAGGCTGGCCGATAGCCACAAATGATTCGCTTGTTCCATCTCGACCCACGAGATGCAAAGTCACTTGAATATCACCTCTGCAACTTGGTCCCATAGAGTAAGTTCCGTAAGCGATGTAATCAAGTCTTGAAATCATTTCTTGATTGAGCCCTCCATCTCGCTGACCACCAGCAGTGGATCTCACAACAGCGAGAAGATCATTTACGTTTTGAAAACTTACTTTTTTTACTCTAGGTCTTAGGTTTCGGTAGTAGCTATCAAGGTACGCCTTAAGAGTTGATTCTAATGTAACATCCAGATACTGATGTTTTACTGCAATGGCTTGGTTACGATCATAAAGAGAATTAAATTCTCTTAACATCGCAAGGGCCTCTACTCCGTAGGCCCCACCATACATGAGATCCTGCGCTCGTCTTACCATACTGTCCATATATTCACTTCGAGTCTGCCCATAAGAATCTGCGATACTGCAAAGATCGGCCCCTCTTACAAAAGGAATCGTTGGCCAAATATCCACTCTTCCATCTTTCGGAAAAGATAGAGAGAAAGCACTTGATGTGATCGCCAGAAGTCCAGTGAGAACAAGAAGTTTGAAGCTCGCCATAATAAGTCTCTTTTTAAAAGTTAAACTTCCCTAATATAAAGAGGATTGATTCTCTTTCACAGAAGGTGTGTAGATTCTACAGGGGGAGATAAATACCTTAAACTCTAGGAATTGGTCCAGACCATTTCACCAATGGCGCGGCGAATGTCATTAAGATTGGCCTTATCGAACCAGTGATTTTTTGTAGCATTAGAAAGAATAACGTGACCCTTCATTTTCTCAGGGTCAATCCAAATGGAGGTTCCAGTAAATCCTAAATGTCCAAAAGTAAAAGACCCACAACCCTTTCCAGCAAGAGTTTCTTGAGGATTGATCACACGGTCCCAACCGTGGGCGAAACGATGAGAGTGAGTTTTTAAATCCTGATGAGTCTTCTCGATAAAAGAAGTTTTTTCTTCATAATGAATTAAGGTTTGGCAGAGGCCATCGATTGTAGAGAACAGGCCCGCATGACTACAGAACTCTCCAATCGTAAAAGCATTAGGATCATGAACCTTACCAAAATTGGGTTCTAAATGAACAAATCCGTATTGAAGCGTTTCATGAATAGGTAAGAGATCCGTCCAATAAAGAGTCTTTTTATTCCACACTGTCTGGCAGATTTCTTTTTGTTGGATGCCTTTTTTTTGAAGTTCAAGCATCACTCTTAAGGCCGAAAAATCCGAATAAAGTGTCTCTGATTCTTTGATGGAATAAGAGAGGATTTGCTCTTTCCACGTTTTTTTTGGAAGAAGTCCCCAAGAAGGTAAACCACCCCTATGGTTCAAGCAAAGATTCATGTTTTGATCAAAAATATCAGGTCTTAAGAAATAAGAAAGTGAATTCGTAAGTGGCTTTGTGAGTGAGGCCAAATCAAAATAGATCTTTGGGTCAGTTTCAAACTTCAGCTCTTGATCAAAATTTGTTGCCTCAAAGGCATCAAATGATTTCTTCTTAAAATCAATTACTCCGACTCCGATGGCATCCATAGGACCCATCGGAAGAAGAGAGGATACGATTTGAATGATTTTTTTCATCCTTTAATGACGGCTTGAGCAGCGGCCAGTCTCGCGATTGGAACGCGGAAAGGTGAGCAGCTCACGTAATCTAAACCAATCTTGTGGCAGAACTCAACAGAAGTAGGCTCTCCCCCGTGTTCACCACAAATGCCCGCATGAATGGATGCATTCGTTTTTTTGCCTTCAGAAATCGCATGCTTCATTAAAAAGCCCACTCCTGGCTGATCGATGGAAACAAACGGATCGCGAGGATAAATATTTCTTTGTGTGTAACTTGGTAAAAATTTTCCAGCATCATCTCGAGATAAACCAAAAGTTGTTTGAGTTAAATCATTGGTTCCAAATGAAAAGAATTCTGCTTCACGGGCAATCTCTCCGGCCATGATACAAGCTCTTGGAAGCTCTAGCATCGTTCCCATTTTGTATTTCACTGTATGATTTTTTTCTTTGAAAACTTTTTCAATTTCCGTTTTACATTCTTCCTTAATGACGGAGTATTCTTTAAGTTCAGAAGTAAGTGGAATCATAATCTCTGGAAAAACCTTTACTCCAGCTTTATCTGACTCAATCGCTGCTTCTATAATGGCTCTCACCTGCATGAGATAAATCTCTGGGTAAGTGATCGCCAGGCGACACCCTCTGTGGCCAAGCATCGGATTGAACTCGTGAAGAGCATCGTTCCTTTCTCTCACTGTTTTAAGTTCAATCCCTAGAACATCTGCCAATTCTTTCTGATCTTTTTCTGTATGAGGAAGAAACTCATGAAGTGGTGGATCTAAAAGGCGAATATTGACGGGAAGACCATTCATCTCTTTAAAAATACCAACAAAATCTGAACGCTGAAACGGAAGAAGTTTATCCAAGGCCTTCTTTCGGTCTTTTTCATTTTCTGCAAAGATCATCTCTCTCACAGCAAGAATTCTCTCCGGAGCAAAAAACATATGCTCCGTTCGACAAAGACCAATGCCCTCTGCTCCAAACTGAACTGCTACTTTTGAATCTTCTGGAGTGTCAGCATTTGTTCTTACACGAAGTTTTCTTGTAGCATCCGCCCATTTCATGAACGTTGCAAAGTCCGCCGTAATCGTTGCCTCGATTGTTGGAACCACTCCTTCATAGACTTCGCCATTTGCCCCATCGAAAGTGATCCAATCCCCTTCTTTATAAACTTTACCTTTTACAGTGAGTGTTTTTTCTTTTTCACTAATCACAAGGGCCGTACAGCCAGCGATACAAGGTTTTCCCATTCCTCGCGCGACCACCGCTGCGTGAGAAGTCATTCCACCACGAGCAGTGAGAATTCCAGTTGAAGCAACCATTCCACCAATGTCTTCAGGTGAAGTTTCAGCTCGAACGAGAACGACTTTTTTTCCATTTTTATGCCATTCTTCTGCAGCCTGAGAACTAAAGACCATTTGCCCAGAAGCCGCACCAGGAGAGGCAGGGAGTCCTGTCGCAATAATATTTTTCTTCGCTTTCGGGTCCAATCGTGGATGAAGGAGTTGGTTGAGATCTTCTGGATGAATGCGAAGGATCGCTTCTTTTTCATCAATGAGTCCTTCACTCACAAGATCCACTGCAACTTTTAGAGCTGCATTGACCGTTCTTTTAGCATTTCGTGTTTGAAGGATATAGAGCTTTTCATTTTCAATCGTGAACTCAATATCCTGCATGTCCTTATAGTGCTTCTCAAGCATCTTATAATCAGAAACAAGATCCTTATAAGCATTCGGAAGAACTTCTTCTAACGTTTTATGGTGCTTATTTGATTCATTTTTTGAAGCTTCGTTAATAGGAGCTGGAGTTCTAATTCCTGCCACCACGTCTTCACCTTGAGCATTAACAAGATACTCTCCAAAGAATTTCTTCTCACCCGTTGATGGGTCACGAGTAAAGCAAACTCCTGTCGCACAACTGTCACCCATATTTCCAAAAACCATAGACTGAATGTTAACCGCTGTTCCCCAGTCATGAGGGATGTTATGCATCTCTCGGTACTTCATAGCACGGTTGTTATTCCACGAACCAAAAACGGCGCCAATCGCTCTCCACAATTGCTCTGTAGGGTCTTGAGGGAAGACAATTCCGTGATCTTCAAGGATCACACTTTTATAAACGCTGACGAGTTCTTTAAGGTCTTCTGCCGTAAGTTTTGTGTCCTCGTGAACACCACGAGCTTCTTTTAAATCTTCTAGGTTTGATTCAAGATGAGACGTATTGATTCCTAGAACGACGTTCGAGAACATCTGAATGAATCGACGATATGAATCCCAAGCAAAACGAGGGTTGTTCGTTTTCTTTGCTAATCCCAAAACCGTTTTATCGTTAAGACCAAGATTTAAAACGGTATCCATCATTCCTGGCATCGAAGCTCTTGCTCCTGAGCGCACAGAAAAAAGAAGTGGATTTTCGACATCTCCGAATTTTTTTCCCGTCAAAGACTCAACCCAATTGAGGGCCTCTGTCACCTGAGCTCTAATTTCTGGAGATATTTCTCGTTTCGTTTTATAAAAATCTAAACAGGCTTCAGTCGTTACGGTGAATCCAGGAGGAACTGAGAGTTTCATAGAACACATCTCTGCGAGATTCGCCCCTTTCCCACCTAAAAGACCTTTCATGTCTTTATTTCCATCAGTTAATTCAGAAGAAAATTTATAAACCCATTTTTTCATCGGTATGACCCTTTATAGAGAAAATTTTTCTTTTAAGTAGGACTTCACTTTATCGAGAGCGATTCTTTCCTGAACCATGGTATCCCTGTCTCTGATTGTAACGGCAAGATCATTGATCGTATCAAAGTCCACTGTAATACAAGCAGGTGTACCGATCTCATCTTGACGACGATAACGTTTTCCAATTGAGCCAGCAGTATCATACTCACACTTAAAATCCTTCTGAAGTTCAGAGAGAAGCTTTGTGGCAATCGTCTCAAGTTCAGGTTTTTTAATAAGAGGCATAACAGCTGCTTTAATTGGTGAAAGAGATGGTTTAAATCTCATCACGACTCTTTCTTTTTCAGCGTCTCCAGGAAACTCAGTTCTATAGGCATCAGTCATAAGGGCCAGCATACAGCGGTCACACCCAACAGATGTTTCAAGAACAAATGGGATGTACTTTTTGTTACCGTCAATCTGATCAACATACTGAAGATTTTTCTTAGAAAATTCCTGATGCTGACGAAGGTCGAAATCAGTTCGAGAATGGATTCCTTCCATTTCTCCCCAACCATGAGCAAATTCATATTCGATATCAAACGCAGCATCTGCGTAGTGAGCAAGCTCTTCATGCTTTTTCCAACGGAGCCTTTCTGGACGTAGTCCGTTTTCAAGGTGCCATTTCCATCGAAGATCTTTCCACATCTCCATTGCTTCGGCTTGCGTCCCTGGCTTAATAAAATACTGCATTTCCATTTGTTCAAATTCACGCGTTCTAAAAATAAAATTCCCTGGAGTGATTTCATTTCTAAAAGCTTTTCCAATTTGTGCTATTCCAAAAGGAAGTTTTCTTCTCATGGTTTGCTGAACATTCGGGAAATTAACAAAAATTCCCTGAGCTGTTTCTGGACGAAGATAAACAAGTGCTGAGGAGTCTTCCACTGGACCCATTTGGGTTTTAAACATCAAATTAAAATTTCTAGGCTCCGTGTACGAATCTTTTGCCTTACAGACTGGACATGGTGCTGTTAGATCAATGTTGTCTGCACGAAACCTACTTTTACATGATTTACAATCAACCATCGGATCCGTGAAGTTATCGACGTGGCCAGATGCTTTCCAAACAGTTGGGTGCATAAGAATAGCAGCATCAACACCGTCTATGTCTTCTCTGTAGGTCATGGCCTTCCACCATGTGTTCTTCAAATTATTTTTTAATTCAACACCAAGGGGTCCCATGTCCCAGCAAGATCCAAGCCCGCCATAAATTTCTGAACTTTGAAAAATAAAACCTCTATGTTTAGCGTGGGAAACGAGGTCGGCCATCGACTTTAAATTCTCTTCTGACACAGTGCACTCCTGGTGATTTATTTCGCTCTCAATTTATCACAAAGAGGTCTCTTTGGGAGTACAAAGTATGAATATTTTGTAACTATGGTCGATTGCGTAAAAACTCTAAAGACAAAGAGAATTTTTAAGTGGTATCGGTAGCAAATGTTTTTGATCTTCTTCGCATTTTCATTTTCTTTTTCCACTTTTCTCTACGCTGATGAGCGTATCGTTGCTTCACTTCAATCGAGAGAATTCAGCTGTAAAAACCTGATTTTTGATGATTGCCAATACACTGAGTGCCGCGGCAGACTCCCTAGTTATCCTTTGGAGATTTTAATTTCAATACCAAAAGAAGTGACTGGCCTTGGAGTTCATTTTCACGGTCATCTTTTAGGTAAATACCCTGAGTACGAGAGAGATTTGGGGCAGATGATTCAGAGTTTTTATCTAAATAAGAGCCTGTGCGTTAGTAAAAAGATGATGATTTTTCCAAGAAGTGAGGGAAATTGTCAGACCTATGACTCTCGCTTAAAGGATAACCAATCCCTTTTGAAATTTTTTAATGATATTGAAGGTGCAACGGAAAGATCCTTTCCAGCTCTTTCTTTGTCAGCTCATTCAGGTGGAGGAAGAACTGTTTCTCGGATTCTCAACTCTGGTTTAGCTGTTTCAGAAGTCACTATTTATGATGGCATCTATTCCGAGAATGATAGAGAAACGATAAAAAACTGGTTCCTCACAAAGAATGGCACTCTTAGACTTTCCAGTGTGAAGGGTATGACTCCAGAAAAATTATGTAAGAAAATAGTGGCCTCAATCGCGTCAGAAAGTTCAGTCATCCAAACGAAAATCAACAATGTCCGTTATGAAAAGTATAAGTCAGAAAAATTTCAATATCTCAATCGAACCAGTGATAATGAAAATCTTTTGAGGGCCCATTATAAAAATCTAGAAGAGACTTGGTCTATTTTCGAATCTTCTAGTCTCTAGTTGATAGTTCATAAAGCTTTTTGTACTCACCTGCTTTTTGAATCAGTTCCGAATGACTTCCTTCCTCGATTTTTAAACCATCTTTCATGACTATAATACGATCGAAATCTTTTAAAGTAGACAGGCGATGTGCGACAGCAATCACAGTTTTATGGCCTGCCACTCTTTCTAGTGCGGCCTGTACAATTTTTTCTGATTCATTATCAAGAGCTGATGTCGCTTCATCAAATAGAAGAATATCTCTATTTTTTAAAAAGGCTCTGGCAATAGTGAGTCGCTGACTTTGCCCACCAGAGAGCCTCATGCCACGATCTCCGATTGTTGTGAGAAGGCCTTGCGGTAAATCTTTTACAAACTCAGACGCGTAAGAAATCTCAATCGCCTTTTGAATTTCTTCATCAGTATGTGAGTCTCCCGTCGTAAGGTTCTCTTTAACCGTATCATTAAAAAGAAAAATATCCTGACTCACAAGACCAAAAAGATGACGAATAGATTGAATTGAATATTCATTGATATTCACTCCATCAATCAAAATTTCACCCGAAGTTACGTCGTAAATTCTTAAAAGAAGATTGATAAGTGTCGACTTTCCTGATCCAGAAAGTCCTACTAACCCAATTTTTTCGCCTTTTTTGATGACAAGATTAAATCCTTTAAGAACGACCCCTTCTCCATAGGAAAAAGAAACATCTTTAAACTCAATCGTTTGCTCAAAAGTTTGAATTTCTTTTTTGGAAATTTGTGGTTCCTCTTCAACATTTAGGAGTTGAAAGATACGAGTCGCAGCGGCTTGGGCCTGATTAAGTTTTGCATTGGCCTTACTAAAGCGTCTCACGGGATCCATAAACATCGCTAATGCCGCCACAAATGAAATAAATCCCCCCGTCGTTAATTCCCCGGAAGTAATTCGTTTATGTGCAAAAATAATCACCGCTGCAAAAGCAAATGAACCGATGAGTTCAATTAAAGGATGAGATAACTCTTCAGCGGAATTACTTCTCCTTCGATTTGAGAGGAGTCTTAGTTGAAATTTTTCAAATCGATCAATCACATACTCTTGTAGCCCAAATGCTTTAACAATTTTCTGACCACCTAAAGCTTCCCCTACAATGTGGGTCATATCCGCATTATCCTGCTGAGCTCGTCCCACATATTTTCTGATTCTTTTTCCTGAGAAATGAAGAGTAATAACAAATAATGGGGCCGTGGCAAAAATAATCATGGTTAATTGCCAGTCATGGTAAAAAGCAACACACAACAATGATAGGGCCGTAATTGGTTCTCGAATCACCTCGAGTGAGTTTTTAAATGCTTCAGAAAACACGGCAGTGTCACTCATAATGGTTGAGACGAGAGTGCCTTGTTTTGATCGAGAGAAGTAGGCGGATGGAAGCATTTGAAACTTTTTATAGATCTTAGAGCGAATTTGCCTGGTGGATTTATCCACCACTTGTCTAAGCCCAAAGTAATGAAAATAGCGAAGAGGGAAATTTAAAATCCCAAGTCCAATCAGGAGCATTGCAAGTTTCAAGGCCTCTTCGGATGTTGAATCCGGCGAGAACCCTTTGTCAAAGATGTCCTTAACGAGATAGGCCTCATAGGCCTTGATGGCCGAAAGGGGCAGTGCCAGCAAAGCGGCTAACAAGGCCTCCTTCCAAAATGGACGAATATATGGGAACATTAACTTAAGAACTTTGAGCATGTGTTTATCTTAAGCTTTAACGGAGGCTAAGTAAATTAAAACGCGGAAAGCAATTTTCCTAGATCGAGATGGAACCCTGATTGTCGACAAGAACTATCTTTCAAGGGTGGAAGATATGGAATACTTTTCTGACACCTTAAAGGCCCTCCAGATTTTTCAAAAGCTCGATTACGAACTTTTTATTGTCACCAATCAATCAGGAGTTGGACGCGGTTACTTCTCTTTAGAGAATGTATACGTCATTCATCGTCAGCTTCAAAATGATTTGCGAGAGAATAAACTTACCCCCTTTAAAGATTTTGCCATTTGTCCACACTCTCCTGACGATAAATGCGAGTGCAGAAAGCCTTCTGGTAAAATGATTCAGGACTTGATTCAAAAATATCACCTAAAACCTGAACAATGCTACATGGTGGGAGATAAACTCATCGATGCGGAAGCGGGGAAAGATGCTGGGATTAAAGGCATTCTGGTTCGTCACCAGCATGGAGGCGATTTTCCTTTTTTTAAAACGCTCCTCGATTTTGCGCAATCACTTAAATAGTAAAGAATACGATTTTAATTCAACCGGACGAAGATGATATTGATGACAAAAGTATTGAAGTAATTTGTCGCATTCTGGAAAGTTCGTCCCCAAAAAATCATTATAGTTCTGAAATTTCGTTTGATAGCCCATTTTAATTCTTAAGAGAAAGCCTTTCTCGTTAGGACCGGGTGAGCATTGTTCGCAGGCAAACTGCCCATGAGAAGACAAAAATACAACATTCTGATTTTCTAATAACTCCGTTTGGCAATAAGAACAATGATCCGTATCAGGCATAATCCCCAAATGGAATAAAAGCTTAACCATAAAAAGTGTAAACTGCTGGTGAGGAACAAACTGCTGTTTTGAAAGAGAGTCTTCGAGATAAAAAACCGCATTACTCACCACGGAGAAAACCCCTTCGTGATCCTGATTTTCAAGCTCACTGACTCCAGGCTGAAAGTGGAGAGATAATTTTTGAACAAGCTCGAAATAAAGGCACATGAGATAGTATGACTTAATCTCATG
>Ga0164292_10004507_pt1 | contig 11340 bp, 9 predicted proteins | sample GEODES117metaG_FD_111486 | JGI IMG/M metagenome (GOLD analysis project Ga0164292, IMG submission 111486) | Eutrophic lake water microbial communities from Lake Mendota, Wisconsin, USA - GEODES117 metaG | ecosystem: Environmental > Aquatic > Freshwater > Lake | place: USA: Lake Mendota, Wisconsin... | reverse complement strand
GGAGTGGCTGGCGCGCGCCGGCGCGACCGTCGCGATCTCGGGGCGCCGCATCGAGGAGCTCGAGAAGACCGCGGCCGAGCTCGGTGCGCAGGGGCTGAAGATCGTGGTCGCGCGGGCCGACGTGTCGGACCCCGCATCGGTCGCCGAGGCGCACGCGGCGATCGTCGCCGGTCACGGCCCGGTGTCGGTGCTGGTGTGCGCGGCCGGCACCAACGTGCCGAACCGCAGCTGGAAGAAGCTCGCGCCCGACGGCTTCGCGAAGGTCGTGCAGATCAACCTCGCCGGCGTCGCCAACGCGGTGCTCGCCGCGCTGCCCGGCATGCGCGCGGCCGGCACCGGCACCATCGTCGTCGTCTCGTCGTTCGCCGGCTGGGCGTACAAGGACTTCCCCGGCGTGGCCTACAGCGCGAGCAAGGCCGCGCTCGATCCGCTGGTGCAGAGCCTGAACGACGAGGAAGGCCCGCACGGCATTCGCGCCTGCCACTTCTGCCCGGGCGAGGTCGCCACGCCGATCCTCAAGACGCGGCCGGTGCCGCCGTCGGACGAGGAGGTCGCGCGCATGCTGCGCACCGCCGACATCGCCGACGCGATCGGCTACGTCGTGACCGCGCCGCCGCACGTGTGCCTGGCCGAGGTGGTGATCGCCCCGACCTGGAACCGCTTCTACATCGGGGGCGAGGACCTGAAGCGGCGTGCCTGAGGTGCCGGCGCGCCCGATCCCGCGTGGCGTCGGCCTGGCGCTGATCGCCGGGATCGCGGTGCTGTTCGCGTCGAACCACGTCGCGGCGCGTCTCGCGTTCGATCACGGCACGAGCGTCGTCACCGCGGTGCTCGTGCGTTCGGCGGTCACCGCGCTCGCGGTGGCCGTGCTGCTGCGCGCGACGGCCACCCCGTGGTCGCTCGCCGCACCGACGCGGCGCCACGCGGTCCTCATCGGCCTGGTGCTGTCGGTGCAGAGCGTGTGCCTGTACGCATCGGTCGCGCGGATCCCGGTGGCGCTGGCGCTGCTGACCTTCAACAGCTTTCCCGTCGTGCTGGCGCTGCTGTCCTGGGCGACCGGCGGCGAGCGCCCGACGCGGCGCACCGCGATCGCCATGCCGGTGATCCTGTCGGGGCTGGTGCTGGCCCTCGACGTGCCGGGCGTGCTGAGCTCGGGCGGGCGCTCGCTCGAGGACCCGGCGCGCTTCGCAGCCGGCGTGGGCTTCGGACTGGCGGCCTCGCTCGCCTTCGGCACCGCGCTGCTGCTCACCACGCGCTGGATGGGCGCGGTCGACGGGCGCGTGCGCACGCTGTGGTCGATGGGGGTGGTGTCGGCCGTGGCCTTGGCCGGCGGCCTCGCGATCGACGGCTTCGCCTGGCCCGCGGACCCGATGGGCTGGACGGGCCTGGCGCTGCTGACAGTGCTCTACGGCACCGCGTTCACCTCGCTGTTCGTCGTGCTGCCGCGGCTGGGCGCGGTGAACTCGGCGCCGGCGATGAACCTCGAGCCGATCGCCTCGATGGCGCTGGCGTGGCTGCTGCTCGGGCAGCGGATCGGATGGGTGCAGGTCGCCGGCGGCGTGCTGGTGGTCGGGGCGATTGTGTGGACGAGCCTCGGGCCGAAGCCCGCGCCGCGCGGCGGCTGACTCAGCCCGCCGCCGCGGGCACCGAGCGGCTCGCGAGCTGCAGCCAGCCGGAGTCGTCGCGCGGCCAGACCCGCTCGGGCAGCTCGTTGAGCCGCAGCAGGATCTGCTTGAGGTGCCAGGTGGGCGGGGCTTGCAGGGCCGACGGGCAGTGGCGCCACAGCGCGCGCAGCACGTTGTGCTGCACGCCGAAGTGCGCGGCCAGCGCCTCGATCGCCCAGCGGTCCTGGCCGGAGTCGATCGCCTGGCGCAGCGACTCCCGGGCGATGTCGGGCAGGAACGCGGAGCGGGCGTCGTGCTCGGCCGCGGCGACCAGCCCCGAGCGGCGGCGCGGCGAGGCGTCGATCAGCGTGTCGGCGAAGCACTGCGCGAAGAGCGGCAGCCGGCCCAGCACGTGCGCGCGCTGCGCTGCGTGGCGCGGGTTGGTCAGCAGCCAGTTGTAGCAGCCGAGGTGCCGGCCGGCGCGCGTGCGACCGAGCTTGACCAGGGTCACCGGCTCGAGCGTGCCCTCGATCAACGCGGCGGCGCGCTGCTCGGCCGCGGCCTCGCGCAGATCGATCGAGCGCAGCACGCGGCCGTAGGTGGCGACGTCGAGCAGCTCGTGGCGCAGCGCGTGGCGCAGCTGCGCGAGGAAGTCGGGGTAGCGCGACGCGCGGTCGAACAGCGAGCCGGGTTCGCCGGGCTCCAGCCGGTGTTCGCGGGCCAGGTGCCGGCCCCAGTCGTCGCGGCGCGCCTCGAGGATGGTGAGCATCGCGTCGCCGAGCGCGGCGAACAGCACGTCGAGCGTCGCGGCCTCGGCGGCGCGGGCGGGCAGGCCGTCGCTCTCGCGCGGACCGGCCTCGTGCAGCCAGCGGGCGAGCGCGTCGACGAGCTTGCGCAGCGTGGCGTCGGTCAGCAGGCTGCGGAAGTCGTGCACGCACTGGTCGCGGTCGACGCCGACGAAACGGATGGTGTGGCCCCAGTCGCGCACCAGCTGCGAGAAGATCGGGTTGGCCATCAGCGACAGCCGCGAGGCCAGCGGCAGCAGCACCACGAACAGCTTCCAGTCGGGCGAGGGGTTGCGCCAGACCAGCGCGCGCGGCGTGGCCAGGTAGACATGCATCGCCGCCGCGAGGTCGGGCCCGACGTTGCCGGCGTCGATGAGCTCGGCGTCGATCGGGAAGCCGTCGACTCGGATCGCCTCGAAGTCCATCAGGGGTGTGTCGCGGGGTGAGGCGGCAGGGCGTGCGCGCCGGGCGGGGTCGGTCCCGGGGCGCGGCCGGTCAGTCGGCGCGCTTGGCGAAGAACAGCAGGCCGCCGCCGACGGCGAGCAGGCCGCTGGCGATGACGGTGCGCGCGACCGAGCCCTGCCACATCGCCTCGAGCGCGACCAGGGCGCCGGCCGTCATCAGGATGCGGCCCGTGCCTGCGGTTCGCTGGGAGGGAGAGAGATCGGCCATGGCGCTACCCGGGAGTCGTGCCGGGGCCCGAGTCGCCACGGCGGAGAGATCGACAACATCCTATGCCTGTCGCCGCCGCGGCGCACGTCCCGGACGTTCCGGGCGGGCGATTCGGGCGGACGGGCGACAGGCCCTTCGAGGTCATTGTGTCACCGTTCGCGGTGCACGCAACCCGGGTGTCCACCGGGGCCGCGGCCGGCGCCGCGGATTGGAGGCGCCCTCCGACCCGCCGCCCGCCCCGGTCAGGCCGCCGCGTCGACCCCGTCGGCCAACGCGCGCAGGTCGACGTTCGCGCCGCAGACCAGCACGCCGACGTGCTCGCCGTCGGCGGGCCGGAAGGCGCCCGAGGCGAGCGCGGCATGGGCGGTGGCGCCGCCCGGCTCGGTGGCGATGCGCACCTGCCGCCACAGCGCGGCCTGCGCGGCGGCGATCGCGGCGTCGGGCACGAGCACGGCGCGCTCGATGCGGCGCTGCGCGAGCGGGAACATCAGCTCGCCCACCCGGCGCGCACCGAGCGAGTCGGCGGCGAGCCCCGAAGGCGTGATCTCGACGATCCGGCCCGCGGCCAGTGCCGCGTGCAGCGTCGGGCAGCCCTCGGACTCGACCGCGACCAGGCGCGGCACCCGCTGGCCGGCGCGTGCGGCCGAATCGAGCCAGGCGGCGATGCCGCCGATCAGCCCGCCGCCGCCCACCGCGACCAGCAGCACGTCCAGGTCGGGCGACTGGCGCAGCCATTCGCGCGCGAGCGTGCCCTGCCCCGCGAGCGTGTCGAACTGGTCGTACGCATGCGACTCGAGCGCGCCCCGCTCGGCCGCCCAGGCGCGGCTCGCCGCGAAGGCCTGCGAGTACTCGTCGCCCACGGCGTGCACCGTCGCCCCGAGCCCGCGCAGCCGCGCGAGCTTCGCGGCGGGCGTGGTGCGCGGCACGAACACGTCGGCGGCCATGCCGAGCGCACGCGCCGCATGCGCGACCGCGATGCCGTGGTTGCCGCCCGAGGCCGCGACCACCCCCGACGGCGGCGGCAGGCCCGCGGCGAGCGCCGACTCGCGCGCCGACAGCAGCCGGGCGAAGGCGCCGCGCGCCTTGAACGTGCCCGAGACCTGCAGGCATTCGAGCTTGAGCTCGATGCGGCACGGCGCGTGCTCGAGCGTGAGCGTGGGCGTGACGCGCACGTGCGGCGCGATCCGCGCCGCCGCCGCCTCGATGTCGGCGGCCTCGGGTGCACGCGTGACGTCCTGTCCGGTGCCCGCCATGGTCAGGCGACCCCGAGGGTCAGGCCGGGCAGCGGCACGCCCGCGAGCGTCGTGCGCCAGGTCTGGCCGGCGGCGAGCGGCTGTGCGTCGGTCAGGGTGCCGGTGGTCACCACGCTGCCCGCGGCCACGCGCTCGCCGCGCGCGGCGAGTCCTGCGACCAGGTGGCCGAGCGCCTGCAGCGGGCCGTCGAGCACGTTCGACCCCACGCCCTCGGCGATGCGCTCGCCGTCGCGCCACAGCTCGAGTCGCAGCGCCGACAGCGCCCCGGCCGGATTGGCGCCGAGTGCGGCGAGCGGTACGCGCGGGCCGACGAGCAGCGCGCCGTGCAGCGCCTGCGCGGCGATGCCCTGCGCGGCGCCGAACTTCCAGCCCGGCCACACGCTGTGGACGATCTCGAAGCCGTGCGCGACCCAGTCGACGCAGGCCAGCAGCGCCGCGCTCGAGGCCGCATCGTGCGCATCGGCATCGGGCGGCGGCGAGGCCTTCAGGCCGAGCACGATCTCGGGCTCGAGCCGCGGCTCGGCGAGCCGGGCGATCGTGGTCTGTGCGTCGGTGCCCTCGAGCAGCGTCAGCGTCGTGTCCCACACCGGGCCCCAGATCGGCTGCTGAACGCCGTAGAGGGGCCAGATCGTCCGGTTGGTGAAGCCGATCTTCCAGCCGACCTGCGACTCGCCGCGTGCGCGGCGCAGCGCGGCGACGGCGGCCTGCGTGCGCAGCGCGGCGTCGATGTCGGCGGGGTCGGCGCCGCCGGGTACCGCGGCGGGCAGCGAGCGGCCAGCGTCGGCGGTGGCGAGCAGGGTCTCGGGGCTGGGCAGGGTCATCGGTGCGCGGCAGGGCGGTCGGGAGCCGCCGAGGATGCCCGAGCGGTCCTCGCGCGTCGAGCGCGGCCCTCGGTGGCCGTTCCGGTGGCCGTTCCGGTGGCCGCTCCAGCCGCCGCTCCAGCCGCCGCCAGACCGGCCCCCGCGCGCTCGGCGGCCCGAGCCTCAGCGGTGCGCGTCGCCGCTCACCAGCCGGTCGAGCACGTCGTCCTCGCCCATCTGCCCGCCCTTGAGCATCAGCTCGAGGCCGTCGACCGCCGGATCGTCGGCGTGGGCGCGGACCACCGGCGAGCTGGCGCCGACGCGGCCGACCCAGCCGAGCGCCCAGGGCGCGAGCGCCTGCACCGCGCGGCTCGAGGTGTCGCCGCCGACGACGCCCACGCGTGCGCAGCGCGCCTGCCCGAGCACGGCTGCCAGCAGCGCGCCGCAGGCGGGGGCGAGCGCGGGGTCGGCGCCGCGCGGCGCGGGGCCGGCGATCGAGGTGCCGGCGAGCACGTGCGCCCCGGCTGCCAGGCGCGCGCCGATCGCACGGGCGGTGGCCTCGAGATAGCCCGCGTCGCCCGCGGCGAGCCGCGCGGCGTCGAGCGCCACGCGCTCGAAGGCGCGGGCCTGCGCGACCTGCCGCGCCGAGAGCGGCGACAGGCTGCCCGCCAGCACGAAGACCGGCCCGCGCGCGGGCGCGACCGCGGCCCGCGCCACCGAGGGCTCGATCGTCGCGGCCAGCTCGCCGCTCGTGCGCCAGCGGGCGAGCATCGCCTGCGCGACGCTGCTCGCGCCGACCGCGAGCACCGTGCGGCCGTGCGCATGGCGCGCGATCGCGGCGCCGGTCGCGGCGAGGTGGGCGGCGTTCAGCGTGTCGAAGAGCACGGGGCGCGGCGAGGCGGGCGCACGGTCGCCGGTGCGGGTGTCGACCGCGGCGTCCTCGGTCGGGTCCTCGGACACCGACGGATCCGTCGATTCGAGCGCCCGCGCCAGCGTCGCGTCGATCGCCCGCGCCCCGCCCGCGAACGCCGCGAGGTCCACCCGCGCCACCGGCGTGCAGCCCTGCGCGGCGAGGTGCACCGCGAGCCGCGCCTCGCCCATCGGCGTGACCGGATGGCGGCTCATCGTCGGATGCCGGTCGATCCGGTAGACCGGTCCGCCCGCCCCCGCCTGCGCGAACAGCTGACCGTGCGCGCACCAGCGCCCGAGGCTGGGCTGCCCACCCACCAGCGGCACCCAGGGTGCGTACGCGGGCCGCCACAGCGTGCGGACCCCCTCGCCGATGCTGCCGGTGCCGGGGGCGCTGTCCCAGGTCGAGCAGACCTTGTAGTGCACGACCGGCACGCCGCTGCCGGCGAGCCAGTCGGCGATCGGTGCGAGCACCTCGCGCATCGGGGCGGGCGCCATCGAGCGCACGGCGGTGGCCACGCCCACCGCCTCGAGCGGCCCGACCGCGGCGAGCCGCGCGGCGGTGGGCACGTCGAGGAACAGCAGCGCGCGCGCGCCGCCCGTGGCGAGCGTGGCGAGGGTGTCGGAGGCGCCGGTGAAGTCGTCACCGACCCAGGCGAGCAGCAGGCCGCTCATGCCCCGAAGAACGCAATCGCCTCGCGCAGCTCGGGCGCCTCGCGTGCCGCGTCGGCCAGCGTGCGGCCGGCCTGCACCGCCGCCCAGGCCTGACGCACGCTGGTCACGCCCGCGGCCGGGCCGCCCGGATGCGCGAGGATGCCGCCGCCGCACAAGAACAGCAGGTCGCCGTCGGGCACCACCTCGAGGGTCGCGGGCAGGGTGCCGGCCCACTGCCCCGAGGAGAACGCGGGCATCACCCGGTCGGCGGTGTCGGCCGGATCGGCGAGCGGGGCGAGGCAGTCGCGCGCGCCCTGCGCGACCTCGGCATCGGCCTGCGCGAACTTGCCGCCCAGCCCGTGCACGTGCAGGTGGTCGACGCCGGCCAGCCGCCACATCGCCTGGTAGGGCTGGAAGCCCATGCCGAGCGCGGGATGACGCTCGAACATGCCGAAGCCGTTGCGGTGGCCGTGGATCGCCAGCCGAGTGTGCCGACGCAGCGACTGGATGGCCGAGAAGCCGCACCAGTTCAGGCTCGCCATCACGCAGCTGCCGCCCTCGCGCTCGATGAGCTCGGCGTGGCGCAGCATCGCGTCGTGCTCGTCGCTGATGTTGAACGCAACCATCACGTGCTTGCCGGACTCCTGCTGCCAGCGCCGCACGCGCTCCATCACCTTCGGCACGCGCTCGGCGAGCGGCGCGTGCTCGGCGTCGGCGTTGACCTCGTCGTCCTTGATGAAGTCGATGCCCGCGCGGCACAGCGCCTCGACCAGGTCCGCGGTCTCGGTCGCCGACAGCCCGACGTTCGGCTTGATGATCGTCCCGGCCAGCGGCCCGCGCGCCACGCCCGTGGCCGCGCGGGTGCCGGCCACGCCCTGCGCCGGCTGCTCGAAGCGGGCGCGGAACGCGGCCGGCAGCGCGAGCCGCTCGAGCCGCACGCCGGTGGTCTCGCCGAGGTCGAACAGGTTGCCTGCGACCGTGGCCGCGAGCGTCGGCAGGTTGCGTCCGAGGTTGGCCGGCGGGAACGCGACGGTGATGCGCGCGCGGCGCCAGGGGCCGCCCACGGCGCGGCGCTCGAGCCAGGCGTTGGGCAGGCTCGGCGCCGGCGCATCGGCCAGCGGCTCGATGTGCTCGACGGTGGCGCGGCTGCGGGCGCGCAGGTCGTCGGTCTCGCCGGCCACCCGCACGAAGGTGCCGCTGCTCTGCTCGCCGGCGAGCACGTCGGCGACGCGGGCGGGGTCGAGCGGCGTCTCGATCAGGTAGGTGGCGAGGATGCGGTCGGTCATCGGCAGGAGGCTCGGGCGCGTCGTCGGGGACCGTGAGGATAGCCTCGAGCGGTCAGGTCCTGGAAGGAGCGTACCGGGTCGCAGGCGATGGTGCAGGCCTGCGTGCGCATCTTGTCCAATGCACGCGACGGGCGCGATCCGATGGCGGGCGTGGAGCCGGTCCGATTCTCGGTCGTGCGCGCGAGAACCTGCCTTAGGCGGACGGCTCAGGCGGACGGGCGGAAGATCGGCCGCCGGCGCCGCAGATGGCCGGGTTTACCCAGGCTTTTCGTGGGTTCGGGCCGTGTGGAAATCCCTATGTTCGTCCTTGTTAGGAACAACGATCGGGCGCAGCCCTGCGCGACCCGGCCCATTCCCCGATCTTCCGGACCCTCCAACATGCCGTCTTCGAATCGATTCACGCTCGCGCAGCGCCTGTTCGCCATCAGCACGGCGCTCGTCGTCGCGATGGTCGGCGTGGCCGCCATGACGTGGTTTCTGATCGGTCAGCTGACCGACCATGCCGAGCGCGTCGGCATCGCACGCGTACCCCAGCTGCAGCGCATCGCCGAGCTCGAGCTCAACGTCACGCGCGCATCGCTGCAGCTGCGTCATGCGATCCTCGCGCGCACGCCGGAAGAGATGGGCATCGCGCTCGCCGACATCGCCGACAAGGGCCGGCTGCTCGAGCAGAGGCTCGACGAGTTCGGCAAGGCGATGACTACGCAGGCCGGGCGCGACGCATACGCGCCGATGGCGCCTTTGCTCTCGAGTTTCCTGAAGGTCGCCGGGGAGAACGTCGCGTTGATCCAAGAAGGCAAGAAGGCCGAGGCCTTCGCGTTCCTGGCCGAACGGACCGTGCCCGCACGCAACCTGCTGCTCGCGCCGCTCAATGCCGAGAAGAACCGCCAGGGCACGGAGCTCCGGACGGACCTCGCCGCCGTCGGGGACGAGGCGATCCTGGTCCGCAAGCTGGTCATCGGCGCGGTGCTGATCGTGGGTCTCGGGATCGGCGGCTTCGCCTGGTACGTGACCCGCGTGCTGCGCCAGCTCGGCGACGAGCCCGAGCGTCTCAAGGAGGTGGCGAGCGCGGTGGCCGCGGGCGACCTCGCGACCCGCATCCAGCTGCGCGCGGGCGACACCGACAGCGTGATGGCGGCGCTAGGCACCATGCGCGACAACCTCGCCCGCACCGTGCAGGAGGTCCGCGCGAACGCCGATGCGGTGGCCAGCGCGAGCGGCGAGATCGCCAGCGGCAATTCCGACCTGTCGGCGCGCACCGAGCAGCAGGCGAGCTCGCTTCAGCAGACCGCGTCCTCGATGGAGGAGCTGGGCACCACGGTGCGCCAGAACGCCGACAACGCGCGACAGGCGAACCAGCTGGCGATCGGCTCGTCGCAGGTCGCAGAGCACGGCGGCGAGATGGTGCGCGAGGTGGTCGAGACGATGCGCGGCATCAACGAGAGCTCGCGCAAGATCGCCGACATCATCGGCGTGATCGACGGGATCGCGTTCCAGACGAACATCCTCGCGCTGAACGCCGCAGTCGAGGCCGCGCGCGCCGGCGACCAGGGCCGCGGCTTCGCGGTGGTGGCGAGCGAGGTGCGCACGCTCGCGCAGCGCAGCGCCGACGCCGCGCGCCAGATCAAGGGGCTGATCGAGGAGTCGGTCGGCCGCGTCGACAGCGGCACCGCGCTGGTCGATCGCACGGGCGCGACCATGCAGGAGATCGTCGCGTCGATCCGCAAGGTCACCGACATCGTCGGCGAGATCAGCTCGGCCAGTGAGGAGCAGAGCCGCGGCGTGTCGCTGGTCGGCGATGCGGTCTCGCAGATGGACCGCGTCACGCAGCAGAACGCGGCGCTGGTCGAAGAAAGCGCGGCCGCGGCCGAGAGCCTCAGGCAGCAGGCGGGGCAGCTGGTGCAGGCGGTGGCGACGTTCCGGCTGGCTTGAGCGGGCGACGCGGGCCTCGAGTCACGTTCAGGTTTTTCCGATCCCGAAGCATCGGAAAGCCTGCTTTCCGGATGGAAGTCGACGGCGCATAGTGTGCGGTTCATCCACTGACGGACGGGCCGCACATGTGCGCTTGGATTCTCGCTGCTCCCGAGCCCTCGACCCGCGCCTCGATCGAGCGTCGCACACGATTCGAGGAGGTCCGATGCGCATCCTGATGCCCGTCGACGGCAGCGCGTACAGCGAAGCCGCCGTCGCCTTCGTGGCGTCCCGCAAGACGCTGCTGAAGCACCCGACCGAGGTCGAGCTGGTCAACGTCCAGTATCCGGCCCCGTCGCGCGCCGCGCGTGCCCTGGGCAAGGACGTCGTGGCGTCGTGGCACGAGACCGAGGCCGCCAAGGCCTTGAAGCCCGCGGAGAAGGCCCTCCGACGGGCCGGCGCCGACGCCACGGCGAGGTATGCCGTCGGGACGGTGGCGAACGAGCTGGCCTCCATCGTGGCCGCCGACCGTGCCGACCTGATCGTGATGGGCTCGCACGGCCACACGGGGCTCAAGAGCCTGCTGCTCGGCTCGGTGGCGAGCACCGTGGCCGTCTCGTGCACCACGCCGCTGCTCGTCATGCGCGGCGCACCGGTCCCCCGGCGCGACTCGCTGCGGCTCGGCATCGCCGTGGACGGCAGCCCCCTCGACCTCGCCGTCGCGCGTTTCGTGGCGCTGCACCACGACCTGTTCGGCGCGTCGCCCTCGGTGAGCCTGATCCACGTCGTGCCCGACCTGGCGAAGATCGCCGTGCCGGGGTGGATCGAGCGGGAGGTGCCCACCGGGATCAGGCCGGCGCAGGTCGAGGCGATGCAGAAGGCTGCATTCGAGAACGTGTTCGGACCGGTTCACGAGGTCCTCGCCACGGCCGGGATCTCGGCCAGCGAGGTCCGGCTGGTCGGACAGGCCGCGGGCGACGCGATCGCGGCCGAGGCCACCCGCGGCAAGCTCGATCTGCTGGCGCTGGGGTCGGTCGGTTTCGGCGCCGCCCGCCATGGCCCGATGGGATCGGTGGCGACGCGGGTCGCCGGCCGGTGCCGGACCGCGCTGCTGCTGGTGCGTGCGGCGCAGGCCACGCCTCGACGATGAGGATGGATGATCGGGGGACCTGATGACGCCCGCAGGTCGTCGACTCGGGCATGTGCTTGCGTCCCGGTGCGGCGCCGCCGCCGACAGCGGTACGCGCTACGGCCTTGCGGGCGAGCCCTTCTTCCGAGCCCGCCGCATCGACGCCGCCAGCCACACCGCCGCCACCGCCGCGATCACCCCGCTCGCCCCGAACGCCGCCGGCGCGCCGAACCGCTCCCAGGTCCACCCGAAGCCGGCCGACGCTGGCACCAGCGCCAGGCCGGTGACCAGGTGGAACCAGCCGAAGGCCGTGCCCAGGCGCTGCGTCGGCACGAGG
>Ga0164292_10004503_pt1 | contig 11343 bp, 9 predicted proteins | sample GEODES117metaG_FD_111486 | JGI IMG/M metagenome (GOLD analysis project Ga0164292, IMG submission 111486) | Eutrophic lake water microbial communities from Lake Mendota, Wisconsin, USA - GEODES117 metaG | ecosystem: Environmental > Aquatic > Freshwater > Lake | place: USA: Lake Mendota, Wisconsin... | reverse complement strand
CGCGCAGATCCTGCTGGCCGATCGCAACTTCGGCTGCGGATCCTCGCGTGAGCGCGCACCGAAGGCCTTGCGCGAATTCGGCTTTCGTGCGGTGATCGCGCCGTCATTTGGCGGCATCTTCTTCAATAATTGCTTCAGAAACGGGATTGTCCCGGTTTCGATGCCGATCGGTCAGGTTCGCGCCATCGTCGAGATCGTCGAGGCGAGCGCGGGCCAGGCGCCGATCACGGTGAGTCTGGAGGCTTGCAGGGTGACGCTCGCGGATGGCCGCAACTTCGGCTTCGAGGTACCGGAAACACTCAGGCAGATGCTGCTCGCAGGCGTCGATGAAATCGATCTGACGAAGTCCCGGCAGGCCGAAATCGATGCGTTCCGAGAGCGGGACCGGGCGCGCCGGCCCTGGATTTACATCGGGCCGGCGGCTTCGCCGTAATTCGCCAGCGGCTTCCCTCCGGCGCGGCCCTGTTCAGGGCGTGCGCCTTCGGCTTGTCTCTTTCTGCCCTTACAGCGGTTGTGCGCCCGAGGCCTTGACCACCTTGGCCCACTTGTCGATCTCGGCAGCCTGATAGCGCGCAAGCTCTTCCGGCGACGAGAGGATCGGGTCGAGGCCCAGCTTTGCCAGTCGCTCCTTGATATCGGGCAGGTTGTAGACCCGTTTGATCTCGCTGTTGATCCGATCGACAACGGCCTTGGCGTGGCGGCCGGGGCAAACACCGCGAACCAGGACGTCGCCTCGAAGCCCGGCACGCTCTCGGCCACCGTCGGGATGTCGGGCGCGGCCGGCGAGCGCTTGGCTGAGGTGACCGCGATCGGGCGGATCTTGCCTTCGCTTGCCATGGGCAGAGCCGACGGCATGTTGTCGAACATCAGCTGTATGCTGCCCCCGACCAGATCGGGGATTGCAAACTGGCGGCCCTTGTAAGGCACGTGGGTCATCGAGGTGCCGGTCATCGTCTTGAATAGCTCGCCCGCGACGTGCACTGAGGTGCCGACCCCCGGCGAGCCGAAGGACAGCTTGTTCGGATTGGCCTTCATGTAAGCGATCAGCTCATTGATCGTCTTGACCGGAAGGTTGTTATTGACAACGAGCAGGTTGGGAGTCGATGCGACCAGGGCGACGGGGGCAAAATCGCGCACCATGTCGTAGGGCATCTTTGCGTAGATCGCGCCGTTGATCGAGTGGGTGCCGACCGTGCCCATGACGATCGAGTATCCGTCGGGTGCGGATTTGGCGACGATGTCAGCGCCGATGTTGCCGCCTGCGCCGGGCTTGTTGTCCACGACCATCGGCTGGCCGAGTTGCGCCCGCTCACTGAGGATCCTGGCCAGGATGTCCGGGGCGCCACCGGTCGGGAAGGTGACGACGATCTTGACGGGGCGCTGGGGCCAGCTCTGGGCGCTCGCGGCGCCGGCCGCAAGGACGCTTGCGGTCAGAACGGAAAGCGTCAGGCCGGTGACGCGGGCAGGGGCCGAACGGAATGCGGACATCATGGTCTCCATGTTTGTGATGGTTGTGCTTGATTTTCGAATCATGCCACGATGCCTGATGCCTGACGCTGGTAGCATCCGCGACCGCCCCTGTGCCCTGCCCAAGTGCCGGATTTCGGATTATCCTTCGCGCGCTTGGGCGCAGTTCGCGTGTTCTGGCGTGTCCTTGCGCGCCGCCGCGGGCGTTCCCAATCCGTACCTTCGTTTCTGAATTGCTGATCTGGAGACCGTTTCATGAGTCGACCTCAGACCATGTTCGAAAAAATCTGGAATGCCCATCTCATCTGCGAGGATGCCGATGGACGTTCGTTGCTGCACGTGTCGCGGCACCTGGCTCACGATGGGTCCTGGCATGCCTTCACCTTTCTTGAGGCGCGGGGACTCAAGCTGCGGCGGCCCGATCAGATGTTTGCCACGCCCGACCACGGCGTGTCGACGTTGAGCCACGATCTGGCGCAAATCACCGATCCCGACCAGATCCGGGTGGTGCGCGCGCTCGACGCCAATGCCGCCAAGCACGGTTTCACCGTCTTCGGGCTCGATGACACACGCCAGGGCATCATCCACGTGGTGGGGCCCGAGCAGGGCCTCACCCAGCCCGGGTTGCTGATCGTCTGTGGCGACAGCCACACCTCGACCCATGGCGCACTGGGGGCGCTTGCCTTTGGCATCGGCGCCTCGGACGTCTGCCATGTGCTTGCGACACAGAGCATCTGGCAGCGTCGACCCCGGACGCTGCGCATCACGATCGACGGGCGATTGCCCGCTGGCGTGACCTCCAAAGACGTGATCCTGGCGGTGATCGCCCGGATCGGCGCCAATGGCGCCACGGGTCACGTGATCGAGTATGCGGGCTCGGCGGTGCGGGCCATGACGATGGAGCAGCGGCTCACGCTTTGCAACATGTCGATCGAGGCGGGGGCGCGGGCGGGCCTGGTTGCGCCCGACGAGACCACCTACGCCTATCTCCAGGGCCGGCCCTACGCGCCCAAGGGTGAGATGTGGGATCAGGCGCTCGCGCACTGGAAGACGCTGCCCAGTGACGAGGGTGCGGTGTTCGACCGCGAAGAGCACTTCGATGCCGCCACGCTCGCCCCGATGGTGACCTGGGGCAACAGCCCCGAGGAGGCCCTCCCGGTCACCGGTCATGTGCCCGATCCCGCGACGATTGCCGACAGTGGTCGCCGCGAGGCTGTCGAGTCGACCCTCGAGTACATGGGACTTCAGCCCGGTCAGGCGCTCACCGACACGGCGATCGACTATGTCTTCATCGGTTCGTGCACGAATGGTCGGATCGAGGATTTGCGGGCGGCCGCTGCCATCGCGCGCCGCGGCAAGGTGGTGGTGCCGGCGATGATTTCTCCGGGCTCCACGCTGGTCAAACTCGCCGCCGAGGCCGAGGGCCTGCACCGCGTCTTCATCGAGGCGGGCTTCGAATGGCGCGAGTCGGGTTGCTCGATGTGCGTGGGCATGAATGGTGATGTGCTCGGCCCTGGCCTGCGCAGCGCCTCGACCACCAACCGCAATTTTCGCGGGCGTCAGGGGCGTGACAGCCGCACCCATCTGATGAGCCCCGCCATGGCCGCAGCCGCCGCGCTCGCCGGCCGCATCGTTGACATTCGCCCCTTGCTCGAGGAGGCTTGAGCCCCATGCAGCCCTTTACCACTCTCGATGCGGTCGCTGTGCCGCTCGGTATCCCCAACATCGATACCGACCAGATTGCCCCGGCCCGGTTTCTGCGCAAGTCGCGCGCCGATGGGTTTGGTCAATACCTGTTTCATGATCAGCGCTGGGATCCCCAGGGGCAGGTGATCGACGATTTCATCCTGAATCAGCCGTCTTCACAGGGCGTGGGCGTACTGGTCACCGATCGCAATTTCGGCTGCGGGTCGAGTCGTGAGCACGCGGTCTGGTGTCTGGTCGATTACGGCATCCGCTGCGTGATGGCCCCGAGCTTTGGCGACATCTTCTATCAGAATGCGATCAATCACGGCCTGCTGCTGATTCGGCAGAGCGAAACGCTCTGTGACGCGCTGCGCGCGATGTTGCAACGGCATCCTGGCGCGCGCATGCAGATCGATCTGGCCGCGCAGCGGTTTACCGACTGCGAGGGCGGCACGCACGAGTTCGACATCGAGGATGCGCGCAAGAAACGCCTTTTGCTGGGGCTCGACGAAATCGGGCTGACCCTGCAATATGAATCCGAGATCACGGCGTTTGAGACGAAATTCAGAGCGTCCCGGCCCTGGTTGTTTGCCCCTCGATGACGGGTGCTCTTCGATCCCGGCTTGTGGTAGAAGAACGTTTGATCTTTCGAACAATACATTCGTTAACAAAGGAGATGCGATGACGATCCAATCCAGACGCGCCGTTTTAGGCGGTGCAGCGCAAGCGCTTTCGGCCATTTTCGTGACTGCAGCGGTAGGTGTTCCGCTCGGCGCACACGCTCAGGCGGTCAACTTTGCAGGCAAGACGGTCGAGGTTGTCATTCCTTTTGGCGTGGGGGGCGGCTCCGACGTCTGGATGCGCTTCAATGCGCCCTTCTTTTCGCGCTACCTGCCCGGCAACCCCAATGTCGTGGTCAAGAACGTCCCCGGCGGTGGCTCGATCACAGGTACCAACCAGTTCGCAGCGTCGGCCCGTCCCGACGGCCTGACCTTGCTGGGTACCTCCGGTTCCACCCAATTTCCCTACCTGCTCGGCGACCCCCGGGTCAAGTTTGAGTACAAGGATTGGGAGATGGTGCTCGCTTCACCCACCGGTGGCGTGGCCTACATCAGTTCGAAGTTCGGCGTGAAATCGGTCAAGGACCTGCCCAAGCTCAAGGGCCAGAAGCTGATCTACGCGAGTCAGGGTGCGACCTCGCTCGACCTCGTGCCGATGCTGGGTTTTCGCATGCTGGGGCTCGATGTGCAGCACGTGTTTGGCATGAAGAGTCGGGGCGAAGGGCGTCTCGCCTTCGAGCGAGGCGAAGCGACGATCGACTACCAGACCTCCTCGGCCTATCTCAAGAGCGGCGTGCCGCTTGTCAAGGAAGGCAAGGCGGTGCCCCTTTTCAGCTGGGGGGTGACCGACGACAACGGCAATCTCATCCGTGATCCGGCTTTCCCGGAACTGCCCCATGTGGCCGAAGCGATCGAGATCGTGACCGGCAAGAAGCCCTCCGGGCCCGAGTGGGAGGCGTTCAAGGCCTTCCTGATCGCGGGCTTCCCGGCGCAAAAGCTGCTGGTGCTGCCCAAGGGCACGCCCAAGCCGATCGTCGAGGCTTACCGCGAGGCGGTTCGCAAGATGGTCAAGGACCCCGAGTATCTCGCCAAGAACGAGGCCGCGCTGGGTGGCTATCCCCAGCTGACCGACAAGGCGGGCGAGTCGCTCTACCGCGAGGGCACCACGATCGATCCCGCAGCGCGTGATTGGGTGCGTGATTTCCTGATGAAGAATTACCAGGTCAAGCTCTGATCGGAGGCCGCCTCCGCACTGACGTTCCGCCCGCTGGTTGATCGACTGGCGGGCGTCTTCTTTTCGTGTTGGCAGGGTTCGGCCGGTCGGTACGCGCCCGCGAAATCATCTCTAAGCACGCCCAAGTGCACGGAGTTCACCCATGATCGAAGCAATGCAGTCTGCCCTCGTCGGGCTGCTCCAGTGGCAGCACTTTGCGTACATGATGCTGGGGGTGTTCGTCGGTCTGATCATCGGGTTCCTGCCTGGTCTTGGCGGTATCTCGGGTATGTCTCTGCTGATCCCTTTCGTCTACGGGATGGATCAGGTCTCTGCAGTCGCGATGCTGATCGGGATGGTGGCCGTCATTCCGACCGGCGATACCTTCACCTCTGTTCTGATGGGTATACCGGGGTCGAGTGCGAGCCAGGCCACGGTCGTTGACGGCTATCCCCTCGCGCGCCAGGGCCAGGCGGCGCGTGCCTTGAGCGCGGCGTTCTGGTCGTCGATGATCGGCGGCGTGTTCGGGGCTGTGCTGCTGACAGGTTTTGTCGTAGTCGCGAAGCCTTTGATCCTGATGTTCACCTCGGCAGAGTTGTTCATGCTGTCCGTCCTGGGTCTGTCGATGGTGGCAGTGCTGTCGGGCAACAGTGTTTTGCGGGGTCTGGGCGCTTGCGGATTGGGAGCGATGTTTGGCACGATCGGCGCGGCGCCTGCAACCGGCGAGACCCGTTTCGATCTGGGGATCGAGTATCTCGCCGATGGTGTGCCTCTGACGATCATCGGTCTTGGCTTGTTTGCCATTCCCGAACTCACCGAACTCATGCGGCGCAAGCAGGCCATCGCCCGGCACAGCGATCTCGGCTCGGGCTGGCTGCAAGGCATGAAGGACACCATCAAGCACTGGAAGCTCGTACTGCAGTCCTCCTGGATCGGAACCCTGGTGGGCGCCCTTCCGGGTCTGGGCGGTGGCGTTGTCGACTGGATCACTTACGGGGTCATGGTTCAGACGGCCAAGGATCGGTCACAGTTCGGAAAGGGCGATATTCGCGGGGTGATCGCGCCTGAAGCGGCGAACAATTCCCTGCAAGGCGGCGCGTTGATGCCGACCCTGATCTTCGGTATTCCCGGTTCGGGCAGCATGGCCGTGTTTCTCGGCGGCATGGTCCTGCTGGGTATCGAAGCCGGTCCCAACATGGTCACAAGCGACTTGAAGGTCACTTACACGATCGCGTGGACCCTGGCGATTGCGAGCATCATCGGTGCCTTTGCCTGCTTCATTTGTGCCTATCCGATGGCAAGGCTCACCTTCATTCCGTTCGACCGGATCGCCCCCTTCATGCTGATGATCACATGCTTTGGCGCGTTTCAGGCCAGGCGCAACCTCATGGATCTCGTGCTGCTCTTCGTGATCGGTTTGCTGGGTATCTTCATGCGTCGCTTCGGCTGGTCTCGGCCCGCTTTCCTGATCGGATTCGTCCTGGCTGAGCCGATCGAGAACTACCTCTATCAATCCCTCCAGTTCAATGGCTGGGGGTTTCTGTCGCGGCCCGGTGTGATCATCATCATGCTGCTGACCGTGGTCTCGGTCTGGATCGGGATGCGCGTGCGGATCTCGGAAGACGGTATGAATTTCGGGAAGGGGACGAAGAGCGCGCAGTCCGACCCGAGCGAGACTGCGGTGAACGGGGCGGACGGCGCGAGGTCACAGGCGGGATCTGCAGGGATTACGCCGGTCAGCTATAGCCTCGCCGACCGTCTGCCGCAGATCCTCTTTGCCGGCCTCATCCTTCTGGTATTTGGCTATGGTGTCTACAGCAGCGTTTCGCTGACATTCCTGGGGTCTGTCTTTCCGCTTTCGACCTCGTTGCTGATGCTCTGCTTCTCAGGCGTCCTGCTTGTACAGCTGCTTCGCCCGGGACGGGCGTCCGCGAGCCTCTGGTCCGATCAGGAACTCCAGGACCGGCGCGCAGGCAAGCATGACGGCACTCACGTCTGGGGGCCGCTAGGATGGTTTGTGATGCTGTTCGGGCTGACAGCCTTGTTCGGCTTCATCATCGCCCTCACGATTTTCATCCTCGCGTATCTGCTGCGTGCTGCCCGGCTGAGCGTCGTCAACACGCTGATCTACACGGGTCTGTGCGTGGGTTTCATGATTCAGTTGGCCTACATGCTTACGCTCGATTTCCCCTCCGGTTTGTTGCAGCGGATCGTTGAATTGCCCTGGCCGCTGCGCTGATGCTTTCCATCCTACCCATTTTGTTCCCCCGGAGATGAATCTTGAACATGGCAGTTGAAACCGGCCTCGCGGCAACATCCTTTCTCAACGAAAAGGCATTCATCCGCAACGGTGTCTTTCATTTTCCGGTCAGTTACATGCGAGGTGGCACGTCGACCGGCATCATCATCTGGGGGCCACACCTCGAGCCCTATGCCGAGGTGCGCGAGGAAATCATCCGCAAGGTCATGGGGGTGCCCGACCAGGGCGAACTCAAGGGCAACAAGCAGATCACCGGTCTGGGCCGGGGGCCGGCGACCAGCAACAAGGTGTTCATCATCGAGCCAGCCGACGGCACGCAGGCTGATTTCAACAGCACGCTCGCCCAGCTTGCCGCGGAGAAATCCTCGATCGACTGGAGTGTCAATTGCGGCAACATGTCGGCTGCGATTCCGATGTTCCTCCTGGAAAATGGATTGATCGAGTCGGGGGCGGCGCTCACGAGCGTTCGCGTCTTCAACACCAACACCGCTGTCATCACCGACTGCCGCATCCGCACTCCAGGCGGCCTGCCGGTGATCCCGGCTGACACGGCGATCCCGGGTGTCCACGGCGAATTCCCCGGGGTGGAGCTCAGTCTGCGCGATCCGGTCGGGTCCAAGACCGGGACGCTGCTCCCCACCGGTCATTTGCGAGATGTTTTCGATGGCGTCGAAGTCAGTTGTGTCGATGTCGCCGTCCCCATGGTGATCCTGCGCGCCGACGCGGTGGGCATGCGGGGGGACGAGTCGGTGGCGAGTCTCAACGCCAATGCAGCGCTGAAGGATCGCCTGCGTTCGATCTGGGTCCAGGCGGGGCTCAAGATGGGTCTGAAGCGCAAGGGCGTACCGATGACGGCCGAAGAGCTCGCCGCGAGCGAGACCATCCCCAAGGTCTGCCTCGTGTCGCCCGCGACGCAGGGCGGACACATCTCGGCGCGTTACTTCACACCCCAGGAGTCGCATGCCTCGCTCGCGGTGACAGGCGGGTGTTGTCTCGCGACCGCCTGCCTGGTCCCAGGCACCACTGCGCACGAGATTGCCCAGGGCCTGAGCCCGCTTGGTGAGACCGACACCGAGCAGGCGGTTGCGATGGAAAACCCCGCGGGCATCCTGCGTGCCCGGGTCTTCGGGCGCCGCAGCGGCTCGGGCGAATTCGTATTCCCGTGGGTGGCCTACGAACGGAACGCGCAGCTCTACATGAACGGATTTTTCAGGATCTATCGGCCGTCCGAGCGGCTGCGCGCGCTTTGCGCAGAGGCTGGCTAACGACTTCGATCCAGCGGCGGCTCGATCCGCAGCGGAATCGTGACCGGTCCGTCGTTGACCAGATGGACCTTCATGTCGGCCCCGAACCGTCCGCATTCGACCCGGGGATGTGCGGCCCGAGCACGCTCCAGGAAAAACTCATAGAGCGCCCGTCCAATCTCAGGGCGGGCTGCAGCCGAAAAGCCGGGGCGGTTGCCGCTTCGGGTGTCGGCGGCGAGCGTGAACTGGCTGACCACGAGCAGACCGCCACCGACGTCCTGGAGACTCCTGTTCATCCGGCCCTCCTGGTCGGCGAAGATCCTCAGCCTGAGCACCTTGTCGAGCATCTTCGAAGCGGTCGCCTCATCGTCTCCGGCCTCGGCGCAGAGCAACAGCAACAGGCCCTGTTCAATTGCACCCACGGTTTCGTCTGCTATGACCACCCTGGCTTCGGTCACGCGTTGCAGCAGTCCTATCATGATCCTCTACCCGGCAATGGGGCACGAATGCCCGGTTGATAGCCCTCGACTTGTCAGCCCGCCCTCGGAGCGTGATGATAGTCGGGTGAGTGAAAGCCGCGGGACGCGGCCCCATGATTCCAAAAGGAGACACCATGACTTTGACATCGATCCGCCCTCTCGCGGCACTCGCGCTCGGCGCGGCTGCGCTCCATCTTGCACTGCCGGTTGCGGCTCAGGCCCAGCAGTGGCCCACGCGCCCCATCCGCCTGATCGTACCGTTTCCGCCGGGCGGCGGCACCGATGCGTTCGCGCGTCCGCTCGCCAAGGTCATGGCGCAAAACCTCTCGCAGCAGGTGCTGATCGACAATCGGGGCGGCGCGGGCGGCACGCTGGGCGCCGAACTTGCCGCCAAGGCGGCTCCCGATGGCTACACCTTCCTGGTGGGCGCCGTCCACCACACCATTGCCGTCAGCATGTACCCCAAGCTCGGCTATGACCTGCGCAAGGATCTCGCGCCGGTCACGGTGCTTTCCTACGTGCCCAACGTCGTCGTGGTCAATCCGAAGCGGATGCCGGTCACCGATTTCGCGGGCTTCCAGAAAATGGTGTCGACCCAGCCCGGCAAGTTCAATTTCGCCTCGGCGGGTAATGGGACGACCCATCATCTCACGGTCGAGCTCTGGAAGACCATGACCAGCAGTTTCGCGATCCATCTGCCCTATCGAGGTGCAGGCCCTGCGCTCGCGGATCTCTTGGCTGGTCAGGTGGATTTCATGTTCGATGGGCTCGGCAGTTCGATGCAGCATATCAAGTCCGGTCGCCTGGTCGCGCTCGCGGTCTCGTCGGGCAAGCGTTCGTTCGCGCTCCCGGATCTCCCCACACTCGATGAAGCAGGGGTCAAGGGCTACGACGCCGGTACCTGGTACGCGATCTGGGCTCCGGCGGGCACGCCGCGCGCGATCATCGACCGGATGCAGCAGGAGACGGCAAAAGCGCTGCAGGGCGCTGAGCTCAAGAGCGTCTGGAGCAGTCTGGGCGCCGACGCTGGTGGGCAGTCGCCCGCAGAGATGGCCCAGTTTGTCGAAAGCGAGATCGTCAAGTGGGCCAAGGTCGTGAAGGACTCGGGCGCGCAGCTCGATTGAGGCGCTGTCCGGTCTTGCGCCGCGCACGATCGGTCAGTCCCGGTCGCGCGCGGTGAGCCAGCCGGGCGCTCAGTCAAACCGCAGTCGTGCGCGCACGGTCTGTCCGACCCGGACGATGGCGCCTGCGCCCGCTCGGAGGACGGCGTTCATGCCGTAGCTCGGGGCCCCGTCGATGCGCGGGTCGCGTCGGGTCGCGAGCAGCGTGTCGCTCACCGCACCGGTGAGGGCGACACCTCGGGTGGGGTCGACGTCCGGTATCGAGCAACGTCCACAGGGCTTGACGTGCTCCACGCGGATTTCGTTGTCATCGGCAAGGATTGACCATTCGGCGATCATGTCCTCACCGTGGCCATCGAGTCCGGCGAGCACGATGTTGGGCCTGAACCGCCGATCGTCGATGGCGGTGGCCCCCGCGTCTGTCAGCCGCTTGTTGATCGCGGCAAGCGATGCGGTGCTCGTGACGAGCAGCCCAAAACCATCCGCGAATTGCGTGGTCGAGGCCTCGCGCCCGTTCCAGGCTGAATCACACAGACGGTCGAATTCCGGGTCGAAGCGCACCAGCCGAAGTGGGCCCAGCGGGCCTTTGCTGCCCCCTAGAAAATCGGTGAACCATTGGGCCGCCACGGCGCCCATCTCGTAGGCGGGCAGAGACTCGCCCCATAGCTGCACACGGGTCGCCTCCTCGGCGTTGTCCATGCTCAAGTGCAGCGGCAGCATGCCTGGCGCGCGCAGCATCAGGCCGCCCATTCTGAAGGCGGGCTGAATCAAGGCCATCGCCGGGGCTTCGCGTTGCGTGATGGCCTCGCCCTCAAGGTCGACGACCATCCAGTTCCGGTCCCAGAGCAGGCCGTCGATCGTGATTTCCGATTCGGTCAGCTGGATGCCGGCACAGGATTTGATCGGATAGACCCAGATCGACTCGATTCGGGCCGCGATTGATTCAGTATCGGGTTTCTGCAAGACGGGCTCGCTCATGTCTGTTTGTCCAATGAAAACGATTGCCAACCAATGAGTGTAGCGCGCCTGCCGCCCGTCAGATCGTTCTGCGCCGGAACGGTGAGGCTTGCCTCGGGGCAATGCGCCCCGTTCGTTGAGGGGGGACTCTGCCTACTTTGCGAAGGGAGACTCAGATGGGCTTGCGGATTCATCATGCGATGTTGTTGCCCTGTTCTGCGCTGACGCTGATCGTCACCGGTTGTGCAGGGATGAGCGAGAGCGAGCGGAGCACCGCAGTGGGTGCGGGACTGGGCGCGATCGCAGGGAGCGTGATCGGTGACAGTCGTCGCGGTGCCCTCATCGGAGCGAGCGTG
>Ga0164292_10004501_pt1 | contig 11344 bp, 4 predicted proteins | sample GEODES117metaG_FD_111486 | JGI IMG/M metagenome (GOLD analysis project Ga0164292, IMG submission 111486) | Eutrophic lake water microbial communities from Lake Mendota, Wisconsin, USA - GEODES117 metaG | ecosystem: Environmental > Aquatic > Freshwater > Lake | place: USA: Lake Mendota, Wisconsin... | reverse complement strand
GTTCCATTCCAACTCGCCCGACTTTATTCTATTTACAACATCCTTCTTTAAAACTACGCATCCGTCTTTTACACGAAGCACTGGACGAGTCAATCTACCCGCGTCAGTACAAATGCGGATTTCACGATTTCTGTAATCAAATATGATCGATGTATAAATATTAATCATACCCCTATGTTTGTAATCTTGAAATGTCGTGAATAATTTGTGCGGGTCGTCACTTACACCCATCCAAGCACCGTTTACGAATATTTTTACCTTCTTGTCCAGTTGCTGTGCGGTTAACTTGTCTAGTGGTGTAATATGTGGCAATACGTATTCATGAATAGACGCACTATTGGTTGGAATCGTTAGATGAGTCATGTAACTGATATTTTTCACTACACCTACACTCGCACCTTCTGGTGTCTCTGCCGGGCAAAGAAACCCCCATGATGTATTGTGTAACTTACGAGGCGGAATCAACTTGCCACTCTTATCAATCGGCGTATTAATACGACGCAAATGACTCAAACTAGAAACATATGTCAGACGATTCAATACTTGCGCTACACCAACCTTGTTACTATTTACATTTTTTACTCCAAAATCACCAGTTGAAAGGGCCCGCTTCAGACCATTTTCAATCGTAGTGGACTTGACAATTTTATAAATATTTGTAGTATTGATGATACTTAAATAATCCTCGGTAGATCGCCAAGAACCAGTATTAATCTCACGCACAATCTGCTTTTGCATATCTTTCACTAATTTGTTGAAATAATTGCGGTATAAATTATTCAATAATGTTCCGGTCAAATCAATGCGCTTATTCAGATACGAATCACGGTCATCTTGCGGAATCCATTCAAAACTACATCTGAGCAGCTTATTTGTCATGTATCCTAACATATAAATCTTTTGAATCTCGTTGTGGCAATGCGGAAACAAATCGTTGTTCAAAATTTCCATTGTGAAGTCGCGCTTCTTTTTCGCACCCGATTCCTTGTCCATATTAATCGGCGTAAACATTGCGTGTCCCATCAAGTACTTAATCGCATCTTCTTGTGACATGATCGTATTTGCCTCTATAATACTGCCTTGTAGACCATACTTCATCTTTTTATATTTCTTTTCTTCCATGTCCAATATAATTTTCTCGCAAATTTCCTTGTCAGATATAACACCTAGCGCACGGAATACAATGAAAAGCGGCACTGGATTTTTTAGTCGTGGGATTTGAATATGAATTGATGTACCAAAGCCGGTATTTTTGCTAGTAATCATCATGCTAATTTGTTTTGGACTAATACACTTGAAATCTGGGACGGACTTTATTTCCGCTGACCAACTCCACTTGTTGTTATTTTTACTCACATTAAAGCAATATACGCGATTTTCGGCAGCGCGTTCTTGGCCCAATACAGTCTTTTCACTACCATTAATGATGAAATATCCACCCGCGTCAAATTTACACTCACCGCTAATATTTTCATCGATATGTTGATATTGACTCAAAACACAAACAGACGACTTCAACATAATAGGCAACTTTCCAATATGAATCTTTGGTAAAATCTTGTAAAAGGTTTGGCTGTTTTCCAAATTAGGTCCACTGCGAACAATATACTTTATATTTAAATCAATGGTCATCATGGACGCATATGTGAAATTTCTTAATCTGGCTTCTTGTGGAAACATTAGTTTGGACGCACCATTATTTTCATGAATTTGTGGTCTATACAAATGAAAGTTCTCAAATGTAATGAATATTTCTAAGCTATGCTTACCACTCGCAGCATCGTAATCATTTTCTGAGCATATTTGAACTGGGTTAAACATATCAATTGTCTTTTGTATTTGATAATTCACGAAATTATTATACGATTCTAATTGGTGTCTCACCAATTGCGTCAAGTGTTGGTCCTTGAAATATGACTCGATTACCGTCCATGGTGTCTCAATGTATTTCCCCAAATTGTCCTTTATTTCCTTTTCTAGGTTGTTCATCTTTACTTATTATAAAATCATTTTATAAACCATTTTGTAAATCAATTTATTTTTAAAACATTTTTTAAATCGGTATAAAATAATAAATAGAATAAATTAAAATATCATTATATTATATATAATGTTGAATAATCGTAATCATTTCTCTATAAAAAAGAAATATCGACATGTTAGACCGAATTTGGATTTATCAAACAATAATCCCTTCACTTTGAATACTATTAATATAAATAATTTTCATCAAAAAGACGACCTACATTTATCAAACAATAAAAATATATTTAAAATGTTTAAATTCAATGATGATATAAATGTAAACGCGAATGATATGAATTTATTCATAAATAATACGAATAATGCGAAACTATGTATAAGCAATAAAAATAATTTAAACCCGTTTGTTGATTGTAATACAATGAATATTATACCTATTAAGCCGCCACTTGTTAAGACAAACAAACTTATTACATGTCTTGACAATAATAATAATACGAATGGTTCAAATAATGGTAGCGATAATAATACAAATAACGATAATACGGATAATAAAAAAGATGATAACAGTGATACTATAAAGATCGATAGAGAGAAAACCAATACATTATTAAAATTTTTATTGAAAAGCAGTGAGAAGGAATTTTATGAAAAATATAATTCACCATTTTTTTCTGGTATTCCTCGATCTCCATTACAAATTGAACATAGTAAGCCCTCCATTGATGAAGACATAAAAAATATAATAAAAGAACAAGTTTGTATAAATACAACTGTTGAAAATCTACATGATTTAATAAATTTATGTGATAAATATCCATTAGCCGACAATGTAGAATACAATATTAACATGAAGGCACTTCATAATATTAAACCATCTCTGATTGAGCTTCAAGACATGATTGGAATGAAAACGATCAAGGAAAACATCGTCGACCAGATTTTATATTTCATACAAGATTTACACAATATATCGCCAAATAATTCGGATTATATGCATGCGGCTATTTATGGGCCACCCGGTACTGGTAAAACAGAAGTGGCAAAAATTATGGGTAAAATATTTAGCAAATTGGGTATCTTGAAAAATAATATATTTAAAAAGGTCACGAGAGAAGACTTGGTCGCTGGATTTTTAGGGCAAACCGCTATAAAGACCAAGGATGTAATCAAAGAATGTTTAGGAGGAGTATTGTTTATTGATGAGGCATACGCTTTAGGAAATAAGGAAAAACGCGATTCATTTTCCAAAGAAAGCATTGATACTATTTGTGAAGCATTAAGTGATCATAAAAAGGATTTGATGTGTATAATTGCTGGATACGAGCAAGAATTGAAAGACTGTTTTTTTAGTTATAATCCAGGACTTGAATCGCGTTTCACATGGAAATTTAAGATTGACGAGTATACTCCAAGTGAATTAAAGCAGATATTTGAAAAGAAAGTAAAAGATTGTGGTTGGAATTTAAAAGAACCGTTGGAAGATAAGTGGTTTGACAAAAATAAGGCATATTTTAAATATTATGGTCGAGATATGGAGGCACTATTTTCAAAAGTGAAAATCGCTCATAGTCGCCGAGTATTTTGTTTATCAAAGGAGGAGAGGACAAAAATAAATATGAAAGATTTAGAAAAAGGGTTTGATACCTATAAGAAGATGGGTGATAGTGATAAGAAAATGGAAGAACAAGAGCGTTTGAAACAAATGTATAGCACTATATATTGTTAGATATGGTTAGTTATTGTTGTTATATGTTTTTGACTAATATTAAATTACAAACGATAATTTTAGTTGTAATTTAACGATGTTTATTGTGAATTATTCTCTATACTATATTATAATTAAATTATAGTATGAGTGAAAGTAGAAAAATAGTAATAAATGATTCTTTTTTAAATTCGAATGGTGGTAGTAAAACTAGAAAAAATGCTGGTGATAAAATTAAAAAAGAAAGGCCTAAACCAGTAATAAAGCCAAACTCTTTGAAAAAGACGCTACTTGAGAAAATAAAAAAACATCAACAAACTGAAAAAATGTCTAAGCAAGTTGTGGGTCTAGAAAAAGATGGTCATAGTGAAGAAGATGTGAAATTTCACGATAGTTTTATGAATTCTTTAGAGTATTTGAATAAACTTAGTGAAAGTGACAAACAAAAGAGAAGGGAACAAAAAAAGGATAGGAAACTTGCTAACAAAACAGTTAAACATATGGTTCCAGTTGGAGGAAATAGAGTGATACCCAATATTGCGACTCCTATGGGAAATATGATTTCGGTTGATTGGCCTAGCGATGATGTAGGAGATAAACTGTCTAATACAGTAGGAAATAACCAGATTCAATTTGGTGGAGGCCAAGGTCAATCAATCGTTCATTTATCAGATTTTCCAACAGTTAATCAAAATGTCAATCAAAATGTTAATCCAAATATTAATCAAAGTGTTAGTCCAGCAGTTAGTCCAAATGTTAGTACAATCACACCATTGTACGGCGGACATAATAACGCACCATCACCGCCACACGGTTGTTTAAAAGGTGGTAACAAACCTACATATCGCGAATATCACAATAAAACAGTCAAAAATAAACCGTCGATTACGATTCAAACAAGTCACCACGAACCTAGACACACGGAAGAACCAAAAATCGACAATGATATTAAAATTAGGCAACAGAAGCTAGCCGACTTAAAAAAATCACATAAAAAAATTCGTCAAACAAAGAGAACTACTAAAAAAACCACATACACACTTGGTAAAACTGGTGGAAAAGTTTCGGTATTAATAAAAAATAATGCTACTAGACGAAAAATAAAAAGAGAACATGGTTTATTAAAGCAGAAACCATTGAACGAAATCAAGAAATACTTGTATGATAAAAATTTGATTAAAATTGGTTCCACTGCTCCAAACGATGTTTTGCGAATTTTATACGAACAGTCTATTTTAGCGGGTGATATTACCAATGTGGAACCGGCTACTCAACTTCATAATTTTATGAATAAGTAATAATAATAAATTTTTTCCAAAAGTGTAAATAATTACTTGATATATTGTTGCTTAGAATCATTGTCCAAGTATACATTTTTACTTATTGCTCTTATAATTTTGCTTGTTTCCTTTTCATCGTTTTCAATATCCGTCATAGAATGGCATATTAAAGTTGTTAATTTCGTTTGTATATTATCATCTTTTTCCCAACCTTCATTCACATCTTTCCATTCACTTATCATAGTTCTTTGCTTTCTAGCCAATTTCCTAATGCCTAAAAGTATTCGCAATAATTCTGTATCCTTTTCCCAATTATTCGCTTCTTTCACGTAAAGGGTTTTTCTAGTGGCATCAGTACAGTGAATTGGTCGTTCCAATATATCCAATTGGCTGAGTCCGTTGGTTATCATATTTGTTAATGTCTTGGTTAAGCCATTTTGTATGGTGCTATCATAGGTTGCTGCCGTTATAGGCAAAGAATCTATAAAATCTGTTAGGTTCATCGCATTCTTACAATGTTCGTTCAAAAACATTTGAATATTAAACTGATTATTTGTAGTATTGTTATTTGTGATATTATGTGAGTTGTTACCTAACTTAGGCATTATTTCCATCATTTTTTCCATAACATCTTGATTCTTCAAGAGCACTCCTTCCATAATATCTTGGTTTTTCAGAAGCATCTTTATCAATAATTCCTTGTCTATTTCGAACATGGATGACGTGTTATTATTACTAATTTGTATCATATTTGTCTCACTATGGGGTGAACACTTAGATCGATGTTTCCATAATCCAGAATTAGTTTTGAAAATCTTACTACATATATCACACTCGTATTTTTCGGCGTTTTTTACATTTCCATTATTTCCATTTATTTCCAATAAATGTTTGCGTGTTAATATATGTCTAGACCAATCACTTTGTTTGCTACATACAAAGTTACATGATTCGCAATAAAATTTTTTGGCGTTTTTTGGCGTAAAAATCGTTTCCATTTTTTTCCTATATTGGAAATAGAAAAAAACGCCTAAATCATTTCACATAAATATATTAAAATTTTGTCATAACAAATTATTTCATCCAAAAATAAAATTGTGAGCATTATGGTCTAAAACACATTTTTCATGATTTTTCAATTCACAAACCAAAAAATAAAAAAACACACATAAAAACCTTGTGTAATTTTTTAAAATCCAAAATGAATTTGAAATTTTGAAAAAAAGTGACTTTGCTACATTCTTCAAGTGGTAGTGCCTTTTTTTCAGTAGCAACAAGTTTCCTTCATATGTAGGTAGTCCTCTACATGACCTACATGATTTTCTCGAGGGATGTGATTTTTGAAAATTGTGTAGCGCAATTTATCTACATGAAAAACATGTCCCGAAAACGTGAAATTCAAAAAGTAAAAACTCGGCGATTGGTTTTCGGGGATGTTTTTGTCCAATTATTTTTATCCCATTATTTTTGTCCAATTATTTTTATCCATTATTTTTGTCCAATTATTTTTGTCCAATAATTTTGTCCAATAATTTTGTCCATTATTTTTGCTTAATTATTTTTGCTTAATTATTTTTGTCCATTATTTATTTGTTATATTGATTTATATATTTTATATGAATATATATATTAGATGAGTTTTTCTACGATTAGTTATGTGAGTGGAACTCCAGCAAGTTTTACAAAAGATTTATATATAGGTGGTTCTATATCATATCTAAGTTTAGGAGAAGGGTGGACTAGTATTAGCACTGATACATTTCGACAAATAATGACTTTAATAGCGATTGAGATTCCATCTTCGCTCACAAGTATTGGATCTAGCGCATTTCGGGATGCGGTATATCTAAATTCGTTCACATTTAATTATTCTCAAGATTCTAGTTTGAATAGTATTGGCACGTATGCTTTCCTAAATGCCAGTCGTTTGACACAAGTTACTCTTCCAGCAAATGTTACCAGCATTGGTTATGGAGCGTTTGAAAATGCTTCGTCAGTAACATCAATAACATTTAATACTGGTTCTAAACTCGCTAGTATTGATAATCGAGCTTTTTGGGGAGCAACTAGTTTGACTCAATTTAATATTCCATCAACCGTGACAATTATCGGAGTAGGCGCGTTCGAAAATACAACCAGTTTAACAGAATTTATAGTAGATGAATCTAATAATAATTATTCGTCTGATTCATATGGTGTATTATTTAATAAGAATAAAACTATTTTAATTCAATATCCAACTGGTAACACAAGAACTTCTTATGATATACCTACATCAGTCACAAGCATAGGGCAAAATGCTTTTAATGGAGCAACCTCATTGACAAGTATTAATATTCCAGCATCAGTAACGAGTATAGGAGTAAATGCATTTGATTATATGTTTGGCGTATCATCATTTATAGTTGACTCATCTAATCAATACTTTTCATCAGATACAGCTGGTGCGTTATTCAATAAAACTAAAACATTTTTAATACAATATCCGAGTGGAAATAACACAACTGAGTACACTATACCGACTACTGTTATTAATATACAAAGTGACGCATTTATTAATTCGACCAAATTAACGGCATTAAGCATTGATTCAACTAATCCCGCTTATTCTACAGATGTATCCGGTGTATTATTTAATAGAAATAGAACTGTTTTAATACATTATCCAATTGGTAATACACGAACTTCCTATGAAATACCAAATACAGTAGTAAATCTAGGACCGGTTGCTTTCTATGGTGCGTCGCATTTAACTTCTATTACATTTTCATCCGGATGTATATATAGTTCATTTAATGATTATTCTGGTATGACATCATTGACAACTATTAATGTGAGAGCAGATAATAGAACTACAACTTTAACTCTCAGTGATGGTGTATTATTCGATAGAAATTCAACTATATTATATAAATATCCATCTAAAAAATCAAATACTTCTTATACTATACCGAATAGTGTTAGAGAAATTGCTACTGGTGCGTTTGATAGTGCGACAAATTTAAACACTCTAACATTTAGTAACAATACAATTATAATTAGATCTAACACTTTTAAAAATTCAGCATTAACAACCGTTATAATTAATGAATCGACAAATATAAACAATATTGATTTATATGTTGGTACAAATCAAGAATTCTATGGCAAATCGAATGTGACCGTATCAATTAATACTAAAACATTATTGGGGACTGGACAATTAAGCAAAAATAATACTCCGTTACAAGGCGTAAATAATGTAATTATTCGAGGCTATAGTAGTATTGGAGTTGCCGCGTTTAAAGATGTGACAACTATCACTCAACTTACCATACCAGCTTCTATGATCAATATTGGTACGGAATCGTTTAGAGGTGCGACAAATTTAAAAACGGTAATATTTGCGCCAGAGAATAATATTATTTTATCTCGACTCGCTGGTATTCAATCTTCTGCGTTTCAAGGCGCATCCAGTTTAACTACATTTAATATACCATCGACAGTTACTAGCATTGGATCAAACGCATTCAAAGATGCCATACGATTGACATCCATAACATTTGCTCAAAATAGTGAACTTACAACTATTGGGGACTATGCGTTTCAAGGAGCATCATTATTAACAAGTATTGTTATTCCAGTATCCGTAACAAGCATAGGAGCTAACGCTTTCACTGAATCTAGTATAACAACCGTTATATTCGAAGAATCGACATTATTAGATAATCTAAGTATTATACCCGGTACTGATAAAACATTATATGGCAAGTCTGGTATAACAGTATCCCATATTACGAAGGTATTTACTGGTAATAATGACTTAATTTTACAAAACAACTCTGTTTTAAATGGGGCAACCCGAATCCGTTTAGTAGGTTATACTGGAATTGCCTATTTGAGTATGAGTAATTTAACACACATGACTATTCCGAGGTCAGTTTTAAGGATTGGTTCCGCGAATTATGGTGCTTACACACTTGGTAGTTGTCCTAATTTGAAAAATATAATATTTGAAGAGTCGTTAAATCTTAATTCGGTTGGTATTAATATTGGTCTGGTTTCGTCTTTTAGAGGTGCTACTAATGTGTTCGTATCAATAATTACTAGAGTATTCATGAATTCTGGTGTATTAACCAATGCTACTGCTAATTTACTAGGAGCAAAAAAGGTTAATATACGAACTCATAGTAGTATCGGAACCAATGCGTTCTTAAATGCGACAAATTTGGAATCTGTAATTATACCATATCAAGTAACCGAAATTGGAGCGGCTGCATTTGGTAACTGTCAGCGATTAAAATCAGTAACATTTGATTCTAGTTCACAAGTAAAAACTATTGGTTCTCAAGCATTCTTTAATACGATAAGTATGACATCGATTATCATTCCTTCGTCAGTGACAAGTATAGCAGCTAATGCTTTTCAACTGTCTGGTATAAGAAGCGTTGTATTTGATTCTTCAACATCTTTGAATAGACTGGGAATAGTGGGCGGTGCTGGACAAAATTTCTTTGGCGCGACTAATGTTTATATATCAATTAATACTCAAGTATTTAGTGGTTTAGGTGAATTGACAAATGCGGCGTCTTATTTTTCAGGCGAAAATCCTATAGCAAAATACGCATCAATAGACGGTTATAGTAGCATTGGAGCAAATGCGTTCTTAAATGCGAACAAATTACAGACCGTTAGTATTCCACCTACAGTGACAATTATTAAAGAGAATGCGTTCCGATTTACTAACTCTTTAAGTGATATAATAATACCAGCTAGTGTTTCGAGTATTGGCGACAATGCGTTCGCATCATCTGGTATAAAAACAATCACATTTACAACCCCGTCTTTACTCACGAATATTGGAAATTATGCGTTCTCAATGTGTCAATCTTTAACTCAGATTACAATTCCAGATTCAGTCACTAGCATTGGTCAATATGCTTTCTATGGTATGAATTTTTTAACAAGTGTTACAATTCCTAAAACAATTACAAACATAGCCGACCACTTGTTTGATGATGCGGGAGCTTTGACCCAATTTACTATTCCAGATTCAGCGACTCAGATTGGAGTAAGCGCATTTGAAAATACGAAGGCATTAACTCAAATTACTATTCCAAAAAAGGTTACAAGTATAGGTGATGGTGCTTTTCGCCAATCTGGTCTTACTCAAGTATATATTCCATCTAGTGTAACCAGTATAGGAAATGATGCGTATGTAGATATAACTAGTTTGACGACAGTAACAATTGATCCAGATTCTAATATCATTAGTATTGGAGCAAATGCGTTTGCTGGTTGCTCTAGTTTAAATACGGTAAATATGAGTAGATTCGATGTTGACCGATTAAAAGATACATTATCATCATCCAGTATATTATTGGATGATAATCAAACTATGTTTGCTACATTTTTCGGCGCAACTAATGTTACATATAATGATACTACTCCAACACCTACACCTATATGCTTTCCAAAAGGAACGCCTGTTACTACCAACCAAGGAAATATTGCTATTGAATTACTCAATCCAGATATTCATACCATTCGCAATAAACCTATTATAGCAATCACTCAAACACGTCCGCTTCATTCGTATATTGTTTCTATTGAACCAAACGCATTAGGAAGTAATATACCAAATGCTAGAACACAAATTAGTAAAGAGCACAAGGTATATTACAAAGGTGAAATGGTTAAGGCGAAGGAATTAGTGAAAGTATGTTCAGGTGTTACAAAAATACCATATACTGGAGAGACGCTATATAATGTACTCATGGAAAAGCACGATAAAATGATGATTAATAACTTAATATGTGAAACATTACACCCAGAGAATATTTTGGCAAAAATACATAATGGAAAATATACAAGTATTGAAGCAAATAAAATATACAAGAAATTATCAGAACTTATTGAAAGTGGAGATGAGCCGGCATATAACAAGTTTTATGCTACATTAAGATAATACATATAAACATTTGTGTAAAGTATACGATAATTTGTAGCTAAAATATAAATAGAGTGAGTAATGCTATTAAATTAAATACAAATATATTTATATTTATATTTGTATTTATATATATATGTCTGCTACTACAGTTGAATCTAACGGATATACCATTTTCACTAATGATTTATATACTATTAATTCATCTCCAGAAAATATAATTTTAGGAGAAGGTTGGACTGATATTTCAGATAATGCTTTCACCAATACGGCGTTGACTCAGATTACAATTCCATCATCGGTTACAAGCATAGGAGCAACTGCGTTCATTGGCGCCAGTAATTTAAAGAATATCACAGTTGATTCTTCTAATAATAATTATTCTAGTGATATATCGGGTGTATTATTTGATAAAAATAAAACGACTTTAATTCAATACCCAAT
>Ga0164292_10004500_pt1 | contig 11345 bp, 12 predicted proteins | sample GEODES117metaG_FD_111486 | JGI IMG/M metagenome (GOLD analysis project Ga0164292, IMG submission 111486) | Eutrophic lake water microbial communities from Lake Mendota, Wisconsin, USA - GEODES117 metaG | ecosystem: Environmental > Aquatic > Freshwater > Lake | place: USA: Lake Mendota... | reverse complement strand
CGTCAGAGTTTTGAAATGAAATCCTTGAACAGTTTCATTGCCTGCTCCTCCAAATTTTTGGAGGAAGTCTTCTCAATGATACGCTTGTAATTTTCCACTTCGACGGGCTTCAGAACGCCACCGTCCCAAATCCATTCCCGTCCTTCCATGATGCCGTTGACAAATGCGTTGGGGGCGGACGGATCAGCGACCACATCCACCGCAGCGAGCATGAAGTCTTCCTGCACGACATTTACCCCGTCCTGCTCCTTCAGACTGCCCATGCCACGGGACGAAACGCCCAGTTTCACGCCCTCGTCAATGAGGTTGCGGACAATCTTGCCGTAGGGGGTGTCAAGAATCTTGGCTTTGCCGTACACATCGTTTCCCTCAAGGCGCAAGTCCTTGATGAGGTGGGAAACGCGCTCAAGGTTCACGGTCGGACCTTCAGGGTGACCGAGTTCGCCCATAGCGCGGTTCGTCTTCACATATTCGTTCTGATACCGACCGAGTTCCTTCTCCATCACAGCCATTGGATACACGCGACCGTTGCGATTCTTCGCTTCAGCCTGCATGAACACGCCTTCAATGAAGTAGTGCTTCTGACCGTCTTTGGTTTCGGTCAGAATGTTGATGTCCTGAACTGTTTCGGTAATGAGTTTCATTAGTCCTTGCCCGCCTTCTTGTTGTGCAGTTTCCAAGCGGTGGCGTACATGACGCTCTTGCCGCGCTTGCCGTACTGCTTGGCAAACGAAGCCTTGGTCTTCTTAGAGCCTGTCATCTTTTCCATATCAGGGGGAGACACTTCATCCAACTGTTCGGTGGCTTCCTTCACGCTCTTCTTCACGGGCTTGCCATTCTTGCCGTATAGTTTTTTAGAGTGGCGTTCCCCCATCCCCTTTAAGAATAGTTTCTCATGTTTTCTTCGTAGACTAGGAGTACTATCTTTTGACAATTGCTTTTCTGTTTTGCGAAGTTGTCCTGACCATTGCTTCTCTCTAGCAGCAGTCTGTGCCATCTCATCCAGTTCGGCTTCTTCCTTCATTGCACCAGCAGGAACGCCCTTGCCGAGTTTAGCCTTGTAGCCAGCCTTCTTCACGGTATCCCGAGCAGCCTTCATCTTGTCCTTGCTTGCACCTGCGGGAACGCCAGTGTCGGGAGCGGTCTTGGCTTCATTGAACACGGCGTTAGCCACAGCAAAACGAGCCTCGTCAAGAGCCAGTGATGCCTTGGCGTACAGAGACTTGAAGATCAGTTCCTTGGCTTCAGCAAAACTCTTGTTGACGAGTGCCTTTGCAATCTTTTTGTGGGTATCCATATGTTCTCCTTTTACAGACACGATTATTTAGTTTTCATCTGCGTTTGACTGGGATTGTTCTTCGGATTCCACCGCAACTCCCTGTAGCAACGAATTTGAAATATGCTGTTTTTCTGCTTCAATTCGTTGAGCAACCTTATCCATGAGGGCGGCGGTTACGGCTGACTTGAATTCTTCATATGACTGTAGCATGATATACCTCTCAATCGTTCAGGTCTTCCTCGTCCGCAGGGACGATTTCACCAATTGTTACTCGTGGCTGTTCACCACCCCCACTGCTGGCGGGAGCAGGAGCAGGCTGTGGCTCGCCTGGCATGGGTTGACCCATGCCCATGTCCTGACCAGGCGGCATAAGGATGCCAGCCTTTTCCTCGGCAGCAATCTGCTTGTCAATCTGCTCTACATCGTCCTCGGTCTGACGCAGAATCTTCTTGCGTACCCACTCACGGGAGTAGTACTTGCCAACAAAATCTTCGGAATCCCGAGCGGTCTGCAAACGATCCTTGAGAATTTCGCTTTCCTTGAGTTCAGTGAAGTGGGAGTCTTTTGCAAACTGAAACGCAAGTTGGGACACCATTTCATCCCAGTCGCTCTCCTTGATTATGCCCTTCAGCGTCAACTGAACACGCAGCAGTTCAAGGAACAGTTCAGAGAACTTCATGCGTAGCCGTTCAATAAACTTGAAGAACTTTACTTCATCGCGTGAAATTTCCGAAGCCTTACCGAGATTGAACCCCGTGGTTTCCTCAAGCCGCGAAGACGGAACATTAAGCGACTGAAACAGTTTCTTCTGAAAATACTTCACATCATCCATCTCGGACAGGTTCTGTCCTGCCTCAAGCGTCTGAATCTCCGTGCCGCGACCGCCTTCGCGCCGTGGCATCCAGAAGTCTTCAAGCATGGACAGGTGCTTGCGCGAATCCTGCACTTCACCCGTGTTTGGATCGTACATCAACTTGTTGCGATACCTCTGCATCAAGCCGCGCACATATTCCTCTGCCTTCTGCTTCGGTAGGTTTCCCACATCCACATAGAACACGCGCCGCTCGGGGGCGCGGGTGATGCGATAGATCACCACCGCGTCCTCAATCATGCGGAGTTGGTTTAATGCCTTGATAGCCTTGTGCAGATAGCCAATGATCTTTTTGTGGTAGCCGTCAAACAGTCCGCTGTGGACAAAGCATATGGCATCAGGCTGAATCTTCAACCCCTCCATAGACAGAGCAGTGGAGTTTGGCTCGCTCTCGTTGTACACATAGAACTCTTCAACAGAGGTGACAACCTTCACTCCCCGTGCTTCGTTTTTGTCCAGTGGCTTCTTATTGATTTTGCGAACCTTACGAATCTTCGTAGGATCAATGGGACGCAACTCCTTGATGCCCTTTTTCTTGTTGCCTTCATCAATAATGATGTGGTAATACAGGCGACTGTCAATGTACCACTTGCGAAAGATTTCGTAGCCACGCCGAGAGAAATTCAGCAGATTCAGCACCTCCTGAAACTCTGCTTCCACCTTGTCCTTGATGGTTTTTGGTTGTTCAAGGCTAGTAGTGTCTATCTTTACCGTTGACAGCGTTTCATTGTATACGATGGCTTCATTGCAGATATCCGCGATGGCTGATTCCACTTCAGGATGGAGAGCCATGTCGCGGTATTTGCGAATGAGTTCCATGTCTGACTTGATCGTGCCGTCAAAGTCAACGACTGCTCCGAAATACCCGCCAACCTCAATGGGTATTGAGCCGTCATCGTAATCAGGCGGCACAAAGGAAAGAGACTTCTTGGATTCCTCCGAAGAAGTCCCGTCCTTGCTAATGGTAAAGCCAAACAGTTTGATAGCCATAAATAAAGAATCCTGTCAAAATAGACTTTAGAAGCCCTGACCGAGATTGATTCCTGCGCCCTGCAACAAAGACTGTATATTTCCCTGTCCAGAACCTGTTGCAGGAACCGCCGCACCAGCAGCAGCCTCCCACCAAGAGTAGTTGATCGTAACCGTGAATTCAGCAATTTGATCGTTGTTCTCGTATGAAAGATCAATTGGACTGATTTCACTGGGGAAACAACCGACAAAGTTGTATGTACGAAGTGCGTCTCCCGTTCTCAGCAATTGGGTAACGGACCAAGTGGGCATGAATTGCATGAAGTTGTTTGGGGCAATATTGCTGACATGAGAATTGAATCTTGCACTCCAGAATTCAAAAGCAGAACGCAAACTCATGTTCGCGTCAGACATAACAGTAATTGACCAGTCTTGAAAAGTGCGATCACCAGGCAACTTGATGCGGCGACCACGATACGGAACTTCAATTACTCCAAGAGACGAGTTGGGAATCTGTGCTGCCTTGCACAAAAACGAAATGGCTCGGTTATTGTTGTATCCTGGAATATTTCCAGTCACCATGAACAAGTTGGTGCGAACACCACCACCGGCAAACGAGTTTACGAATCCCGAGATGTTGTTTGTTGGATCTACTGGCATGGATTACTCCTTGTTCCTATTTAGGCGATTAACCGCCCACTTCGCTGAAATTTACGCCGGTCTTCGTTGCCACGAAATTCAGCGAGATAAAGTTAACGCTTCTGGTGGGTTTGATGAATATATCTGCCACAAATTCGTTGCGGTCAATCACTTCACCAGTATTATTTGTTTCATCACACACTACCTTGAAGTCTGTGATGCCTCTTCTTTCCTGTATGGTCTTCAGGAAAGGCACCACCAAACTGCGGAATTGTGCGCGGGTAAACGCATCGTTCTGCTCGAACAAGAAGAACTTCGAAGCGGTGGCAATCGCCTTCTCAAGCACGATGAACAGGCGACGAACATTGATACGGTCGAATGCCGATGGACGAGTCTGTGCGGTTTTGTCACCGAACAGAATCACGCCTTCGCCTGGGAAAGACACGACAGGGTTTACCTGACGAGTGTACAGTTCATCGCGGTGTGCTTCTTGCGTTGGATTATACGCCAACCGCACCACATTCTTGATCTGACCACGATTGAAGCCTGCGGGTGAGAACCACGCCTCGTTCGTGAACTCGGTACGAGCAACAAGTCCCGCAATATCTGGATTGAGAGGCATTGCACGTATAACATTATTGTAAGTATCTAGTTGGTACTTCCACCCGCTGTCAATTACCGCATATGAAGTATTGATATTGAGTGTGTTGTCTCTGTATCCCTTTATGTTGACCAATGCTTGTTGCGGTGTTTTAAACTCCACATCGGTTTGACGAGGAGACACGAAAGCAATGCAGTCCAAACGCTTTTCGCACACATTTTGCACCACCAATTGTGCCAGTGTATTTGAAGCATTTCCCATAGGCAACAGAGAAACATCAACTGTGTCTGCATCTTGGAAGTATTTCCAGCCGTCGTTCCATCTTTCCGAATCTGTTGGTGCAGCAAGAGCACCACCAGCAAGAGCAATTGAATTTACTTGAGATCCAACAGCACTAGTAGTGGACAGTGGAGGACCAATAAGAGTCCAGTTTGTTTTTGTGGATATTCCGCCAGTGTTGTCGTTTACGTCTGCTGCAATTGCCCAAATATACCGAGACTGCTCGTTGATCACAGTCTTGTAGTAGTTTGCACTACCGTCACTCTTTCTAGCATCTGATGCGCGAGAAAGCCCTTCGAACTTTTCCAACAGTGTATTGCTGGTTCCAGTCCATGTTCCGTCTTCATCAAAAACTAGAATGTTTATAAGATCGCCCGTGCCTCCACGATCAGCAGCGTAAGCAGTGGTGCTAGACTGACCAGAAACTGCACTTGCGTATACACTCTTGTGTGTAAAAGACGCATCCGCTGACTGATTTGCAGAAATGGGAGCAGAAAGGGTAAGTCTCCATGCTGCGGTGATTCCGTTTGCTCCACTGAAAGCAGTGGAAGCCTGATTCCAACCAGTGGTGACTCCAAAGAAATCGCCGTTGACTGGTGTTACTGTTGTCCAAGTAATGTTTGCAAAAGCAGCGGTGCTACCGCCATTAATCTTTGCCAATCCGCTTACAGAAACATTTGTTGCGTCTTTAAACTCAATGGTGTCGCCAACCGCAAAATACTTGCGATCTGTGCTGCTTCCTGCATAAACATACAAGAAACTGTCACCCAGTGCAGCAGCGTATCCGAGCGATGCCCCCGTGGTTCCTGGACCACTGGTAACAACCACTTTCAAAGCATTTCCGAGAGTTCCACGATACTTTGCTGCAAACAAGACCTTTTGTGCCGCAGCAGTATTAATGTTTGACGCTCCAGATCCGCCCGCGTTTACCGCTCCATAAAACTCGTTTTCGTTATTAATGGTAAGAGTCTGGAAAGTATCGGGGTGGGCTGCTGTAGTTGCTCCTACTGCAACAGTACCACCAGCAACAACCGCGTAGGAATTGAATGAAGCAGTTCCAACAACACGCACAGTCTGGCAGTTGTTTCCGTAATCCAAGAAATTTCCTGCGGTGAAAAAATCCACATAGTTGGAGTCATCTGGCTTTCCAAAAGTATTTACCAGTTCTGTCTGATTGGTAATTGGGACAATAGTCTTGGTCGGTCCCCACTGGAAATATCCAGCAAATCCACCGGGAGTTGTTGCAACCGCTGGAATAATTGTGGTCAAGTCTATTTCTTTAATGCTTACGCCGGGGCTTACTCTGAATGCCATTTGTGTTCTCCTTCGTGAAGAAGTCAATACTCTGCGACTGTGCTTCTCATGTTATGTATTATTTTGAAAGGCTCACGAAACGGTCAGAAACTCCACCCCATATCTAGGTTTTCGCCTCCCGTCATCTTCCAAGAAGTACCGCGACTGTCCACAAAACCCGTTTCATTGCTTCCGTCATTCACAAATCCGAAAGGTGTCATCTCTTCTTCCAAATTCTTCATTTGCTCCTCGTACAGGTCTTTGCGGATGTCGCTGCCTGTGATGGATTTGAAATATGCCTGTGTGGTAAGCCACGAAAACAGCACCAGAGTCATTACCAGATCGTCATGGTGGGTTTCTTCTGCCTCAAACGAGTCACCCTTGGCTACAAACGAGCAGAACTCGTCCACCGTGTTGAAGTCTTCCACGATGAGTTTGGTGTCTTCTATGAGGCTCTTCAGGATAGAACAGCCGATGCGCTTCACCGCAGTAGAGGTCTTTACGCCCTTCATGGCTCCACCCTTGCCGCCGAATCCGCCGTTCACTATCTGTCCTTTGCGTCCTTGTGTGGACACATAGATGATGTTGTCATATTCCAGTTCATCGTGCAGAATGTCCGCTACCTGACCTCCGATGTCGTTTACCTCCACCAAACAGTACGCATTGTTGTACTGTCGGCATATGGGGTAGATGGCATTGGGATACAACATGGGCGGCATCTCGTTATTTCTGAATGTAGCCACCACCCGATACGGTATGCAGGTCACATCCACCACCGAGAATGCGTGGTAGTCCAATCCCTGTCCACGGGCTGTGTCCACCACTATCACATACTTGTGGTCGGGGACGGGCTTCTGATACACCCGCAGCCCCTCACCATTCCAATATTCAGGAGTGCGATACACCATGCACTTGAGTTTTTCGGGATGCACAAGGGTGTGCATGGAGCCAAGGAACTCACACTCAAACTCGGTGCGGAACTGCTCTTCGGAGGTGTTCGCAATCGTCTGTGCCTTCCACTTCTCATCACGACCAGGCACATCGCTCCAATGCACCTCCAGCGGCACATACTCGTTCTTGCCCTCTTCGCCTGGCTTCTTGTTCGCATTCACCCAAAAGCGGTAGAACATATTCAAGCCTTTCGGCGTTGAAATGATCGTGACCTTCGTGCTTTGACCGCTGGTAATGGTGGGATACACGGACGAGAAAAACTCTTCCGCGACATTCTGCGGCACATACGCAAACTCGTCAAGGAAGATGTAGTTGAACGATCCACCACGCACCGCAGACGATGATGTGGCGGATGCAAGAATCTTGGAGCCGTTCTCCAGCACGATGGAACCCTTGTTCCACTCCACCACTCCCTGCTGCAACCACATGGGCAGGTACTCGTAGGCTAACTGCAAACGTCCAAGCAGTTCGCGGGCAGTGGTCAATTTGTTTGCAAGAATCGCAACGCTCATGCTCTGATTGAACAGCACATAGTGGAGCAGATACGCGATGATCGTGGTAGATTTACCTGTCTGGCGGGGAAGTTTGCCGATCACAAAGCGGTTTTCGTGAATGGTGCGGATCATCTCCTCCTGATAATCATACGGCTCAAACGGCACCAAGCCCTTGTCAAGGGACACGATCTTCACATAGTTCTTGATGAAGTACAGCGGGTCTTGGGCGCACTTGATGTATTCTTCAATCTGTTCGGGAGAGAAGTTTACATTTACGCCTGCTGCCTTGAGATTGGAGTTGCCGAGGTACTTGGTACTTTTCTTACTCATTGTTCTTGTCACCTTGAATCACATCACGAACATCGGGGCGATTATCAAACGCCTTTGTAGAAGAACGGGCAGAATTGATGATGTCCTGTAGTTCCTTTGTGGAACCCACGTAGATGGACTGATTCGTTGTTGTGTTGTTTGTAACGCTTTGGTCAATCTTGCGAATGGTCTTCACACGATTGTGGAGATCCATGAGTTCGCGGTTCGTTTCCGCAAGCGTCTTGATGAGTTGAGCCACCACTTCATATGCACGGGGCTGATCGCCCTCCTGTGCCACCTGAATGACACCATCAAGGGCATTCTTGCCCATGTCTACGAGTTCCTTTAGATTGTCCCGCACAACCTCGTAGTCGCTCTTCAGGTCTTTTTCAAGTCGCTCGTCCGTGAGCGGAACAGGCTCTACGCTTACAACGATGGCATTCTTCGGAATGCCTTCGCCAGTCAACGGTTTTGCTGGCTCTGCTCCGAGAGCCTTTTCAATATGGTCAAATCCACTCATAGTCTACTCCTCAAATATTCCAATCTACGGTGATGCCTCCCGAAACCATATTAGCAGCGTATGTCGTGCCTCCACCGCTCTGTGGTTGATACACCTTTGCATACGAATCGTAGTCGTTGGCGTTTGAACTTGCACCGCTCGGACCGCTGATTCCCGTAATAATATTGGCGTAATTAGGAGTATCTGTGGTACTGCCTGGTAGGTAAGTAACACCACCAACAAAAGTGTCTCCAAAAATATCGGAGTTCCACAGACCCGCCTGAACCACACGAATCTCTTTGTAGTTCTTCTTTGCGCCAAACAGATACGATTTCATCGTAAAGTTGAGGGTGAAAATAATAGAGCGACGAGTTTCAAAGTCGCCTTCGTAATCTTCTTCAGACGAAACTGAATTGAGATAGATGGGAACATCCATCTTACGGTTGATATCATCAAAGTTTACAGTGACCACGAACTCTGGCGAAAAGAACGGCAGTATCTGCTCCACAATACGCAATCCGTCTTCCATGTTCCGCACATAGACATACAGAGCAAAATCAATGTTGTATGGAACTTCCGCGAATGTGTAGTCTACTCCACTCGGATTGTCCGTGGTTGGACGCACTACATGGCGGTTCAGACTGTTGCGCTTGCGAGCAGAATCGTACACATATCCCGTGATCTCAAAAGCCATGCGCGGCAGGACTATCTGATTGGGATTGGTGAATGATGGATCACCCGCGAGGCGCACCTTGTACTTCTCTTTGGGAGCATACGAAATGGGTACAAGCATCGTCTTGGTTCCGCTGCTCTCTGCCTTGTCAATGTAAATCTGATTGAACAGGGAGCCGAAAGCAACCACCATGCGCCGAATGGAGCCGTTGTAGAAGTTCGTGAACATCAGTAACCTCCCTCACTGAAAGGATCATTTTCAGTGAAATCAAAGATGTTGTCACGCTTCTGCTCAAGTTCCAATTGCTCATTGTCCTGCTGCTGTTGATGCGTGGCGCGGATCGTGGTTTCGTAGATGCCAGCAATGGCGTAAGACGCACCGCTGACGAGTCCCACAAGGATGTCACCGATCTCAAACGCACCTTCTTGCATATTGACCCGCATGGATTTGGAACTAATGATGGGATCGGTGTACTCGTTGACGCGCCCGTAGGCGTGCTTGTCTGCGGTGGTTCCTGTGTAGACCTCTTCTCCGAGAGTATATGTTCCCGAGCCGCCGCCAAGCGTGATGCCGATTAGATAATCCGATGCAATGTTCATGACTGCATCCAGTTGAGACTCGCCAGTGTCTATCTTCTCGATGGAATACTTGAATGCTTCGCAACTCAACTTGAACGAATACCGATCACCGCCTGGATAGAACGGATTGTCGTGCTTCACGAACTTGATCTCAAACATGGTGTACGGATAGTCAAAATAGATGATGTCGCCTTCGCGGGGGCGACCGTTCTTCTGAATATCGGGATGGTGTCCCATCACATCCATGAATCGCTTGCGGGACACGATGAATGTGGCAGAATCCTTTACATCAAGACCGAACCGCGACATCTCAGAATCGCCTTCAAACCCATCAGCGTTCTCAAGGTACATCTCTATGCGGTTCGCATCCAAGAACTCCGATACCTCTTCACCAAGAATCAGGTCTTCCGTCACCTTCTCGCGTGGAATATACACCATCTCATGACCGTGAATCTTGATCGCCTCGGTCGTGAGTGATTCAATGAGCGACTGCTCACCTTTTTTGTTCCTGCGAAAGTACGGATTAACTGTCATGGTTATCCCGTGATGAAGTCAGGCGGCTCTTGATACTTCAGCAGAACCTCTTCTTCAATGTTTTGTATTGCTGTGGTGGCTTCCTCGTACAGCCTCTGTCCATTGAATGTAATGTTGCCTGGCATGGGAATGCCTTCAAATTTGGACAGGTTTGCTCCCCACTGCTGCTTGATGAGAGCGGTGGCGTACTTCTTCAGCATGGGATCGTTCCATGCCTCGCTGTACTCCTCGGGATTCACTACGGCAAATCCCTCAACCAAAATGTACTGATCAGGCGCAAAATCCGTCCAGTTCATGTCTATCTGCAACTTGTTCTTGTACTTGTTAAACCGAATCTGCTTTTCAGGATCAAGCAGTTGCTGCAACATCTCAATGTATTGCATCGTGGACACATAGTAGTTCATGTTCATGTTACCTGTGCGGAGTCCATAGAAATCCGTCAGTGCCATCTGATAGCGAATATTGAAGATGTTGTTGATCTGTAGGTTGAAGCCGATCTGAAACACCCTCGTGATGTTTGCAATCTGCGGTCCATTTGGATCAAGGGAGTTCGTGTCAATGTACTGATTGGTAATGTCCTGCTGCGTGATCTGATACTTCCAGTACTGACGCTGCATACCAAGCGAGTTCCAGTCGTTGAAGTATTGGATAGCCTGATCAATACGGTCTTCCACTTGGGAATCGTCCACATTGATCTCAATAACAGGCGCACCAAGAGCGCGTAGGCAGTATTCCTTGAACTCTTGTCGGGTTGTTGGTCTAGCCATCTGTTCCTCCACTAAACTATTTAGAAGAACAGGGTATTACCTTCCGTTCTCTTCTGCTTGTAATCGTACAGACAATCGTGCAAGTTCGCCTTCTCGTTCGCAGATATCGTCACAATACGGACACACTTTAGGCAAATACAGAGTGTTTGCTCCATCTGTTATGTAGTGTGCGGATTCGCGTTTGTAAATTCTAGTATGAAACCCAAAAGGAACCGAGTAATTGGGCAAAAACTTCAGGAAGTGTTGCATGGGATAACATCTTCCGTTTACTGTAATCTGCCCTTCCATTCCGTAGTGTATTAATTGCACGACTCATTATCCCCCAAAGTTTATTTCAATGATAAGATTCCTCTTGGATTCGTGGTGTACCTGCTTTCGGAGCGGTTGTAGGTTTTTGTGACTTTGCTTTCAGGATTTAGCACGATGTCTGGATACTGAGATCCACCAAACGATGCCAGTTTCTGAACAAATGAAGGTCGTGTAAGACCAGGAATTGACCGCACTGATGAAATGGTGCTGCTTCCAAGCACGGCAGAACGAACCGAGGCAGTGTCCTGATACGCAGCAGAGTAGTACGTGACCGCATCAAGGTACAGTTTGGTGATCGCT
>Ga0164292_10004497_pt1 | contig 11347 bp, 12 predicted proteins | sample GEODES117metaG_FD_111486 | JGI IMG/M metagenome (GOLD analysis project Ga0164292, IMG submission 111486) | Eutrophic lake water microbial communities from Lake Mendota, Wisconsin, USA - GEODES117 metaG | ecosystem: Environmental > Aquatic > Freshwater > Lake | place: USA: Lake Mendota... | reverse complement strand
CTATTAAAAATACTAAAGTAACATTCCAGTTACCAAATGACAAATTAAACCATTTTTATACTGGTATTCGAACACTTGATATATTTTTAAAAGATAAAACAAATGACTCGTATACCTCTTTTGATTTAATAACAAGTATATCTAAACAAATGTTTTTACAATATGAACCATCTAGACTTGTTGTAAAACGTTCAACTGCTCCACCAGAATTAATTCATAGAGGCTTACGAACGGCAGACTTTTATAAACCAAGGATATTAATCGAAGATCAAAAAGATTGGTTAATGTTAGGGTTTTATATAGAAATAGGAAGTATATATGGTCAAACATATAAATTATGTACTACTAGACCAGAATGTTATCCTTTATTAATAAAGAAAGATCCAAAATATGTAATTCCTGCTGAAACTGGAACATTCACATGGGACAATAATAGGGGACGGGGGAATATTTTATATGATGCTGGTCGTGATACTACACGTTATCAACATCGTATAACAAATGCAATAATTAAAAAAATTGATGGTAAAGACTATAAATTTATTGCTTTGGGTGATTATATTAATATACCAGGTGATAATAATTATGTACCTCCAATTGCATTAATTAGAGAAGATTTATTAGAAAAAATAGGATATGGTTATATTTGGGATGATGTTGGATCAGGAGCAAATTGGGATGCTCGTATAGGAAGTTCAACATCTACAGTTTTAAATAAAAGGTATTTTCCTGGTCATATGTTAATGTATTTTAGTTTACCAGATAGTTATAGAGACAATCCAGAGAGACCTTATCAAATAAAAGATGAATATTTGTACCCTGCTCCACGTGTTTTTGGTGAAAATGATATGAATAAACAATATACCATTCTCCAAGAATACTCAAAATCAATAACTGATTTAGTTGCTAAATATTCTGATATTATAGTTTTTGTTAAAAACCAGTTTGATTCATATGTTAATCCATTAATTGAATCATCTAGAATTGCTAATCAGAGAAAGGCTTCATTAATGGGTGAGTTAATGACTAACTCATATGATAAATATATTTACGATCAAGAATATAATTCTCGTATTAATGAAATTCAAGATACATATAAAAATAGATATGATTTTATGAATGAAATTAATACAAAAATTAATAATCTTCAAGTAAGTGAAACAAAATTATTAACTGATAGTAAAAATGCTTTAACTGGAAAAATAAGTAATTTGCAAACAGCATATTATAATGATAACACAAGTGGTATTTCAAATGTTAATTCTGATATATCAACGAAATCGAAAGAACAATCTAATTTAATTAAAGAATATAAATATATAAGAAAGAATGCTGAACTGATCAACTATCTTAAAGATCAAGTTGCAATCCCTAATTCAACTTAGATTTTAGACTTTACATGATGTTTTTTTTACAACAAAATTGAAAACTATAATATATTTATTAATATATTGATGGAAATTTAGTAACCATCTTTAATTGTTATCTTAATAGATAATAATAAAATGAATTTCGAAGGAAGTATGTCAGTTACAACTTTCTTAATGATTGATAATCTTGAACAACTTTGTATTAAACATTCAATATTAAAGATTTTATTGCAAGATATTCAACAGATTAGAGAAATCAAAACAACTAGTATAATTGATACATTTCAATTACATTTACGATTGGTTAAGAATGAAATTAATAGTACAGAAGATAAAATCGAAGATGATATGAACTTTGTAGATTTTGATGACTTTATTGATAATTTTTATAAGTATCCTGTAGATATATTTAAAGATTATTATTTAAAGAGTAAATTGCATAAGTATTCTAAACTATCAACAGATAGTTTGAGAAAAAAACACACTAAATATTATGATCGACTTATGAGACTCTTAATTGAAAATAATGATTATATATCAAGCGATACAATTGATTTATTGTTAAAAATAAAGAAAATTATATTAGCAATTGATAAAATTATTGATAATAGAGTCTAATCTATTATAATATATTGTGAGCCTTTGTGAATAGTTAGCACATTTTTTTTTAAACTGAAAATGAAGATACAATGGTTTTCAATGTTGTATACATGGAAATTATTGTCATCCATGTATACAAGTTGTGAATTGTTTGGAATATTATTTGAAACAAATTCAAACAAAGTATGTTGCCATTTTATTGCAATATCATATTCTAATTGATATGAGCCAATTTGATTTTTTTTAAGAACAAAGATAAAATCATCATTGATTTTAAGATGTAATTTATTTTTATTGTCTTCAATAGTATGAATACTAATAAGTAATTTTGGAAAGTTTGTGAACATTTATCAAGATAATAAGATAACAAGATATCAATAAAAAAAGATAATAATTTAAGATTATCAATTTTTATTATATGAACTATAGAATAAAAATATATAAAATTGATTACTATTTATTAAAATAAATAATAAATAATAAATAATAAATTTAAAATGATTGACATTAATAGTCCACTTTTATTAATTGATTTAGGGTATGCATTATTTTATCGTTATTCTGCAACTCAATTATGGTATAAACATTCTCATCCAGAAGAAAAAGATTTATTAACAAAAGACTACAAATGGTGTGATAATACTGAATTTATGGAGAAAATGAAAAAGATGTTTGTGATTGATATTTTTGGTCTGGCTAAGAAAAATAAAATACCAAAACATAATATTATTATTGCTGAGGATTGTCGCCTTAAAGACAATTGGCGAGTTAGTCATTTTTCAGCATATAAAGCACAGAGAGCGGAAGAACGTGATAAAAATGGATGGCAAGGTGGTCCTGCATTTGAAATTATTATCAAAGAGGTTATTCCTGAAATGGTAAAAGTTCATGATGTTAAACTTCTTAAACATTCTAAGATCGAAGCAGATGATATTATTTCACAAATTGTTATTAAAGGCGGAGGTCCACCAAAATTTATTATCGTAGCATCGGATAATGATTATTTTCAAATATTAAATAATAATGTTGAATTAGTCAATATGAAAGGTGTTGATCAAAAAGAAAAGATGAAATATTCACCGAAAGGTCATTTAATTGAAAAAATATTAAAAGGTGATGTATCAGATAATATCAAAGCATGCTTATTTAATAAAAAATGGGTCTATGAACTAGTTCCTAATATGGGAAAAAAATCTAGTGCTGAATTCATTAAAAGTAATAAGAAAATTATTGATTATTATGTTGAAAATCCAGATCAACTAGTGAAAGATTTTAATCATGTTTCTAGTAATGGTGAAGAGTATATTCAAGGCTATTTAGAAAATAAAAAAATTATTTCATTTGATGAACTACCAAAAGAATACGTTCTAGATGTACATAAAATGTATTCTAATTTATTGAATTTAAATTAAGCCTTTATTTTGATTACTACTTATGAATTATAACCATTCAATTATTTTTTTTCCATTTTCTTGTAGTATTTTATTAGTTCTAATAAAATGATTATTACCAAACCATCCTCCTCGATTCGCAGATAAAGGTGATGGATGATTGGCTTCTAGGATATGATGTTTTTCTTGATCAATTATTTTTTTATATTTTTTTGCATCATTACCCCATAACATAAATATGCATCCTCCTGGATGTTGTTTTGATAATTCGTTTATAATTTTGGTAGTAATTGGTGACCAAAGAGATTGATGTTGATTCGGTTTTGATTCGGGAACTGTTAAAGCCGAATTAAGCATTAAGACACCTTGTTGAACCCAATCTATTAGATTACCCGATCTTGTTTTTCCAGAATCATGATATTCTAGATTTAATTCCTTAATAATATTTTTAAGAGATGGTGGATTTGAAACATGGTCTTGGACTGAAAAACTAAGACCATGCGCTTGACCAAATTGATGATATGGATCTTGTCCAATAATCACACATTTGGTATCTTGTAATTGAAAATATTTAAAAGTTTCGAATATTTGATCTTTTGGAGGAAAAACACGTGGTTTATTTATTTGTTGATATAGATCTTCGTTTAGAAGATTTTCAATAATTACTTTCCATGATGGTAAAACATTTTCTAAATTAAAAAGCGACATTTTGATGTTTTTTTATATTTTTTATATTTTTTTTTATTTTTTTTCAATTTTTATTGTGTCATAAGAATATTTGTGTAATCCTTTCCTAGGATAGATATAATAAAATCATTTGGGAATTCATTAATGAGATCATTATATATTACACCTTTATTATTGATTAAATATAGTACAAGTTTTCTAAGATTTAAAATCTCAGATTGATATTTACTAAAAGTATAATTATAAATTGATGTTTGCATATTTTTAAAACATTCCAAATTATTGTAATCTGGTTGTGAAATTATATATTCGGTGGTGATTTGTGGTAAAATTTGTTCTGTAACTACTTGTGGTGTTACAGTTTCAGTCAGTGTTGGAGTTGGAGTTGGAGTTGGTTCGGGTTCAACATTTTGTGATACTTCTTTCTTCTCTATTTTTTTTAAGAAATCAGTATCAATACACTGATTAATACCATATGTATTAACATATGAAATATATCTTTTTAAAATAGAATTACACCAGTTATTAACAATATAATTTCCAACGGTACCATCTTCACTTGGATTAGCTGGTTGGTTATCATGCATATGTTTATTACCTTTTAATGCCACTAAAATATATGTATAATGGCATGATGTTCTTTTACTAACAAGGGAATTATGTGATAATATACTATTTCCAAAAGGAAAAATTTTAAGATCTTTTGAAATATTATTCATTTTTTGACCAAAAAAGTTTCCAAGTGCATTTTCCTCAGAAGGACATGGCGGGAAATAAATCAATGAAAGTAAATATGAATTGTTGTTTTGTTTTATAGATTCAACATAATCAAACATATGTTTAAAATCGGGATGATTTTTTTTACCATTTATATAATTTGGTAAACATTTTAAAAGTAATGTCGACATATCATTTGGTTTTAAAGGTATTGTTTTATAAATATTAATACCGACCCCCTCGATTTGAATTTGTTTGGTTAAAATATGTTTATCCATTTATAAGTATAATCAATAATATATATATAATATAAATAAACATTTATATTTATATCTTTATAATTTGAAAAAATAAAAATATTTATAAATTACTATCAAGAATCCATTTATTTCTTAAATTATCTGTTGAACGATTAATTTCAAGATTGATTATATCAGAAGTGTAATCTTCAAGATTTGATTCTAAATTAGGATTACGGATTACATAAAATTTACTTGAATTATTATTTATTTTTGGATTTAAAATAGTATCACTAGAATATGTATTTACATCAAGGACACTTGAATCTTTAATTTTGTTATACCAATCTGATCTCCAATCAACATTACCAAATTTTTCATATATACGTGATGGTATTATACTTTTATAATTATTAAAAATTGTCTCAAATTTTTCTTTTGTGACATCCATAAAGGAACTAGTGTTAGTTCCTGTTGATGGTAGATCGGAAGGTGGTGATAGAGTTGAAGATGTATCGAATGGTGTTGTTATTGATACTGGTGCTAGCGTTGAAGATGTATCGAATGGTGTTGCTACTGATGCTGGTGAGACCATTGAAGATGGATTTATTGGTGCTACTTCTGAAGGTGGTGCTAGCATTGAAGATCCTGATAAAGGTGGTTCTTGAATTGAAGATCCTGATGAAGATGTCCATGCAGTTGCCGAACCAGAAGATGACACTTGATTTTTCGAAGCCGATGGTAGTGATATATCTGATGGTATAATACTATTAAATGTGTTAACAGTCATATATTGTTGAGTTTGTACAGTCGGTTGTGGTATACCAAGTTTTTTAATAGAAACAATATTGCCACCATTTAATATTTTATTACCTTCAATAATTTTGGCTGTAATATTAGTATTAATACCTGTTAAAAAATCTTTTTTTTTAATATCATCAACGGTATTGATACCCGAGTTTAAATTTACAGATAGTCTAGGTATTGATTCACTCAAGGTATTAATTGTTGATTGCATTGATGTAAGTTTATCCTTTGCATATGTTTTATCTTCTTCTGGTGCTTCAGGAATTTCAAATTTCTCTTTTTTATAATATTGTATAATAAGTAATATAGTTATACATATTAAAATAACTAAGACTATATTTATCATAGTATTTTTATTATTATTATTTTATTATAAGATATAAATTTATTAGATTATTGGTTTCATAACATCTTGTAAATTTTTGGTCCATTCTAGTTTCCAGTTCGGTGACATTTCATTGTAATTATTCATATTTGGTGGTGTTTGTATAGTTGAAAACATACTTTTATGTTGTTTTGTAACAATTTGATGTTTGGGTATATCATCCGCATTTTTATTAGAATTATTATCTACAGGAGCAAAATTAAAATTACCATCTTTGTTTAGATCAACAAAACCTTCGAATTTAGATAAATATGGTGGACTTCTACCAGATAATGTAATTTCATTTTCTAGAAGTGTTTGAGTTTTTTTTAAATCATTAATAGTACTTTGGACTGAATTTAAAATAAATTGGGTTTCATTTTTTTGTTTATCAATAATATTTACCATGGCTGAATCAAAATCATTTATTATCTGTGTTACTTCAGTTATATTTGTGGGATTAAGTTTTCTATAAATTTCATTTTGTATAGAATTTATATCTATTAATGTTAGTGGATCAGTTGGCGCTGCAAATTTTTCATTTATTTTAGGGTTTGTATAAAGTATATATAAAATTACTACAATAATTAAAGTGGATAATAAAAACATAGGGTTCATTCTAGAATTTATTATTATTTGAGATAATATTTTTCATATTTATCTTATAAATTTAAGCGAAAAATAAAAAATATAATTGATTATTTAGAGTTTTTTGCTCTAATATTTTTAAGGATTGCCTCATTAAAAGCAGTAATTAGTTTATTTTGATCAACATTTGTTTTAAGTAAATCTTTATTATTTTGTACTGCTTTTTGTATCATTGTCATATCACCTTCTAATATTTTTTTAATATCATCAATTGATGTATTTGCAACAAATGATTCAGAATATCTTGCTCTTTTTTTACAATTGCAATTATATAATCCATAAACTATAATTACAATCGCAATAAGAATTAATATTTGAGTATATTTATTCATCTTTTAGTCATCAATAAGAAAAAAATAAATTATGTTGATTAATGCGCTTCTATTTCATTTCCTGAATTTGAATTGGAATTAGAATTAGATAAACTTTTCTTTTGAGATATTGGTTTTGATTTAGATTTTGATTTAGATTTGGATTTGATTTTTAACTGGGATTTTGTGTGGCTAGATCTTACTGCACTTTTTTTAATTTTTTGATTCATATCATCCCAAAGATCTTCTATATGACCTTTCCATGCAAATCTAGCGGCACCCGGATGACCACCACCTCCATATATTTTAGCAATTTGCGATAAGTCTATATTTGGTCTTCTTGTTCTTAACATAATTGAAAATTCATTACTGTTGTAATGATAAGACCATAAAATAACAAAGTCAGATTTAGGGTTATATTCTGAAATTTTATTGCCTAAATCACTTGCAATTCCAACTGCACCAAAATTAATAATTAAGACATTGTATCCACCAATTTTTTGTGGTTTAGAAGGATGCATATTTCTTTTTAATAAATAGTTTTTGTATTCTTGATATTTATTACCATCATTGATTAAAGATTCAACAAATGCTGGGTTTAACATTTTATCCCACATTTTAAAATAATCAATATGATGAAATGGTATTTTAGTACCAATTGCTGATACAAATGCTTCTGTTTTATTAAATTCATTCTTTGTAAGATCATTATCTTCAATATAGCGAATAAATTGGGGTATCTTTTGATCTGGATTAAAAACTCTCCATGTGATATAAATTGCTGAATGTTCTTTATCAAAAATTGTATTAGGATGTTCTTCTAATTCTTCTGAATATGTTTGATGGTGATCAATTACAAGGACATTATTTGCAACTGCTTTAACTTCATCTAAATATTTACCAGAAAGTGAAACATCAACGAAAAGTACATATTTTTTACGAAAAATATTTACATTTGGTAGTTTGTCAGGTACGACACCTAAATATGTAGCATCACCTTTGAGATGTCTCCAAACAATCCATGCAGAACCAAAACCGTCTTGACAATTATTGTGATAGACAACAAAATCAATTAAATCAAGATCATAATTTATGTTTTTTATTTTATCATATATTTCTTTACCGTTCATTTTAATTTCTTTTAGTTTATTTTATTATTGTTATTAGAAATAATTTGATATAATACTAAAGAAATATAGATTATGTAAATAAAATATGTTAATTGCTTTTTTAGGTAAAAAAAGTTCTGGAAAAGATACTGCCGCAGATTTTTTAATAAAAAATGATAATTACATAAAGTATGTTTTTGCAGATCCTCTTAAAAAAGGTATTCAGGCTTTTTTTAATTTGTCTGATGATCAATTATACAATGAAAAACTAAAAGAAATTATTGATCCTAGATGGGGTGTGTCTCCTAGAAAACTTCTACAAACGATAGGAACTGATATTTTTCAATATTTAATACATGATCTTTTACCAAATTTAAAAGGTGAAAAACGTAATCATTGGGTAACTCTATTTAAAGAATGGTATTTAGAGGAATTAAATAAGAATCCTAATATGAATGTTGTGATAGCAGATGCTCGTTTTACTCATGAAATAAAAGCAATCAAGGAATTAGGTGGTAAAGTTTTTAAAATTGTAAGACCTAGATTAGAAGAAAATGTTGATGAGCATCTATCAGAAAATGAAATAAATTGCATTCCAGATGAAATGATTGATGATACTATTATGAATGATTCCGATTTAGATAGCCTATATTGTAAAATTATTAATTTATGTCATTTATGAAGGATTTTTTTGTTTTGATAAAGTAAGATAGTAATATAAATAAAATGACAGATAAAGCGGATTATTGTGAATGTCAGGGTCCAGAATATAAAGGGTGTTTATTATTACCAAATAATTTATATGCCTGTCATAAAAAAGATGGAACACTAGATAATACAAAAGCCTGTTTAGGAGAACGACAAATTGGAACGGATGGTTTTCAAGGTTGGTCAAAAGGATGTTCTAATTTGAGTTATACAGATTTAAAAGATAGAGTAACTAAATGGTGTACAAAATTATATCAAGATGGTATTTATGATTATAAACAATATCAAGATTGTTTACAAAATTTGGAATTAGGCACAGTATCTTATTATAAAAGATCTGATGATGAATCAGTTGATGATGATAAAGATGTCACACGAGTATATGGTTATTATCAAAAAGGTCAAGAAAAAATAGATAATGTTAGTCCAGCGATACCATTGATTAAAGATGATTTTCAGAAAATGACTATTTATCACAGTAAATATAAAGGGTATCTTATCTCAGATAAAGATGGTAATATATCTATACAAAGTAATCCAGATATTTCGGAAGAAAAAGAATGGCAATTGATTGATTTAAGTCAGGGAAAAATTTTTGCATTACGATCTAAATATGGTAAATTTTTAGTTGGTACAGATAAAAATGAAATTGTGGCTGATCGTGATAATCTTACACCATGGGCTAGATGGAATTTAATTAAACAAAATGAAACATTTGCTTTCCAATCGGTAGATCATAAAAAATATTTAACCATTCAAAATGATATACCGAATTTAAAAGATGGTTGGTCAGAGAAAAATTTATGGATAGTTAAAAAAAAAACTATTTCTAAAGGAGAATTTGTACCAAAGGCTAAAAGAGATGAATTTGATCTACAAAAAGACAATTTAGTTAGTGCAGTGGAAAGTAATTATCGTAAAGCAATTGAAAATAAATTCAAAAGAGATAAATATAAAAATAAAATTGCTCAACTTAAGTATTTACGTAATCAACAATATGATTATTTAATAAAAACATCAAATGATATTCAAGAAAAATTAGAGACTCGAAAAAATAGATTACAGAATGAGATTGAAATAATTAAAATAAATTCCCAAAATGAAGAAAGTACACCTGAATCGAATAAAGCAGCATTTGAGGCTATTCAGAATAAATACAATAGTGAATGTAAAATGACCGCTGATTGTATGGATTTAGCATTAGAATATAGTGCACCGGGAGGTCCAAGTGTAGCAAATAATTTTTCAATTGATAAAAATATATCTATGAGAGCAGAAAAAATTAGAGCAGGTAAAGAACAATGTAAATGGAATGATGATCAAACCACACAAATTATTAGAAGAGAATTTAAAGAACCAACCGAAAGTTATTGTATTGATTTATCTAGTAAAGTAGAAGCCTTAATGGTGAGTGCATCAGCATCAGAATCTCAATTTCAAACATTATTCGAATTAAAAAATAAGGAAATCTCTAATATAAACTTTCAATTTTTACAATTAGAAACTTTTAGAGAAGATATTAAATATGAATTTGAGACTTTAATTGGAAAAGAAGAAGAAGAATTAACTAAATTATCTGATGCATCAGAAAAAGAAAGATTACAAAATATGCAAGATTATAATAAAGCAGATGCAGAATTAAATAAATTCATATTAAGTACTGCTGCAATGAATAAAAGTATGGAAAATCGACTTAAAACAATGATGACGGAGGTTGATGAAAAGTTAACTGAGAGTAATAATATAAAAATAAATGTTGAACAAAATAAAGCATTGAAAGAAAAAGATCTTCCAAATATTATTGAAGGTAATAAAATTATAATAGATAATAGATTGTCAACCAATTTCAAATTATTTTATGGTACTGCCTTTGCAATATTCATTATAGTATTTGTAATATTATTTATGGGATATAAAACTTATCATAAATTTATGGATTAATACTTTCAATAATTACAAAATCATCAATAGTAGATATCTTATTGTTTTGACCTAGATTAAATGTTTCTTGTAGTAAACTATTTTGTTTTTTCAATAATTCATTATGTTCTTTGAATAATATTAACTCTTTTTCAGACAAATGAACTAATTCCATATTTTCGAATGTTTTATTTTTTGGAACAATCATATAGTGACCAATTGAATATGCACCATATACTGAAGTTTTGGTTAACCACCAAATAGCATAAGCAGATAGATCTAATGTTCTAAATACAACCCAATTAACTATAGACCCTAGAACCATTTACTATTATATTTTTATTTTTATTTTTATTTTTATTTTTGTATTATATTTTTATATTTTATCCATAAAAATAAAAAATTTGTTTAAGTATATATTTAACTTTAAGTTTAAGTTGTCTGTTTTATAGACTGCGATTGTTGTTGAATACCTG
>Ga0164292_10004496_pt1 | contig 11348 bp, 11 predicted proteins | sample GEODES117metaG_FD_111486 | JGI IMG/M metagenome (GOLD analysis project Ga0164292, IMG submission 111486) | Eutrophic lake water microbial communities from Lake Mendota, Wisconsin, USA - GEODES117 metaG | ecosystem: Environmental > Aquatic > Freshwater > Lake | place: USA: Lake Mendota... | reverse complement strand
GCAGACGGATCATCTGTGTATGAATGCCATTGATAAAACTTCCTTGAGAGAAGCGGGGGCTGAGCGGAGCTGTCCATGAAATTGGTGGAGCAGGATTGGGAATTGGAGGATTGGCGGGTTTGAGAACGGTAGTCTTTAGGGTGACCAAGGAGGAGAGGTATTCATCCAACTCCTGCTGTGATCCGAGATAAAGCAGAGAGAGGTATCGAGATACTGTCGCCCAGCTGTCAGGTACATGTGAAGCCGGCATGATTTCAAGATAAACCTGCTGGCCGGAAGGGTTTACCGCCTTGAACTCATTTGGGAGTGTCGTTGTCAACAGCAGATGAGTCTCGACCTCCGAAGGTGTATAGTAGCTGAGATTTGCGGGAGGTAAGCGAGTTACAAGCCGAGTCAGGCTGCCAAAAGCCGTTGAAAGAGCATAGGTGCCGTAAATGGTTTCGGAGGTGAAGGTCTTGCCTTGAGCCAAAACCACCGAACTCTCACGGATGGTCTTGTCTCTGACCATCGTCTGAAGTGCAGACCGGCTCATTATCCATTCCATTCTTTCGTCAAGATAGATAGTGAACATTTGGGCGCCAAAAATGATTACTAGAGCGATAACAGTTGGAGGCAAACAACGGCCGCATTTCGGGTGGCTTCTTCGAAGAAGTATGGCGCGCAAACCTGTGTATATCAGAATCGCCAGTGGAAGCCCGGCCAACATCGCATGTCTGCTCCACTCACCGATAGGCTGCGGCATGAATCGCTTGCCTGCTGCAGCAAGAGGGAAAACTGCCAGTATCAACAACAGAATGCCATACCAGCCAAAGTGAATTGTCTTCATGCTGCAACGTTCGACATTCCAACGTGCGGGCGCCTTCCAACACCATAAGAATGCTATGAGAATTAAAGCCGAGACTATGATCAGATGATTGGAAAGCCAATCCGCTGTGGCAAGAGCATGGTAAGGAATGATGTTTTGAAAAAACGATGCAAAGACCGCACCCAATTGAGAAGGATTCAGGCTAGGCATGTTGTACTTCTCGTACCAGCCGGACTGGGGTATGAAGAGAAGCCGTGCGGTAAAGATGATAGGGGGCAAAGTAAAAAAATCTGGGTAGCGGAACAGAAATCGGCGTGCAAACAGGAAGGTGCTCATGTCCTGAGTTTTTGCCTGACGAATCAGGAGAAGTACATAAAAGCCACCATAGTAGACGATGAGGGCACCGTTGGTCGTGCAACTGAAATAGAAACCCAATAGGGCACCGCCCCTGAAAAGCCAATGTCGAATCCCCTTGCAGTCAGTTGACGCAGTCGCTAGCAAGGCAGAGAGATAAAACAACATTCGAAAGAAGATGAGTCCAAACACAGGGAAATCCTGGGCTGCGGAGAAAAGCGGCATGACCTGTGCAATTGATGTCAGACAAAGGGCTTCGCCCCGTGGGAGAAGTACCAACCGAACTGCCAACTCGTAGAGCAATAAGCCCTCGATTAGCAGGCAGAGAAAACTCGCCCACATTCCTGCGGCAACGATGTCTGGGAAGAAGGCCAATGGCGCGAAGACCCAGAGTGTAAACGGCAGTCCTTGAGCTTGGGTGTACTCCTGCATCGGCGGCCAGTTGTGGTTCTTCAGCCAGTCGAACCAATACCATCCGTCCCAGATCAGGCCGTCATTTGTGAGAATGAACCCGTGACAATAGATCGTTACGAGGGTGATTATTGAATAGGGCAGCGTGCGACTCATTGGTCGCAGGACGCTGCTCGAGTTTGGTTTTGAAACCTCTGATTTCGTTTGTTCGAAATTCATTCTTCGCGAGGGGAACGTGCGATGAGTGCCGATTCCCCAGAAGGAAGTTGGGGAACTTCATGATAGATGGCACCTGTGGATTGGAGGCGGTAAACCACATTATTTGAGACAATGGGTGCTAGGCCCACATAAACATCACTTTCCGCAGGTACCTCCGAGGGATGAAGCACTGGAAGTCCCAAATAGTGACGGCCAATCCGGTTGGTATCCTCATCCACGAAGAAATTGACTGAACAACCAATCTCATTGAAAAGCCAGGTGCTGGCGATCGAAGTACCAAAGATTCCGAAGTTTTTCGATTGGTTTGCGACGGCTTGGGCGTGTTCGATGACAGACATGAGCCAATCGAGTATGTACGATAGCGGAGGAACCGGCTGCGCAGGTTCAGACAATGGATTTGGCGGTAAATGGCGGGCGACGATTGAAAGCTCCTTGGAAACCCAGGTTGTCTCTACGAAGTTTACATTGAAGCCGGCCCGAGTTAGGAGTGATCTTACTGTATCGCGGTCAAAGTGGGTGGCGTGATCAGCCACGAACAGTTCAAATGGGTTTTCAACGTAATAGGGCAGCTGCACGAAAAGAAGGCCGCCCGGCTTCAGTTTATCTTTCACCTTCTGAAGCAAGGTCAGTGGCGACTCAATATGTTCCAGAACATGTATCATGGAAATAGCATCAAAGTTGCCGGGAACCGTTGAGATATCACCAGTAAACAAATTTTTCACCCGAGGCACGGATTCCACCGTTGAACGGTACCTGTCATCCCATTCCAAGCCTTCCATATCCCAGTCCGGGAAAACGCTGCCAAAGCTTCGGAGGAATGCGCCAGTGCCGCAACCAAGATCCAAGAGGCGTCCAGTATTTGGTAAATTGGGCAAGGTCCCGAGCCTTGAAGCGAGGCGATCGGAACGTGAAGATGCCGCTCCTGACGATTGCTCAAAAATGCGCTGTTCGTTTCCGCCTCCGTGATGGTAGATAGTGTAGGCGCGATAAATGTTGGTGATTTCTTCCCTCCAGGTATCGTTAGTCAAGGCCTGGACGCATCCGCAGGCCGCGCAGACACCAAGTTCTCCGCCTTTTGGCCAGGGCTTGCAGTCGGAGGTAACCCGTTTGAATTTCGGGTATTCAGGAGAAAGTTCGAGTAGAACTTGCCCGCAAACGTGACAGGGGTTCATTGAATTGAGGGGTTTTTTGTTGTTGGGAATGTGACTTTAGTGAAATTCACTCTTTCGCGAGAGAAGGAACTGCTTGGCCGCGAACACGATACGAGCCACAGGAACAAGCCTTTGGCGCCCGACAAAGAAGCGACCATCTCTTTTGACTATATCACCGCTTTCTGCAAGCCGCCGGAGACGCATGGTCATGAGAGCCTTTTCATTGTAGTCTTTTTCGAGATCCTGTACACTTAGCCCTTCGGGTGAGGCGGCAATTTCGGAGTAGATTCTGATCCTGATGGACGACTGTCCTAGATTGACGAAGTTAAAGTAGCAGTAGGACAGAGCAAAATAGGTGAGGACATGAACGGTCACGCCAGCGATAGCCTCCCAGGACAGACCTGGAAACCGGAGCAGAGTAAACTCCATCACCAGAAGTCCAATCACTCCGGCCAGAAAGCCGCCAATCATTGAGCGCATGAAATGCGACCCACGAGTCGATCTTAGCAAGACAATCTGAATGAGCACATTAAGCGCTAGTGCAATCATTGGGCTTGCCAGCACAATTAATGGCGTGAGGTCAGCCTCCTTTTGAAATGGGTCCATAGAGTCGTCGAAAGCCGAGAATGATGCGGAATGGTAAAGAAGGTCGTCCAGCGATAATGTAGCGGTCGTTTTCCTTGCGAACGAGACCTGAATGCATAAGAGCGGCCAGGCGAGCCTTGACGAAAGGTCTTTGCAACAGGAACCCGCTTATCTCGTCAGATGGTAGACCCTCCTCCTTTTTTTCGGCAAGCAAATTCATCAAACTAAGGGTGGGGCTGTCTCCCTCAACGGCCGAATAAGTGATGACGTAACAGAAACTCACTGAAACGTACAACAATGAAATTTGGAGTGTATCAAGTAGTGGAGTCGATCCGTGGGCGGGGGTTAAAATCCAAAGGGCAAACACTGCTGAAAAGGTGAGAAGCAGAGCTCTAATCTGGTGTTTGGGAAGGCGAATTTTCCAGATAATCAAGTGTATCATCCATGCCAGCGCAAGCAAAGTGAACGTGGTTAGGAGTACTCTCATCGTGAAATGGGCTTGGAAACTTTGGAGCGGAGACCTGAATCAAGGGCGCTTGCCATCGAAGACCAAGCGATTGAGTCGGCGCCGAAGTATTTCGTAAAGTGTGTGTCCTGTAGATACAAAATTACGGGGACTCATAAAAGAAGCTGGAGAGTCTTTTTCCCGTCGGATGGCGACCACCGGAACTTCAACATAACTGGCGTTTTCATCCAGCAAACGTGTGAGCAATTCGGCCTGAAAGCCAAATCCGAAAGCATAGGGGTGCCAGCGCATAACTTGATCACGGCGGAAGAGAGGGTTTCCGTTGTAATAGTGAAGCCGATATCCGCTGAATAGGTTGACAAGAAAAGTATAAAATTTTGAAATAGAGTCCCTGAGCGGGCTGCCACTCCTCTGCCTATGATAAGGTATGATGATATCAGCCTCCCCCATCTGACTAATGATTGAAAGGATGGTTTCCTTGGGTTCGCAATTGTCCCCAGCGAGCAATCTGTAGTATTTTCCGCGGGCAGCGTATGCCCCATCAACAAAAGTCCGCGAAAGGCCGAGGTTTCTGGGATTTCGTCGAAGGACAATGCAGGCAGCGGGATGTTTGCTTTTGTATTCTTCCACAATTTCGCTGGTGCCGTCCGTAGAGCCATCATCAACCACCAAGATCTCGTAGGAACGGCCCGCCTCATTAAGGGCCGCCAATGCCGTATCCAACGTCCCAACCACATTTTCCCGTTCATTTTTGCACGGGATCAAGATGGTGATTTCAATCTCTCCTGGATTATGAAGTGGAGCGCTCATTCATTGGTGGCTACTGCAAATTAAACGGCGAAGTTAAATTGTTTTCGGAATAAGGAAAGTTCAATTCTTTGGTATTGTATTGAGTTCCAGGAAAGTTTTTGCGAGCCCATCGTCCAAGGGTGTTGGTATGAAGGATGGAAAGGCTTTGGTGCGCTCGGATACATCAAATTCCCGGTGTGCGACCTGGCTTTCGCGAGCCTGGTGCTCTACTCGCACATCCTGGTTGCATAGGTCTGAAATTTTGGAAGCCAGTTCGTGGAAGGTGACTGTGGTTCCGCTTACGGCATTGATGATGCCTTCACTTCGGTGCTGCAGGCAAAGGTTGAGCAATTGGACCACGTCTTCGATAAAAACATGGTCGCGAACTTCCTCGCCGTTGCCAAAGAGAGTGATTTTGCGCTCGCTAAGGGCGGTGCGGAAAAATCGGTTGGGCCCGTAGCTGTTGTGCGTGTCTCCGGCGCCATAAATTGCACACGGGCAAAAAATACAAAGCGGCGTCTTTTGCTCTGCGGTGGCAAACTTCATGATTTGTTCGCGGGCGATGTGCATCAGACTGTAGAGATCTCTCGGTTGGCGCGTTGAGGATTCACGTATCGGCAGGACATCACCGTTGTACACAGAGTCGGAACTGATGTAGATGACTTGCGAGAGCGAGGCGCATTCAATAAAGGAGGCGAGATTCTCGGCCATCTTGAGATTCTTCATGAAAGTGCCAATATCCCTGCCCTTGTCGGGAGTGAGACCGGAGGTGATCACCAATGCGTCACCATCATGGATGGCGGATTGCAATTCGAAAACACATTGCGGTTTCAGAAGGTCTATCTCCTTGGAGCCGATTACCCGATGATTGATCTGATGTTCGTTGAAATGACGGGCAAGATTGCTGGCAACGAATCCAGAGGACCCCAGGATAACTGCACGCTGAGGTTTTATCGGAGAGGAATGGCGATGTTGGAGCATGATGAACCGAAGCGTGTTGACTAATGTCAAGTCGGCCAATCATTCAAAATAGATGAATGAATAGTCGCCAGTATAGCCGGTGTGCTTCCACCACCATTCCCAGGCCTCCGGACGATAGAACGACTCGCAAGTCAGCTGCCAATAAAGCAGATTCGCCTTTTCTTCTTCATTGCGGTAGGACTCTACCACAACGTACTTACCGCCCCTGCTCACGCGTTCGATTTCGCGCAGGGCGGCGTCCAGATCGAAACACTGAAGGTTGTGCAGTGTGGTGATCGAAATGACCAGATCAAAACTCTTGTCGGGAAATGGAAGCGCGTTTGCATTGCCGACTTGGAGAAAGGGCCTGACTTCCTCTTTTGCGTTGGCGATGCCGTATTTCGAAATGTCCAAACCCTGAACCTCCACGCCGGGTAGGGCCTGGGTGAAATCATGGAGTAGGAAACCCTTGCCGCATCCAACATCGAGAATTCGATCGCCCGGCTTGAGTCCATAGTGTTTGACCATGGCATCAGCCACCACCCGCCATCGGCCATCATAGCGCATTCCCCCATAGCCAACTTTTCGGTCACCATCCCAGTAGTCCTCTTCAAACTGCATGGCGACTTTTGCTGCTTCTGCCTTGGGATATTCATTGACCCGTGCGAGGTAATCCCGGGAGGTTTTCTTGTGAAGCGGCGAGATGAAATCGATGTAAGCCATGTTTCGAATGAGTGTGGTGGATGAGTGCCGATTGAAAGCTGACGTTTGCATTACTGGCAGTTACCGCAATGCATTTGTGCGATGGCGGCATTGGCTATCTCGCGAGCCAACGCAAGCTGTTTGCGAAGGCGTGTGTCACGTAGCGCGTCAGCGTCAGCGAACATGCGACGGGAGCGGTCGGTGGGGAGGAATTCATTGAGTACCAGAGCTGCCCACTTTAGCGTATGGATGGGTCGATGAAGGGTGCAACGGGCTTCGTCTGACGGTTTCCAAGAGAATGCCCGGGCGATTCGGGTCAAAACCTCATTCCAAAACGAATTTGGAATAGGAACTGCTGGCTGGGCAAAAAAGTCGCCCAGAGTTTTTGCCGGATCATCCCAACCGGCATACTCAAAGTCCAAAAAGACGATCCCGAGTGTTGGCCGATTCAGGGCGTTGTGGAAGCCAAAATCCGAAGGTGAGATGATTCTTGAATGCGCAGGAAGGGGTTCTTCTGGGTTTTCTCCTCTCCTGCGTGCAGCACTTGTTGTGGCCTTGGCCATTTCTCGGAACGTTGGATGTAGCACGGTGTGGCAAAAGTCGCGCACTTCCCGAGAAACATCGTCTCGGTCCTGGATATCGTCCATTCGCAGGAGGCGTCTCTCGACATGCTGTAGATGATCAATCAGGGAAAACTGGCTGTCCGAAGCATTCGCTAACGATCGACCACCTGGATCGAAGCGATGCTGATTAAGTTCCGTTAAAAAATCGATGGCGGCTTGCACTTCGGTGCGGCCGATGTCGCCGGGCGAAAACGATACGCCGTCGATAAACTCATAGAGTGCGAGTCGGCCAGAAGGATTCATTGCCATCGGACGTGGGAGAGTACGTAGTCCCGCCGTCCAGGCAAACTGGGCAAAATCCCACTCAGCGCGCAAGCGATCGCGGGGGTCTGACGGATGAGAAAAATACTCCTTCACGAAATAGCATGCTCCGTTGGCGAGATCCATTCGCCAAGCACGGTTGTTCCGACCTCCTACTACGGCCTGTAGCATTACAGGCCCGTGAAGTCCGGCTTCATCCAGCAAGGCGTTCAACGGCCCAGTTGGTGGAAGTTGCGCTGGCTGGTTGGAATTCATGCTGTCGGTGCAGCCGCCAGAAGCAGATCGTTCACTGCCTTCCAGGATCCGGCGCGATGCCCAGTGAATCCGGCATTATGCAAGTTCATCGGATCAAACAACACCTGAATGACTTCCTTGGGGAAGTCGGGTTCAGCGAAGATTTCTGGAAGATCGTCGATAAATACCGAGCACGCCTCTCCGCCGACACGGATTACCTTGTCTCGCTTTGTTACCTCGAGAAACAAGCTAGTGTCAGCGAATGCAGGGTGGATCTTGAGCCATGAACGGGCGGCCGCGTGCAGATTGTAGGCGGGTCCTTTGTAAGGGTGGATTGTCTTATGACTGACGACAATCAATTCGTGGCCTGCATCTCGCGCCAACTGAAAGAACTCTGCTGCGCCAGGATAGGGTTCAGCTTCCGCAAGCCGGGGACCATACACGTAGCCTTGCATTTCGGTCCAATCATCCTCACGTCCAACAGAGCGCAGATAATCGCGAACTTTGATTTTGTTGGGTTCCAGATCCGCTGGAACGAGACCCTTTTCCAGTGCAACCTGGAAAAACAGGGTGTCATAGCACACCAGGGTGTTGTCGAAATCGATACCGATCTTCATGAGGGGGAAACCGAGACAAAGTCGTCGAAATGAATCATAGCATGGATAACTTCGCCAGAACGCATCCCTGCGATTCCAAGATTAACCTGGTCCAAGCGAAGTCGGTGGGAGACGAATCCTGACGGATCAAAGTGGCCGTCTTGCATCATCCTTACATAGCGCGGAATGTCATCTTGTGGACGGCTGGCGCCTCCTTCGCTGCCGAGTAGCGCTTTGCCAAGGTGAAGCGGCAGCGTGTGCAGAGCCACTGACTTAGCGTGGTGCATCACGCCAAAGAGGACGGTGCGTCCCTTAGGTTGTGTCAAACGGTATGCCAGTTCGATGACTCCCGGCTGACCCGTCCCGTCAACAACGATGTCGGCCCCGCGTGGATGGCCGAGGATTTGCGTCAGGCTAGCAGCTAGATCATCCCTGGTTGTATTTATGGTGTGAGTTGCCCCATAAATCCGCGCTTTGGAGAGTTTATGGTCAAACAGATCTACTGCCACAATTGGGTGGGCACCCGCCAGACGGGCACCGAGCACTGCACCCAGACCGATGCCACCAACTCCGATGATGACCACGGACTCGCCAATACGAACCGAAGCATCTCGAGTGATGATACCGAAACCCGTGGTGAGAGTGTCTGCCAGCAGGGCACAGATTTCGAAATCAAGGTCGGGTGGAACGACCGTCAGTCGGTTTTCGGACACGACGCTGAACTGTTGAAAAGTGGTTATGGATCCGGAATTGACCTTTTGACCCGACCGCTGATAAACAGCCGGCCGCGCTTGGATCCCTTCGCCCGGTCTCCAATGGAGCACAACGCGATCCCCAGGTTTGACGTGGGTGACCTCAGGTCCCACCTCACGAACGATACCACCACCTTCATGACCCAGAAGGTGTGGGAGGTATCTGTCTGGGCCCTTGACGGCATCAATTTCTCCAATCTGCGAGCCACAGATTCGGCTTACAACGACTTCGACCAGCACCTGACCGAATCCCAGCGGAGGAATCTCCACCTCGTCGATTTCGAGTGGTTGCGATGTTTGAACGAGGATGGCGGCACGAGTCTTCATCTAGGATATGGGTGAAACCCAAGGGTGATGGGGTTCAATGGAAGGAATCATCGATGCGGTCTGCAATTCGTTCTGGAGTAAGTCCAAAATGGCGACGGGCACTTTTCAAGGTGGAAGTTTCATGAAGAAATTCATCGGCTGTGCCTAAGGCCATCAGTCGAGCACGCAGTCCTTGCTGACGTGCAGCCCACTCTGCTACTGACCCGCCCAATCCGCCTAGAATGCTGTGTTCCTCGATGGTAACGACAAGGTCGAAGGTGGCGAAGGTCTGGGCAAGAAAATCCTCGTCCAACGGCTTAACGGTGTGGAAACTGACCACCGATGGGGAAAAGCCTTCCCGAACGGAGACGAGATCGGCCGCAGCCAACGCGACATGAGTCATGACACCCGTGCCCAGAAGACAAATTTTTTCGCCTGAACGCAGCGGAAACGCGTGGCCGATTTGGACGAGCGGACGTTCGGAATGAATTGCGGGTTCGCCCTTTTTTCCGATGCGAATGTAAACCGGACCTGGATGACCCAACGCAGCAGCCAGACAGGACTTGGTTTCCAAGGCATCGGCCGGACATAGCACGGTCATTCCTGGAAGGAGGCGAAGCATTCCTATGTCCTCACAGGAATGATGAGTGGCACCCAGGGAGGCATAAGACAGGCCAGAGCCGGTGCCGACCAAAATGACTGGCACCTGGTGATAACAGACATCAACTCGAATTTGCTCCAGAGAGCGGTAGGTAAGGAACGGGGTGATCGTATAGCAGACTGGCCGCATTCCCTCCGAAGCAAGGCCAGCAGCCACGCTTACCATGTTGGCCTCAGCCACGCCGCAGTTGAAGAAACGGTCAGGAAACTGCGCCCGGTATTTATCGAACAGTCTGTTTCCAATGTCACCCATCAGCAGGACGACCCGTTCGTCGCTGGCTGCCAAATCAAAGATCTCTTGGGCAAAGGCGTTTCGCATATTTGTTTGAAAGTATTAGGCGAGGCCGAGTTCCTCGAGAGCGCGTGCTAATTGCTCATCGTTCGGGGTCAGATAATGCCAATTGTTGTCATCCTCCATGAAGCTAACGCCCTTACCCTTGATGGTGTGGGCTATAATGGCGCTGGGCCGCCCATCGCATCTGGCGAAGGCAGCGCGCATTGCGGACTGGAGGGCCTGAATGTCGTGACCGTCAACTTCCTCGCTGTGCCAGCCAAAAGCTGCCCACTTGGCGGCCAATGGATCCAAGGCCATGATTTCTCTGCTGCGGCCCGTGGCCTGCCATTTATTGAAGTCAATCACGACCACCAGATTGTCCAAGCCGCGACTCGGTGCAAACATGGCGGCCTCCCAGACCGAACCTTCATTGCACTCGCCGTCACTGAGGAGCACCACGGCCTTGACCGGGTTTTTTTGCAGCCTCGCCGCCAACAAGATCCCGATGGTCACTCCCAAGCCATGGCCCAGCGAACCCGTGGCCCACTCAACTCCAGGGACGCAATATGGCGCAGGCTGCTCAGCCAGCGGGCTTCCTTCCTGTCCGATGGTTGTGAGCGTTTCCTCTGCGATAATGCCAAGGCGCGCCAAAGCGGCGTAGAGGATTGGCGCCGCATGGCCTTTGCTTAGAACAAATCGGTCGCGTGTTCGCGATCCCACATTCTCCGCGGTTACATCCAGCACCCCCCAGTAAGCAGCCACGACGATGTCCACGCATGACAATGCGGAGGCGAGATGCGACACATGAGAGCGATGGGACATTTTCACCACATCACCCCGAAGGCGCGTAGCGAGGGCGGCAAGATCAGATCCAGGATTCATGCGAACTTCAAAAGGTCAGAAAGTCAGCAGTGATATGCCGCTCTTAAGCAACTTGGCTTTGGAAACCGGATCACGGTTCCCCACGATTTTCACAGCTTGCGCGCCTGCCAATTGCCCAAGGAAAGTGGCTACCGGCAGCGGGATACCCGAGACGGCGGCGAGTGAGGCGAGAGAACAGAAGGCATCCCCAGCACCCACAGTATCCACCACATCACTTTCCAAAGGCGGACAGCGGCTCGGTTCGGGCGTGTTCGAGCAGATTCCGAGGGTTTCCACATCGCCCTGTGTCACCCATGCGTAAGAGGATTTGAGTTCACT
>Ga0164292_10004495_pt1 | contig 11349 bp, 10 predicted proteins | sample GEODES117metaG_FD_111486 | JGI IMG/M metagenome (GOLD analysis project Ga0164292, IMG submission 111486) | Eutrophic lake water microbial communities from Lake Mendota, Wisconsin, USA - GEODES117 metaG | ecosystem: Environmental > Aquatic > Freshwater > Lake | place: USA: Lake Mendota... | reverse complement strand
GGCGGCGGCGGCGGAGGGCAGGAGCGTATTATACGGTCGATGAAGCAATTCGCGACCACGACCTCGACCTCGACCTCGACCCCAATATGGATTCATACAACCATTTCAAATGATGCGCTTGATGAGACACGCCGGATGTTTGAATACGTATGGGCGAACAAATATATTCTCAACGGTATTGTCTTTGATGTATCGAATTTCAGCAATCCAATAATATTACCGTCTATCTATAGTTATAAAATTGCGGTGGATTATGTATTTCGCAATATGATTCATCCATTTTATAAAGAATACAATATTTTCACACCGGCGATTATGATGGATGCGCGCGACCTTGTTACAAGTCCACACCACCTTTTTGAACTTCACGAACACGCGATGAGTCAGTGTAAGTATTTATGGGGAAAATCGGCATTTCGACCAAAGGTTCATTTACAGGTGGACCGGTTGTTTGATAGCAATCTAACAAATGAAGAGAACACCTTTCGAACGTAATATTATTATAGAGAGCTATATTATAGTTAAAATGCCCGAAGAACAATCATTGTCACAAGAGCCATTATCCGGAGGTGCTCGTCGTAAAATCCGGCTCGGTAACGAGCATATGAACCTTCAACCAGCTGCTCCCATTAGCGGTCAAAAAATAAAAAGAGTTAAACCGTTTAAGATTCGTGATAAAACGAAATATTTAGCGCGTTTACATTCATCACCTTGCCGTTCAAAGACGCAGAAAAAATGCAATAGTCGGAAACTGCGTGATAACTGCAAGTATGCTCGTGGAACCAAGCGTTCATTTTGCCGCAGGCGAACGAATAAGAAGTATTGAATACTCATTACAGAATAATATTATTGTATAGTAAGTAACATTATTACAATACAATAAAATGTATTTGCGTTCAAATCCACTTGCTGAACACAATTCAGGTATCGCTTTACCTAGTAAGGACGTCCTTCAAACTGTGGGTGCGACCGGAAATATGTATCAAGGTCAGGCCGGGCGCGCATTTGTTCAAGGCGGTGGCGGGATGAGTCAATATCATTCGTTTGACGGTGGAAATGTGAATAGTTCCTATGCGCGCGGGTCATATGCACCTGTAACGGTGGGATACAACTCGGTGACACAGTCTGGGGGGCGTGGTAGTAAGAGGCGTAAGAGTGGTGGTAGTGGTGGTGGTCGCAGTCGCCGGTGTAAGAAGTGTAGATGTGACATTGTCACTGGTGTGGGCGGTAAGTCGAGGTATAGGTCTAAGTCACGGTCCAGGACATTAAAGAAAAAAGTGAAACGGTGTCGTTGCCATCGCCACGCACGTGGTCGTCAATATGGCGGTAGCTTTGGTAATGCTGCGTATTCTGTTGCAGGTGCGGGAACTGAAGTTGGACCTTCTACGACTTATTTAGCCAATCCGGCTCCGATTACGGCATACAATAGTTGTTCTGCGTCGCCTTCATAAAGCGACGTCGTCTCCATCACTTCGCCAACGTAACGTTAGCCAACGTAACGTTGGCTAACGTAACGTTGGCTACGTTATTCCGGATCCGCGTTTCGCGTCACTCCACAACCTAGTCTATTCGGTTAATTCAAATAAGCATGTCCCATTCATCTTCGGAATCGTCGACTTCATTTTAGATTTAGCGCTTACTTCCGTCGTCACTGAGAGATTTCCCGTCTCTTCGTCGATTTCTATTATATCTGCGTCGGCAAGTGACGCCGCGGACGCCGCCTCCTTCGCTTTCGCCGGCTCATATTTCACCGTCCACTTATTCTTATAATACCCCTCCGTATCCGTCATTATAATACGGTATCTCTGTTTGATGTAGTAGGTCTGACGCTTCAACCACTGGCTGCGGAATACGTCTTGCGGGTCGATGATATCAATCACGAGAGGCGATGCGTGTTTTACGCGCAAGATGCGCCCCACCGACTGACACACATCTGTCTTCGGTGATGCCATAATAAGCGTTGTCAACGTCTTAATATCCAATCCTTCCGACGCCATCGCATATGTCGCAATGATGACCTTCTTGCTTTCACTCAATTTCAGTGCGGCCTCTTTCATTCCGCCCACATAATATCCCACCGACGCGATTTTCCGATGTTCTATCGCGTCGTGGAAATACTCTAGTAATGACCGATTATGCGCCAGTATCATCACTTGTTGGTCTGGGTTCGTCGCTAGCTCATTTTGTAGCACGTCCAGGACGAACTCACTCCGCCGATTGTAATTACACACTTTCGATATCATTGTGCTGAATTTAGGATTGCCGCGGTAGTCGTATTCGGTTTCATTGAATTCCGGGTCATCTACCTTATACTGTATCCCTTTCACAATCACCGCGTGTGATGTTGTGTCGTTCTTCTCTTTATGAACCACGTCTCCCAAGAAATGTTTGAATACCTTTGTCAGTCCATCTTTGCGCACCATTGTGCCCGATAACCCAAGTGTATATTTCGTAACTACCTTCATCATACAGCGACAGAATACTTCGGCTGACATATGATGGCATTCGTCGTAGACAGAGAGACCAAATGTGTCGAACATATCTCTCGGATACTCCTTCATTGAAAGTGACTGGAGCATTCCGATGACGATGTCTTTGTCGTCGATGTCCACGATTTGCCCCTGTATCATTCCGACACGCGCTGCGGGCAAGAATTGCTGGATTCTCTCAATCCATTGATTCAAAAGGAAACTTTTATGGACAATGACGAGGGTTTTCATCCTGAGTCGGGATATAATATTGAGCGCCATAACGGTCTTCCCTTTGCCTGGGTCGACATCAAGTAGCCCGCCGCCCCCCATTCCCGCATTTTCGGGTCGGGTGACTTGATGAATATATTTATCAACGATGATATTCTGGTATTCGCGCATCTCGCCGGAGAAGACGAGAGAATCCGATACGGGCACACCGGGCGGAATTCGCGTTTCTTCCGGAATGCCGTATATTTTTGTTCCATAAAACCGCGGAATATATATCTTTTTAGAACACTCGCGGTAAATTGGGAATTTAGGGGGTTGAACCGGTGCTTTAGGCACATATGCGCCAACCGTAAGCTCATCTCTCAACATTTTCAAGTCATCTGCGTCCATACATTCTTTAAGAAGCGTATATCCGCGAGGGCCGTAGTAGGACGACACCGCGGCGGAGGCGGAAGCGGTCATTGTCGGTCGTATAGATTCAGAAAGAACACGCCGAGAGATTTCAATTCTAGCCGTATTAGTTTTAGAATATTACCAAGTAATATTATATCATATAATAGTAATAACCCTTTATTCAAGTTCAATTTACAATGGATACCTTCCGAACACTTATGCGTCAAGAAAAGCAGCACGAAATGGTGATTTTCGTGCTCTTGATTTTGTATATTGTGTTTACCCCTTCTGTCCCTCCCGCATTGGCTGCCTATGCCGAAAGCATCACCGGCCAAATTATTGTCGTCGTTCTTGCCATCACACTGTTCTTAAGCACCAACCCCGTCGTCGGTATTTTAGGATTCTTGGCAGCATACGAATTCATTCGCAGGTCTAGTCGCGCAACGGGCGTATACGGCATTGAGACCTTTTCACCCACCGAGGAGAAGAAGCAGAAAGTGATGACTGCGATGAATCCTGAACCCAAGAAGACACTTGAAGAGGAACTTGTGGATAAACTTGTCGTGATTTCTCCCAATGATGAGAGAAGTGGCATTACCGATGGGTTCTCGTTTCAACCGGTGCTGGGTAAGTTATACGGCGCTGTAGAGCCGGATTATGACGGGGTGATATAATGAAATGAAATGAAATGAAATGAAATGAAATGAATTTCGTGTATAATACAATCATTATAAACGAAATTTCGTCACATAATGAACGAGTTACTATCTCGCACATGTTCTGCCGCCACCGCCACTCTGCCCCATCACAACCCCGGATGAACTGACGCGATTGCCAATCCGGTTGAAGATGAAACGGAACATATAAAAAAGAATCGCCGCAATAAGTAATCCGACCAACGTGCCAATAAGTGTGCGAAAAATGTCGTGTTGCATAATAGCATCCCAACTCAACCCAAATTTACTTAAATCCAAATCCGCCATTCCTCCAACTTCGCCGGTATTTGCCGCTTGCTGATATAAGACCGTGCCATCCTCTCCCGTCGGATTACACTTGATGTAAATATCGCCTGCACCCTTCGCATTATTCGCGCCGCGCTTATTATAATAATACATATTGCGCGGCATCACGTTTTCACTAATCGGCTCGGTTTTTGTGATGGCGGTGCTGCGAGATGAGTCAGTGAGACTTGCGAGAGAATCGCGAAATACGAGAATCGCGTCCTTTTTATGGTATACGATGTAATTGTATACACCAGTATGTTGTGGCAATAAATGCCTTCCAACATACGTGAAAAATCCCTCTTTCGGAATAAGGTTCCCTAAATTGAAGTTATTCACATCGGACACATACTTTCCTCCAGTGCTTGTGCGATTCGGGAGATTCTGGAGGATGGTATTCATTATATCGGAACTTTGTTTACCTGCGCCATTTCCTATGTTAATGGGAATTGATACAATCAGATTCCGCCCATCTGCGCTGGAGTGATACGCAAGGAGTTCAGCGTCAGCGAGTGCGTTGTCATAACGGTGGAGAGACGGCTGATAGATATGAATATGATCTACTTTGTAATCCACACCATTATAACGTGCTGGGTAAATTCCACCGCTTCCACTATCATAAGGGATACGTAAATGATTTCCTGCGTGGAATACATTACACGTGCTTGTGTTATACTGGTAGGAGAAGTTACAAGTAGATGAACACCCACGGTCTTCTTTTCGCATAATATCTGACGTTAGATTTACGGGTGCATCGCGATTTGCAGATTTTCCTCTAGATGACATATTATGAATTCTCTTATATTTATTATATATAATTTATGTATGAAATCGTATGAAACTAACACGAAACAGGATACGAAAAATACGAAAACAACAACATCAGAGTGTGCGAAAATGGAAAAAGGCGCGAAAATCAGCGCAGAGGAGGCAACGGCATACATTTAGACGAACTCGCGAAGACGAAGATAGAGTCGTAACGGGTTCTCGCACTACGTTATATCCGGCGAAACTAGGGAATGTATTGAATAAAACGCTGAAAAAGTATATTCCGGCTGATGTGTTGACCTACTTAAAAGAAAAGTATGACAATATGAGACGATTGCGAAGAAGACAACGGAGGAAGAATAAAATGATGATGGGTGGTGCTGATGCGACGCAGACGCCGACGTCAAACCCTGTCGTTGCATCAGACGCAAAACCAGCGGCGGAACCAGTGAAACCGACTGATTCTGCTTCAAAGACTTCGCCTGATTCGACCAAGCCCGCCGCCACCACTCCCCCCAGGACATCACCAAAGGGTTTGAATTTACCCGATATTCCCGGTGATATTCCCATTCGTAAAGTCGAATACGAACTTAAAGACGAAAAGGAAACATATCACTTATTGGAATTTTTAGTGAATAGCGGGCTTCCATATTACATACAAATTGATATGAAATCCGGTGATAAAAAATTCACAAAACGTGATAGTGATATTTTCGACCTTATTCGTATTTTATACGGTAAATTCGCCCCAATAAAAGAACTCGAAAGCGGTGGTAAAATTCCAGAAGAAAAACGCACGATGTATTTCACCGCACCCAATCAAGTCGGAATCGCTGATGGTGATACACTAGGAAATGAATACCCTGATAAAGTGTTTATTTTTACGAAAGAGAAGGGGCAAATTGACCGTGAATCCAAAGAATTGGAAGGTGGTGTTTACGACATTAAATTGAAAACAGGAAATGATACAGTAACACTGTCTAATGCCAATCGTTTGTATAAATTGAGCGAAAATGGTTCCCCTTCACTAATAGAAGAGGTTGAAACGATTCGGAGTTTTGGTAATGATATTCATCCAAGTGAATTTCGTATACAAGTTGTTCCTATGTCAGATGATGATTTCAAGAAGGCGGTTGAGGTTTCTTCAGGAGAAGGTGCTGGTTCTAAACCAGGTAAGAAGGTCGTTACTGATGATGCGAATAGTTACGTCGTGAATCTCTCGGTTGGATGTAAAATAACTTCTATTCAGACATTGCGTAAAACACTTGAAATGGTGCGTATAAGTCTTGAAAATGAAGATGATGATACGAAAACCACGGCGCTTGATGTGTTTAAAATGTTAAATGAAATGTTGGAAGACCCGGAGTTTATGAAAAATGAAGGATACGCCGAGTTTAAAAAAAAGGTCTTTGCCTATAAGTATAAGATTCCAGGCTCCGAGAGAAATTATGGGTTCACCCAACTCGGTGCGTTTTTTGAAGGCGCCGGCGACGATGTATCTCGTGCCTTGACAGATGAGTATATGAAGTTACTTGCGCTACTTGGCCAGGGACCTGCTGGTGAAAATGGTGCTTGTTTGGCATTTAATACGCCGGGTGTGCCTCTTCGGTTGAAGACGGTTGTTACACCACTGGCCAATGGTGAAACGTTCGAACAAACCACACTTGAAAATGAAACTGATATTACAGGTATTGCTAGATTTTTGAAAGAATTAGGGGATGCGTCATCCGCGAAGAAAGGCGCCGAGGGCGAAGACGAGGGCGAAGACGAGGGCGCGAAGGACGGCGCAGAAGAAGGCGCGAAGGACGGCGAAACCAGTGAGGCGACTGCTGGCACTCAGGCTGAAGAGGCCAAAGAAGGCGAGACACCCTCCACAAGTGAAGCGGAGGCTGATATCAAAGAAGTAGACGCATTAGATTCGAAAGGAAACAAATATAAGGCATACGTTATTAAACGGTTCACATTTCCGGATATTCAAAATCAAGAAATGATTCACGTTCATTTTATGGGTTGGAATGAAATATACGATGAATTTATTCCTGCGTCTGAGGAGTCCAAGCGAATATTTCCGAGAGATTCAGCAAGCCTCACCGGACAAAACAGCCGATTAGACGACACCATTGATAAGGTCAAGGCTATTTATACCAAAGAGGTTATGGCGAAGAAAGAAGAAAAAGCAAAGGAAAAGGCGCGCGAATTATTGGATACAGCTGCGCCACCATCGGCAAATGCGAATTCTACGGCCGCAGCAGCAGCAGCAGCAGCAACCGCGGCGGCAATGGCGGCAGCTGCAGTCGCGCAATCACTCGTAAAGAAAAAACCTTCCAATGAGTGACGATGACATTCTTAAAACGGCAAATAACGCAACGATGCGCTATCATACGCCGTAACACGAAACGCATCGTTATACCCTTCCACGTAGATTGTATCCCCCGTGCTAACATTATTACACCCATATTCATTGGTTCCACTCTTACCGTTAATAGTGACTGGGAGTTTAATCGCGTTATTCTTATCACTTAAACTATAAAACTGCCATTTATCGCGGTTTGTGAAAAGTGGACGGCCGATAAGGGGGAGGATGGTTTCTTGGCCGCTGCCGCTGCCGCCACCGCTACTACGTGTGAGAATACCAACTTGACGATAGGTTGTGTCTACTGAACGCGTAGGGACGTTAACGGGGACGCCGGCGCTGCCGGTGCTGCCACCGCCACTTCCGAATGCACTGTGCTGTCCATAATGAATCGTGGAAACGCCACCTCGGATATCATAGACTGGACGGGTTGCGCCTACCGAATTGTCGCGCAAAGGAGGAACATACGGATTCAGTAAAACATCTTGGTTACTGGATGGCCCGCCGATTCCGAAATCCAACGAATCAGCGAGAGGGTCAGATGATGCGATAAGCATAGGGGCGTGGTGACCGTGGCCGTGGTGGCCGTGGTGGCCGTGGTGGCCGAATACGCGTGAATGCATGTATATTCCAACTCCAATAATTAAGATGGCAATAATGACGAGTGTCATATTTTCAAAACATAAAACACCTGGTGGACAACGTTTGACCATTTAAAAATAATAATGCTAAACGCGAGAGGATTAGTATTATTATATATCGTTATTTATTTCTTGGCAGCAGGTGTCGCAAACCCCTTCAGCATTTCAGTGATGCCACCAATACCGCCATTACCAGTAATTTGCTTCATAAACCCTTCGGCGGACTTCAGAAGAGGACCCATATCTTTCATATTATTCATCAATTCTTTTTGCTGATTCATTAATGATTTGGTTTGGTCGGTCAATCCGCGAACACCTTCTTCGCCAATGATAGTCTCAATATTGTCGTATGCTTCTTCTAATGTAGACGCATAATCGATTCGATTGGCAGCCTTACCTTTTGCGTCACCTTTGCCACTGCCACTGCCACTGCCACTGCCACTGCCACTGCCACTGCCACTGCCACCGTCGTCGTCGTCGTCGTCATCCTCGTTGTATTTCGCCGGATTCAGTTTCGTCATTCCCTGTTTCTCCTTCTTCGCGGGGGGCTTTTCGGTTTTCACTGCGGGTTTATCCACATTTATCGAAGTAATCTTTTCTTTGACGTCTTTCTTACCGCTATTGCTTTTTTCATTTTTCTCCGCGTCGTCCACATCGGAAGCGTCATTATCTGCTGATGCGTCGTCGGCACCTTCTTTCGTCTTCATTCCTTCCATAACACCCTGCGAATCCAGCATTTCCAGTAAGAACACAGAAACAACCGCGGTGAGAAGAACGACAATCATATTTTTACTAAAGTTCGCCATAACGAGACCAATTAACGCCATTAACACAACAGCATTGATGTTTCGGTTCGCGATATATCGTAATATACTCAATAATACGAGTAACAAACTTCCGTATAATACAAACTTATTTTGAAAAAATGGCGAGGTAAATACACGTGACAAATACGCGGCCATTGCTATTTTTCGTTATTGATAATATATATTTCATAATATAATATTTTACAAAATTGAAAGAAGAGAAAGAATAATTATTACATTCAGATAATACTTGCGCGCGTGGATATGACATTATATAATATCGCACTATGTCAACGGTTTAATGAACGAATCCACGGGTTTGATACAGAAACAAGCACTCCCGAATTAAAAGGTCATTATCTGTGTTTGTTTCCATTTGATATATTTGACCCCGAGGAGTTTTCCGCAGCAAAATCATTAGGTGAACATTATTGTGCTACAATTGAGATTATTCATCCGCATTTTCTAGAGCCGGGTGATGAAGTGGTTGCGATTTATAAGACTATTTGGTTACGTATCTTTCAGCGTCGGTGCCGTAAGTGGGTATTGAATCGTAGATATTCGCGGTCGTCACGTTTGTTTTACGATTTGATACGACGGGAATATGATTGTTGCTAAAGTGCTCGTCATCGCCGCTTTCGCCTTCGCCGCTTTCGTCATCGCTGCTTTCGTCATCGCTGCTTTCGCCTTCGCTGCTTTCGTCATCGCTGCTTTCGCCTTCGCTGCTTTCGTCATCGCTGCTTTCGTCATCGTCGTTATATGTTTCAGGTTCAACATAATTAAATATACTCATAGAATCGTCGCCGTCGCCGTCGCCGTCGCCGTCGCCGTCGCCGTCGCTGTCAACGACGTCGTCTAACGACTTTATCTTCCCTAGTTTGTCAATCGTAATTCCAACCACTGTGTCAACATTCATTAAGTATTCCAGGTTTTGTCGCATCCGTTTTAAAAGACGTCCAATATGTTCCATATCTTTTTTCATCTCAATTACTTTATTGTTACGATGTCCTTGTGTTCTTTCTTCACGAATAACTTGATACAAATGACGATAAATGTTATCTAAAGACTGGATTTGCACCCGTTGTTCGTCCACCATAGTATCAAATATACTCTTTGCCTTTTCATATACAGAACGTAAATGTTCATTATATTGCATATTATGACGTAATCGAACCATATTTTCAATGATTTGACGTTCTCCGTCACGCTGGTCTTGGCGAAATGCTCGTGTGGTTTTGTCTCTCAATGCTAAAAACCCGCGGTCATCTCCAAACGGGTCAACTGAATTTTCTTGATATGTATTCATCATCGTCTATGTGTATGTATGTATGTATCTTATACAATAATCACGATTATTATATCATTAGAATAAAAGTGGCGCATAACTACCGCACGGTGCCCACATTACGACTTTGGTAGTTTCTTCCACCAACTACACGGTTGATGCCAGAATTCGGTATAATATATTTCACCATCACATAAAAACGCCGCACTATAACTATATGAACTCGCAGATGTAATGAGAATATCCGCCAATGTCATACCTAGATAGGTATCTTCATTGTTTTCATTTAAATGGAGCATCACATCGCGTCCGATGACCGAGTGTTTTGTAAAATCTGTGAATCTCTCATCGCTTCCTTGTGAGTAAATATGAAATTGAATGCGCTGACTTCTGTTATCGTCTTGGATTTTCAGCATACTACGGATATAATAAGCATTATCATATTCTTCACCACTATTGGGTCGCGTATCATCACAATTGGGGCGACGAATGTGGACCGCGAGATGATGGGTATATTTGTCGCCGTCGCCGTCGCCGTCGCCGTCGCCGTCGTGTCGAATACGATATACGCGCCTGCGCTCACGCACTCGGTCTTTATTCTGCCAGTAATATTTTTTGATTCGCGCCATACTCTGACTTTTCATACACCTGTCCATATTTTTCTCAACGTAATTGAATATGTCGTAAAAGTCGGGCGTCAGTATCTGAATTACGTCATCGCGGCGACCGGCGTGCTCGTGTTCCGCATTCTTACGTATAACATCTGTATAATTTAAGTAGTGAGGCTTCATATTCATAAGTTCCTCCATTTTTTCAATGAAGTGCGGGTCGTTGGTATAGTTATGCGCGATTTTGTCGGGAGTTCTGTAAATAAATGTCGCGTTTTCGCAATCTTCTGCGTAGATACACGCCCAAATGAATCTCTGAAATTGTGCGCCAAAACCATCGGTGAATTGAATGGTCGAGTAGTATTGCTTCTTCGCAGGAACCACGGTGGGAACGAGAGGCGCGGTGATAGCGGTGGCGGTAGCGGTAGCCGCAGGCGAAACGAACTGACTTTCATTATTGAGTTCATACGCATTTGGCTGTGTCCGGTCATTTCTCTCGGAAGTCAACCGGCCAATATGCCTGTTCGTGATTTGATTGTAAAACCCTGACAAGAATCCGAGGTTCGTCCATCGGTTCGCGTAATCCATTTCAAAGAATTGGTTGGGTGTGTCATAATCCCCTACCGCCAGAATTGCGGCAACATCAATGAGAGATGGCCGAAAACTGTAATGCGGCCAATAATGGCAATTTCCGTATCCAAAATCGCCGCCTCCACCGCCGCCGCCAGCGTCATTGCTCGTCTTATGCTGATGAAGCGCCATCTCGTATTTCATTCTACGAATCAGTTTATGTCC
>Ga0164292_10004494_pt1 | contig 11350 bp, 10 predicted proteins | sample GEODES117metaG_FD_111486 | JGI IMG/M metagenome (GOLD analysis project Ga0164292, IMG submission 111486) | Eutrophic lake water microbial communities from Lake Mendota, Wisconsin, USA - GEODES117 metaG | ecosystem: Environmental > Aquatic > Freshwater > Lake | place: USA: Lake Mendota... | reverse complement strand
TGACCATGACCAAGACCAGGACAACGACGAGCTGCTCGAGGAGCGGGGCCGCGGCCTGGGGCTGCGTCTGCTGGCGCTGCTGGGAGCGCTGTCGTTTCTGATGCTGGGCATCAGCAGCATCGCCCCGCTGCTGCAGCCGTCCTCACCACCCCAGCTACCGGATCAACGCCGTGCGCCGGTGAGTTTTCACCACTGAGGCGTGGGCCCCGCCAGGCTGGAGCCGTATGCGCCAGAACCCATGGCTGCCGCCCTGCTGATCCTGCTGGTGATGGTGGCGGTGGGGGCCGGGCTCAACCCCAGTCGGGAGCAGTTCAGCTGGTTTATCCGCCTGCGGCGACCGGCCTGGCTCACCTTTGAGGGCCTGATCCCGCTGATCTGGATCAGCATCTACGCCTGCTTCTACGCGTCTGCTCTGCTGGCCTGGAACGCCAGCTGGAGCTGGGGCCTGATGGCGGGCTACCTGGGGCTGCTGGTGCTGGTGCAGAGCTACACCTGGCTGATCTGCACCACCCGCCGGCTGGCCAATGGCACCGCCATCGGCTTTGCCGGCTGGGTGTGGGGCGTGGCGCTGGCGCTGGTGGTGCTGCCCCGCTCCACGGCGGCGATGGTGCTGCTGGTGCCCTATCTGCTGTGGAGCCCGGTGGGCACCCTGGTGACCTGGCAGATGCAGCGCCTCAACCGCTGAGACACAACCGCTCAAACACAACCGCTGACCTGCCATAGCCGGGCTCAGCGCTGCAGCAGCCAGCGCAGCAGCGACAGCCCGATGATCAGGCCGATGCCGGTGTTCCACAGCACCGACCGTCGCTCAGCCACCCGCTCCAGCCAGGGGGGCAGGCGATCACCCCAGTGCTCCAGGGCCAGCACCGCCAGGAGCAACAGGCCGAGGGGAATGGCCAGGGCCAGCACCAACTCGCGCAACACCAGCCCCCTCACCACCCGCCAACCGTATCCAGGACCGATCGGGCCGACCGCCTCCACCAAACCGTGCTAGTACAGGTGTACGCATTGCGAGTGGCGCATGGGCATCCCCCTCCCCCGGCCAGCGACCCTGGCCGCCCGGCTCGACATCCCGATCGAGGAGTGGCCTTACCTCGACGGCAACGTGCTGGTGAAGGCCCGCAGCCGCAAGGTGTGCATGACCTGCCACTGGTTTCGCCACCACGCCGGCGTGAACTGCATCCCCGTGCTCACCTGCCAGCTGCACCAGGGTCTGATCGCCCATGGCGAACACCTCACCAGCCGCTGCCAGGGCTGGACCGACGACATGGTGCGCCAGCAGGGCTGGGCGCCCGAGGTGGCCTGATCCGGGGCCCATGCCGGTGGGCGACAGACAGCGCCCGCCGCTCTCGCCTCGGGAGGGCTGGCTCAGCGATGGCCGCCAGGTGTTGCACTTCCGGCCCGTGCGCTACAGCCGCTTCTCCCAGGCCCTGGAGGTAACGCTGGGGGAGCTGATGCCTGGCGGGGAACCACCGCTGCTGAAACGGCGCAAGGAGCTCACCCGTGAGCAGGCGATCAGGCTCTGGAAGCAGAAGCGGCAGGCGGGATGGCAGGCGTGTTCACCCCAATGGACTCCCCCCGCGCCTGCTGCGGCTGCGGGCAGCCCTAGGGCTGTTCAGCAAGCACGATGTGATTGAACAGAGTTGTGACAAACGCAAACATCAGAAATGGCAGAGAAAGAACGAAGAACAAACCGATCACGGCGACACCGGCAATCGGGTGGGAGCCAGCGAGCAGCGCCAACCCGAATGCAAGGCTGAGAAAGACAATGAGCAGCCAGATCAGGATCTGCCCATAGATATCTCCATAGACCAAAGTGCAGCGAATCAGATAGCCTTTGCCCGCCAGCATGACTTCCCTCCTTAGACGACTAAATAGCAATCAGACAGATTAATCAGACAGATGGCAATCAGGCAGATCGATCAGAGCTTGCCATGAGCCCTACGGATACCAGTTGCGGTACCACTGCTGCATGGTTTTGATTTCATCGCTTTGCACGCGGATCATCGCCTCTGCAAGCTTTCGCATTTCCGGGCGCTCGGTGTGATTGAGCTCCATCGTGGCCATCATCACTCCCATCTGATGATGGGGAATCATTTGCTCAATAAACTCCTTATCAAAATCAACGGCATTCTCCAGGGCTTCGATATTGGTGCCAGAGGGCCAGCCCAGCCCCGATCTGCCACCCATCATTCCACCGCCCATCATTCCTCCGCCCATCATTCCGCGGGGTCGCCAACCCCAGGAATCACCCGGCGACCAGGCGGGCAAATCCTGCCCATACCATTGGCGATACCAGCGCCGCATCTGGTCGTTTTCTTTTTCCTGACTGGCCTTGATCCTGCGTGCGAGCTCCCTGATTTCAGGGCGTTTTGCCCGAGTAACAGCCAGGCCGGCCATCGCAATCGCCCCCTCATGGTGAGGCACCATCATCACGATGAAGTGCTGGTCAGCAGCACCTCCCTGACGCCCCCACATCCACCCGGGCCCCATCCCCTGGGCAAGGCGGACACCACCCTCGCGTGCGGAGCATCCCTGGGTGATGGCAGCTGTCAAGAGGCCCAGGGCGAGGCTGCCGGCAGCCAGCCTCAGGGCTGTGGAATGCTGCCGATGGCATGCGACATGGCTCATAACGTTGTGCCCACCGGCAATGACGTGGTTCCGGAGAAGCCTGACAGTGATTCAGGGATCTCAAACCAGGTTAGTTATTTCCACAGATCCCCCTCCACTCCAGCACACGTTTCACAGCAGGCATGCCTGAGAAATGCAGCGGATTCACACAATTCATCCAAACAACGCATCAGCGCCGACCACCAATCCTGAACGTAACAAATCACCTCCAGTGCGTTCAGGGTGTGTTCATCGCAGCAGCATGGAGAGACCGGATTGGGAGTTGACCCTGATGGCCTTACGCGATGAAACCTGCATTCCTTGCCGCGACGGCGGCCCCACGTTGGATGCGCAAGAACTGGCAGAGCTGACAGCCGAATTGCCCGGCTGGGATGTGGTGGATGGCCATCACCTGCACAGGCGTTTGGAATTTGCCGACTTCAGCACGGCACTGGCCTGGCTGAATCGCGCTGGGGCCATCTGTGAGGAGCAGGGCCATCACGCCAACTTCGCTGTGGGCTGGGGCTACGTGGAGGTTGAGATCTTCACCCATAAGGCCAATGGCCTCACCCGCGCTGATGCGGTGCTGGCGGCGAAATTTGATGGTCTCCAACCCTGATCACGACACCATGCTCGCGAAGGTGCGGCGGAAACGCAGCAGCGCAATCGTGAAAAAGCCACAACCGATCAACACGAGAGCGAGGAATTGGGGCCACACCACGGCGATCCCCGCTGAGCGGTAAAGGATCGACTGGCCAAGCATCACGTAGTGCGTGTTGGGTGCCACCAGCATGGCCAGCTGCACCCATGCGGGCATGCTTTCGCGGGGGGTGATCGAGCCCGACAGCATCTGCAGGGGCAGCACCACCATCACCAGCATCAGACCGAAGCGCGGCATCGAGCCCGCCAGGGTGCCCATGAAGATCCCCATGGAGGTGGTGGCAAACAGCTGCAGGGCCGTTCCCGCCAGAAACAGGGGGATCGAACCCGTGATCGGCACCTGCAGTGCCCCCTGCACCACCAGAAACAGGGATGCCGTGGCGGCGAGCAACACCACCAGACCCATCGACCACACCTTCGCCAGCATGATCTCCAGCGGCGTGACCGGCATCACCAGCAGGTGCTCAATCGTGCCTCGCTCCCGCTCGCGGATCAGGGCGGCGCCGCTGAGCACCAGCGCCAGCAGGGTGACCTGATTGATCAGTTGCATGATCGAGCCGAACCACACCTTGCTGAGCTCCGGGTTGAAGCGCGCCCGCACCACAAGCTCCACAGCATCGGCTGGTGCGGGCCGGTGATCCTCGCTGTGGTCCTCCAGGAACGCCTTCAAGTCCTGCTCGAGAATGGTGCGCACATAGCCACTGCCGCTGAAGGCCTGGCTCATCCGGGTGGCGTCCACATTGAGCTGCAGGGTGGGCTGGCGACCCGCCAGCAGGTCGCGTTCGAACTGGGGCGGGATCACCAGGGCGAAGCTGTCGATGCCGCGATCCAGTCGCTGCTCCATCTGGGCCCAATCCACCAGCTGGGGCGCCCGGAAATAGGGGGGCAGGAACCCGTCGCCCAGGCGCACGGAGAGGGGCGAGTGGTCTTCATCCACGATCGCAATCGGGGTGTTGTTGAGGGTCTCGGGCGACACGCGGGTGCCGGCAAACACCGACACCGTGAAGGCAAACAGGATGAGGCCGATCAGGAAGGGTTCCCGCGCCAGGCTCCAGAGCTCCTTGATGCCCAGATCGCGCACGTGCTGCCAGCGCATCGCTCAGCGCTCCTGGGCGGGGAGGGCCACCACGCTCAGGAGCAGCAACAGCGGAATGGCGAGCAGCAGGGGCAGAAACGAGGGCGCCAGCGCGCCGAAGCCCAGGGCTTTGAGAAAGGACCCCTGCGTGATGGTGAGGAAATGGCTGGTGGGATAAATCCGGGCGAGCCAGCTGCTGGGCGGGCTGAGCGCACTGATCGGATCGATCAATCCTGAAAAGGACACCGCCGGCAGGATCGTGAGCAGGGCCGTGCCGAAGATCGCCGAGATCTGGCTGGGCATGAAGGCCGACACCCACAGCCCGAAGCTGGTGGCCACAGCCACATAGAGGAGAGCGCCGGTGGTGGCGGCCAGCAGGCTGCCGCGGAAGGGCACCCCCAGCACCGTGGTGGCCACCAGGGTGAGCAGCAGGAAATTGATCAGGCCCAGGGCGATGAATGGCACCTGCTTGCCGATCAGGAATTCGGGCCGGCTCAGCGGGGTCACGTAGAGATTCACCACCGATCCCAGCTCCTTTTCCCGCACCACCGACAGGGCGGTGAGCATGGCGGGGATCAGCAGCAACACCAGGGGGATCATGGCCGGCACCATGGCGGTGATGCTGCGCACATCGGCGTTGTAGAGAAAGCGGGTTTCAACGCGCAGCGCACCGATCTTGCGGCCAGCACCGGAGCGTGGCGTCTCGAGCTGCTCCAGCCATTGGCTGTGCAGCCCCTCGATGTACCCCCGGGCGGTCTCGGCCCGCTGGGGCATGGCCCCATCCAGCCACACCCCGATTTCGGCCGGATCACCCCGCTTGATGGAGCGGGCGAAGTTGGGAGGGATCTCCAGAGCGAGGCTGAGCTCGCCACTGGCGAGTCGCCGATCCAGATCGGCATCGCTGTGCAGGGGTTGCTGTTCGCTGAAGTAGCGCGACCCGCTGATCGCCCGGCCGTAGTCGCGGCTGAGACTGCTCTGGTCGTGATCCAGCAGGGCAAAGGGCAGCCGCTCCACGTCGAAGCTGATGCCCAGACCCATCACCACCATCAGCAGCACGCTGCCGGCCAGCGCCAGCACGGCCCGCAGCGGATCGCGGCGCAGTTCGAGGGCTTCCCGCCAGCTGATTGCGGCCAGCCGGTTGAGGCTGAAGCGCCGGACCGCGGCAGCCTGGGGAACGGCCGCAGTGGGGTGCAGATCTGCCGGTACCGCAGGCAGCACGGCAGGCGGCGCTGCGCTGGGTACTGCAGGCGGCAACGGGTCTGCAGCACTCGGGCCCTCACCAGTGGCCTGGCTGAGCCGGCTGAGGAAGGCCTCCTCCAGGGAGGCGCCGCCGCTCTGGCGCGTGAGCTCCGCCGGCGATGCCGTCACCAGCACCTGGCCGGCATGCATCAGCGAGAGGCGATCGCAGCGGGCGGCCTCGTTGATGAAGTGGGTGGAGATGAAGATCGTGACCCCCTCCTGGTGGGCCAGTTGCTCCAGCTCCTGCCAGAAGCGGTTGCGCGCCACCGGGTCCACCCCGGAGGTGGGCTCATCGAGGATCAACAGCTCCGGCTGATGGATCAGCGCCACCGCCAGCGAGAGGCGCTGCCGCTGGCCCAGGGCCAGAGCCTGGGGCAGAACATCGACCAAGGGTTCCAGCTCAAAACGTTGCAGCAGCAGCTGGATGCGGCAGCGGCGCTCCGGCTCTGCCACGCCGAACAGGCGCCCATGCAGCTCCAGGTTCTGGCGCACGCTGAGCTCGCCATAGAGCGAAAAGCCCTGCGACATGTAGCCAACCCGTCGGCGGGTGCGCAGGTCGGTGGCATCGACCGGTTGGCCCAGCAGCCAGGCCTCCCCACCACTGGCGGGAAGGAGGCCGGTGAGCATCTTCATGGTGGTGGTCTTGCCGCAGCCGTTGGAGCCCACAAACCCGAAGATCTCGCCGCGGCGGATCCGCAGATTCACCCGATCCACCGCCGTGAACGCGCCAAAGCGGCAGGTGAGATCGCGGGCCTCAATCACCACCTCATGGGCGGCGGGCGGCAATGCCCCCGGCGACAACAGCCGTGGCGGGGCTGCCGGCTCCGGTGCGCTTCTGCGGCCGGGGGGCAGCAGGGCGATGAAGGCCTCCTCGAGCGACACGCTGCCGGTGCGGTGCAGCAGCTCCTCCGGGGTGGCGCTGGCCAGGATGCGCCCACCGTCCATCGCCACCAGCCGCTGAAACTGGGCGGCTTCCTCCATGTAGGCCGTGGCCACCAGCACAGCCATGGCGGGTTGCCGCTGGCGAAAGCTGGCGATCAGCTGCCAGAACTGGCGCCTGGAGAGTGGGTCAACGCCGGTGGTGGGTTCGTCGAGAATCAGCAGATCCGGCTGGTGCACCAGGGCACAGCAGAGGCCGAGCTTCTGCTTCATGCCGCCGGAGAGCTGGCCGGCGAGGCGCTCCGCAAACGGTGCCAGACCCGTGCTGGCCAGCAGCTGCTCGCTGCGCCGCTGCCGTCGCGCCGGGTCGAGGCCGAACAGGCGTGCGAAGAACTGCACGTTCTCCGCCACGCTCAGCGACGGACTGAGATGGCGGCCCAGTCCCTGGGGGAGGTAGGCGATGCGGTTGCTGATCCGGCGGCGATGGCGTGGATCCGCCATCGAGCCACCCAGCACCTGCAGGGATCCCTGTTGGAGGGCCCGAGCGCCGGCGATCAGGGCCAGCAGGCTGGACTTACCCACGCCATCCGGGCCGATCAAGCCCACCAACTCGCCCGCCTGCACCTGCAGTGCCACGTCCGCCAGGGAGCGGTGACCACCTGAGCTCAGCCCCAGGTGCTGCGCCAGCACGGCCGCTGCACTCATGGCATCACTGCAGACGCTGGCGCCGGCCGCAGCTGCCAGCCGGCGGGCCAGCGCGCCTGGGGATCCAGTTGCACCAGCGCCTCCCCTGGCATGCCGGTCTTCACCTGCTGGAGGTGGCGCCGCACCAGCTCGGGGGCCAGGCGCACCTTCACCCGAAACATCAGCTTCTGGCGCTCACGCCGGGTCTCCACCGTTTTGGGGGTGAACTGGGCTTTGCTGGCCACATACGACACCGCGCCGGGCAGCACGGCGGTCGGAGCGGCATCTAGACGCAGGCGGGCAGGGGCGCCGATGCGCACCCGCCCGGCCTCCTCCGTGGGCAGAAACACCGTCATGTACACATCGCTGAGGTCCAGCAGGTTGAGCACCCGGCCGCCAGCGGCGAGCACCTCCCCGGGTTCGGCGATGCGGATCTGCACCCGGCCGGGCTTGGGGGCGGTGAGCACCATGTCGTTCAGCTCAGTCCGGAGCCGTTGGCTGCGGGCTGCGGCGGCCTGGACAGCCGCCTCGGCGGAGCGCACCTCCGATGTGGCGGTCGTGATGGCGGATCGGTGCGCTTCCAGATCGGCCTGCGCCTGGCTGACGGCCGCCCTGGCAGCCAGGAGCCGCGCAGCGTCGGTGTCGTGGATCTCCGCCGACAGAGCGCCGGTCTGGACCAGCTGGCTGGAGCGGCGGAACCGTTTCTCGGCTAGGTCCCGTTCCGCCTGGCGCTGCGCCACCACCATGGCGCTGGCCCGCTCTTCGTCGCGCCGCTGAACCAGCTGGCTGCGGGAGGTCTGCACCTGGGCGAGAGCGCGCTGCTGGTCGGCCTGCGCTTCCTGCAGCTGGGCCAGCACGGTGGCCGGATCCATGCGTGCCAGCACCTGGCCGGCACGCACCAGCTCGCCCTCCTGCACGGCAACGCTCAGCAAGCGACCGGCGGTCTTGGTGGCCACGTCCACATCCACCGCCTCCAGTCGGCCGTTACCACCCACAAAGGCCGGCGGCTGGGCGTAGCGACTTCGCAGGATCACCACACCAGCGGCGAGCGCACAAGCGACTCCTGCAGCCATCAGGAGCCAGTGCCGCTGCCGCATCCTTCTGGCCTGAGGCCGCTTCATCCATCTTGCGTCGGTTTCGGTGAACCGTCGCCAGCCTGGAGAGGTAGGCGGTTTCGGCACCATGCCCACCAGCTGCAGCCAGCACCCGGAGTCGCCGCCCACCCCTGATGGGCTGGATGGGGGCATGGCCAAGGACCCAATCTGCGGCATGGTCGTGCCCAAAGCCACGGCGCTCTGGGCGGAGCAGGGTGGCCGGCGTTACTGGTTCTGCAGCAGCGGCTGCCGCCAGAGCTTTCTCGATCCGGAGCGGGAACTGCGCCAGATGCGGCGCCGCATGGGCGTGGCCATCAGTGGGGTGCTGCTGCTGGCGCTGCTGCGGGTGGTGGCCTTTGTGGCCCTGGCGGCCGGGGTGAGCCTGCTGAGCTGGGTGCCGCTGGCCCCCCTGCCCTGGATGACCTGGGGGATGTGGCTGTTCGTGCTCACCACCCCGGTGCAGTTCATCGGCGGCTGGGGCTTCTACAAGGGTGCCTGGGCAGCGCTGCGCCACCGCAGCCTCAACATGGATGTGCTCGTGGCGATGGGCACCTCGGTGGCCTACCTCTACAGCGTGCTGGTGGTGTTCGCGCCGCAGTGGCTGCCAGGGGCGGTGGACCAGCGCGACGTGTACTTCGAGGTGTCGGCGGTGGTGATCGCCTTCGTGCTGATCGGCAAGGTGATGGAGGAGAGCATCAAGAAGCGCTCCTCGGCGGCGGTGCGGCGGCTGATGGATCTACGTCCCGCCACGGCGCTGGTGCTGCGCGCGGGAGAGGAGCAGCGCCTGCCGATCGAGGCCGTGGTGGCGGGCGACATCGTGCTGGTGCCGCCCGGGGCCAGCGTGCCGGCCGACGGCGTGGTGATCGCCGGCCAATCCAGCGTGAACGAGGCGCTGATCACCGGGGAATCCATGCCGGTGCGCAAGCGGGAGGGAGCAGAGCTGATCGGCGGCACACTCAATGGCACCGGGCTGCTGCGCATGCGCACCACCCGGGTGGGATCGGCCACGGCCCTGGCCCAGATCATCCGCATCGTGGAGGAAGCCCAGGCCAGTTCAGCGCCGGTGCAGCGGCTGGCCGACCAGGTCACGGCCTGGTTTGTGCCGGCGGTGGTGCTGGTGGCCCTGCTCACCCTGGTGGTGTGGAGCCTGGCCGGCCAGTTCAGCGGTGGCCTGCTGGCCTTCATCGCCGTGCTGGTGATCTCCTGCCCCTGCGCCCTGGGCATCGCCACGCCAGCGGCGCTGATGGTGGGCGTGGGCAAGGGCGCCGAGCTGGGCATCCTGATCCGCAGCGGAGAGGTGCTGGAGCGGGTGGAGCGGCTCACCACCGTGGTGTTCGACAAGACCGGCACCCTCACCCGCGGTACCCCATCACTCACGGCCCTGGTCCCCTGCGCCCAGCAGGGGGAGGAGCGGGTGCTGCAGCTGGCGGCCTCACTGGAGCACGGCTCCAGCCATCCTCTCGCCGGCGCCATCCTGGAGGCCGCCGCAGCACGGGAGCTGCCCTTGCTGGCGCTGCAGGCCAGCCAGGCGGTGGTGGGGGAAGGCGTGCAGGCGCGGGATGGGGGGGAGCGCGAGGAGCACGTGATCTGGCTGGGCAACCGCCGGCTGGCTCACCGCCATCTGCCTGTGCTGCCGCAGGCGGTGGAGCGGCATCTCAACGATCTGGAGACCGCCGGCAACACGGTGATGCTGCTGGGCCGCGACAGCGAGGTGGTGGGCGTGCTGGCGGTGGCCGACAGCGTGAAGCCCGAGGCGCGGCAGGCGGTGGCCGCCCTGCAGCGGCAGCGCATCCGGGTGGTGCTGCTGAGCGGCGACAACCGCACCACCGCCGAGGCGATCGCCGCCCAGGTGGGCATTCGCGAAGTGCTGGCGGAGGTGCGCCCGGAGAGCAAGGCCGACACGATCCGCAGCCTGCAGGCCGCCGGTGATGTGGTGGCGATGGTGGGCGACGGCGTGAACGACGCTCCAGCCCTGGCCGTGGCCGACATCGGCATCGCCATCGGCTCTGGCTCGGATGTGGCCAAGGAAGCCGGCGACATCCTGTTGCTTCACGACGACGTGCGGGATGTGGTGACAGCCCTGGGCCTGTCGCGGGCAACGATGAACCGCATCCGCCAGAACCTGTTCTGGGCATTCATCTACAACAGCGTGGGGGTGCCGATCGCGGCCCTGGGCTGGCTCAACCCGATGATCGCCGGTGCGGCGATGGCCATGAGTTCCCTGTCGGTGATTGTGAATTCAGCCCTGCTGAATCGCTACCGCAAGACCGGCTGACCCAGACAACTCTAGACCACATCATTCAACGCCTGGCTGCTCTGCGCAAGCCACGATCAATCAGCCCAGTTACGAATGAATGCACGACCAGCACCTGCGCGTCTCTGCGTTCATAGGGTGAATCAAAGATATTGATTGGCATCGTGACAAACGAGCAACATTCGCGCCCACATTCTGGTGCAGAACTGCACCAGACCAACCAGGGTCAAGCCATGCCACACGCTGACAGCGCGGCTTCAGTGCACTACAGGGTGAGCCGCAATCAGCGCTCTTCGGATCGCTGGCATGTGGATTGGCCTCAGGAGGGATTTCTGCAACTTGATGATGATCCAGACCAGGCAATTCAGATCACACTGGTGGATTTCAGCTGCGGTGGCCTGGGAGTCGTGCTCAGTGCCAGCCATGCGCTGCGTCCAGGCCAGAAAGGGCAACTGATCACCCAGTCCCATGGCTCAGGCTGCTGCCAACGATCCGTGCGCTGCACCTGGCAAAGGCCCCATCCGGTAGACCGTCATCTGCAGAGCGCTGGGTTCAGCTTTGAGGCGGGAGCGGAACCAGACCAGCCCCGATGGTGATGCCCGATGCCCATCCTGATGCACATCTCCCGCCAAATAGAGGCAGATCATCGGAGTGAGCAACCAAGACGATCACCCAACACCAGGATTGCCTCATTCTCCAACTCACAAGAGGCATGCTGTCCCTGGTCAAATTCAGCACCCACGACTGCTCTGGCTGCCAAGCCATGGCGGAGTACGACGCAAAGACAGCACAAAGTCTTGGCTTAAGCTTTCTCAATGTGAACATGAAAAATCCAGAGTCTTACCAGCGATATCG
>Ga0164292_10004493_pt1 | contig 11352 bp, 13 predicted proteins | sample GEODES117metaG_FD_111486 | JGI IMG/M metagenome (GOLD analysis project Ga0164292, IMG submission 111486) | Eutrophic lake water microbial communities from Lake Mendota, Wisconsin, USA - GEODES117 metaG | ecosystem: Environmental > Aquatic > Freshwater > Lake | place: USA: Lake Mendota... | reverse complement strand
GACGAAACTGTTCTTGGCAGCACCGTAAATTTTCTTTTCGTCAGCCTGCGTGGTGCAAGACGTCTTCGCATCGGTCTCGCACTTCTTCATGAAGCTGTTCTTGGCAGCACCGGAAAGCTTCTTCTCGGTCGAGGCAGTCGTGCAGCTGGCGCCCTGAGCCTGAGCGGCAGCAGCGAATGAGAACAGAGCAGCGATGAGGATCAGACGTTTCATGAGGAACCCTCCTGGTTGGATGATGGCAAACAGCCGGGAGAATGTTACGCGCTCGTTCGATTCGGTGCGACCGCTTCAGACCTCGACCATCTCGAAATCCGCCTTGCCGACGCCGCATTCGGGACAGGCCCAACCGGCGGGCACATCGGCCCACAGCGTGCCGGGCGCGATGCCCTCGTCGGGAAGTCCGGCGCTCTCGTCGTAGACAAAACCGCACACCACGCAAAGATAGGTCTTCATGCTGATTCCTTTTTTGAATTGGCCGCAGCCAGGGCTTCTCGATAATGGTTGGCATGGCGCTCTTCGACCCGGGCGAGCGCCGCAAAGCGCTTGGCCGCGGTCTGCAGCACCGATCTGAAAGCGCGCGCATGTTCACGGCTTTCAGCGATCTGATCGTCGAATTCTGCCACCGCCTGGTGGTTGCCTTCTTCGACCGCGAGGTGCCGAAAGCTCGGATACATCTCGGTGTATTCATGAGTCTCGCCCTCGATCGCGATCTCGAGTGCTCGCGACGGGGTCAACGTTGCAGCCGGATAGAGCAGATCGAGATGCCCGAACGCGTGCTGGACCTCCTGTTCGGCCGTGGCCTCAAAGATGGCCGCCGTTGCCTCATCTCCGGCCTTTCGGGCCAGTTTCGCGAAGTAGCGGTACTTGATGTGGGCCATCGACTCGCCGGCGAACGCCGCCTCGAGGTTCCTGATCGTGATGCTGCCCGACGGGCTTGATGTCTTGCTCATGGTTGATGCCTCGGCTGAGTTGAAAATGGATTCCCGGAGGGAACAAGCCGATCGTGAGGCCAGCGGGTTAATCGATCCAACGGATAATATCGATTGATATAATCGGAATTTCCGATTACAGACCATCACCCTGAGCCATGAGTCTTCTGCCGTCGCTTCGACAGCTCTCCTATCTGGTCGCCGTCTCCGAGTCGCTCAATTTCACGCAGGCGGCCGCGTCCTGCCATGTCACGCAGTCGACGCTCTCGGGGGGCATCCAGGAGCTCGAGCGACTGCTCGACGCGACCCTTGTCGAGCGTGACCGCCATGCGGTGCGCATGACGCCGGTGGGAGAAGCGGTTGTCGATCGCGCGCGCAGTCTGATCTCCATGGCGAATGATCTGGTCGAGCTTGCGGCGCAGGCTGGCAGACCGATGACCGGGCTGCTTCGTCTGGGGGCAATCCCGACCATCGCCCCCTATCTGCTGCCGCCGCTGCTGCGCATCAGCCGCGAGCGCCATCCGTCCCTGCGGATCGCCTTGCGCGAAGACCAGACCGGCCGGCTGCTCGAGCAGGTGCAGGCCGGTGTACTCGATTTCGCGCTGATTGCCCTGCCTTACGACACCAATGGCCTGAAGCTTGCCGCCCTCTTCGACGAAGAACTCTGGCTGATCGCTCTCGCCGGCGATGCCGCAGCGCGCCTTGTGCGCCCGCGGGTCGAGCAGCTCGATCCTCAGCGCATGCTGCTGATGGAAGAGGGCCACTGCCTGCGCACGCATACCCTGACAGGCTGCGGCCTGGGCGAGCGGGCCAACCCGGGCGGGCTCGAAGCCAGCAGTGTCTCGACTCTGGTTCAGATGGTCGAAGAAGGTCTGGGCTTCGGCCTGTTACCAGAGATGGCCATCCGCTCGGGCGCGCTCAACCAGACCACGGTGATTGCGCGCCCGATTGCCGCGCCGGTGCCAAGGCGCACGATTGCGATCGTGGCCAGACAGAGCACGGCTCGCGGGCTTGAATTCGAAGCAATCGCCGCGATTGCGAGGTCGCTCGAACCAGTCGCGATACCTGCGCGCAAGCATCGTCTCAGACGGTCGGCCTGAGACGCAGGAATCAGCCTCTGACCTGCAGCACCATCTCGACCTCGACCGCAATCTGCGATGGCAGTGCCGGCATGCCAACCGCCGACCGCGCGCCGCGCCCGCGCTCCTCACCAAAGAGTTCGACGAACACATTTGAAAAACCGTCGATCACCTTGGGCTGCAGCCCGAAATCGGGCGCGCAGTTGACCATGCCCAGGGTCTTGACCACCCGATCGACACGCTCAAGCGAGCCCAGCACCGCGCGGATATTGGCCAGCATGTTGATCGCAACCAGACGCGCAGCCGCCCGCCCCTGCTCGACATCGAGATCGACGCCAAGCTTGCCTGTGATCGAAGTGCCATCGGGATGGCGCGGACCGACGCCCGACATGAAGAGCAGCCCGCCGGCGACGACGCCGGGCACGTAGTTGCCGATCGGGCGTGGAGCGGGCGGCAGCACGATGCCAAGCGCTTCGAGTCGTTGATCCAGATTCATTGCGAGTCTCCTTAGGGTGAAATCGTCATCACGGCATCTCGCCTCAACTGAGGCGTTTGCCAAGAAAAACCGTGGCCACCACCGCCAGCGCAAAACCGACGGTCATCGCCTGCAGCGGCTCGCCCAGAATCGGCACAGCCGCCAGGATGCTCAGAAAGGGCTGCAGCAACTGGGTCTGACTGACCTTGAGTGCGCCGCCGATCGCAAGGCCTCTGTACCACGCAAAAAAACCGGCCCACATCGAGAAAACACCGACATACAGCAGCCCCAGCCAGGCCTGCGGCGCAACGCTGTGCTCTGGCCAGGTCAGTAATGCACCCGGCAGCGTGATCGGCAGCGCCATCACGCAGATCCAGCAGATGACCCGTTCGGCACCCAGCGCCGGCGTGACCAGTGCGCCGAACACATAGCCGAGCGCTGCGGCCAGCACTGCACCGATCAGCAGCAGATCGGCCCATTGCAAGGTAAAGCCGCCGCCATGCTGCTGCGCACGAACCAGCGAATAGACCATCACCAGCGCAGCGCCTGCTGCTGCACACAGCCAGAAACCCAGCCGTGCTCGCTGATGCATGACCCAGGCCGCCACCGCCGCAGTCACCAGTGGCAGCAGCGCGATCACCACGGCGGCATGGCCGGAGCTGACATGGCGCAGCGCAAAGCCGAGCAGCAGCGGAAAACCCAGCGCATTGCCGAGCACCGCCAGCGCAAGCGAGCGGCGCTGAGTCGCGGTGGGCCAGGGCGAGCGGGTCACCAGCAAAAAAATGATCGACAGCGCACCGGCCAGTGTCGCGCGGCCAAAGGTGACAAACCAGGGCGAGAGCTGGGGGGCGTCAGCGGTGCCGGTGGCCAGCCGGGTCATGGGCAAGGTGACCGCAAACACCGCCACGCCGAGCAGACCCAACCACATTCCGCGGGTTTCTTGCGGTGTATTCACCGCCCTCAACGGCGTGCAGACCGCACGACTCTCACAATCACCGCAAGCGCTGCCACCGCCACGATCACGAAGAGTGCACCACTCCAGACTTCGAAGGCCAGACCCGCCAGACGGGCCGACGCCGCATCGGCGCAGGTCGCACCCACCCGGAACATCGACGGCCAGACCGAATCGAGCTGCCATGCCATGAGCGTCCGGTCGGCCCAGGTAAAGGCGCACGACAGGGTCTTGGCTGCCACGGTGTGCTGATACCAGGCAGCCAGCACGCCGCAGATCGAGAGAGCCAGCAACAGGAGCGCCGCGACGATGGGGCCGAATCGAGGCAGGCCGCGGGCAATCAGCGCACCGACCAGGGCCACCACGATGATCGCAATGACCACCACCCGCTGCATCACACACCAGGCGCAAGGCTCGATGCCGAAGCCATGCTGCGAAACCAGTGCAATCAGCAGCGCGCTCAGGCTGACCAGGCCGATCGCGACCAGCACACTGGCGGATCCGCTGTCGCGTCGATTAATGAACAGGGAGCGTGGGCTTGGCATCGTCGAATCATAGCCGCTCGGCGTTCGCCCGACACCGGCGACCGCACGCAAGGCAGTTGCGGCCGTGGCGGCGTGTAGACTCGCCGCCAATGATGGATCTTCGCACCCGTGTCCTGCCCAATGGCCTGACGATCGCCTCGGTGAGGCTGCCCGGGTTCCGCACCGCGGCGGTTGGCACTTTCGTGAAGGTCGGCTCGCGTGACGAGCCTGCCGAACTCAACGGCATTTCGCACTTTCTCGAACACATGGCTTTCAAAGGCACCGCCACGCGCGATGCCCGGCGCATCTCGCTCGAGATCGAGCGGGTCGGCGCAATGATGAATGCCTATACCGCCAAGGACCACACCGCCTTTCATACCGTGCTGCTGGCCGAACATATGCCGGTGGCGCTCGATGTCCTGGCCGATGTGGTGCTGCGATCGACCTTCCCGCCCGACGAGATCGAACGCGAGCGGCAGGTGATCCTGCAGGAAATCGGTGAAGCCAAGGATGACCCCGAATCGATCGCCCAGGATGAATTCGATCTGCGCGCCTATCCCAAGCAGGCCTTCGGCCGGCCGATCCTGGGCAATGCCCGTTTCGTGAAACGCGTCGGACGCGACGATTTCCGCCACTACCTGGGCACGCACTATTTCGCCAGCAACACCGTGATCTCGGCGGTCGGCGATATCGATCACGACCGCTTCGCCGACGAGGTTGAAAAACGCTTCGGCGAGATGCCGCAGGGCGTGCGCTCGCAACGCGAGGCGGTGCGCTATGTCGGCGGCTTCCGGCATGTCGACGACGACTATGAACAGACCTCGGTCGCGCTTGGCTGGCCGGCGCCGGCGCGCAGCGATCCGAGCTTTCCGGTCTATGAACTGCTGGGCGAACTGCTGGGCGGCGGCATGTCGTCGCCGCTCTTTCAGGCGGTCCGTGAACGTCACGGTCTGGCCTATCAGATCGACGCCTGGACCGAAGGCCATGAAGACTGTGGCCTGCTGCAGGTAACCGCTGGTGTGGCGCCCCGCAATCTGCGGCTCTTTTTCGAAGTGGTCTGCGGCGAGATTCGCGAACTGACGCATCGGATCACGCCGGAAGATCTCGAGCGAACCCGCAATCAGCAGGCCACGCATCTGGCCCGCAGCCTCGAACGACCGATGGATCTGGCCGAGACGGTGGCACGCGATCTGCTGGTCCATGGCCGTGTGCTCTCGCCACTCGAGCGGATTGCCACCACGATGGCGATCGGGGAAACAGAATTACGGCAGGCTGCGCGCGACCTGCTCTCGCAGCCGCCCACGCTGGTGCTGGTCGGTCGGGCCGGACGCGGCGACCATCACAGCACGGTCCGACGCAGCCTCGATCGCTGACCGGCAATCGGCCTGCGAAGGTCGGCAGGTCAGGAGACCGTCAGCTCCGCACCCGGTCTTATGAGCGCGATACCGCCATCACGGCAGGCTTGCGCAAACGCCGACGACGCAAGCCAGTCGTACTCGGCCTGCCTGAAGACACCGATCGGATCGCCCGGCTCGAGTCCCTTGGCCGGATGACAGGCGATCAGCGCTCCATCGGGCAGCACATCGAGCATGGCCCGCCAATGCGCCGCAATGTCTGTGACATCGGCGAAGTCCTGCAGGCCACCGAATGCGGCATTGCCCGCGATCCCTGCTCCGCCGAGTCGCCTGGCGAGTGCAGGCGCCCCGAGCAGGCGCAAGGCCAGTCGTTTGGCTGCCGAGTTGCGGGGGCCGAAGGCCGGAAAAAGATTTCGCACGACGATCTTGCCGCCGTGGCGCTGCACCGCCTCGACGACGAGTTCGCGCAGCGGCGCCAGGACATGGACATGCTGGTGGCTGTCGACGAAATCCGGCGCGCGTCCGGCAAGGTCCTCGAAAGCCCGCCATTGGGCGGCGATCTCGCGCGCCAGCGCCTGTCTCGGCATCGTGAAACTTGCCGCTCGCACGGCAAGCCAGGCTGCGCCCGGCAAAGGCTTGCCGTCGGCCAGGCCCAGGCCTTCAACAAAATTCAGATGCAAGCCGAGCGCCACGCCCTCAGGGATCTCGTGGAGATGCTGCCAGGCCTGCGGCCAGCGCGCGCCGGCGGTCATCGCCGCGATTGCGGTCAGTCGCCCCTGTCCGGCCAGATCGAGGATGCCCCGGCTCACCGGCTCGGAGAGCGCGAAATCGTCTGCGCAGATCGCCAATCGCCGAACTCGCATGGCGGGCCCGATCAGGCGTCGTCCCGGGTCGGCGGTGCGAGCCCTTCGTCGATGCGGTCGATGAGGTAAAGCGGGCGCCCCTTGACCTCACGATAGATGCGGCTGATGTAGGCACCGAGCGTTGCCACCGACAGCATCTGCAGGCCGCCGAAAATCATGATGCCGGCCGCGAGCGTGGCAAAACCGCCGATCGCCTGCCCCAGAAAAAGCGCTTCGAAGATGATCCAGCCGGCGTATCCGAAGGCAAAGAGCGACACGATGATGCCGGCCACGCCGAAGATCTGCAGCGGAAGGGCCGAAAACGAGGTCACGCCGGTGGCCGCAAGCTTGACCAGCTTGCGCGCCCCGAACTGCGAGGTGCCGGCGGCGCGCGGGGCCACTTCAAAGAACTCGCCGATCTGCCTGAACCCGAGCAGGGCGAACAGGCCCTTCATCATGCGTTCGCGTTCGGGAAAGCGATTGAGCGCATCGACCACCTTGCGATCGAGCAGCCGGAAGTCGCCGGCGCCGCGCGGCAGGACGATCCGGTCCTCGCGTCCGACGAACTGGTGAAACGCCCAGCGCAGCAGGCGTTTGCCGACGGACTCGGGCCCGGGATCGTGCCGTACCCCGTAGACCATGTCATAGCCCTCGCGCCAGCGGGCAATGAAGACCGGCAGTGTTTCCAGCGGATGCTGGAAGTCGGCATCCATGATTACGACCGCATCACCCGAAGCGATCTGCAAGCCGGCAGTCATCGCGGCTTCCTTGCCGAAGTTGCGCGACAGGCGAACCACCCTGACCGCGTGGCTGCGTGAGGCAGCCAGGGCCAGCGCCGGGCTGCCGTCGGTGCTGCCGTCATCGACCACCACCACTTCCCAGCGCAGATCGAGGGCGCCGAGAAACTGCTGCAATGCGCCGAGAAAATCGCCGATAACCTGCGCCTCGTTGTAAACCGGCACGATCACCGACAGCAGCGCATCCGGACCGCGGGCAAGGATCGGCAGACGCGGCGCATCGGACACGGTCAGGTCGGGCCCGGACGCTGCAGGCGCTGCGTCCGAGATCGTCGGATTGAGGTCGCCTGGCTTCAACGCGCCCCCGGAGCCGGCGAGATCGGGCGCACCAGCGTGTAGTTGTCGTGGGCGATCAGAACCTCGATCTGACCGGCCGCAAGCTGCGGTGCGACCAGACTGTTGGAAATGATCCGCAGTCCGTCGCCGCGTGCATAGCAGGCTGCCTCGGACGCCGGAGTATTGCCGATACAGGCGCGGCCTCGAGAATAGAACTTCCCCGAAAATCTCAGACTGCCGGGTACGCTCAAGGGCAGCCGGCCGGCGGGATCAAGTCGATCGACCTGCGCCATCAGATAGCGGGCTGAACCGGCATTCAGCCGGCTGAACATTACCGGAGCGATCGCCGCGAGGACGGCAACCCAGATCAGCCCCCCGACTGCTGCGACACGCAGGCGCGAGGCAGACAGCGTCGCCAGGCGCGGCGCCAGCAGCAGCGCGAAAGGCGCGATCGCGGTCAGGCAGTAGGTCCAGATAATGTTTCGGGCGAAGGTGAACATGAGCAGCGGCGCGAGCGTCCAACACCACCACCATAACCGACCCGGCGGCGCAAGGGCAGCCAGGCCGGCATTGTGCGAAGCGCTTGCGCCACGGGGGATCAGCCAGGCCAGCAACCAGGGGCCGAGTGACATCACGGTAAAGGCCCAGATCATGCCGATCGGCTCGATATGTGCCGAGCCGTAGCGATCGCCCTTCCAGCCGGGTTCGATGAAGCGCATGAAATGCTCACCGACGATGAAATAGCTCAGGAACCCCGGGTAATAGACCTCGGCAAGCAGATACCAGGGCAGCGCGAGCAGCATCGCCAGAGCCAGCGCACGGATCGAGAAAAACATCCGCCAGGTCTGCCAGGGTGTCCGCAGGGCCAGCCCGTAGAGAAAGATCGGAAACGCGATCAGCGCGACAGTGGCCAGCCCCTTGGCGAGCGTGCCCAGTCCAACAGCCGCCCAGAAACCGTTGCGCCATATGGCGCGGCGATCAGGACTCGCCGTGATCAGCCTGGTGGCGCAGGCCATTGCCACCGTGACCACCAGGCACTGCACTGCGTCGGTCATGACCGCACCGGCGGCAATAAAGCCCAGTGGCGCGCTCGCCACGATGAGCGCGGCAAACAGCGGCGCGACCTGTGCGATCGGGCCGCCACCGGCGGCGAGCCGCATGGTGATCAGGATGACGATCGCCATCGTCAGCAGCGAGGGCAGCCGCAAGGAAAACTCGCTCACGCCGAGCAGGGTTGCCGAGACCATCGCGAGCCAGGTCGATGCCGGGGGTTTGGCAAAAAAGGGCAGCTCAGGCGATGAATGAGGCATCAGCCAGTAGCCGTGGGCGACCCCGACCCGTGCGATCTCGCCATAGCGAGCCTCGGTCGTGTCAGCCAGCGGCAAAAGGGCGTTAAGCCCGAGGCGAATCAGCAGCACGCCGAAAAGCGCTGCGATCAGCAGGATGACGATGGTCCGATCAGGTGCGCGGCCGGATCCCGTCACGGCACGAAGCACAGGCTCGTCAGCGGGAGAAAGGGGCATCGAGGGTGCAGGCGGTGCCATCAGCGAAGACCCGCCGGAGCATACCGTATCGGCCTGCAGGCTAGCCTGCATCAATCTCCTGAGCGCCCAGCTTGAGCCTGGGAATGAGCTCGCGCCCGTACTCGCTCACATCATTGACCGGATCGAAACCGCGAATCAGAAACGAATGGATGCCCATCCGGTAGTACTTGAGCATGGCATCAGCCACCTGCTGCGGTGTACCCACAAGACACGATGAATTGCCCCGGCCGCCGGCCAATGCCGCCACCGGCATCCACAGACGCTCATCGTGCACATCGCCACGCGAGGCAATCTCGACCAGCCGCTCGGCCGAGGCATCAAGCGCGCGCGTGGGCATGGCGCCACCGTCTTTCAGGTCCTTGAGCACCCGGGCTGCGCGGTCCCAGGCTGCGCCTTCGGTCTCGGCAATGATCGGGCGAAACGACATATTGAAACCCGGCGCCGGGCGGTGCTGTGCGGCCACCCGGGCCCGAAAGTCGTTCATGCGCGCCTGAGTATCGGCCAGCGGCTCGCCATACATTGCAAAAACATCGCAGTGCGCAGCACCCATCACCAGCGCACCTTCCGATGAACCACCGAAAAAAAGAGGCGGATAAGGCTTCTGGATCGGCCGGGCATCGGTGCGCACATCGGCAAAGCGGTAGAAGCGGCCTTCGTGATCGAAGGACTGCGTTTGCGTCCAGACCTTGCGCATCACTTCAAGGTATTCGGAAGCACGCTGGTAACGCTCCTCCTTCGCGGTGAAGTCGCCATCGCGCTGCATGTCTTCGTCGGTCACGCCGGCGATGATGTGCAGGGCGAGTCGCCCGCCCCACAGGGCATCGAAGGTCGCCACGGTGCGAGCCGCAAGCGTGGGCACCAGCACGCCCGGTCGATGCGCAATCAGGAATCCCAGTCGACGGGTATGGGCAGCGGCATAGGAGGCCACGCCAAAGCCCTCTGCCGAACTCGAGTAGTAGCCCACCAGCACCAGGTCGAAACCGGCATCTTCATGGGCCCGGGCAAACTCGGCCAGAAACCCTGGTGAGATGCCGCCCGAAATTACATGCAGCGTGTTGCCTTTGGGCGGATCGACACCGATCATCCCAATGATCCGAACCGGCATGGTGTCTCCCCTGATCGTCTCTTGTCTGAATGATCAGCTTAGCATCCGGCCTGAGCCGGCCTGATGACCTAGCTTGCCGACTCAGGCAGGCGCAAAGCTCGCCAGTCCTGCGCTCATCGCCTGATCGCCAGACCCGGTGAGCACATCAAACGCGATGTCGTCCCCGTCGCGGCGCAAGGCGCGCATGCGAAGGGTATCCAGAGGTGCCACCGGGCGTCGGAACTCGCCCTGCAGCCTGTGCAGGCGACGCAGACCCTCTGCGCCCATCAGGCCCTGAGCGATCGCCTTCGCGGCAAAGGCCCAGGTCGCGGTGCCGTGCAGCAGGATGCCGCTCAGACCCGCTGATCGGGCTACCCTTTCTTCGGTATGGATCGGATTCCAGATGCGCGCGCACTCGGTATACACATGAGGCAGGCCCGCATCGATGGGCATGAGGTATTCAGCAAGCACCGCGTCGGCAAGCACAGCGCCTTGCCCGCTCACCGCAGTTCGCGGCCGGGGGTCCTCGCCGAGCACCTCATGATCGCCGGCGATCGACACTCCCCGAAACATCGTCCCCGACAGACTGTCGACCAGCAGCGTGCCGCTGGATCGTTCGCTGCTGCGATATCGGATCAGCACATAGGTGCCTGCCGATGTCCGCCGCATATGGACCACTTCGGATGAGGTGCTCACCGCCATACCGGCCCGGATCGGCGAGACGAAGCGCGAGTCCTGCCAGACATGCACGCCGCGGCGCAGTTCGGTTTCATCGAGCCTCAGCAACGCATTGCGGGTCTTGAGGGCCGCTTCCCATTCAAGGCACACGCAAAACATCGGCACCACGAAGGGGCCATCGGCCTGAGCGTCATCGAGGTAGAGCCGGTCGGTCAGACCGAGCCCGGCGGCATAAGACAGCACCCAGCGGGTATCGACCTGCTGCGAAAGCGATGCGCTTGCGCCCAGTGCGTCAGGATTGATCGGCATCGTCAGTCTCCATCGTCATTCATCCGCGCGGGCGACGCGGCCTTGATCGCGGGCGCATAGGGCATCACGAATCTGATCGGTCTGGTCGGAAATGGCGCCGTTTGCGCGACGGTCTGGGCACCGGACAGTGCGGGCCACCGGGCGGCTGTCATGAGCAGCGCCCGCGATAACCAGCCGTCGTCTTGTCGTCATCATGCGTCTCCGAAAGAAATTGTCTTAATGGTTGAACTGCGTCAACAAAGGCCTGCGCGCTTACTCGCCTCACGACACGGCCCCTGCTTTTCCCCACTTGGCAGCACGACCTTCGCCGTTTGGCCTGATCAACCCTTCGGCCTTCATCGCACGCAACACGACGCGCACCATGTCTCGACTGATACCGGGGCAGGCTTCCTCGACTTCCGAAATCGAGAACGGCAGGTTCCTCTTGAGGATTTCGGCGCGCACACGGTCGCCCTTGGCACCCCGCCCACGCTCAATGGTGCCGACACGTTCCTCGAATTCCTTGCAG
>Ga0164292_10004492_pt1 | contig 11352 bp, 9 predicted proteins | sample GEODES117metaG_FD_111486 | JGI IMG/M metagenome (GOLD analysis project Ga0164292, IMG submission 111486) | Eutrophic lake water microbial communities from Lake Mendota, Wisconsin, USA - GEODES117 metaG | ecosystem: Environmental > Aquatic > Freshwater > Lake | place: USA: Lake Mendota, Wisconsin... | reverse complement strand
CGGATGCAGCCGGAGCAACTTGAGACGCAACAGGCGGCGGACCCGGCAGGAAGGCTGGGGAACAAGTCGCAGCATCGCAACGGAGGCGTCGCCATTGAGGCCGTACAGCTCAAAGTGGACCTGCTTGACCCCCTTCCGGATTCGCACGAGGCGCCGCCGCAAGCGACCGTCGACAAGCACCCGTCCCTGGGAGGCGCGGAAGAGTCCATAGCAACGTGTCTGTTCACCACGATAGAGAACAGACAGCATGTAGAAGCCTGGGTGAGGAATTGACCTCAAGCTCAAATGGGGACGAATCTGACCAGCTTCGAAGCTCCAGTCGCGTCGCAATCGGATTCCAAACCAGCGATAGAAGGGGATCACAGAGTCACTGTCACTGCCGATGGCTAGCCTGCATCCCGAGAACAAACTTTGTCAGGCTGAAGACGACCGCACAGCCAGCTAGCACTGTGAAAAAACCTTTGGTTCGCCATCCATGCTGCGGATCCTCGGGGATCTGAGGGGCGGAAAGGAGGGCCATAAACTTCTGCTGCCGCTTGCTTTCGACCCTGGCTTTCTCAACAGATGTGAGGGCCAATTTATAGGTATCGGTGGCAAAACTCACATCGGATTCTAGTTTGACGACATCGGCAGCCTTGCGGTTGAGGTTGCGTCCCTTACTGGAGACAAGAGAGCGTCGCTCCTTGGCGATCTGTTGTTCCAGTTCACGGGCTTCATCGGCAACGGCGAGAACCTCGGGCTCGCGCGGGTCATTGTACTGGCGCTTGAGGGTGGCGAGCTCCACTTTTCGATCCACAAGACGCTCCTGCAGTTTGCTGATTGTGGCGGTAGCCAGTTCCGCCTCACCTTTGGGATCGATCACGACAGAGTTGGCGTTCTGATAGTTGAGTAGGCGGTTCTTAGCCTGCTCCAGATTAGCCCTGGCCCGCTGCAATTCAGCCTCGGCGAAACTGAGCTGCTTGAGACTAATATCTTGATTCAAACGGTTCACAAACTGCTCACTCTTGGCGAGCATGAAGCGGTTCAAATCATAAGAAGATCTGGGATTCAACCCGACCGTACGCAGAACAATCGCCCCAGAGATTTCATCGAGGGTAACAGCCACCTGCTTCTTGAAAAAAACCAGACGTTTTTCTGGACTCAGGCCAGGCCGGATTCCCGAAAACGGATCGTGATTGTTGCGTGCATAGGCCTTGTCAAGGTCATAGCTGCGGCTGAGGTCGTTGAGAACCTGCGGCGATTGCAGGTAAGTTTTCAAGAAGCGCGCATCCTCCAGCGAGAGCTGATTGCTGCGTCCCAACAAGGAGCCGAGGCTGGCCCCTTCAGGATTGGAGCCATCCTCGGCTTTGCGGATCACGAAGTCCGAACGGGTGACGAAGCGGTCGCGAGCAACAGCATAAAAGTAAAACCCCGAAATCACCACTGGAATCAACAGCAACTGCGCGACCGAGAAATGCCGCAACGCGCTGAGACGTGAGCGCGGTGGCTTGATCGGGACAACCTTAGCGTCCGTATAGATGGCATCATCGGCGGCCTGTTCCTCTGATTTGTTGGGAACAAAGAAGCGTTTGAGTGGATTGGCGTGATCAACGTCGAACATAGCCGTCAGAGGCAGGAGGGATGGTGGAGCTGCAAATCAGATGGCCGGATCGTTGGGAACCCCCTGCCCATCGGGCTGTTGAGTGCCGGCAAGCAGCCGTTCCGTGTGAATCGCGACGGCCTCATCAAGATTATCAAATTCCTCAATCTGACCATCCTCGAGGATAAAGGCTCTATCGCAGTGCAGCTTAAGCCCCCAGAGATTGTGATCTACCATCAAAAAATCAGAGTATTTTTTACGATCCTGCAAAATGCGCTTGCTCTTTTCCCGAAAGCGTTGATCGCCAGCCGCAGTGATCTCATCAATCAGGTAAACGTCGAAATCAAACGCCATCGAGAGACCGAAGGTCACCCGTGAGCGCATGCCACTGGAGTAGGTCTTAAAGGGACGGTCAAAATAGACTCCGAGTTCCGCGAATTCTTCCACATAGCGAACCTTCCTGGGAATATCAGCTTTGCTGGAATAGATGCGGCTGACGAAGGTCACATTTTCGCGACCTGTGAGACTGCCCTGAAAGCCCCCCACCAGCCCAACGGGCCAGGACACGGAGGAATCGCTCTCGATCGTGCCACTGTCGGGGAGATCGATGCCGCCAATCAGGCGCAGCAAGGTGCTTTTGCCAGCTCCATTAGCGCCGAGAATGGCGACCGACTCACCGGTCTCGATGGTGAAATTGAGATCTTTGAGAATGGTACTGCGCTTCCCTTGATAGGTGAAGCTTTTGGTGAGGTTGCGTACACGAATCATCACAGTGCCAGCAGACGTCGCTCATTGTTGGAGTAGATCCAAAGGGCAATGGTTGTCTGAACAATCACCCAAATTACAACATACTGCGCACTCGCATCGGGCGTGAAATAATCATCGCTCAGCGAGCGGCGATTTAACTCAATGCAGTGCATTAGGGGATTCCATACAAAGAACGGTTTCGTCCATGCCGGAAAATCCCAATAGCGAAATGGCACGCCGGATAGAAACCAAAGTATGCGAGCAGTCCAGAAGGCAACAGGGGCGAAGGCAGGCACAAGATGACCCATGACCATGAAAATGAGACCCGTGGAAAAACCGATGGCGGCCGCCATGATCAAAGAAAACAGGAACATGCCAAGGTCAGCCATCATCACCTGATCCAAATAAATCCAGGTGCCAACCAAAATCACCAGATAACAGGACGTGTAAAGTCCTGTCTCGCAAAGGGTTCGAGCGATGACGGTGTCAATTGGCTTCACCGGTCGATAAAAAAGCAGAGCCTCGTTGGCCTCCATCGCATTCACACTGCGGGTGGTGACATGGCTAAAAATGCTAAAGAGGATAATTCCCGAAGTCAGGAACAGGACAATATTGAGGCTGCCACCCCGATGGAGGTTCAGCGCTCCCAGGAAAGACATCCAGATCGCCAGCAGTCCCAGGGGTTGGAGCAGAACCCCCAGAAAGCCCCCCTTCACCTCGCTGACACGGGTGCGCAACTCCCGATAGACAAGAGCATCGACGACGCGCCACTGAATACGCCAACCACTCAGGCCGTGGATGCCATCTCGGCGTTTCGGGGAACCGCCGGAGCGCCTGCTTTCAGCGGTGAGGGAGGGCACTGAAGGGAGAAAAATCCCTAATAGCTTAACCTGAGACTTCAGCGTCCAACAACCAGGTGAGCAGGTCCTTGCGCAGTCCACCCTGCACTCGCCGCTCGATCCGCTTGACCACTTGCTCCAGAGCCTTGCCCGCCAGGGATCTCCCCCAGCCCGGCAGAGAGGCGGGGGTCAGAAGCGTCGCCCGCCACTCTCCCTCCAGCGCCAGCGCCGCGGGACGCAAGCTGGCCGCCATGGTGAAGGCCACTCCCCTCTGCCAGGCCCCCAGTCCCAGGAGACGGCAGTCATCGCAAACGATCTCCAGACAGGAACCCTGCCAGGTGGCCTGGAGGGCCAGGCTGGGAGTCAGCTCGAAGGCCAGCAGGCGGAACGGTCGCGAGTGGTAGAGGAAGCGACCAGGCTCGAGTCGCTCCAGCCGATCTCGGGAGAGCAGGGCCGTCACGGGACGATCGATGAGACAGAGGTAGGCCGCCAGCCGCTCCGGCGTGGCCCGGGCCTCCGGAAGCGCCAGGACGATCCGGTGGCTCCGGACCACCGGCACAGCCCCGGCGGGGTCGCGTGCGGCAGGGGCACTGGCACCCATTTCCTCGGCCGGGGACACTGGGGGCAGTGGAGCACGGAATGGAACGGCACGGCGAGGGACAGTGGCCAGCCGGGCAGCCTCAACCCCTGTTGTCGTCGGCGCCCTCCCTGGGGGTGCCCAGCGCGGGTGTGGCCAGAATCGCCACCCTCGATGCGCTGCTGAGTCCGGCTCGGCTGGTGCGGGGCCGGTCCGCCTGCCGCCTGGCCCCGCTCGACGCGGTGCTCGGCTGGGGGAACAAGCCCTCGGCCCAGCGGGCCGCCCGACTGGCCGCGCGCCGCGGTGTGCCGCTCTGGCGCTGCGAGGACGGATTCCTGCGCTCCCTGGGCCTGGGCTCAGATGGCCCTCCCCTCTCCCTGGTGATCGACGACCGAGGCATCTATTACGACGCCCGCCGGCCCAGCCGCCTGGAGGGGTTGATCGCCGGGCCCCTGGATGCCGTGGCCCGAACCAGGTCGGCGGCCCTGGCGCGCCTCTGGTGCCGGGAACGGCTCAGCAAATACATCGGTGGCCGCGAATCGCCGGCCCCGGAGGAGCCGTTCGTCCTCGTGGTCGACCAGACGGCCGGTGACCTCTCCATCGTCGGGGGCCTAGCCGACGCCGCCAGCTTCCGGGCGATGCTCGAGGCCGCCCTGGCGAACCATCCGCGCCACCGGATTGTGGTCAAGGTTCACCCGGAGGTGGCCAGGGGTCGCCGGCGGGGCCATTTCGAGGCCGCTGGGCTCAACGACTCCAGGTTGAAGATCTGCAGTGACGGCGGCCACCCCGCCGCGCTGCTGGAGAGGGCCGCAGCGGTCTACGTGGTGACCTCCCAGCTGGGATTCGAGGCGCTGCTGTGGGGGCGGGAGGTGCACTGCTTCGGCATGCCCTTCTACGCCGGCTGGGGCCTGACCCAGGACCGGCTGCCGGCCCCTCAGCGCCGCAGCGGCGGCAGCGACCGCGAACGGCTCATCCATGCCGCCTTGATCGCTTATCCCACCTACCTGGACCCGAACCGGGGAGATCCCTGTTCCCCAGAGCGGCTGATGGCGGTTCTGGGGCTCCAACAGCGCCGCCGCCAGGAGCTGCCCGAACGGATCGAGGCCTTCGGGTTCAAGCCCTGGAAGCAGCCCATTCTGCGCCGCTTCCTGGCCGGCAGCGCGGTGCGCTTTCGCCGTCGCCGTTCCAGGCCGGACGGCTGGGCCCAGACCTGCGCCATCTGGGGCCTGGAGCCGGGCACAGGGGTGGCCAAGCGGCTCCAGCAACCCGCGCCGCCGGAGCTGCTACGCATGGAGGACGGCTTCCTGCGCTCCGTGGGCCTGGGTGCCAACCTGATCGCGCCGGTTTCCTGGGTGGTGGACCGCCGCGGCCTCTACTACGACGCCGTGGGGCCCTCCGACCTGGAGGCGCTGCTGGCGACCCATGCGTTCAGCGAGGTGGAGCGCCAGCGAGGGGCTGCCCTGCGCCAACGGCTGGTGGGCGCGGCCATCACCAAATACAACCTGGCGGCTCCGGCCTGGCAGCGTCCCGCCCACGCCAGGCGAGTGGTGCTCGTGGCCGGGCAGGTGGAGAGCGACGCCTCCATCCGCTACGGCGCCGGCGAGCTGCGCACGAACCGGGCCCTGCTGGAGGCGGTGCGGGCGGCCGAGCCGGAGGCCTGGCTCGTCTACAAACCCCACCCGGACGTGGTGGCCGGCCTGCGGGTCGAGCGGGGAGCGGGCTTCGATCCCCACGGACTCTGCGACGAAGTGTTGGTGGAGGCGGCTCTCGATCCGCTGTATGCCGCCGTGGACGCGGTGCATGTGCTCACCTCCCTGGCCGGCTTCGAGGCGCTGCTGCGGGGCGTTGAGGTGCAGACCTGGGGGTTGCCGTTTTACGCCGGCTGGGGACTCAGCCACGACCGCATCGCCAGTCCGCGGCGGGGCCGCAGGCTCCAGCTCGACGAACTGGTCTGGGGCTGCCTGATCGCCTATCCCCGCTACGTGAGCCGGCGCAGCGGACTGTTCATCGAGGTGGAGGAGGCGATCGAGGAGCTCGAGAGTTGGCGCCAGGAACCGGCGGGAAGCCTGCGGCTCTGGCAGCGACTGTTCCGCCGCTGGGGACAGATCCATGAACGGTTCTTCGCGAACAGAACTAGCTGAACCCAGGTGTAAGGTTGCTGTCCCATAGTTGGACCGGATTGTCGCCTGAGGTCACCATCCAAGGCCCCGTGCTGCTGCTGATGGGCCCCCTCGGCAGCTTCTTTGCCCGGCTGGCCGCCTTCCTCGAGGTGCGCGGTGTGCCGGTCTGGAAAGTCTCCTTCCCGTTGCATGAATTCGGATTTCCTTCCCATCAACGGCTGACCTACGCGGGGTCTATGGGGGAATTCCGTTCCTTTCTGCTGAAAGAGATCGAAAGCAAGGGGATCCGCCACCTGTTCATGTATGGCGATTTCATCGATCCCCATCGCATCGCCATCGATCTCGTTCGAGATTGCAACGCCCACCTTGCCAGTGACAAGCAGCTGGAGGCCTGGGTGTTCGAGCTCGGCTATGTCCGTCCTAACTACATCAGCCTGGAGCTGGAAAGGGTCAATGCCCGCTCCGGCCTGAACCGTCCGGTGGAGTTTTACCACGCCCTGCCCCCAGTGGATGCTCTGCCAAAAACGGAGCGCAATCGCGATCTCCGCTGGCGCAAATGGTGGAAAACTCCCACCTTCATTCAGCACGCCTTCACCCGCTACCCGATCATCGCCGGGCCCCACAAGCTGCAGCCCCGTCCCTCCTACCTGCTGGCCCAGGTGCTCGGCTTGGCTCGTAAGCACCTTTACCAACTCAGCGAGCGGCCAATCCTGCGCCGGCTCCAACAGGAGGAGTCTTACATCCTTGTCCCCCTGCAGGTTTCCAGCGATTCCCAGATCAGTCTGGGCTCCCACTACCCCGGCATGGAGCCCTTCATCGAGGATCTGATCCGCTCTTTTGCCAGCCATGGGCGGCCCCAGGATGTGCTGGCCTTCAAGCACCATCCCCGCGACCGCGGCTACAACCATTACGGCAAGCTGATCCGGCAGCTGGCTGACGCCCACGGCGTCCCCAACAGGGTTCTCTACTTCCACGACGGCGCTCTCGGCCCGATTCTCAAGCGGGCTCGGGCGGTCCTCACCATCAACAGCACCGTTGGCTTACAGGCTCTTTATCACGGCAGACCCACCAAGGTGCTGGGTCAGACGTTTTACAACATGCCCGGGCTCACCGATCAGCAGTCGTTGCAGCACTTCTGGCAGGAGCCGCAGGGTTCCGATCGTGCGCTGTTCCGACGTTTCTACACCCATCTGATCACAACAACCCAGATCAACGGCAATTTCGACGGCCGCTTCCCCTTCGCCGACATCCTGCGCATCTCGCCGGCGCTGGCCATTCACGCCCCGGGGCCACGCCCCTCCCCCCTGCAGGTCGCCAAGCGCGTTCTGACATTTTTCTATGGCATGACCCTGTATCACCTTCAACTGCTGGCAATCGCGGTCGGGGCGCGTGCCGGGGCGCGCCGCCTTCTGGAGCGTGCCTCCCGTCTGGTGCTGGCCAGCCTGGGGGTAAGTGTGCTGATGGAGCGGCAAAAGCCCCTGGTCGGTCGCCCCCAGATCCACATCGCCAACCACGGCCATCCTCTCGATGTGCTGCTGGTCCAGGGTTACTTCTGCGAATGCAGCATGACCACCGCGGCGCGCCACTTGCGCTTCATCCTGCCGCTGTTCCGCCTCAGTGCTCGCAACTACGGCCACACCGATCTCAACCATCTCTGCCCCTCCTCCCGTCTCGACGGACTGCGCGGCCTGCGACGTCAGCTGCAGCGCCGCGGCCGACTGTTTCTCTTTCCCAGCGGCTCCCTGGTGACACCGATCAGCGAACGGGTCAGTGGCAGTGTCCACCTGCTGGCTGCCACCAGTGACGCCCTGATCATTCCCTGGATCAGCCACTACCGCGGCTTCCATCCTCGCGAGCGGCAGCTGCTCTACCGCCCGCTGGCCCTGATCCTCAGCCGCTGGGTTGGTCCCCAGGCCACCATCCTCTGCCGCCAAGGCGAACCAATCGACCCGCGCCTGTTCCCCAATCGGGAGACCCTCAGCCGGCACATCCGTGAGTACTACGGGCGTCATGAGGAGCCCCAGCATCAGCCGGCCTGAGCCTCAGCTGTGGGGGGGCGCCTCGACCTGGCTCGACCAGACCGTGCGCAGATCCTCGATGACCCAGCGGCGACGCTGGCGGTCGTTCAGGAGGTCGAGGTCACAGTGCATCAGGATCTCGGTGATCTGGTTGAAGTCACGGGCCAGGGACAGGCCCGCCACCCGGGCATTGCCGAATTGCGCATAACAGCGCATCAGCACGGGCACCCGGAAGGGTTCCTGATAACGCTCCTCCAGGCCCCGCTCCAGGTCGCCGTAATGCTTGGCGGCCAGCGGATCCAGCGGCTGCTCTGCGGGCGCCAGGGGATGGCGTGGTGGGGGAACCTCCAGAGGATCGCGGAAGGGGGGAATCATCAGGGAGGCCAGGAAGCTGCGATTGAGGGCCTCCCCATGCTCGAAGTGGTTGTAGGAGACCATGCCGAGGAGATGGTGGTGACCCGTGGCCAGGGGAATGCTGGCCATCCCCTGCAGAAGCACCATCAGCACCAGGCTGCTGCGTTGGTAGGGGGCGGCGACGAAGGTTCGGCCGATTTCGGCGTAGGGCAGGCCGCGCTGGGCCAGGCTCGCGTCCAGCCCCGGATAGCAATGTTCGAGGTAGGAGCGGTTCCCATCCCAGCCCCCCGGATGCCAGCGGGAGAGGGCCATGCGCAGGGAGCCGGCCAGCGCTCCCCGCAGCTGGTCCCAGACGAGCAAGTGCCAGTAGTGGGCGTCTCGGCCATCGAGATCCACGTCGCTGGGCCCGTGGGGGGAAATGCGCCGGTAGGTCAGGGCGCGAACGCTGCCGACCCAGGTGGCCACATTCTGGAACTGCTCGGGCGACAGGAAATAGGCGCAGAAGCGGTCATTTCCAAAGCAGCGCTGGGCCTCCAGATCGCCGGTCAGCTTTTGAGAAAAGGGGTGGGACACCCAGCAGCTCGTCAGGGTTGCCGTGAGCAAGAGGATCATCTTCTCCTAGGGTCCTGGCGCGGCAACGTGAAGGACTCTGGCCAAACTGCCCGGGCTGCTGATCCGCGCCTACGGAGAACGGGTGGCCCTGCTCCACCAGGGGTCGGGATCAACGATTGACCACTTTCTTCGCGGCCCGCTGGAGGCTCTCGGCGCCCGGATCCTGGAGGTGGATTCCGCCCGGGCGCCCGATGCCGCTGGCCTGCAGGATCTGGAGAGCTGTGGCCTGGTGGTGGTGGTGCGCTACCTGCCGCGGCCGTGGATGGCGCCCGTGCAGCGGCTGCGGCGCGGTGGCACTGAGGTGGCGTTCCTGATGGACGACGACCTGCTCGACCCCGCCGCGCTTGGCGAGCTTCCCCGCCCGTACCGGCGCCGACTCTGGCAGCGTGTCACCCGTCTGCACCGGCGGCTGCCGGGGCTTGTGGATCGGCTCTGGGTGACCAGCGCGGCCCTGGCGGAGAAGTACGCCCCCCTGGGGGTCGAACGGCTCCCCCTCCATCCCCATCCCGACCTGCTGGCGGAGCGGCCGCGGCTGCAGCTGGCCTATCTCGGAACCAGCGCCCATGGGGCGGAGTTTGCCTGGTTGCTGCCGCTGCTGGAGGAGCTGCAGCGTCGCCACGCCCACACCCATGTGGAGCTGTTCGGCGACCACGCGCTCAATCGACACTTCCGGGCGCTGCCGCGGGTGCGCATCCTGCATCCGATGCGCTGGACCAACTTCCTGGCGGAAACGGGAGCCGGCCGCATCGACATTCTGCTCACCCCCCTGCTGGCCTCCCCCTTCAATGCCGCCCGCGCGCCGGTGAAGGTGATCGACGCCGCCCGCAGCGGAGCCGCCGGGCTCTACTCCAACCGCCCCCCGTACCGGGGCTTCGTGCGGGACGGCATCGATGGGCTGCTCCTGGATGACGAGCCCGCCAGCTGGCTGGCCGGGATCGAGCGGCTGATCGCCGATCCTCAGGAGCGCAGACGTCTGGCGGACGGGGGACGGGAACGGGCGCTCGAGCTGGTGCGGGGCCCGGGCGACTAGCTGGCCGAGCGCCACGGCAATGACCGCTTCCATCCCATAGCCTCATGGGACTCTTTCCCAGACTGTTCAATGCCAACCCCCCGGCTCCATCCGGCCGGATCCCCGCGCCGGTCGCTTCCCCTGGCCGGGGGCCTGGCTGTCCTGGTGGTCGCCACCACCCTCCCCGCCCTGGCCCAGAGCCCGCGCCAGGCATGGTCCTCAGCCCCCACCGCCAGCAGCTTCGCCGAGGCTCAGGCACCCGTGCGCTACAGGCTCGGCCCCGGCGATCGGCTGCGCATGAGCGTGTTCAAGATGGAGGGCTACGAGACCACCTCCGAGGTGATGAGCGACGGCAGCCTCAACCTGCCCCGCCTGGGCTCGGTGCCGGTCTGGGGTCTGACGATGGATGAGGCGCGGGCCCGCATCACCCGCGGCTACGCGGCCATCCTGCGACGGCCGATTGTGTATCTCGATCTGATGCAGGCCCGGCCGGTGCGGGTGTCAATCAGCGGAGAGGTGCAGCGCCCCGGCCTGTACAGCATTGGCCAGGGTGGCACCAACCAACTGGCGAGCAGCGGCACAGCCGCCGCCAACACCACCACCACCACCATTCAGACCTCCGGCTGGCCCACCCTGGTGGACGCGGTGCAGAAGGCCGGCGGCATCACCGCCCACGGCGACCTGCGACGGGTCACGATCCAGCGGCCCACCGGCGCCCCCGGGGCGCCGGTGCGCACCGTGCAATACAACTTCCTGCAGGTGCTCGAGAGCGGCGGCCCCGCCGTCAACCCCCTCCTCTACGACGGCGACAGTGTGCTCATCCCCCGGGCGGAGCAGCTGAGCGAGTCCGAGCTGCTCAAGGTGGCCTCCTCCACCTTCGCGCCGGACACCATCAGCGTGAACGTGGTAGGCGAGGTGGAGCGACCCGGAGCCCAGTCGGTGAAGGCCAACAGCCCCCTCTCCCAGGCGCTGCTCTCGGCCGGTGGTCTCACCCGCCGGGCCGATGTGGGCAAGGTGAAGCTGCTGCGGCTCGAGCCCAACGGCACCATCCGCCAGAGCACCGTGGGCTACAACCCCACCGCGCCGATGGGGTCCCAAGCCAACCCGCCGCTTCAGCAGGGCGATGTGGTGGTGGTGGATCGCCATGGCTGGGCGAAGGCCAACGACAGCCTGCGCTCGGCGGTGGAGCCGATCGCGCCGCTGGTGAACGCCGGCTCGCTGTTCCGGCTGCTCGGCTTCCCCTTCTGAGGGCCGCGGGCGGAGGCCCTACCGTGCAGCCGTTCCGTCCCCCGCCGTCGTCCGGCCCGCTGACGTGACCCTGCGGCTCACCAACACCCTTACCCGCACCCTTGAGGAGTTCGTCCCACGGCAGCCCGGGCGGGTGAGCGTCTACTGCTGCGGCGTCACGGTCTACGACCTGTGCCACCTCGGCCATGCCCGCAGCTACATCGCCTGGGATGTGCTGCGCCGCTACCTGATCTGGCGGGGCTATGCGGT
>Ga0164292_10004491_pt1 | contig 11353 bp, 10 predicted proteins | sample GEODES117metaG_FD_111486 | JGI IMG/M metagenome (GOLD analysis project Ga0164292, IMG submission 111486) | Eutrophic lake water microbial communities from Lake Mendota, Wisconsin, USA - GEODES117 metaG | ecosystem: Environmental > Aquatic > Freshwater > Lake | place: USA: Lake Mendota... | reverse complement strand
CCGATTTTCTTCAGCACCTTTGATATGAACGATCCCGTTCCTCCGGTTGCCACTTTGGCCTGGGCGCTGCACTGGCAACGCTGGCTTTTTGGCACGTCTCCGAGCACTTGCTCGACGTGGGCACCACAGCCAGACCAACTGGGCTTACCGCATTTTCTGCAATTCACTTTTCTACACATACCCCCTAGGGTATCAGAGAAGTCAAGAGAACGCGGTAGGTTGAACCACTGCCTCTCGGCATTTGTTATGGAAAATCTTGCCCCCACCCTCGCAACTGGCGATATTGCCCTTGAAGCCACCCGCCGGCGCACTTTTGCCATCATCAGCCACCCCGACGCCGGTAAAACCACCCTCACCGAGAAATTCCTGTTGTATGCAGGCGCCGTGCAAGAAGCTGGGGCTGTCCACAACCGTGGCGACCGCAAGGCATCTACCTCTGACTGGATGGATATTGAACGCCAGCGTGGCATTTCTATTTCCTCGGCCGTTTTGCAGTTTCCCTATCGCGATCACGTATTCAACTTGCTCGACACTCCAGGCCACAAAGACTTCTCGGAAGACACCTACCGCGTGCTTGCAGCTGTTGATGCCGTCATCATGGTGCTCGATACCGCAAAGGGCATTGAGCCACAAACACTGAAGCTTTTCCAAGTGTGCCGCTCACGCAACTTGCCCGTCATTACCTTTTTCAACAAGTTCGACCGCCCAGGTCGTGACCCTTTCGAACTTCTCGATGAAGTAGAGAAGCAAATTGGGCTGCGCCCCACCCCAGCCACATGGCCCGTTGGTATTCCTGGCGATTTTCGTGGGGTCATCGACCGCCGCACTGGTGAATACATTCGTTTTACCCGAACAGCACGTGGCTCATCACTTGCGCCTGAAGAAATTGTTTCTGTAGAGCGTGCAGCAGAAGAAGAAGGAAATGCATGGACAACCGCGATGGAAAGTTGTTCGCTGCTCGATGCTATTGAAGCCGATGTAGATGTTGAGTCATTCCTTGCTGGCGAATCAACACCCGTGTTTGTGGGTTCTGCAATTACCAACTTTGGTGTACGCATGTTGCTCGATGCAGTCATCGATATTGCACCAGCACCAAAACCGCGAGTTGACATTGACGGCAATGACCGCGCGCTTGCCACCCCATTTTCTGCCTTTGTTTTCAAAGTACAAGCCAACATGGACCCCAACCACCGCGACCGTTTAGCTTTTGCTCGCGTGTGCTCTGGCGAATTCACTCGCGGCATGGATGCAACATGCTCGCGCAGCGAAAAACCCGTGAGCACGAAATACGCAACGACGGCATTTGGCGCCGATCGGGAAACCATCGATGTTGCCTACCCCGGCGACATTATTGGCCTCATTAACGCCGCTGGCTTGCAAATTGGCGACACCATTTATGCCAGCAGCCCAGTGACTTATCCTGGGGTTCCTCGCTTTGCCCCAGAAGTTTTTGCTACTGCTCGCCCCACCGATGGCGGACGCGTGAAGCAATTCCGCCGTGGTCTTGCGCAACTCGATGAAGAAGGCGTTGTACAAGTGCTGCGCGACCCCGACCTCGCCGATTCTGAACCCATTTTGGCTGCTGTAGGTGCGCTACAAATTGAAGTTTTTGCACACCGCTTAAAGAGTGAATTCAACTCTCCAGTTGAGGTGAATCCAGCCGTGTATCAAGCAATTCGCATTACCGATGAAAAGAGTGTCGATCGCTTACGTCGCATCGGCGGTATTCGCATTTTGAAGCGTGGCGACAATGCCCTTGTCGCACTATTTGAAAATAAATATCGCTTGCAACGCCTTGAAGCCGATGAACCAGAGCTCACCCTCACACCCATTTTGGCCGATACCGACTCGTCAAAATAGGTACTTTTTCCTCTCGCATCATTCGCGGCGTCGTCATACCCTTGCCTTATGTCGAAGCACCCAAAACAACGCATAGCAGTAGGTATAGACGGATCCGAAAACTCTCGTACAGCAGTGAAATGGGCAATAGAACATGCTCGTCAAGGCGACACCGTCGTTATGGTTCATGTCTGGCACCCCTATGTGTATGGCACAGAACTAGCTACAGCGTTCACTATTGACGACACTGCAGCCACTGAACTCTTAGAAGCTGAATTTGTTCGCTTCATTCCTTTGGCCAAAGAGCATGAAGTGATGCTGAAGCGCGACCTCATTGAAGGTGATGCTCGCGACACTTTAAATATTCCGAACATCGATTTATTGGTCATTGGTGCTCGCGGACATAGTGGAATTGCTGGCATCTTGCTCGGTTCTGTTGCCGACTACATCACACGACACGCCACGGTTCCTGTGGTCGTTGTTCCACCTGAGAACCGCACTACAGCGAAGTAATACTGCGCACGTCAACAACACTTGGGTTGTACGTCAACTCACCCAGCATGTGTTCAAACTTGTTAGAAAGTATTTGCGCCCCGCCAAATGATGTTTCGAAAACAATTTCACGTGCTCCACGGTTTGTTGTGAAATACACTAAACCTTCACGATCACACTCCAACAGGTATACCCGTGCTGCGGCATCGCCCAACTCATCGCGAATGCCAAACTCCATTGCCTTCACTACGCGCCAAGCCCGTTGAGAGTACACACGAGATTCCACTGCAAGCTCGTCGCTTTGCGTTTCATTACTTCCATGCATCCGCCACTGCAGTAACGACTCTGCATCAACACGGGCATCGGCATGTGCAGACAACAAGAGCGGCATCTTCTCTGGCCCGGTGAGCACACCAGAGAAGACCAGCATCGTGCTGCGCTCTAGATCTGGAGAGACCCCCACCGATTGCAATTCACCTACCCACGAGGCAATAGAGGCAACATCGTGACATCGTTCGAGCGAAATGTACAACCCATCTATTGCAAGGTGCTCGGCAACACACTGCGATAAAGGTGACGACGTTGTGATGAGCGCTTGAGGAAGTTCAGCGATTGCAGAGAAATAGCCGAACGACCCCTGTCGTCCTGATGACATCTCTTCGCGTAGGGCAACGGAAACAATACAGCCAAAGGTTTTCTCTAAGTGCAGACCCGCAATTTCTGCCTGACGAAATTCAATGTTGGACAGCCCTAACAACTCTGCCAATTTTTGTGCAGTCTGCACGACGGCGGGAAGGAGGTCAACTCCCACCACAGTTTTCTCTGGATACTTCTGCGCGAGAAAGCATGCAACCACACCAGCCCCACTACCCAATTCCAAAATGTCGCCTGCGGGAAGCTGCATGGTGTCGAGTTCTTGTAAGAGAACTATGAGATACGGCGACACCACGTTGTGGAAGAACTGAGTGTTTTCCAGTGATTCAAAAAAGAATGCTGAGTGCAGTGGGTTGACGCGACCCGACTGACGTTCTTGAAAGATTGTTCGCGCAATAACTGCGACATCTTTATTCGATAACCCGTGGAGACGTTCCCAAAACTCCTCAGAGGACTCAAAATGAGCTATGTCGACATTGTCGAGAAACTCACTCACTCCCATTTCTGAACATTAGTGCTCAAATAATGCGGCGGAACCATCGCAATGAGAGTGCAGAAGCAACAAACATTGCCAACAAGCTGAGCATGGTGAAAATATCTCCATGTTCGTGAACATTGGTTTTCCGCACAACAGCTTCGCTCAGCGAATCGTAAATTGCCTGGAGGTCTTTCGCAGTTGCTGCAGTAAACGACTTGCCGCGAGCAATATCGGCAATGTTGCTGAGTGCCTGCTCATCGGGCGGTACCGACACCACTTGACCATCTGGAGTTGTCACCGTTCCGTCTTGTGTACCAAATGCAATGGTGTTGATTTTGACCCCAAGAGATTGAGCCTCTGCAGCGGCTTCTGTATCGGGGCGACCCGTTGTTGTAGTTCCATCTGACAACAAAATGATGGTGCCCGCATTTTTTGTGCCGCCACTGGGGTCCACTGCTGACGAAATGGTGTCGAGCGCCGCATAAATTGCCTCACCAATTGCAGTTCCTGTTCCGGGCTGAAGCGCTGTAATTACCCGCGAAATAGCCGCTTTGTTGTCGGTGGCAGCAATGATCTGCCGTGCATTGCTATCGAATGCCACCACACCAATGAGGGTATTGCTCGGTGCTTTTGCCACAAAGCGCAGCGCTGCATCTTTTGCTACTTCAATACGCGACGGTTCAACGTCGACCGCACTCATCGACAACGACACGTCAATGGCCAGTACCACTACTGCTTTGCTACCTGCGTCTACTCCATTAGTTGCTGGGCGAGCAAAGCCAATCACACCAAACACCAGCGCCACCAACACAAGAGCAACTGGTGTACTGCTTTTCCACCGCCGTGGCTTTTCAACCAAACCCTCCAACATGCCCAGCGTGCTGAATGAAACTGCAGACTCGGATCTTTTCTTGCTCGACCAATACAAGAGCGCAAGAAGTAACCCGGGGACAACGAGGAGCAGAAGTCTCCATGGCTCAAGTAGGTAGAGGGCAATCATCGACGATGCCCCATTGCTAAGCGACGCTTTCGTGTGCGCAAAAAGGTCGCAAGTTGCGCCACCCAATCTTCATCGGCGCATAGCGACAAACCGTCGGCACGTGCCAGGCGAATATCGTTGGCGATTTTTTGATGTCGTTGCTGCGCAGAGGTAGCAAAATTGTTTCGCCACTCCGCCTGCGATGTGTCAATACGAAGAGTCTTCCCTGTTTCAGCATCACGAAACTCCACAACTCCAACATCGAGAAACTCATGTTCACGACGGTCCGATATTGCGACAGCTATGACATCGTGTTTTTGTGCAAGTTGTGACATTGCATTTTGCCAAGGTGATTCATCGTAAAAATCGGATACCACAACCACAAGACCTCGGCGCGCACTTGCCGACAAGCATTTTTCCAATGCTTGAGTTAAAGTTCCTGCAGAGTCAGTGGTCTTTGCGAGCCTTCCTAATACCTGAGCAAGTTGGTGCGTGCCACTACGCGGCATGAGCGAATCGGCAGAGAGTGCAGTAGTAATGCAGCCCAAACGATTTCCTGTGTGAGAAATGAGATACCCAAAGGCGCCTGCAACATCATTCGCCATTTGAGCTTTCGATATTTTGCCTGTTCCAAATTTCATGCTGGCAGACGTGTCGACCACTAACCATGCCTCGAGTTCATGGTCGGCAATAGTGTCGTGCACTTGCGTTTCATTGGTACGAGCAGTTGCCGGCCAGTCGATACGGCGTACATCGTCGCCCTCCATGTACCGACGTGTGTCGCCAATTTCCGAACCAGCACGATGCAAAAGGCCCGAGTAGTCGCCATGCAAAAGCCCCGAGATTCTTCTGCTCACAGGCAGCAGTGAAGGAGGTAAGCGTGGCGGAGCAGTCAGCGCCATGTCACCAGCCCACAGGAGCAAGCACTCGTTCAAGCAGCGCAACAATGAATTCGTCGACCGATGCTCCGCGCGTTACTGCATCCCACGACAAAACAAGCCTGTGGTTGAGCACGTCATAAGCAATGTCGTAGATGTCTTGCACCTGCACCACACTGTGCTTGCGCATGAGAGCCAAGCCACGACCAGCTGCAAGTAAACCAATTGTGGCGCGAGGGCTTGCACCAAAAGACAACCACCCATCTAATGAATCGAAACCAAATTCGCGAGGGTTACGTGTGGCCATTACCAAACGCACTGCGTAGTCCTGTACCGCATCGGGCACGGGCAATGCATTGGCCTGTAATTGCAGAGCAACAAGCTCATCAAGCGACAGCACTTGTTGCGGAGCGCGCGATGGCATTGAACTACGCCGGGCAATTTCGTGTTCTTCAGCAAACGTCGGGTAATCAACAGGAACACGCATGAGGAAGCGGTCGCGCTGTGCTTCAGGGAGCAAATACACGCCCTCTTGTTCAATGGGGTTCTGTGTTGCAAGAACCATGAACGGCAATGCAAGTTTTGTACTCACACCACCAATGGTCACTTGACGCTCAGCCATTACTTCAAGCAAAGCCGACTGTACTTTTGCGGGGGCGCGGTTAATTTCATCGGCCAAAACGAAGTTGGCAAAAATGGGGCCAAGTTCAATGTCGAATGACTCTTTTGATGCGCGGTAAATACGCGTTCCCACAATGTCGGAAGGCAAAAGATCGGGTGTGAACTGAATGCGCGAGAAGGTACCACCCACCATTTGTGCCAAGGTCGAGGTCATCATGGTCTTTCCTACGCCTGGAACACCTTCCAAAAGACAATGCCCATTGGCAAGCAGCGACACAATGAGTCGTTCAATGACTCGCTCTTGGCCTACGACGTGATGTGACAATTCATTTTTCAATACATTGAGTTGATCGCTCATGTGTTTACTTCTTTTCTTTCACGGCATCGGCAATGGCCTTTAAATCTTTGCTCGACACATCACCAAAACTTTCAACAACAACAGTGATGTCGTCACCAATCTTGCGAACAATTCCATTTCCTTTGTATTGCTCAGCTACTTGAGAACTGCGTGAGCCCTTGGTTCCCGACACATTGACTTGTCCACTGGGGCCAATGAGCGTGAGGCTATGAACTCCCTCTTCCCCATTTGGTGTGGTGTTCAAAAAAGAAGAATCACCCATTTTTGCCCATCCAGATGGCATTGGGTCGACCTCTAAAAACCCAGTGTTTTCTTGGGTGTTTCCGCCATTGTTCCCCATTCCACCATCGGCGCCTGGATTATTGAATTCTTTGAACAAATCGCCAAACAAATCATTGAGCGAGTCGGGCAATTGGAAATCGAAGCCAGGAATGTCGGAAGAGCTGGACTCGGGGGCCTCAATGGTAGGCGCTTTTACCCCGCCAGCTGCTTCTACTTTTTCCTGCAACTCTTTTGCATCATTCACTGGAACAGCAAAACCAACACCATTGCTTCCACCCGTTGCAGTGGCAATTGCGGTGTTAATTCCTATGACCTTGTTCGATGAGTCAATGAGTGGGCCACCTGAGTTGCCAGGGTTAATCGCAGCGTCGGTTTGGATGAGCCCCGTGAGTGTGAGGTTTGTGATTTTTAATTGACGGTTTAAGCCGCTGATGATGCCTGAAGTTACTGAAGCTTGGAAACCAAATGGGCTTCCTAGTGCAACAACTGGTTGCCCAATTGCCAAAGTGGAAGTGTCGGCTAATTGTGCGGCAGTTAATTCCTTTTCAGAAGCGACTGCCACAATGGCGAGGTCGCGTGCGGGCTGACGGCCAACCACACGCCCTTCCACTTTTGTTCCATCAGCAAAAACCACAGTGAGCGTTGCCGAATTTGCCACAACATGATGGGCCGTCAAAATGAGGCCACTCTTGTTGTAGATGACCCCGCTGCCAATGCTGCCGTTGTCATCAATTTGAACAACAGCTGGGCCAACTGCTTGAGCAATTGCTTGCGGCGAACCCGCAGCGCCTACCGAAGGAGAGGTGTTGCCTGGTGCAACAGTGGAGCCAGGCACGGTTGACGTGGCCTTGCTCGCTTCGCTTGTTGTTGAAGTGACTTTTTCTGCATCGGAAGAATTTGTTCCCCCTTGTGCGGCGAACACAAGGATGCCAACAATGAGGAGCACTGCTGCGGCCACAATACCTACCGGCTTTTTTCGCGACCTTTGTGGCGCCACGGGCTCGTATGTTGTTGCACCATTCGTGTGTGATGGCGGCGGCAATGGGGATCCCAACGGCGGCGCAGGCGGAATATCGCGCCATGTACGTGAGCGTGGCTCTTCGCCGGGGAAATTTGGGGAGTTGGGAGGGGTGAGGGTCATATGTGCTGGCCTTTACGTTGTACCTGCGCCATAGTGTCGCGAGTAGGTAAGAAAAGAGTAAAGGATCTCTGCCAACAATGGGCAACGCTCTAGGAAATTGTGCCGTTTCCCCATTTGGCGTGAGCAACTTCATACACCACTTGCCCGAAGCTGAACTCAATCACATTGCCATCGGGGTCGCTGACGGCACACAGATAGCCCACGGGTGCTGGGTTATCTCCGGCTTCCCACGCCAAACAGCCTTCACGACGAGCTCGCTGCGCCACGAGGTCGACTTCATCTCGCGTAGATAATTGAATTCCTAGGTGACCAAATGGGCCAAGTTGTGGTTGCGCCGCTTTTTGATGGTCGGGCAAGCTGGCTAACACCAAAACAAACGGATGTTGCGCTGCCTCGGGATGCGACAGCCATGCAACATCTGCGCCATCTTCATGTCGTTCGTCTAATAAACGCAACGGCGTATAGCGCTCGTACCAAGCTATAGAACGTTCAAGATTTTGTACTGGTAAAGCAACGTGCGTCCAGCGAGGGAACACGGTCATTTGCGTTAAGGCCGCGCCATGTATTTGTCGATGGTTTCGTGCAAGTGACGCGTACGGATTTCTTGGTAGTTACCCAGAGTTTCTGCGGTGCGCATGCTGCCCTTAAACCCACGTGTTTGCGCAGCGAGGTTGTCGGTGTCTTGGTCGAACACTCCGCCAAGCCCAGGATCCATTCCCGGCGCACTTGCGTAGCTGTCTTTAAAGTCGAGGTGACACACTTTTGCTGGTGCAGGAATGTTGCCGTCAACAGGATGCGGGCGCAAGAACAACAAATCGAATGTGCACTCATCGGGATTATCGGGGTTAGGCAAGAACCGGTACGTAAGCGGAATACGAGCACCGGGGAAAAAGAAACCGTTCGGAAAGACAAAATACTCAATCGAGTCGACGGTGTCGGCAACCTTGAAGTCGGAATAGTCGGCCCCGTATTTTTCACCCAATTGCACTTTTGAGAGCTGCGCATAAACGTCGCGTGCAGTTTTACCTTCGGGGATTTTCGGAGTTTCCATGCCGGGTTTGAATTTGCGACCTAACAAGAAATCTAAAATTTCTTGTTCTGTTTGTTGGTTGGCAATATGCGGGCTCTGTGTTCCTGATGTGTGCATAAAGCGGGAAATGTGTTCACCAAATACGTCGTACTGCGCATTGGCGTCGCCTGTTGCGCGCAAACCTTGCGGGTGTGTTTTGTACACGTGATACGCCTCGAGGAATGCAGCCATGCCAGCTTTCCAGTTGCACGGCAAACGCTTCTTAATATGCAGTTCTACATAGCGTTTTGAGAGATCCCATGGCCCTTGGAAATGATCGGGCAAGACACCGAGGTAGTCACGCAACGGGCCAGCGGTGGGGTCGAAGTTCACAAATACGAATCCGCCCCATGTGTCGACCTGAATTTCTGGCATCTCAAGATCGTCATCAGATAAATGTGGAAAGTCCCACCGACAAGGCAACGACGCAATTTTTCCTGTTGTCGACCATGCCCAACCGTGATACGGGCACGTGAAGCGGTTTGCATTGCCTTGGTCGCCTGATGGTTTCAGTTGCGTTCCACGATGCAAGCAAAAGTTGTTGAACGCACGAATTTTTCCTTGGGGGTCGCGCACAAGAATGATGGAACGTTGCCCAACGTCGTATACGTGGTAGTCGCCTTCGTTGGGAATGTGTTCTTCGCGACAGGCCCACTGCCACGCCCGCATGAAAACTTTTTCAAATTCAAGTTCTGCAAATTCTTTCGAGGTATAGCGGTGGTAACCAATGGGCTCACTGCCGCGGTAGCGATATTCGCTTTCCAGCATTTGTGCCGGAACACCCGTTTCATCACGCAAAACGAGGTCGCGATAGCTCGGGCCTGGGCAACGATGATCGCCGAAGGCAACATTAGGATCTGGCAGTGATTGCTCCATACAGACAGGGTAACCCATGCGTCAAGTTGCCCGAGAGGCGCAGAAACCTTGGCTAAAGTGCACAAATGATCAAGAAATTTCTTGCACTCACCATTGTGTTTCTCGTTGCCACATTTCCGACGACGTGGCTCCTCATGCTTTTCCTTGGCAACATCGGCAGCCACGTCTCGTACTGGGGAACATTGCCACTCGGCATTTTGGGCTCAAGCCTGTTGGCAGGAGCGAGCCGCTCCGGCGGCCATGGCCACTAGCTAGTCGTCTTTCTTGCGACGCCCGGTGAGCTTCGCCAACAAGAAGCCAATGAGCATTGATGTCAGCACTAATACAAAAAGTGGCAATTCGGGTTTAACAAAAATGAGGTTCATTTTTGACTTGTCGCTATTGAGCACCACAAAGAGCACGGCCACAACCGCCAAGAGACCCCAGCTCACTTGCTGAAAACTAATATTTGATTTCTGATTTTCTTTATCTGGTTGATTCATACGACTTCCTTTTCACCATGTGACTCACTGCGAGAACTACCAGCAAAAACGATGCTACAAAAAAGAGTTGCACACCGGCTTGATTCAGACCGTTAGTCAGTTCACGGTACACATGCAACGGAGTTTCATTACCCGCACCGAGAGTGCCCTCGTAAATGTTTTCGCATATTTTTACTGCCGCAACCACCGACGCCGCCCCCAGTATCCACGCCACCGACACCAACTTTGCACCTCGCCATTTGTTGCGCGCAGCCCAAACAATGAGAACTGAGAGAAGCAGTGCAAACAACGGCAGCAGCGTTGCGCTTTTTTGCAAAACCTCTACCCACCCACGAACGCTCTGCAGTGTTTCAGGCTGAATGAATTCAATTGAGTAGTCACTGCCGATGAACGACACGTCTTTGAGAAATACTGCGCCTTTTGCAACAAGCGCATCGATGGCAGCCTGAATAAAGGACTGCAAACTCAATACCCCGGCAACAACAGTATTTGCCACGCCGTCTCCTGTGAGTACCTGCTTGATAGCAACGTGTCCTAGCCGCACCGCCCCGCTCCACAACGAAGGGAAAGCACTGCTTTCAACTAACTCCCCCACCAGACTCATTACTAGTTTTTGAAACGCAGCGTTTGACTTTTCTGCTAAAAAATCAAGTTGTCCAGGCAAATACGCACCTAGTCGACCATCTATATCTGCAGCGGCAACAACAGCTTGCGTGATTTTCTCAGACACCTCTTGTTGCACCACAGGGTCACTTGCAAGCGGACTCACAGTTTTTACAAAGTAGTCGGTATTTGTTACTTGCTTATTTGCCCACACCGCAATTGACGACAACAGCACTGCAACGATGAGCAAGACAGACAACAAATACGGAATAGCTTTTCTCATTGTTAATGCTGAATAGTCATGCCGCCGTCGACCACAACAACAGCTCCATTCACAAATGACGAAGCCGGCATGGCCAAATTCAATGTCATGTGAGCCACTTCTTCTGGTTCGCCATAGCGCTTCAATGGAACTTTGCGATGTGCGTACTTTGCTTTCGCATCAGTCGGTATGTCTGCGGTCATGTTGGTGTTAATAGGGCCAGGGCACACTGCATTCACCGTTATTCCATAACGCCCGAGTTGTGTAGCCATACTTTTCGTGAGGCCCACCACACCATGTTTTGCTGCCGTGTACGCAGCTAATCCTGGCGTTGCCACT
>Ga0164292_10004489_pt1 | contig 11355 bp, 10 predicted proteins | sample GEODES117metaG_FD_111486 | JGI IMG/M metagenome (GOLD analysis project Ga0164292, IMG submission 111486) | Eutrophic lake water microbial communities from Lake Mendota, Wisconsin, USA - GEODES117 metaG | ecosystem: Environmental > Aquatic > Freshwater > Lake | place: USA: Lake Mendota... | reverse complement strand
TCGCATCTGGTCAATACCGGAAGATGCCGTTGAAGGGATCATGGGCCATTTTGTTCCTACACTACCGATTAATATTTCTGAATTTCATCAGAAGAGTATCTGGTTCGATCACAGCAGATATTGCAAGCCCTATATCAATGATTCTATTCTCTGGGAAATGTTCGGACCCACAGAGAAAAAAGTAAAACCTTTTCTGCATGAATCCGGGGATGGGCTCTATCAATTGAAGGAAGCATTCAACTCCCAAAAGAAAATCGAGGAATATTTTAAAAAGATTGACGCTGTTGAAGAAAACGAACGGCTGAAACTGGGGTTGTACGCCCTGGTTTCCAATGTCATCCTTTTCGAAGAACGAGGGTCCCAGGGGCTTCAGTTTCACTTCAGGTTCAACATGCATAACACTTTATCCTTCAGGTATCTTGATCAACATACCCAACAGCAGCTGAAAGATCTCTATATCGATTATTTCTTCCATCGACAGGATGATTTCTGGAAGAAAGAAGCGATGGAAAAATTACCTGCATTGAAACGGGCAAGTGATATGTTGATCTGTGGCGAGGATCTCGGCCTCGTGCCCTCCTGTGTTCCGGAAGTCATGAAACAACTCGGTTTCCTCAGCCTGGAGATCCAACGCATGCCAAAAGATTCCAGGAAAGAATTCTTTCATCCCAATGATGCGCCATATCTTTCTGTGGTAACACCGTCCACTCATGATATGAGTACCATAAGGGGTTGGTGGGAAGAGGAGAGAAGCAAAACCCAGAAATTCTATAACAATGAACTCGGACAATATGGCGAAGCTCCTTACTACTGCGAAGCCTGGATCAACAGGTCTGTTGTATTGCAGCATCTTTACTCGCCGGCGATCTGGGCGGTTTTTCAAATGCAGGATATCCTCGGGATTGATGAAAAACTGAGAAGGGCAAATCCCCATGAAGAAAGGATCAACGTCCCTGCCAATCCCAAACATTACTGGAGATACAGAATGCACCTCTCCCTTGAAGAGTTGCTTCGCCAGAAACCTTTTACAAATGATCTCAGGCAGTTGATCACAGCCAGCGGAAGAGTATGAACATCAGCCATTTTTCAAAAGAGTTGCCTTTTGTCCACCCGTTCACCATTTCAAGGGGAACCAAAACCCACCAACCTACCCTGATCGTAGAATTGGAGTGGAAAGGTCTGAAGGGCTATGGAGAGGCTCCCGCGATCACCTACTATGATATTACCGTGGAGAAAATGGTAAGTGACCTTGAGGCAAAACGACCCGTTCTTGAGAGATTCGCGCTAACGGATCCGGAACGGTACTGGCATTTTTTACACCACCTGTTTCCCAAAAATCCGTTCCTGGTCTGTGCCCTCGATATGGCAGGGTGGGACCTTTGGGGCAAGATGGTAAAGAAACCCCTATACCAGTTGTGGAACCTGGACATGCAAAATGCGCCCCTCACAGATTATACCATCGGAATCGACCGTCCTGATGTGATGGTTAGAAAAATGCAGGAAAAACCATGGCCCGTGTACAAAATCAAAGTGGGCTTTGAAGGAGATATGGAACTGCTCGCTGAACTGAGGAAACATACCCCAATGCCCTTCCGCGTGGACGCAAATGCCGGATGGACTCTTGAACAAGCCCTTGAAAAGTTGCCTTTGATGCAAGATCTGGGCGTTGAAATGATAGAACAGCCCCTTGCGAAAGGAGATTGGGAAGGTATGGCGGAATTATTCAAGGCCTCGAACATCCCCTTATACGCCGATGAAAGCTGTGCAGCAGAATCTGATGTTGAAAAATGCCAGGGTTTTTTTCACGGAATCAATATCAAACTGACCAAGTGCTCCGGTATCACACCCGCCCGCCGCATGATCAGGAATGCCCGAAAGCTGGGCTTGGGCGTAATGATTGGCTGTATGAACGAATCTTCTATTGGCAGCGCTGCCATTGTTCACCTCTCCCCATTGCTGGACATGCTCGATGCCGATGGACCCCTGCTGCTGCGGGAGGATCTGGCAGTTGGGTTGATCTATAAAGAAGGAAGCATAACATTTAGCCACTTGGGCCCTGGTCTGGGGGTCACGCCTGCAGGCTTGTACTGACCTTTGGAACGGTGGATTTGCGCAGCAAGGGTGGAATTCTGTCTGTCGATGTTGAAAGAAGACAACACAATGTTTCAAATCATAAGAATTGTTTCAAATTATAAATCACGGTGTTCTCTATTTTATCTACTTGTTGATATTTAAGGTTATTAAACAAAATACGACAGCAAATACTTGCGTGGGGGGGAGTGGTAGGCTAATTTCGTGAGATAGTCTTTACATACTATTTACGAAATATCATCCCTTTATTTATGATCATCTCAGTTAACCAGCATTTTCCAGTTCAAAAACCCCGGGACAGGGATCAGTACAAAAACTACATTGCTGAGTATCTTTTGAACCATAAGCCTTTTCTGGTGCCCGGCTTCAGCCTACAGGATATGTCCTTGCAAACAGGGATCAATGTACCCACGTTGTCTGCCTTGATAAATAAGGAATACGGTATGAACTTTAATGATTTTATCAATAAATACCGTGTAAATCACTTCAAAAGCCTGGTTCAACAACCTCACTACCAGCGTTGGACGTTAGAGGCCATTGCAAATAAAGCTGGTTTCAATTCCAGGACTACCTTTATCAGGGCCTTCACCAAATTTGAAGAATGTGCGCCCAGTGAGTACCTTAAGTATCTGAAAACGAATTATTTAGTAGCGTAAAGGTATTACTGGCAGGGCTCCGTGCTTAGAGTCGGATAAGTACGGAGCTCCCTATCGTTCTTGGATTGCCGAGGTGTACCCCGCCAAAGTCATATCCAAAGGCAATATACTCGCTGTTTCCTAAATTTCTGCCCCATAAATAGAACTCGACGTGGGGCATGGTTATCCCAGCCCGCAAATGCAGCAGGCTATAGGCGTTCTGGCTTATGGCATTGGCCAGGTCAAAATATTGCCTTCCAAAATTGATCCATTCTACACGGCCCACTAATCTGTTCCCTTCTTTTTTTCCAACCTGCCTACTGTATTGGGCTGTTATTAAGCCTGTATATGCTGGTGTGAAGATCTGCTTGTTGCCGTCGTAATTAACCATCACCCCATCTTTTGGCAAAGAGAGACTGCTGTAGGATGCATCTGTCAATCCGCCGTTGACCATCAGTTCAAAACCCTTGAATGGGGTGGCGCCGATCTCCAGTTCGGCTCCTTTGCTCGATAGTTTGCCCGAATTTCGAATGACCGTCACGGCATCCGGCAAGATCAGCGTGGGCACCTGTGCATTCTCAATAAAGGAGTAAAACAGGTTGGCATTGATCCTCAGTTTCTTGTCCAATAGAAAGTTCTTCCAGCCCAGTTCAATATTGTTGCTGTTCTCAGGATCGAAAGATGAAAGGGGAACCTGGGATGGATCTGATCCCAACTGGGTCAATCCCCCGGCCCTGAAACCCCTGCTATAAGTCAGGTACCAGATTTGATCGGCACCCACATTATATTGAATACCGGCTTTTGGAGAAAGGGCAGAATAGGTTTTCGAAGCTGATGTGTCGCCCAGAATGGGAAATGCAGGGGCCGGATCTTTCTGGTATTCACCGGAAACGGTCAGCTTTCTTCGCTCACTGTCATACCTTACCCCAAGGGTTAGTTCCAGTCGCTCTGAAATGGGAAAACTGGTTTGACCATATAATGCAACGCCTGTATTGACGCCTTTATTGGTGTTGATGAGCGTAAAATTAGCATCGGGAATACCTAACAGGGGCGCATCACTCCCAAACCTTGTGCCCTGACGGGTTGGATTGTTCTGGTGAAAGAAGAACAGTCCGCCGGTCCACTTCATCTTGCTGCCTTCCCTGGATTGCACCCTCAGCTCTTCTGTGAAAACTTTCACCCTGTTGAAATCGCTTCCATAATTATTTACGATGCTGATAGCATCAAGCGGGGAGAAGTCACCATCGATCGGTCTCCTGTATATCCTGTAATTGGATTGCCAGGCCGTTTGCGAGGATATCCGGACCTTAGATGGGTTATAATGCAGAGAAAGGGATGCGTTGATATTGTCATCCTGCATGGTTGTTATTGAATTCTGGCTGAGTACAAAAGGGGTGGCAAAGGCGCTTTCTTTATCAGGTGCCAAAGCAAACGGTCCATTGTTCCGATTGTTCTGATGTTTGACATTCAATACAGCATTAAACTTCGGCGTGGGATAATACCGCAGATAATAATTGCCCGTAACCTGCTTTTGCCTGTCGAAGTCCTGGTTAGTAACCGTGTTGGTGTAAAAACCCTTTCGCTGGTCGTACAACCCTGCAGCGCCGAAATATAATTTGTCTGCGATCAACGGCAGCTTTACCGAAACGCCCAATCGTTGCTGTCCATAGTTGCCTATGCTTAACTCGGTGTAAGCGTCCACCCGGTTGGAAGGTTTCCTGGTGATGATATTGATCACGCCACCCATGGCGTTCCGCCCATAAAGAGTGCCCTGTGGGCCGCGCAACACTTCGATCCTTTCTATGTCAAATAATTGAGGTATATAGGTATCGAGGTTAAACTGATTTACGCCGTCCACATAAGTAGCTACAGCCTGTTCGTAAGAAGTGGTGGTTATTCCCCTTATAGATGTCACGTTGCGGTAATCTCCCGGATTCGCGCTGTACATGTTGGGAACTAAACCCGCCACCTGGTTGATATTCCAAAGCCTGAATTCGCTGACTTGCCTGGCGTTGAACGAAGAAATCGCCGCCGGGATGCGCAACAGTTTTTCATCCATTTTTTCCGCCGAAACAACTACCTCATCGAGTACGCTATATGAGGGCTTGAGTGTAACGGTCAGGTTCTCGTCGTGCTGTTTCAGATCCACTGTATCAAGCACGGATGCATATCCCGTGGCCGATACATGAACTACATAGATTCCGGGCATAAGTCCTTTAATGCTGAAAGACCCATCATTGCGGGTGACCGCGCCCTGGGAAGTATTAAGTAGCAATACCGACGCCCTGTTGACGGCATTTCCATCGGTCTGAAGTACGTGGCCATTGATCGATCTGGAGGTTTGGGCAGTTGCAGTTAAAGCAAAAAGACTGAATAATAGTAAATACCGTTTCATGGGTGATAAGCAATTCATCTGAGCAGTTCAACAATAGTTTGGCCAGACAACTCGTGCAGGAAATTGCCAATATGTTCAATATTCTTTTCCACGAATATTTTCCCTTTTTCAGCAGTCGCTTTAGCAGGGTTTCCTGCACCGGTATCGGCAGTAACGAGGGTCCATGGACGTTGTGCCCAGGCCCATCCTTCACGGAAGCCTTTGAGCCCAAAACTTAATGTGGCGCCATTGCCCGCTGTGTCCAAAGGTTGTACCAAATCGGGTGCAATGTACATCATCACACTGGTTTCCATTTCATCCGCATGGTCACCGGGTAACTCAAAAACATCTTTTCTCGGTGAGGCCTGGAACCAGTTTACAACACACACAAAAAGGGAAGGGAATAATGGTGCCAGCTCGCGGATAATGGCCACAAAATGATTGGCTCCGTGACCATTCAGAACAACGAGCTTCCCAATGTTGTGCCTTACCAGCACATCACAGATATCTTTTAAAATAGCCAGCTGCGTGGAAGGCAGCATGTTCATGCATAGGCTAATGTCTAACTGACCGGTATTAACGCCGTACTGGATGCCGGGCAGTAATATCACCTTAGATCCCATTTCCCAAGCTCTGGCGACGGCCCGTTCGGCAACATATTTTACCTGGATATTGTCGGTCCCATAGGGCAAGTGGTAATTGTGCGCTTCAGTGGCGCCCCAGGTAATCACGGCTGTGCTGAACTGAGTTTCCCTGATCGTTTTCCAATTCGCTTCTTCCAGGATGTATGGCCGGGCGCCCTCACTCATCTTGCATTTTTTTCAAATATAAACCCTGCGATTTATATTTGATCCAAATGACACCTGAAAGAACAAAAAGACTGACCGATGTGCTTAATAATCGTCAGCATGATCTCACCATCGTACTAGAGAATGTTTTTGATCCGCACAATATTTCTGCAGTAATGCGAACCTGCGATGCAGTTGGCGTTCAGGACATCTATGTACTGAACACTAAAATACCCCCACATAAAAGATGGGGTCCCAGAAGCAGTAGTAGTGCTGCAAAATGGCTGACTGTTCACCAGTTCGATGATCATGTCGACTGCTTCCGGGTGTTGAGGCATAATTTTGGTCGGATCTATACCACGCACCTTGGATCCGGTGCTGTTGATCTGTACGACCTTGATTTAACGCATCCCGTTGCCCTAGTTTTTGGTAATGAACACGACGGGGTCAGCGAGGAAAGTCGTTCCCTTGCCGATGGTAATTTCATCATCCCGCAGGTAGGGATCATTCGGTCGCTCAATATATCTGTGGCCTGCGCAGTTTCCCTCTATGAAGCTCACCGGCAAAAGAAAGCGGCGTCCCATTACAACCAGCCTCACATGCCCGAATACATGCGTGCAAAATTGATGAAAACATGGGAGTTGAATAATAAAGATCAGGGTTGAACAGACTGCCTTTTTCTTGCAATAGACTTCAACGAATTGATGCTTACATTCAGTTCGAACCCGATCAACAGTACCAGGGAGTTCACAAAAACCAGCAGCATCAGAATGAGGATACTGCCGAGTGAACCGTAGACTTTGTTGTACGATGCAAAATTATTTACCCAGTAAGAGAATACATAGGTAAACGCAATGATCAGGAAAGTTGCCAGCAGCGCTCCTGGTGAAGCCAACTTCCATTTCTTCCGCACGGAAGGAGCGAATTTGTAGATAAAGGCGATCGAAAAGAATACCATGAAAAAAGTTAGCGCAAACCTGATCAGTTCCACGATCCAGTTGTAAGATTTATCACCCATCGACAACCAGTTTCTGATATAACCCAAAATCCTTCCCTGGGTAACAAGGATGAGTATAGTGCCTACGATCAAAATGATGATGAGTACGGTAAGCTTGATGGCTTCAATACGGATCTGAAAGAAATTTCTTTTTTCTACTTCAATATGCAGCATTGATTTGTTGAAGGTTCTCATGATCGTGATCACCGCATTGGAAGAGAAGAATATAGCAAAGATCAAACCTATAGAAATCAAAGCACTGTCGGGCTTGAAGAAGTCGTCCATTATGGACTTAATGATGTTGAATGTGGAGTTATCCGGAGTGATCTGACGTGCCAGTATTAATGCTTCTCCATATAAGGTCTCGGACATGGGCAGATGGGAGAGGATCGTGAACAGCACGATCGCCAGCGGAGGGATCGCCATCAAAAAATTAAATGAAATAGCGGCGGCTCTTTCATTAACACCTACCTGCTGCATCTGGCGGAAGAAGAACGAAATCACATCAAATAAAGGTAAGCCTTCAAAGCCGGGTAACGACATTTGCTTCGACTTACGTATCAGGTAAGCGACCGGTGGTGAAGTGATGATGACCCGTTCTAAATTGATCACGTGTTGAAACGAATTACTTTATTAATAGGCTGTCTAACGCTCTCTGATACAAACGCGCATTTTTAAAATGGTCGGTCTCGTTCGAAGCAAAGCTATGGTATCCTGAAAAATCAGGCCTTGCACAGAAGAAAAGATAATCTGTTTGGGCAGGACTGATTACTGCATCTAACGTTTTAATGGATGGTGTGCAGATCGGTCCTGGAGGCAGGCCTTTGTTTGTATAGGTATTGTAAGGTGATGAGGCACTTTCCCTGATATGTTTCAATGTAATCCTCTTGAGGCCGAAATTCCGCAAGGCGAATTTCACCGTGGGATCCGCAGAGAGGCTCATGTTCCTTTTTATCCGGTTCATATACACACTGGCCATCACGGGTTTTTCATCATTCTTATTGGTCTCCTCCTCAACAATGGAAGCCAGAATGTAAGCAGACTCTTTCGTAAGGCCGGTAGTGGCAAGCTTTGCCTGCCGTTCTTTGTTCCAGAAGGTTTCCCGTTCCGAATGTAAACGCCTCAAGACATTTGAAGCAGGCGTGGTCCAGTACATGTTGTATGTATTGGGAATGATGGTGGTGACAATGTTGTTGGTATCAAGACCGAACTGCCTGGTTGAATCAGGACTATTGAAAAAGCGCAGCACTTCTACCGAATCTGTTTCCAGTTGTTTTCCCAGATAGGCAGCCAGCGCTTCTCGCGTCCTTATCTTATTGATGACGATCCTAACCTGGCTCTGGCTGCCACTCTTGAGCATCCTGAGTATATTGATGATGCTCATACCATTCCTGATCTCATAGCGGCCCGGCTTGATATCGCTCCAGTAGCCCACCCTAGCAGCAAGCCAGTTAAAGACACCGGGCGACGATAGCATGTTGTTTTTGATTAGGCTGTCCATCACGCCCTCCCGGGTTGGAGCCGTAGAGGGGATATACAGGAACACGGATTTTTGTTCAAATGCAGTTGAGTTACCGATCATGTTCCATCCCAGCCAGGCTGATATGAGCAGCAACAAAATGAGGAGGCCTGTTAAAGCTTTTTTCATCATGGTATAGAATGTCAAAATAACCAAAAACCCTGCTAAAAGCAGGGTTTTTATAAATTAGGTCAGATAATGATCATCTAGCAGGTGCCGGAGGGGGAGTAACAGGCTGCTGCTGTAAGGGAGCTGGTGCCCGTTGCTGTGCAGGAGCTGTATTAGAACCCGAATTTGTATTGATCTGTTTGATGATGTTGTTACCCTCAGTTGGCCTGTTGATCAATAAAGAGGACACCAGGCACAGTACTACTACGATTCCTGATAAAACCCAGGTGGCTTTCTCAAGCACATCAGTTGTTTGCTTAACGCCCATGAATTGGTTGCTGAAACCTGCGATATTGCCAGACAGTCCGCCACCTTTGGGGTTCTGTATCAATACGATAAGTCCTAGCAGGACAGATGCAGTAATAATCAGTATTAAGAAAAAAATTGCCATATCAAATCTCTTTTATTTCCCGTATTCGAGCAGCAAAATAAGCGCTTTTGGCGGGATCAAGCAAACTTAATTTTTGAAAAACCTCCACGGCCTTGTCGTCCAGCCCTTGTTTCCGGTAAACCTCTGCCAGCGATTCCGTGTATAAGTCCATGTTTTCGTTCGAATGTTCAGCAGTTTGCCTGATCTGTTTTTCCGTTTCCTGATCCAATTGCCGGTCCATTTTCTCAGGTTGGATGCGCTTCATGGACTTCAGCCACTCGGTGAAACTTCTCAACTTGACCGCCAGCTGATCTCCAGGCACATCTTCCAAGGATAGCTTGATCCCCTGCGACGCGAAATAGTCGATGGAATAAAGGGGTTCGATGGGAATGATTGCCTCAGTTTCACCGATGCCCTCAGGAACAGGTGCCCCGGCAGCATCTCCCACGCTACCTGCGGCACCCAGCGGCTGCCAGGTTGTGTCTAGTGGTGATCTCCCATCTGGTGTTGGTTCCCGGGAAATAATGTCTGCTGATGCATCCCCGTTTTTATTTTCGGTATGGAGAAAGTCACCGGTAGGGGAGGCTTCACCATGAATCACGTCATTTAGCGATATTTGAAGTCCGGTATGCGCCTGGGCGACTTCTTCCTGACTCCACTGTTGGCTGGCAGCACCATCAATCTGTAAACCCTCCGACGCCACCCCCTCGTCTGGGTGCACTATGCGTTCCTCATGGTAGTCGCCAGTATCATTCGCCTCATTTTCTTCATACACGCGTCTGCTGTCATATTCTACGTCTTCATCCTGCTGGTTACCGGCATCAGGCTGGCTGAGTTCCTCGTGTGAAGCGATCAGAGCTGCATCGTTAGGCGTGATCATGAGTGCTGCCAATGCTTCTGTATGTTCTGCGGGTATCACCTCCTCATGCCTGAGCTGCAGATCGAGCCAGTGCGGATTCGGGAAAAAAAGTGCCGCTTTGGCCGCATATGAATTTGCATCGGGGGCCTGTTCAATCATCAGTTTCCCGGCCTTAAGGTAATGGAGTACGGCAAAATATGGATACCTGTTGATCACCTGATCAATTTCTTCAACAGTGAGCTGATCACTGTCCTGTTTATCAAAAACAGCGAGGGCCATATGTCGCCAGGCTGGGTTCATGTAGTGAAGATAGGAACTACCAATTAGAAAATATTCGGTTGAAGATCTCGTCTGTCAGGTTATTGACGATCTGTTCATTCAACTGGATCTCGGCTTGTGTAATGCTTAGGGAAGCAGAGAAAGGAAAGTTTCGCGTCACATCAGCTTCGAAGTTCTTGGTTTCATCAAGCCTGCTCCGAAAAACAATATGCACCGTAACGTTCAGGTTATTGCTCGAGCTCTCCTGATTTGATATACCTGATGTGCTGACACTATAATCCGTGATCTCCCCGCTAATATCGTAGTGGGCCTCACCATTTGTTTGTGAGAGTCGCGTCTGGTTCACTATTTTCTGTCTCAGCTTGTCTGTAAGCTTGGGACTCAGCTGGGGATTGATGTATCTTGCCGTATTGGTAAAGTAGTTCACCTTCACTGTTTTTACTTCTGGTGGTATGGAAACATCTTTCATTGAGTACCTGCATGTGGCATACAGGTTCATCATGGCTATGAAGATCAAAAACAGTATTCTTTTCATCACTCTTCTATATTATACTCTTTCAGTTTTCTGTATAATGTTCTTTCGCTGATCCCAAGGTCGGAGGCTGCATCTTTTCTCTTCCCCTTATGTTTCCGCAGTGCTTTTTCGATCAGCTCTTTTTCTTTATCCATGATGTTCAGTGACTCTTCCACTTCTATATGTTCATGAATATCTGCTCCGTTGTAGATCATGGGCTGCGACTGCGGAGCTAATACCGGCGTTTCCAGTTCCTTCGAAGCGGGATGGAAGTCCTGCAACAGCGATTCCCGGGTGTATGCAGCAGCGGCGGGAGCTGCAGAAGGATTGTGAAGGATCTCTAAAAACATCTTTTTCAATTCCGTGACATCCTTCTTCATGTCAAAAAATAATTTGTACATGATGTCGCGTTCAGATCCGAATTCCTGTTGGCTTTGGCCGTTACCCTGGCTTGCCAGTACGGGCAGCATATTGTTTTGCCGGTTTTCGGGAAGAAACCTTTTCAGATCCTGTGCCCCGATGTTTTTGTCTTTCGACAAAACCGAAACCTGCTCCGCGATGTTTTTAAGTTCGCGGACATTGCCCGGCCAGGTGTAGGAGAGGAGGGTTGATTTCGCTTCTTCATCCAACTGAACGGGAGATGTTTTATACTTTTCTGCAAAGTCCACGCAGAACTTTCTAAATAAAAGAACCAGGTCTTCCTTCCGGTCGCGAAGTGCAGGTACCCTGATGGGCACGGTGTTCAATCTGTAATAAAGGTC
>Ga0164292_10004488_pt1 | contig 11355 bp, 11 predicted proteins | sample GEODES117metaG_FD_111486 | JGI IMG/M metagenome (GOLD analysis project Ga0164292, IMG submission 111486) | Eutrophic lake water microbial communities from Lake Mendota, Wisconsin, USA - GEODES117 metaG | ecosystem: Environmental > Aquatic > Freshwater > Lake | place: USA: Lake Mendota... | reverse complement strand
TACATCGGCGCAGGGCTGATGCTCGCGGGCGTGGTTGTGTCGCAGTGGCCGCAGAAGGGCTCACGAAATGGATCGCAAGATGGATCGCAAGACGACCTTCACGGTGACCGCAACCACTCGATCTCTGCCGAAAGTGCGCGCGAGATTGCCGCGGACCCGCAGCCGAGATGACGCGGAAACCTCACTGCGCGCGCGAACGAAGCACGACTGCGCCCGACGTCGTTTCGATGCGGGATTCGCCCGCAGCTGCGCCGTACTCCGCCGTCACGCTGTGATCGCCGATCTCTGGCGTTCGCACCCTCTTTGCAGGATCATCAAGCGTGATCGCGCCAGAGATGGTCGTCACGCGCACCATGCCGTCGAAATGCGCAGACAATTCAAAGTCGACCGTGCCGGCTTTCGACTCGATCTCAAACGGATGATCGTTTCCGTCGGCGAGTGAAACCCGGATCGCACCATTCGCCGTCGTGGCGCGGACGCCATCCGTTGCCAGCGCGATCTCAATCCCGCCATTCTGCGCAGTCGCCTCGATGCCACCCGTGTGTTGCGCGACTTTGATCGATCCATTCTTCGTGATGGCGCGCAGTGCGCCCGATGTTCCGCGCACAACAATCGTGCCGTTCGCGCTCTTCACCATCGAGTCGCCGGTTCCGGGCGTTCGAATGATGAGTTTCACGCGATCGCGATCCATCACCTTCCCTGAGAAGAGTGGTTGGAAAACAATCGTGCCGTCTGCCGAGCGTGTCGCGAAGAGCCGCGTGTTCTTCTCGCGGCGCTCCACATCCTTCGCATCAGTGCCATCGACGGTGAACTCCGCAACCGCCGTCGTCTCGTCGAGTTTTGAATCCACGACGAGCTCCAACTCGCCATTCGTAATCTCCGCGAGAATGCGCTCACGCACGGGTTCGCCTGCTTTGTGCGACTCAGGCAACGCAAACTCCGCCTCACGATGCACCGTTGCCGTCTTCACACCGTCGTCCTGACGCGTCGGAGACATCAGGGGATCGAGCGATGCGTGTGCGGCGACAGGAACCGCCGCTCCCAAAACCGTTCCAAGAACCGCGCACGTGAGGTTGCGAAGGGGCTTTTGCATAGAGGTTGGCATGTTATGGACGCGCTGCGAGGGGTGTTCAGGCATTCTCGACCCATCTTTTCGGGGTTATCGCACATCGCAAACTTCCTACGGGGGGACATCTCCCTTGCGCCGAAAGAGTGCTTGCCAACGCAAGGTGCAGCGGCAAACGCTTGGAGGATCCGAGCAACAGGCTCAAAAGCGACGCGCGTGTGGATGCGTGCGTCGCACATGAAGAACCCCTCTCGCCATGACTTCCTTCGCTCCGAACTCGACTCCAAACTTCGACCGCGTCCTCGAGCAACTCTTCACGACCCTCGTCTCTGGTGATCGTCGCGGTACGCGCGACATCGTCGACGCGGTCTACGCAGCGGGCATTCCTGCGGAAACCATCGCGAAGGACATTTACTGGCCGCTCCTCGAGTCGATCGCCGCGATGTATCGCAAGGACCAGATCACCACGCTCTCGCACCACTATGCGACGCGTCTCCTCCGCTCGCTGGTCGATCAGGCGCAGGCACGATTCGAAATGAAGGCTCCGCGTGGTCGCCGCATCTCGATGTTCTGCGGGCCAAATGAGACGGAAGAACTCGCCGGCCAACTCGTGGCGGACCTTCTTGAAGCAGACGGCTACGACATCACCTTCGCTGGTGGCGGCGTCGCGAACGACGAAATTCGTGAAGAAGTCGGCCAGCGCGAATCGGACACGCTTCTCATCTTCGCATCGAGCGCGAAAGACGCGCCATTCATTCGCGAACTCATCGATGAAGTGCGTGGCAGTGGCGCGTTCGACAACTTGCAGATCGTGGTCGGCGGCGGCGTCTTCAACCGTGCACCGGGCCTCGCAGAGGAAATCGGTGCAGACGTCTCGGCGAACTCGCCACAAGACCTGCTTGAGAAGCTCGTCAGCGAAGCGACTTCGCGCAACGAACGCTGGGTGAAGTCGACCCGCCGCTCGCGCAGCGCGGCGTAAGTACGCGCCCTTCGCGCTACAACGCGGCGGTTTCGATCAGCGCGGTTGCGCTGCTCGCAGCAGACCACCATCCTCACAACAACCCTCCTCCAAGCCGCCCGCGTCCCGGGCGGTTTGTTTTTTGCTTCTTCTGAGAGATCGCTTTCCGGTGCGCGGAAGACTTCCGGAGCCACTCGTCCGGCCTCCAACGCACAAATCTCCAAAGAGGAGCAACGTCATGAAACTCGGAAACACCCTCGCTCTCGCCCTTCTCGCCTCAAGCACCGCGCTGACTGCAGCCCCCGCCGCCAGCGCCGCAACCTTCGGTGGATTCATCCCCGTTGTTTCGCTTCCGCGATCGGTCGCGACCGTGACCCAGTCGGTCAACGCCTCTGACATCGTGTCGATGCCGATCGCCGTCACCATGTGCAACGGTGCGAATGAGTTCCCGTGGTTTGTCGTGCGCTCTGCAACGGTCGCGGAAGCGGTCGGCAGCTGCTACACGATCCGCGCCACGGTTGTCACCGCAAACCGCGTTCGTCTCGAGATGAACCACACCGGTGGCGGCAACGGCATCTCGAGTGTGAAGTTCGGCGGCGCGGGTTCGGTCATCGGATTCGACCGTACGAATCCGAATCCGGGCACTGCAGGTTCAAGCACCGGTCGTGATGTGACCTTCCGTCCCTCGGTCGGTGCATGGACGCTGCGCGCGTCGTACAGCGAGCCACTTGGTATCGGCATGATGCCGCCCGTGGGCGACGTCTACGGATACCTCGCGCTGGGTTTCTCCTCATGCTTCGACGTTGGTGACTTCTGCCACATCGAACTCGATCTCGACAAGGCGAACTGAGTCGCCAGCGACGACATCGAGAAACCGTCGCGACAACGGCAACTCGACAACATCAACTCCTCGCCCGCGCCGGAACTCAAGCGACCACTTGAGTTCCGGCGCGGTGTTCTTTTGCGTGAGACACGCTGTTCTCTGAAAATTGCGGAACTTACCTGAGGGTTCGCGCGCGTCACGCTGTCTCTCTTCATGACAGCACGTCACACGCCGGAAAGGAAAACCGCGCCGATCGGACGCGCGATTTCCCTCGCCAACGACCGCTGTTTCGTCATCGCACTCCCTCACCATCACAATCCATCATCTCTGGAGAACCACTATGTCACTCTTCAACGCTCGCCATTTCGTTCCTTCGTTGCTCGCATTCGCAACCGCTGGGTTCATTTCTTCCACGGCCTCGGCGCTTGTCTTTGGCGGAAACTTCTTCGTTCCAGGCCTCAATCGCATCATTGCGACGAACGTCGTCCAAAACATGTCGAGCGCGAACCTTCCGACGCTTCCCGTGCGCGTCACGCTTTGCACCGGTGCGGTCGAAGCGCCCGCGTTTGTCGTGACTGGTCCAACAACTGCAGTCCTTGCAGGATCGTGCTATCGCATGTCGATCACGATCGCGTCACCCGATCAAACGCGGCTCCTCATCACGCACACCGGTGCGCCAGGTGGCATCAGTCGTGTTGAACTCGGTGGTTTCGCGCAGAAGGTCGTCTTCGATCGACGCAATCCAAATCCTGGCACCGGTTTCTCCGGGACTGGGCGCGATGTCGCTGTACTCGGCGGCGCAGGTCCGTGGACCGTCAACGCGCGCTGGACGAACCCAATTCAAATCGGAACCATGCCCGCCCGCGGCGACGTCTACAACAAACTGACCTTCGATTTCAGCACGTGCTTCGTATCGAACAACTCGCTCTCTGTTGAGTTCGACACCGACGAAGTGCAGTGATCGCAACGCTGCACCAAACAACACAGAGAACCCCATTTCGCCCCGTGCACGCCGATCATGCGTGCGCGGGGTGAGCTATTTCGAAAATCCGAACTTCTCAGTCGGGCGCGATTGGATGCGCTTTGCGAGTGATCACGCGGAGAGCACGCCGCGCGCGCGCAGCACATCACTGCACGTTCCGAATCGATGGCGCGTCAGCAACGCTTCGAGTTTCGGGAACGTTGTCGCCATGCCAGTGAAACACTTGAATCTCCGATGTATCGGCATCGGAACGCGCGGGCAATCCGGCGCGAAGTCGCGCGGATGGAGATACATCACGACGGGCAAATCGCGTTGGTTGAACTGCGCAAATCCGCGCTCAATCAGCCAAAGCGGAAGTACGCGCATGTACCCGCCACCAGAGAAGCAAAGTCCGCGACCCGCAACGCGCATGACGCCAAGCGGGAGTTCAGGCATCACGCGGCCTGATGGCGTCGCGCGAAAGAGATGCGGCGCGTCATCGCACGGGTAGCCACCATGGCCGCGTGGTGCAGGGAAGAGACTCGCATCCCATGTGATTCCCGCATCGAGCAAGACATCGAACGCCCACTCGGTACCTTTCAGAATCGAAAAGCTCGGAGCGCGATAGCCGGTTGGACGCACGCCCGATGCGCGTTCAATCGCGTCGAGTGATCGCAGCGTGTCGTCGCGGAATTCTTCCGGCGAAAGCGTGTAGACACGACGATGCCAATACGAGTGCGAGCCGAGTTCGTGGCCAGCTTCCGCGATACGACGCACGAGGTTCGGATGGCGATCAGCAATCCAGCCGAGCATGAAAAACGTCGCGCGCACGTGGTGTTTCGCGAGACAATCGAGGATCTCATCGGTGCGACGCGCGACGAGCGTTCCGTGCTCGCGCTCGAGTCCGTCCCATTTCGCTGGGTCATCGAGGCCCGGAATATCAACGATGTGAAACCAATCCTCGATATCGAAACTCAGTGCATGCAGAGGAGCATGCGTTGCTGCAGGCGGAGTCGCGTGTGATGATGTTGCAGACGAAGCACTCATCAGAGCATCCGATGCCCGAGTGCACGGAACTTGCGCACGTCGTCAGGCTGCGGGAATTTGAAGAGTCGCGCTTTCGACATGTCAAGCGGCGCGGGCTCGGGCAATCGTCGCGTGCGCGCGATTTCACGCAACACGCGGATCATCAAGCGCGCACCCTCCTGCTTCGTGCCGGAAATCACGCGATCAAGCGAGTCGCTCTTCTGGAGCGGGAACTCGAATGTCGCGATCACGCCTCCTGCGTCGAGTTTCGGCACCATCTCGTGCACCGTGACTGTGATCGCAGGTTTGCCTTCGAGCATTTGCCAGAAGGTTGGCATCATGCCGCGGTACTCAGGAATCTTGCCTGAGTGAATATTGAGGCAGCCGATCGTTGGAACTTTGAGCAGCACTGATTTGAAGATCTCAGGCGCTGCAACAGACACGATCATCTCGGGCTTGAGCAGCGTGACCGCATCGATGTATTCCTGGCTGTTCACGCTCGCGGCTTCGAGCAGCGGGAAACCCTTCGCCTTCGCAAGGTCGCCGATCGATTTTCCCGCCAGCTTCGCGAAGAGATACCGCGGAAGCAGGCGACAAAAGTCGACGGTTCCGTAGAAGCGGTGAATGCGACGCGCCGTTTTGGTCAGTGGCTCGTGAAACGCGCGCGAAACCGTCACACCGACGAGGTCAACTTCGTTGCGCGGGAGTTCTTCGAAGAAGACATCGAAAAACTGCCGGACGTACAGCGGGTCATTTTCGGTGACGAGGAGAACGCGAAGCGGACTCGCGGCGCTAGTTTGACCGTCGGACATCGCTTGAGCTGGGGCCATGGTGCGATGCTATCGGCCGAGTCGGGGTGCGACCTTTGGCGGCGGACGGAGTCAGCCCCTCAGAGCGCGCGGCGCACCTTCATGGAAGGAGTGATCCTGCGGGCGCGGCGGATAACCGCCACGTCGTTCCGCAAACGCTACCTTTCCACCTATGCCAACCGACGCATTCCCCGAGATCGACATCGTTCCCTTCGTCGACCGCAGTTCGAAAGAGCCACTCGGCTTCCGCCATTACCGCCCCGATGAAATCGTCGAAGGAAAGTCGATGCGCGATTCCTTGCGCTTCGCCTCCTGCTACTGGCACACGATGCGCAACGGTCTTGCCGATCCATTCGGCGCACCGACCGCGCAGATGCCATGGGATGACGGCAGCGACAACGTCGACAACTGCCTTCGTCGCGCCGACGCGTTCTTCGAATTCCTGCGGAAATGCCGCATCGATTTCTACTGCTTCCACGATCGCGACATCGCACCCGAGCGCTCGACGCTCGCGGAATCGAACGCCGATCTTGATCGCGTCGTCGATCACTTCGCAGCACTTTCGCAAGCGACGGGCAAGAAATTGCTTTGGGGCACCGCGTGTTTGTTCGCGCATCCGCGATATGTCTCGGGCGCTGCGACGAGTCCGCGCATCGAAGTCTTCACGCACGCTGCCGCACAGGTGAAGAAGGCGATCGAAGTGACGCATCGACTCGGCGGCGATGGATACGTTTTCTGGGGCGGCCGCGAGGGTTACACAACGCTGCTCAACACCGACATGAAGCGCGAACGCGAGCATTTGGCGCATTTCCTGCACATGGCCGTGGAGTTCAAGCGTTCGATCGGCTTCAAAGGACAGTTCTTCATCGAGCCGAAGCCACGCGAGCCAAGTGTGCACCAGTACGACTCTGACACCGCGGCGTGCCTCGCGTTCTTGCGCGAATTCGGCCTCTTGCCGCACTTCAAACTCAACATCGAAACGAACCACGCGACGCTCGCGGGACACTCGGTCGAACATGAACTCGCGGCGTGCCGCGCGGCGGGCGTGCTCGGTTCGGTCGACGCAAACTCGGGCACCGATCATTGCGGATGGGATACCGACGAGTTCCCGACCGATCCTCGCCTCACCACGAAGATGATGCTTGAGATTCTCGCCGCCGGAGGTTTCACGCAAGGTGGGCTCAATTTCGATGCGAAGCGTCGACGCGAGAGTTTTGAGCCGCGCGATCTCTTCTACGCGCACGTTGCTGGCATGGACGCGTTTGCGCGTGGACTCAAGGCGGCTGCGGCGATTCGCGCCGACGGGCGTATCGCAGAATTCGTGCGCCAGCGCTACGCGAGTTGGAACTCGGAACTTGGTCGACGCATCGAGTCGGGCGACGCCACGCTCGAAGAACTCGAGAAGATTGCGCTCCATCGCATCGAGTGGCCGCTTGAAAGCGGTCGCCAAGAGATGCTCGAACACATCCTGCACGAGTTCATCTGAGATTCGTCGCCGCGAAAAAGCACACAGCGCGCCGCTCATGGTCACGAGTGGCGCGCTGTGCTTTTTGACGTGATGTTCGTTCGCTCAGTTCACGCGATCGGTATCGATCCTGAAGCTGAGGTAGTCACCGTACTTGAAGCAATCCGAGAAGCGAATGTGAAGCGACGCGAAGAGGTCCTTGCGCGGGATCGCGGGGCAGATCGCGATTTCATCGGTGAGATGCGCGTAGACAATCCACGCACCGCTCATCGAGACCGGTACAAAGTCTTGCCCCGAGAGCGAACCAGCGGTGCCTGGATTCGGTGCGGTGCGATCGAAGCCCATCTTCGTGTTCGGGCTACCCATGATGCGGACCGCGATCACGTCGTCGCCCGGGGTATGCACGATGAGCTTGTAGTTGGTCGTGGTGCCGCTCGCAACGACGCCGTAGACCGCAGCGTTTGCACCGATCGCTTGGACGGCTGTCGCGCTGGTCGTCGTAAAGGTGAGGTACTCGGTGTAGCCGGAGCAATAGTCGATCTCGACCCAGTTGGTTGCGATGACGGTGGCGTTGGTCGCTTGCGAAACACGGGTCGTGCAGCGGAGCAAGCCTGCGGAGGCGGTGAGACCACCGAAGACGGCGGCTGACGCGACGGTCGAGGCAGCGAGGGTGGCAGCGGCGGCGAGGATCGAAGTGAGATTGCGCATGGGAGTTCCTTTCGAGGTCGAAACCCGGAATCAAGTTTGGGAGCCGCGGACGGGTGCGGCTTCGAAAGGAGTCCGTTGAGCGAAGGTGCTTCTCTCAGAACGACGGTGAAAATTGTGGAAGACCGGGGCAGCTTTGCCGGCGCGAACGCGCGTCATGTCGCCGTTGCGACGACCACGCATCCGCCGAAACCGCCGCCCGTCATGCGTGCGCCAAGTGCCCCGCGGGCCATTGCCAGTTCGACCACCCGATCGACCTCGGGTGTCGAGACATCGAAATCATCGCGAAGCGAAGCGTGGCTCTCTTGGAGCAGTTGTCCGAAGCGCACGAGGTCGCCGCCGCGCAACGCGTCGACCGCCGCGCGGACGCGCGCAACCTCCGTCACAACATGCCGCGCTCGGCGCGCGAGTTGCGCAGGAAGGCTCGCGACCTCTCTTTCGCTCGCGCACGCGAGTTCTTCGACAGGCCGCGACAATCGCTCTGCCGCTTCAAAGACATCTCGCCGACGCGCGGCGTAACCGCCATCACGAAGCGCGTGACGAATTCCTGAGTCGATCACTTCGATCCGCAGTGTCGCTGGAAGCGCAACCACTTCATGCTGCTTGCGTGCACAGTCGAGCAAGATCGCTTCGTGACGCGCGGCGTTGGGATCCGCGTGCGCAACGCACCACTGATCCATGATGCCGCACGGCACACCGGCGTACACATGCTCGGCGCGCTGCGCGAGGAGCGCGAGTTCCGGCGGTGACATCGTTCGACCGACGAGCGTGAGCGCCGCGCGTGCAACCGCAATCTCGAGCGCGGCACTCGAGGAAAGCCCCGCGCCGACAGGCACGTCACTCGCGACCGCAAGCGCGATCGGCGGTACGTCGATGCCGCACGCACGAAGTTCGGCGACGACACCACGCGCGTAACGATCCCACGAAAGATCACCCGCAAAATCACTCGTGAAGTGATCTTCGTGGCCGCGCACCGCGGTCAGCGCAACCGACGTCGTTTCAGGTGTTGCGATCGGCAGCACCAATCCGCCCGCGTAATCAACGTGATCACCGATGAGATTGACGCGGCCATGCGCGCACCCAATCACGATGTCGTGTGGACGCGCGATCACACGTTCGAATGCACGCACGAGCGCGTCGCGTGCGCGCGTCGCTTGGAGCTCGCGACTCGCGCCGGCATGCGTAGACGCGTGCGCAGTCGAGTGTGGGGGAGCAGGCACGGGCGTGTTCACGCGAGCTTTCGCGTGAGTTTTCATTTGGTTCCGAGCCAAACGCCCTTCAGCAATTCACCCTGTGCATCAAGCTCCGCGTTCCCCGTGATTACCGCGAGGCCCTCTTCGACCAACGCCCGATCGCCGGTTTGATGGCCGATGTACGCGAGCACGAGGCCGTAGCCAGGTGCGTCATCGCCGCGATTGATGCGCTCCCGCATGAGTCGCACCGCATCGCCGAGGCGTTCGCCAGTCGGCAGAAGCTTCGCGTCATACGTTGCGTCGATCAACTCAGGATTTGCAGTGAACAGGTTGCGGAGCGTGAGGCCTGCCGAGAGATAGAGGCCTGCGCCCAACTGCGCATGCGCGACGCCGACTTCCACGAGTGGATTGTCAGACGCGATCGCTTGCGCCTGTTGGAAACGTCGCTCTGCTTGGAAGTACTCACCGGCGCGAAGAGCATCTTCACCCTGACGAACGAGCTCATCGACGCGACGTTTCTCGTCGGTACCCAACTGCGAGAACTTGCGTCCATGGCGCAGAATTTCCGCCACGTCCGGAACAGGCAGCAACTTGCCGCGTTGCTCGACGAGCTTCTTCTCGCGATCACCTTCGGTGCCTTCGGGGTTCTTGAGACCTTCGCTCCGAGACGGGTCCGTGGATGGGTCAGTGGCTGGGTCAGTGGCCGGCTTCGTCGCGCCGGGCGCTTCGCTCCCCGGAACCTCTGTGCCAGGTCGTCCCGGCAGGATTCCCTCACCCGCGGCAGGCTTCGAACCGAACTCGCCAATGCGTTCGCGCACGGCTTCGAGCCCACCGCCCGTCGCGCCCGTCTTCTCCGCGGCGCGCTTCTCAAGATCTTCCACGAGATCAAAGTAGGTCTTCGGCATCATCCGCGCGTTCTGGACGCGCAGGTCGTCACCGAGCGGCTTCGATGCGATCTGCCCTTCAATGCGCATCGCGCCGCCATAGTTCGCGCCCATCGACTTGAGATAGTCCTCCGCGGTGGTCAGGCCAGAGCGAATATCCGCGCGCGCGCGCGCTTGCTCATACACGCCGAGTCCGGAGCGCACGATCGGGTCGGTGAGGCTTTCGGCCTGCAAACCACGCAGCGGCGACACGATGTATCGAATGGCATCACCGTTCGCAGCCTGCCCGCGGGCAATCATGCGGTCTTCGCCGAGATCCCAGTTCATGCGGCCGAACGCCATCTGCGCGTTGGCGCGGTCGAGACGAACGCGGCTGTCGGGCAGTCGACCGGCGTTCGCCTGGTCACTCAGGCTGAGCGGTGTCGACGCGCGGCGGAACTCAAAGACGCCCAAGCCTTGCGCGACTTGGAAGCGATCCTTCGCGAGCGTCGAGTTGACAAACGCGGGGTTTGACATCGCACTATCCGCACGGAAGCGATACAGCGCGTCAGAACCGGTCGGCGCACGGAAGTCGGTGTCCGCGGTGTAGCCAACGGAACCACGGAAACCGCGACCGCCGGGGACGCTGTTCGTTACGACTAAGTTGCGCGCGTTGTAATCGACGGGCGTCGCGGCGTTGTTCGAGCCGCCGCTGCCGACTTGGTTGTTGCGATCGAGTGCGTTGCCACTGCCCATCGCACGACCCGACCCGGCACCGCGCGACCAATCGAAGGTCTGTCCGCCCATGCCCGACCCGTCACCCAAGCGATTTCCGCTGCCTGACGGCACATTGTTCACGCCGCCCTGGATGCGGGACCCTTGATTCGAACCTTGAATCGCGGGTCCACCGATCCGCTGCGGCTGAATCTGCTGCTGCGCGAGCGCGGTTTCGATCGGACCAATCGCACAGAGGACAGCGCTCGCGACCGTGCACGCCAACACGCCTGCCGGCAGGAGGCGATGAGAAGCGGGAGAACGCGGCGCGGGGTTGCTGGGAAGTCGGTTCATCGGGCAACTCGTTCTTTCACAGGGGTTTACGAGATTGAGCGTGGGCGAGATTTGAGGCGGACGACGTGTGACACGGGTCTCGCGTGAGGTTGACTGGCTGGCGACTGGCGGGCGGGTCCGGCTGACGCACGCCCCAAATCGCAAACGTGATGGAACTTCAGCGGAGTGGGATTCCCCAACGTCGCGGCGCGACGCAGTGGAGTTGGAAGCGAGCTCCGCAAGTATCGGCTCGGTCTTACGGAAGGCAAGAGACTTCAGGCAAGAGACTTCACGCAAGATGTTTCAGGCAAGATGCTTCAGGCAAGAGATTTGGTGCGACCTCGCCCGAGTTCGGGCAGAGTTCGCGGCGTTTACGAACCGCCACTCGGCGGAGCCGTTGCGCTTCCGGGTTCGACCGATCCGGCGGGATCCATCCCAC
>Ga0164292_10004486_pt1 | contig 11356 bp, 15 predicted proteins | sample GEODES117metaG_FD_111486 | JGI IMG/M metagenome (GOLD analysis project Ga0164292, IMG submission 111486) | Eutrophic lake water microbial communities from Lake Mendota, Wisconsin, USA - GEODES117 metaG | ecosystem: Environmental > Aquatic > Freshwater > Lake | place: USA: Lake Mendota... | reverse complement strand
ACGAAAAATATTGGTACCAATAATTTCCATAGCCTCTCTTGCGGTGAGCTGCTTATTGTCCCACGTTAAATCTGTCAAGGTATTCTTTTCTTCATCTGAACCATAACATTGTTCATAGGTCAAACCCAAAATATTCATACAAATATCTTTTTTTAATGGGTCAGCAAAGCTATATACCTTGATATGTTTATCTAGTTTTTCGGCAACCTTATTTAAGATAAAGTCGTTCCTATTGATATTAGATAAATCAAATACTCCAGCATAATTTCTATCATTTAAAAGATCTGAAACAACTATCTGCCCATTTGGATTTATAGATACTTTTTCAGCTATCTCTAGTTGAGCAATGAACAGAGAGATGATGAAGTTGCTTGATGTGCTTTTACCTGACTGTTTCTTTCCCGAGAATCCTATGATCATATAAAGTCTTTAATTAGGGGTTTAATTTCGTTATTAATTTCTTCAATACTCATTGAAGCTATGTCTTCTTTACTTGGAGAGATATTCTTAATATTGTAAGTTTTCTCGCATTTTTGCTTTATCTGAATAGCAGCCTTTTGACCAGCCTCATCGTTGTCCATTATAGTAATAATGGTCATGGCACCAGAAGTGTCTAAAATCATTTTTTGACGATCACTCAAAGAAGACCCAAATACTGCTACCGCATTAATAATGCCAGCTTCTGATAATCTCCAGACATTGCCTGGACTTTCAACCAAAATAACACAAGAAGTTTCTTTGATCCTATGTTGTGCGATCCAGAAATTATACAAATGTTCCTGGGTCTTAAATCCAGTATTGTGTTTCCATTTTGAGTATTTCCATAAATTATCTGAAGATGGGCAACTTATTTTAGGGTCGTGATAAGACTTACACTGCGAGCATTTCTCGTATATACTTCGCCCTGTGCAACCGACCATATATTTAAAATCCTGGTCGTATATGGGAACCACGGCCCTCCCATGCATTTCTTTGCCTTGAGCTAGACAGTCCCCAACATCATAGTTATTGAGTGTCAGAGAAGAAAATCCTCTATTTAAAAAATAATCAGAAGGAATAGATAGACTTTTCCTAATTACATCTTTCGATATCTTTGGACTATTATCCTGATTATTGTTGCTAATATATTTTACAGTATTAACAAAGGCCGTTTTCTCTTTAGCCTTTCTGGATATCTTGATATTAGAAAAATCTTCCTGTATAAAAGACGTTGCAAAATCTAGTGCTTCTTTAAATGAGCATATCTGATCTCCAGACTTTACCCAACCATAAGTGTTGTGAGATAAACATCCTCTAATAAATCCTATAATGGATCCCTTAAAGGTTTCTTCGCACTGATGAGTTCTACACTTCCAATTGCCCCTATAAGAGTCTCCCTGATGATATATATTGAGTGCAGACTCATTATCCCCACCATGAATTGGACAGCTCATAGCAATAAGTTTACCAAGGTTCTTATAGCCCTCTATTCCTAGAGTATCTAGAAGTTCTTCAATATTGTCACATAAAGCATCTGAAATGTATTTCAGTTTTGCTTGATCATACGAATGGGATTTCTTGATTTTGTTCATTATTATTGGCATCGATTAAAAATCCGTCTGAGTTTGACTTGTTATTATGCATTATCTCTAGCTTGGTCTGACCTTCTGTAATCTTAGCACACCAACCCTTCATATGACAATTAATATAGTCATTGTCATCCAATCCTCCGCCGTGCCTACTAATTACCGGTACTAATTTACGATTACCAGATTTTCCACCATCCTCTGCAATCTCCTCGTCAGACTTCCTCTTGAATATGGAAAAGTTACTACATAACCATATGATTCTATCTGAACCGCTTGCAGAATCGGTACTCTCTTTAGATATACCATCACGATTAAGCTGAATAAATGAAAGTATTGGCACCTTATATTTAACAGCAAAGTTGTGCAGGGCTGTCATCATAAAACCTAGAACCTGATATTCCTTTAGGTCTTGAGATATTCCGCCAGAATCCATTAACTTTAAATAGTCATATATGATAACACAATCTTTAGCTGTTCCGTCATCATTTAAGCCGACATCCTTTACTAGCCACCTTCTCATAATAGCTAGTTGTTCATCGAACGGTTTTCCTGCAATAGACTTATGATAAAGCGGGGCAGCTTTGAGATCCTTAACTGCTTGTTCTATTTTCTTAGCATTTACAGGAGATTCTGTAAATTTACCAGTTTCGATCTTGTTTATCTCTATCTCTGTGCTCATAGCCAAGATTCTATGAATATGATCTTCTTTATTCATTTCAGTATCCATATTCAATACTGGAATATTCTGCTTTGCTATATGATAACCAATATTGTCAGATAAAAGAGTTTTACCAACCTTTGGTCTTGCTCCGATAACATTGATAGTTCCCTTTCTTAGTCCTCCACCTATAGACTGATCATAAACAGGGAATCCTGTAGAAATACCAACCTGATCAATCTTATTATTCTGTAGATATTCGATATACTCGTCTAGCCCAGCAGACATAAATGTTGGAGCATTATCGTTATCGTTATTCAATGATGATGAGAAGTTAAATATTGAGTCTTCAGCAATACCAATAATTGATGATATTGATTCTGATCCTGATATATCCAGCAATTTCTCTTGAGTGTTTCCTAGTTCCTTGTGGAGTAGTCTAGCTATCTCAAGCTTTCTAATTTTAGCTGCAAATTTTCTAATATTCTCCTTATTGACAGGAAAATCTTTGATAGCCTTTAAATGCTGGGCTTCCTCTTTCTGACTAAGAATATGAGACATTCCTAGTTCTTGGGCAGCTGAGTATATAGAGGCTATATCTATAGTGTTTACTGATTGTCCCTTTTCAAGAATATGCTTACAACACTTGAATAGGACTTGATTACTATCTATGGTGAAGGATTGTTCTTGAACAATATCTCCTATATCAAGAAACACTTCCTCCCCATACTGGAGAATACCACTCAATACAGCTCTTTCAGCTGATGGATCACACAAAATCATAATTTATCCTGCTGATGATGAACATTTGTTACATTTATATCTTGATACAGATTCGACTAACGATGGGTTAAGAGTTTCTTCTTTACCACAAATTCTACACTTAACCGTTATTGGTTCAAATTCTCTAGCTCTTGCAACAGGTGGATGCTTGGATAGTTTTTTGTCTATCTCGCTATCCTCTTTGTGCATGTTCATTTCTGGCATATTTAGAAACTTGTTAGAGTTTTGAGTTTGTCCTTTGGGTTTTCTAGAACTCTTTGTTTTAATTGGACTAGGCTCCTCGCTGCTTTCATCAGTATCGTCTGATGGCAGCATATTCTGTAGTAAGGAGATAAGTTGTTTTAGCTGGTCGGGATTTTTACTTAATTCACTGAGATCCATGTTTCACCTTTGCCTTTTGAATAGATAACATAATATCGGACAAGTGCTTGATACTATTAGCTAGGTATTGAAGTCTATCGCTTCTTTGCTTAGCATATTTTTTTATCTTATTTAATGCTGATGCTTTCTCATTATTTTTAATGGCCTGAAAAGACTTTTCAATATATCCATACCCCTTATAGTTGTTGATTTCTTCAGCAATCGTTTCTTTAATAGACTCATCAGCCCAGTTTAGTCTGGAAAGCTCTCTATTTATTGATCGTTGAACATGAAATGCGAATTGACCCAACCTGTATGCTATTTCACCACAAACATCTGGAGTTGTTTTTTCAAGTTCATCCCTACTCATCTGAAAATAGCCATTAAGCTCTTCTTCTGGAAAAGAATCTGCTCTGTAAGTTCCAAGACCAATATTTTTTTCATATTCGTCAAGAACCTTATCCCATTCGTTAACTTGTTCTTTCGTGTTCATTTTTGATCCTTAATGTCCACTGATCTGTTTGATCAAATGGAAGTTCTATATACTCAATACCATTTAGCTCGCACCAATCTTTTTTTTCTTGATCTCGTTTCTTATGTCTTATAAAGCCTAAAGGACTATTATGAAAAAATCTACTAAACTTATAGTGTTGTTCTCCATGAACTTCAATACATCTCTTAATGAGAGGTAAGTAAAAGTCTAAGTATAAAGTTTCTGATCTTCTAATATTGACCGGTACTTCTTCTAATACTTGAAGAGTTGGAAAGCACTCATGTATTAAATCTCTTGCCTGTAAATGTAGGCTAGATTTGTTTTGAATTGATCCATGAGCGATATTACCAACTAATTGCCAATTATAAGAATTACCATCTAGATCTTTTACTTGCATTTGATACCCATAGTATCCTTGACTTTTGTCCATAAATCGTCATAAACTTCTGGATGGTCAACTAAGTATTGTCTTGTTTTTTCAAGACCTTGGAACTTAGGCTTGTCCTCGACAGATGACATAGTATACCACGCACCACCCTTAGATACAAGCCCCAAATCTACAGCGAGTGTCAATAATTCCATCTGCTTATCGATTCCCTGACCATATCTGATATAGCTTGTAATTTTACCTCCGGGAGCACCTAGAGCAGAGCATAATACCTGCCAATGTACTTCTTGACCAATCTGAGGACTATCTGTACTTAAATTCCATGGACTAAAATAGTTAGCTTTGATTTTAATATCCGTTTGATATGCGATAGCCTGACCACTCTTTTCTTTCCACTCACTATGTCCCATTCCGGGATTACCCATTTGGTGAGTAATACCTATCACAATATTTCTATTGACAGGTATAACATTAGCGACCTTCCTGCAAAATTTCGCTAATAGCTTTGCACCATCTGCTCTTTGCATCTTATTCATATCGCTAGTAATTTCCGCTTCTGTACATAGAGCAGAATAGGAGTCGATGATAACTACAGATCCTGGGATCTCATTAATAATCCTTTCACCAATTTGTAAATATTCTTCTGCATGTAGAATCTTACCTTCTTGGGAACCTATGATATTAAATTTGTCTAGATTTAACCCAGGGATACCTTCTAGGTCTCGTTTTTTTAGTCTTCCCTCAATATTAAGATAGTAGACTTCTCTGCCTTCCTTAAACGATCCATGTGCATATTCTGGTTTCTGAGCAGTAGCACAAAAGTCTAGAGAAGTTGTAGTTTTACCACACTTGGGTTGACCAGTAAAAATAACGAACGAGCCTTCTGGTATTCCTCCATTGAGCACAACATCTAATGCTGGACTAACAGGAATATTTATCAATGACTTGTCAATAACAGCATTTGCCGTTAGCATTACATTATCGCCAAAATTTTTCTTAACATCTTCTTTAAGTGCCATCATCTATTTCCTTAAGTTTGGATAGAACGTTTTTCTTTACAATGTCTTTTCTATAGGACTTATCACTCTTTCTGTCAATATCAATAGTGAGATCCGTATTTTGAGACTCTAGGAGTTCAGAATGTTTTTGTATAATAGCGGGCAAATGGGGCGCCCGCAAAGAGTAAATTCTTTCTGCTTCCTTGTCTCTTATGGCATTGATGATAGCCTTAGAGTCATATGTTTTGAGCAGTTTATGTGCAGAAGCTATCTGATTCCTATAATAGGCTTCCCATTTTTTACTAACCCAAAATCTATAATGTAAATCTAGCTTATCTTTCCTTGCCTTATTCTCACATATAAGCTCTGTAATATATTGTGCTGCCGAAACTGTTTTACCATTAGAATACTTCGATAAATACTGATTATTTGTTTCCATTTTTTGGCTTAAAGATAAAATTTTCATTCCTAGTTCTTGGTATAATAGGCATATTGTCTTTTAACGAGTCATTAAGAGCAGACGCTTCTCCCGTCATGATTGCTACATGATTGTTCTTTTTACCAGCAGTCTCCCTTATCATAAGATTCTGAGACCTACTGGCTGGAGATTTTGCTGTCTTTAGATTATTTTCAGAGGTACTTGTACTAACCTTTTCTAATGCTGTTAGTACCTGCTTCTCTGTTATCTTTAGTTCATCAGCAATTTCTATTGGTGATTTATTCTGACTATTCAACCAACTAATAGCATAACCTAGTGTCTTATTTATTTTAGCCATAACTTATATCTCTCTTTCTGCGTTGTGTAACCATGCAATATTCTTAGTTTTAAGAAAACTTAAATACATATTAAAAGCTTTTAGATTTACTTCTTTATACTTGTTTTGAGACCTACAAACACGATCTAAAAATGAACTTATTTTTGTACTACCATATATTGAGATAGGATTAAAAATTTTACCATTATTATCTAGCTTTAAACTGTATTTTATAGCACCATCATCTCTGACGATCTTTTTTGCTAGAACCTTATCGCTGGTTTCGTTATTGCATCTAGGATTATTGTTTGAGTCTAGAAAATCTTCTTGACCTCTGACACAGTAAAATTCATCTACTGCAGATTCATTAGTCGATGTGTTTTTAGGAGAGTGAATAAAATCATTCATGTTTTGTCCTCTTCGTCTTTTTCATAAGTTTTTTTTGCCGAACTAGCCAAGCATCCCTCTAAGAACTGGAAAAAAGAATCCATAAATTGCTTATAGTCTGCACCGTCTTTTACTGGGATATGGTAGTGCTTTGTGCATATTTCTTCATATCCGACATCTTCACCTTTATCATTTTCGCTTAACACTGTCGCCGTAATATTGAAAACTATTTCGTGCTTACAGCTTATTTTTTTGTTATGCCCTTCGAACATATCGCTATATTGATAATCCATATTATTATACCCACTTACTCTTTGGTGTTTTCTTCATTCTGGTCATACCCTTTGGCAATTCTCCTGGTGGTGGACCGTCTTTGTAATCATTGTGTTTTTGATATAGGTTTAATTTTTGATCATCAGTTAGCTTATCTCTATTCCGATTAGCTAGGTCGCCTATTGTTTTAAGCTCAGAATCGGATTTTTTAACGGAGGTATTAAGAGTAAGCAAATCCTCTGTATAAGCCCTAATAACATTCTTAGGACTATTACATTCATCACATATCTGATTATCTGAGTACTGTTTGATACTACAGATTATCTCAAACTTATGCTTACATTTCTCACAATAAAAGGTGTAGGCTGGCATACTCTTTACTTTAGTTCTCTTTGTGCGCTATTCAACCACTTTGTATTACTGGTCTTGAGGAAATTAATATACTGATTAAAAACACTTTCAGGAACTTCGGAAAATACTGTCTCTATCTTACAGGTTTTGTTTATAAAAGAGGACTTTTCTTTAGTCTTTAGTGAATAAGTTTCTATTGGATTAAAAATATTTTTATTTGGATCTGTTTTGATATAAAATCTGTATGATAGATTATCTGATCCGAAAGACTTAGATAGTTTACTCTTAAGAGCTTTTGCAAATGTGAATTCGCTCTCGGTTTCCATCCTTGGAAATCCATTATCATCACAGAATGATTCATTCCCTAATAAAGTATAGAATTTGTTCTGTTCTTGATTTTGTTTAATCCTAAAATCTTCAGTATCGACTCGCATTTAATTATCCTGTGTATGATTCTGGCAAATACAGATGCCATTCTTGAGGAATATCTGTCCTTATAGTAGATAGGTGGTGTGATACGGGCAAGTAACGGATATTTTTTTGTGGCACTATTGGCAAGTTTAATAGAGGCATGTTTGCTTGCTTTGGTGTTTTATTCCCTTTTCTTCTATTACATTCTACGCAAGCTGTTACTATATTGGTCCATGATGTTGGACTTACTCCCTTGTGTTTCCAAGAAGATTTTGGAATAACATGATCATAGGTAAGTTTATTGATTTCTTTTATATTGCCACAATATTGACAGGTATATCCATCTCTAATGAATAAGTTCTTACGAGAAAAAGTTACTTTTTGATTATTGATACGAAAATATCTATTAGTTTTAACAACTGCTGGTATTGGATGTTTTTTATCATGAACACCAATAATAAAATCGTCTTTATAAAAGTCTAGTATTTCTATACCATGATTACTTTTATTTTCATACTTTACACACCAAGTTATCGCTTTTTTCCAATCTATAATACCTAATGGAGAATAATCTCCGTTTAGTACCAAGCATTTACTATTTTCTGTTTTCATTTTCGTATGAGTCTAAACGACCTATGATTTTCCCTATGATAGGATTTCTAACTATATCTGAAAAATCAAGTTTAGAAATACCTATGCCCTCTACATCAGCAAGGGCTGATAACATATCATAAAATCCTCCCTGCATATGTCTATGTAGATCGGATTGACTAACGTCTCCTGTTAATACCATTTTACTGTTATTACCTATTCTGGTTAATAACATTTTGAGTTGATCATATGAAGCATTCTGGCATTCATCGGCAACTATAAAAGCATTATGAAAATTACGACCTCTCATTAAACCTAGTGGTACAATTTCAATTCTGTTATTTGTCTTTAAACTGTTGTAATGTGCTGATGGAATGAAGTGATTAACTTCGTCTAATAGAGGTAGTAGATAAGGATGCAGTTTTTCTTCTGCCGTACCGGGTAGGTATCCTATCTTTTCTCCAGATTCTACAACTGGTCTTGTAATGATGATCTTTTTAATTTTTTCATCAAGCAAGTATTCTAAAGCCATGCCTATAGCGATATGGGTCTTACCGCTACCAGCAACACCTTGACAAAAGGTTATAGTGTTTTCTGCTACTGTTCTAATATATTCTTTTTGATTTTCTGTTCTTGGTTTAAGCCTATTTCTATAAGCTGAAGGAATTTGAATTTCATTCGTAGCGTCGATAACCTTTGGTCTTTTCTTAGAGCTATTTTTTTTTCTCAAATTACGCCCTTTAACTACAGAGGATAGGTGCCAACTAGTACTATAATACACCGTTAACTGTAGTTGTGTTATTTTATACCGCTAGAGCCAAATCCATTATTTGACCTACTAGTATCTGACAGTTCGGATACTTCTTCCATTTTAAAGTTCCAATGTTGTTCAAATATAATCTGTGCAATCCTGTCTCCAACATTGACAACAAACTCTTTTTCTTTGTCTGTATTATATAGAACCACACCGAGAGGGCCGCGATAAGAACTATCTACAACCCCAGCCAATACATCAATACCATATTTAACGGCAAGTCCCGATCTTGGAGCTATTCTTCCATAAAATCCATAAGGAATCTCTAAAGACAATCCTGTATTAATAAGGGCACGAGACAATGGAGGTATTATGATACTCTCTATTGATCTCAAATCAGCCCCAGCATCAGACACATTGTTTCTAGATGGTAGGCTAGCTTTGGGGTCTAGTTTTTTAAAAAATACTGGCATTATAGTAAGCAAGCTCCTCCAGCACAACTAATTTCTTCAATACCAGCAGTATTATCTTCAGTCTCTAATAGCTGAGTATAATCTACTTTACCAAAACTATTGTACAGATCACAATAGATCTTCCAGTTATAAACGTCTTTCATACAGTATGTTAATCTTCTAACATCTCCATCAAAGTATTTACCTGCAAAATTTTTCATCTTGACGGCGAATATAAGCTTATTTTCATCGTCACCATCTTTACCTTGATTTAAACTAACATAATCACAAGCAGACCATAGGTTATTATTAAAATAATTGAGACCAAGTTCTATTAGTCCAGAACACCACAAAGCAGCATCTCCGTACTCTTTAACAATTTCTCTGCTCGTATATACTGTAGTAAAAGGAGCTTGAGGATAATCTTTATCTCCACTTTGCGGAATCAAGGATATGCCTGCAAAATACTTTCTATTATCGTAAATGTATTTGGTTACAGATTCCCATTCGTCTGGTTTAACTGTGACAGTATTACTCACATTATGACTCAAATACTCTTGTGTGCATAATGATCTATTCTTACCAGAGTGAACCCAGTTCTTTTGTGTTTCTTTTACAACAGAGAGCATTTCTACTGCTGGTAATTGATTTCTTAGTTTAGCACCATCTGGTACTTCTATTGGAAACTTAACTACTTCATCAGTATTATTCGCAGACCACGATGATTTTTCGCAGGCTTGCGGGTTTACTTTCTTGAAGTGTTGGTATGGTGCCTCTAAAATATTGGCTTGAACATGACGTATGTATCGTTTGGCGTGATGTGGATGAATACCAGAGCTAGTACCCAACATACTTGATGATGTTCCTTCTGGTTTCAAGCATGTCACTCTTGCTGCTTGATTTATATTAATCTTTTTAGAAATTTGCTTGTTAGTTTCTACAGCAATTTTTGCACCTTTAGTTAATGTCTTTTCTGACAATACAAGATCATGCTTTTCCATAGTTCCAGTTAACGAAACTCCAAGCAAAGCTTCTCTTTCAAAAATCTTTTCACTAGTTGGTCCAAGATAATCTAACTTGGTAAAACCAGCCTGTAGCGTTCCTATAATAGCTGCTGCTTTGCATCTCTCATAGAAATCTTCCTCATCGTCTACGCTAGAGCAATTGATTGTGGAGAGATTGCAGCCTTGCCATCCGCTCTTGCCACTAGCCTCATCAATAGGCCACATTCCAATTTCAACACAAGGATTAAATATCATCTCTGTTGATTCACTCCAAATAAAACCCGGCTCTCCGAATTCTTTCACTGATTGCATTAAACCGGAAAATTCTTCAAAAGTAGTTTCGCTCTTTAGAAGTAATGCAGAATTATTGCTTCTGGCTCTTTGTGGATTTTCTACATACCAATTACCTGTTTTGGCTTTGGCCATCTCGTCATCATCATGGCTAAATAGTGCTAGAGATGCGCTTCTTCTAACTCCACCAGATAAAACAGCATCACTGCTATGCATAACAATATCATAAGCATCGATAGGTCTTAGCTTTTTTTGTCCATTGCGGATACACCTATCTAGTAAAGCTCTGATCTTCTCAAGACCATTAGCTAATGGCTCATATCCAGGAGCTTTACCAACACCAGACGCTAGTGATGATCCCTTTGCACGAATATTGGAATAATCAAATGCAATGTGGGAGTTTTTGTATTGTTTAAACTCTTCGACAGGCTTGCTGAAGTATGAACTTAATAGAACTCCTAAAGCATCCGCCCAGCCTTCAATACTATCATCAATTACATATTTAACAGCTTGATCACTTTCTACTTCGTGTTCTAGTGTCGGTAGTTTAGCAACATGGTGTTTCTGCACACTAAATCCAGTACCAGACCCACACAATAATAACCAAAAACATTCTTGAAAAAATCTTAAACGATCACAATAACTTGCTGTGCAATTATATATTTTGACATGACGTTTTAAGATAGGATCTCCACCGAACTGTAATGCTCTTTGACTACCGAGAACCTTCTTCTTATACATAATATCATATGCCCAATCAATATCTTCTGCTATTCCAAAAGAATCATATTGAGTATGCATCATTTCACGTACTCTATCAACAGCCTCTTTCCAGGTTT
>Ga0164292_10004485_pt1 | contig 11362 bp, 11 predicted proteins | sample GEODES117metaG_FD_111486 | JGI IMG/M metagenome (GOLD analysis project Ga0164292, IMG submission 111486) | Eutrophic lake water microbial communities from Lake Mendota, Wisconsin, USA - GEODES117 metaG | ecosystem: Environmental > Aquatic > Freshwater > Lake | place: USA: Lake Mendota... | reverse complement strand
CGTCAATCCTGGCTCAACGACGTGATGATTTGTCCCGAGCGTTCACGCCTCGGAATGAATCTACCCGAGTGGCGTCAGGGTTCTGACGCTACACACATCGGCACAGCCGTACACCGTGGCATTGAGCATTACCTGACAACAGGTGAAAACAAAAACTCATACAAGGAAGCAAGTCTGGAACTTGAACGGTTGATGGATGAAGAACCATTCAAACTGAACTCAACAAACGGACCTGAACACATGCGTGAGTATGTCGGCTCGCTGATGAACACATTCCACTCGGAGATAGCACCACATGTTGTCATCGGTGGAAAAGTGGAAGCCAACTTCGGTGTACCACTCATGACGTACCACCCATCAGACAAGTCACTAGACTTTGAATGCCAACCTGAACCTATGGAAGTTTGGCTTGGTGGCACGATGGACTATGTAGACCCTAACGGTGTTATTTGGGACTGGAAAACAGCAGGACGCAAATACTCCCAAGGAGAAAAGCAACGTCAATCTATTCAAGCATCAGCGTATGCGTATGCCAGCGTACACATGGGATGGTCGCCCGACTTCCCTGTGCGTTTCAACTATGGCGTTATGACTCGGGCAACAAAATCTGTAGGGCAGATTGTACCAATCATCAGAACACAAAGTCACGTTGACTGGTTCAAACATCAGGTACACTCTATAGTACAGCCATTGTCCATTATCTATGATAAGAACAAAGATATGTCATGGCCTGTAAACGACCAGCACGGACTCTGCTCAGAGAAGTGGTGCCCATTCTGGTCAATCTGCAAAGGGTCACAACTAAGTGACTTTGACAACAACAACACCAACATCAATGAGGAGTCCACCAATGGATAAGGACAAGAGCATCATTACACAAGTAGCCGCAAAAATTGCGAGCGAACTTACAACCAACGGAGCAGACATCGGTTTGTTCGCAGACAACTTTGACGCAGTAACAGAACTGTTGATGAAGTCCATCTACGGCAACGCTCCAGCACCAACCGAGGCTGACATTGTACAGGCTGCATTCCCACAAGCAACAGAGCAAGGCTTTGCTGTGCGTGTAAAGAATGACCAGCAAGGTCCAATCCCAGGCTGGCTCATCAGCGCATGTAAGCGTGATGGCGTAACCGAAGTGTACGACAACCGTGCAGACCTTGCAGCCAATCCGAAGCGTCCATGGTTCAAAGCCGTGAACGACAAAGAAAAAGCCTACTGGCCACCAAAGGGACAGTAATTGAGACTCTCGCTTGAACAGATACAGGCGGGATGGGATTCAGTAGAGGCAGGGGGCGCCACACCCCCTGCTTTTACCGTTCCCAAAGAATACCGTCACTACGTGCCACTCACAGAAGCGGCACATTCATTTGTGCGCTGGGCACAATCACCCGAAGACCGTGTGTATCTTGGTATAGAACCAATAGACAACGAGATGCGTGGTATTGCCCCTGGCGAAATGTCAATGATGCTCGGATACAGCCACGGTGGTAAAACACTGGTGCTGTTACACGCATTACGAAACAATCGTGATAAGAAGATTGCTTTGTTCATCCCTGATGAACCCAAAACTCTTGTACTAACTAAACTAACATGTATGCATCACAACATTGATGCCCGACAACTTGAACAGCGAGTTGCCGAAGACGACAAGACAGCAATTGATTTACTACGCCAAACAGCAGAGGAAGACTTTCCAAACCTAGCAGTGTTTGACCAGCCACTCGTACCAGCAGACATGGAACGAGCCTACGGTGAAGTATGCGACGTGTGGGGAGACAAACCCGACCTTGTTGTTGTTGACTATCTAGAGTTAGTAGAAGCAGGAGAGATGGTGCCTGAAAAGGCAGGCTACCTCAAAGGCTTCGGACGACGCCACGATGTTCCCTTGCTTGTATTGCATCAAACCTCACGCTCATCAGGAGCGGAGGGACGCAAACTAACAATGTCATCAGGTGCATACGGTGGAGAACAACAAGCCACATCTATTATCGGTGTACGCCGTAAGAAGTACGAGATAATGGCTGAGATTCAAGAACTCCGTGAACGCCTCGATAAGAACCACAACGAACGCTACCAAGAAAGACTAGAGTCCCTAGTGTATGACTTGCGTGTTCATGAGTACACCATCACAATGAGTTTGTTGAAAAACAAACGACCAGCAGGAATGCTCGTTGACGATGTAGACTTTGAACTAGATGTGCGTACAGGACGACTGTGGGAACTAAAGAATGGCGAACTACCTGACCAATACATCAGAGGTGCACAATGGACGCAACAGGAACTGTAATCACACCCTACATAGTTGATTCATTCCTTACATTGTTCCGTGGTCGTGGAGATGTTTACGGAGCGTGGGAAGGTGGCTGTGTACGCAAACCATTGAACGCCGACTCGTTCCTGAAACACCTGCAAGGTGATGAACTCATCGGTGTGTATCCGTTGATGCCTTGGAAAGGCAACTGGTACACAGTATGGGGATGTTCCGACATTGACGTAGACGACTTAGATGCAGCCCGAAACTTGCAACTATCGTTCACAGCAAAAGGTGTAACATCGTTCGTTGAGAAGACACGCAAAGGATACCACGTGTGGGTGTTTGCTGATTCACTGGTGCCAGCCGCAACAATGCGACGAGCATTTTTGTCGGCACACCAAGCAATCAACTACCCAGCAAAAGAAGTCAACCCTAAACAAGAGTCAGCAGGTGCAGGCTACGGCAACTATGTACGCCTACCATACCCTAACGCTTACGCAGGGCAACCACTAGAACGCACCATACTGGACGACAACGACCAGCCAATGCCTCTCGTAGACTTCCTACCTTTGGCTTTAGAGTCACGTGTTGATGAGTCAACGCTTGATATACTAGCCAGTATGTGGAAACCACCAACACGCACACATGTCATGTCTATGGAAACAAACGAAGATGTTCGTCTAATCCTCAGGCGTGTCGGTCCTATACCGTATGTGATTTGGCGTGATGGGCCGATGGAAGGTTCGGACCGTTCAAGTGCGTTGTTTAGGTTGGCATGTAAAATGCGTGACGCAGGCATCACACCAGCAGAAGCGTTGGCTGTTATCCGTTCAGCAGATTCAAGATGGGGCAAGTTCTATCTGAGAGCAGACGGTGAAGCAGAGATGCTGAAACTTGTAGAGAGATGCTATGAGACATACACAAACCTTTAACTTCAAACCCAAAGTGAAGCAACGTCCACGGCTGGGACGCCGTGGGCGTGTGTTCACACCAATCCAAACCTTAGAGTTTGAACGTGCAGTACGAGAAGCCTGGGAAGGTCCTTGTGCTGACAAGCCAGTAGACATAACAATATCACTATATAAATATAAACTCAGAGTTACTGTAACCGAATCTAAAGACCCCACATCCAGTGGGCTAAGAGGAGACATCGATAACTATGCCAAATCAATTCTAGATGGATTGAATGGCGTCGCCTATGTAGACGACAAACTTGTTAAACGACTATTGGTAACGAAACATGAGTAAGAATTCAGATTGGGATATCCCAGCATCAAAATTTAACTTTAAAAAGGATTTAGAGTATGGACAAAAAGGAGAGGGCCTTGTTAAGAAGTTCCTATCATCGCTTGAGTCAGGGGCTTTTGAAGTCAAAAGCGACAGATACCGTAATGGCAGGATGGCGGTGGAGATTGAGCAGAATCCATTTCGCAAAACAGATGAAGAAGGTAATCAGGTATGGCACAAATCAGGAATCAAAGTAACGAAAGCCCACTGGTGGGTATACGTATACACATTGGACGACGCATCTGGTGCTTTCATCGTGGTGAGTGTAAAGAGGCTAAAGAAGTATCTACGAGTCAATTCTCGGACCTTGAAGTTACGAGACTTCGCCGCCTTCTCAAAGAATCCAGCGAGGGGTTTTCTTTTGGGACCAAGCGACGTTATGGACATGATGATTAACCCAAAGTACGATGACTAAAGTAACACGCACCACAGGAGAGAGAGCACCTGAAAACGACTACGAAGCATTGATGCAGGCGATACCGTTTGAAGAACCACAGCAAACCTCAGAGTCGCTTATGGTGCTACGAGAAACCGTAGCACAATATGTGGATGACTTGGACCCTAGAAGCCTGTGGATTGTGAACGCTTGTATAAGCGAAGGCAAATCATTACAAGCAATAGCCGATGAACTCGGCATGACCAAAACACACGTATGGCGTCTGCGTAATCAGGCGTTCGAAACATTAAGGATAGCAATGTCAACAGACACAACAATACGCAAATCAGTACGGTTCGCAGAAACATGGGAACAGTCAGCCACACAGTGGGTGATGTTCCTAGCAGGCGAAAACCAAATGGCACCCATCACAGCAGATACAATGATTGAATATCGAGACTCAATGGTTGACACCATTGAACTCGGAGACACAATGAACAGAGTCATTGAAGCAATGGTTAGCAACCTAGCCAAGCAGACAATCAACCTGCTCAGGATGCAGGAACAGTGGGACACAGGCGAGATGATATCAACCCTATGCAGCAAACAGCACGACTACGGCCATGGCAACATCAACCGCTTCGGACTTGTAGGGGTTGTGGTTCGCCTCAGCGACAAGGTAGAAAGATACAAAAACCTTGAAGGTCGCAAAGCAGAAAACGAGTCAACGTATGATACACTATTAGATATCGTAGGGTATAGCGTAATTGCGCTAATGCTCCTAGATGAAACATTCAACCTAAACCTAGGAGACAACTATGGAACCAACACAGGACACGAATGATAGACCAGTACCAGTAGATGTCTACTGGATTGTAGCAAACATTTTCGCAATCATTCATTTGATTGAAGAAAAGTTTGGTCCATCAGCAGTAGAATCAATTGTAGCAGTAGCAACCAACATTGAAAACTCAATGCGGGCTGAGGAGAACACTGAGACTGAATGAAAGCGAACCAGTTCACGGTCGCCTTTCTCAAAGCAGTCAGCGTCCAAGAACTGTATGCAGTCCTTGCTAGACACTATGGAAAAGACAACATAGAACTAGGACAAGGACAATACATTAACGGTTTACCGAATGATTGGATAGTGATTTCAAATGAACGACCACAACGAATGGATTAAAAACATTCTACCCCCCGAGGATGTAGAAGCAATAGAATCCAAAGCAGAACGCATCGTGCAACAGCACGGAACGTTCTACGAGATGAGTGTAATGATGAGCCAAGACGACATGATAGAAGCCGTAAGGGCTGGCTATGGAATGCCACTTGGAGACACCGAATCTTGGATGGTAGGCATAGCCGTACTTATGTCGCTACTTAAAACTATGGAGTACGCTTTAAAACGAGACAACATAAATATTTGGGAATAACAAAGAAAGGCCACCCTACGGGGTGGCTTTTCTGCGTTCTACGCATCAACTTTCTGCCAATGCCACGCCTCAAACTCAGGATTCTTACGACCATTAGGCAACGTCGGCTTACCCTGCAAATAAAAACCAAACGCAGGAGCATTCGCATCAAGCCACGCATACACCTTCGGGTTAGTAACATCAAGGTCAATAGCCAAACCATAACCATGGTTAGACGTACCAGGAGAAGCCGCAGGCGACACACCCTTTTTTAGATACCAAATCCGACCATCAAACTTACGTGTCACCTGAGGAACACGACCCTCATCCTTTAGGCTGTATCTGCTCATAAACAACGCATGCTGTTTATCATAGTCACGATACGAACCGACCGACACCAACTTGATACCTTCGGCTTTCGCCTTGGCATACATCTCATTGAATGACTTGGCAACAGGCTTATACAACAAGCCACCAGCCTTAGCCTTACGCAACACAGCGAGAGGTAGCACACCATTAGGTGTGCGACTCAACGCTTCAGGTACTACTAGTCTTTTTGATGGATACTTTAACTTGCTCATTGTCCTCCGAACCCAAGGTTCTGTTGTTTGGCTTGTAATGCTTTTAGTTGCGCAATTCTACGATACCGCTCTGAGTCCTGCATACCTTCGTCTACCTGTGTCAACGGCACACCAAAGAATGTATTCCAAGAGTTACGGCCCTTTACGCTGTCGGTATCTGTAGGTAACATTCTATCAGCCCTAGACAAAACAGGGTTCATTGATGTTAGCGCATACAAAGCCTTGCGAGAAACAACCTGTTCGCCTTTAGAGTTGTGCTCAATCTGACCCATAGCACTAAGCATAGGAACGAATGGTTTCATAACAGCACTAATAGGAACATAACTATTATCAAAAGGTTGACCAGTGAATGTGTTTCTGTTGGTCATCAACTCGATAGGTGTACGAATACCTGGGTTGACATAAGACAACCACTTATTCGGATTCGTTATATCTGAAATCTGTTGGTCAATACCACTGGTAGGAAGGTCAAGGTTCAAGAAGTTTCCACCACCAAGATTAATTGGGTTACGCTTTTGCAAATAGTTCGGCATAATACCATTATCATCTTCAGACATGTTTCTAACAATCTTGTCGTACATTACATATACTTTAGGGTTTGTCCAACGGTTAACAATCTGCAAAGGTAGGTTGCGACTCATCCACATCCAAAATGGAATAATGTCACGCATAGATTCATCAAGAATAGTTCTTGATTGATAGTCAATCAAGTAGCGACGTGTACGGTTAAATGCTTGTTCAGGAGTGAAGCCCTGCATTAGACCATCGTATGCTAATACAAAGTGTCCTGAGCCTTCAACTTTTCCGCCAGTACGACGAGAGAACCTAATAAGCCTATTGTCTTTAAGTATGTTTCCGCCTTCACTGAATCCACGCAAAGCGTCGGCTGTTTTGCCTCCACCCATACCAAACATAACCTCAGCCGCTCTGCGACCAGCCATCTGTTGTTCAGCAGGAAGTGCCGAAACAAAATCATCAAGCGTGCCACCCTGGTCTAGTGTGCGTGTAAGTTGACGCCACAAACGGAAACCTTCAGTCATATTCTTAATTTGAGCACCAGCAGTAAATATAGAGAACACGTTACTTATCGTGTTACGCACATGATAACCAGGGCTTAAAGTTGCGTACGAGCGGAAGTATCCAGTATATTCACCCATGAACTTAGCCAAGTCACGAGAAACACCAGGAGTTTTTAGGCGGTCCAAACTTGTAATAAGGTCCAACGCTTCTTTGTTGCCATACAAACTTGGGAAGTTTCTACCGTCAACCTTGGCTTGACCTTTAAGCATTCCAGACTCTCGTGCCGCCTTCTCATAACCCTTTTCAAGGGTTGTAAAGGTGGTTTCATGCCATACAGGTGCAGAAGCACGAGCCAAAGCACGAACCTCTTCACCACGCATCAACTGTGTATCGATAAGTTCAATCTCAGCATTCGCTGCTTTAGTCCACGCATCGTACACTGGCTTTTCTAGGTCATCCATTGGTGACGTAACACCACGAATAATATCGTAGTTCTCTGTCCACCATTGACGATACGAATCCAAAGCAGTCTGAACATCAGCATCAAGAACAGCCTTGCTGGTCTTTCTGCCTTTTACAGAATCCTTTAGAACCTTTATAGCATCTTCAGGTCTTGAATCAATCAACGCTTGAACATCATCAAGTCTTTGCTGAATCAAATCAGCCATGACACGGTTGTCTTCCAATTTAGTCCAAAACGACAGCGTATCGCTTTCAATGCCGTAAGAAAGAATCTTCTCTTCAATCTCTCCAAGCCTGGTTTGAACACGTTGAGTAACTTCTTCAGCAGTAGTTAGAACCTTTAGACGTGCATTAAACTTTGCTCTGACCTCATTTAGTGCAGCCCTACTGCCACCTTCTCTAGGGGCTTTGCCTTCCATAGCACGAAGAGCGGCCTGCGACTCTGGAGAGTAACCAGCATCCCTAGGTACAGATTCACCACGGGCACCTTCCTGCCACTCTTTAGCAGTCTTCCTAGCCCTAACAGCATCTTGTACAACCTTGTTGTATTCCCCTTCAAGACTCATGGCTTCATCAGCAACTCTACCCAAAGCAACATTCTCGCTACCAGTAGCACTCTTAACCAACGGTCCACTAGGCATGGCTTGTTCTTCCATGCGTGCAGCATACGCCCTGATTTCATCAGGCGTAGACAAAGCACTCAAAGGGAAAGGTTCCGCAGGCACAGCAACTGGCTCCTCAGGCAACAAAGGAATTCTAGGGTCATTAGCATGTGCTATCTTGTTGTTTTCAATAATATCACGCTTAACCCAATCAGGATAAGTATCCCACGCTGGATACCCAGGCATAGTAAACTGCTCCTGTGGAATAGTAACACCAGTACCACGCAAGTTCTCCAAAGCATTAGAACCCTGCTCTGCTGTATCAGCAATATTTCTACGAACCGTAGACATTCCCTGACTAATATCTTGCGCATCGGCAAGTGTTGCACCCAATCTGGCTTTTACTTCTTCAAGAAGTCTTTCTGCGGAACCAACCTGGTCTTGTTGATGCTTGAGCATAACAATAAATGAGTTGCTTTCCAACTGTGACATGCGTTGAAGATGCGCATACTCTGGACTTGCCTCCCATGTTTTTGCCACATTAGCAGCACGAGCAGATGCTCGGTCTGCGTCATTAGCCAACCCCATGTAGCGCATTGCTTCCAGGTTTGGCATACTTTGAATAAAAGAAGTTTCAGTATTTTTTGCTTCCGTCAATACATCTTGAGTTTGTTTTGATACGCTAAAACTTCCACCAAACTTTTCTTTATTGACATAAGACTGGGTCGGATGTTCATGTGCGAGCCATCGAGTTAACCCACTTTCATCAAAAATAGGTGCCTGAACCATGTCGCCATTAGGAGCAAAACGACCTTCAACAAGAATCTTTAACTTACCCAAAGCAACAGACTGAACACCATCACCCAAAGACTCAACAACAATTTTTTGTTCATCAATATCATTAAGTAATGAATAACGGCGTGACTCCACCAGTTTAATCTCATCAGACATTTGTTTCAATGCACGACGTCCACTTACAGGATTTCTTGCCATAAGTTCATTATATGCAGTATTCATCTCTGCAAGTTCTCTATCTATAGTGCGTACATCTCCACGCAAACGGTCCAACTCTATTTGTGCTTTACCACGATAAAAACTAAGTTGTTCTGCTGTGTGACCATGAAATAGAGAACGCCATTGAGCGTCAGAGAAAGTAATAGGAGCACCAGTAGCATAAGTAGCAACAGTAGACCCATCAGTCGCGGATACAAACTTGGGGACTTTATGCATATCAAATCCAGCCAAAGCCTGCATAACCCTAACCAACTGCTCATCCTGTTTTGCCTTGGCGTGCATAGGTGATTCCATAGCCTCGCTGTATTGCTGCAATGCACGAGCCGCTTCTTTAGGGATAGCATTTTCTTCACTGGTTTTAACCAGTGCATCTTCAGCAGCCTGGGCTTTTTTGCCTCTAGGAACTAAAGATTCTTTAACTGCTGTATACTCAAAAGACCTTGTGCCAGCCTCGTCAACAGATTCGGTTACACCAACAAAAAACTTCTGCTCTTTAGCAGTAAGTTTTTCCACTTTCTTGGCTTTCTCTTTAGCCTTTGTAAGGTCGTTTTGTAACTTCTTAACTTGCTTTTCAATTTCAACCTTACGGGCTTTTTCTTCCTTCGTCAGCCAGCGAGACTTTGATGTTTGATTAATAGAATCAAGTTCAGGTTTCAACGAAACAGAATCATCAAGTGCTTTCTGCGCAGCAACAACAGCGTTTTGTGCTTCTACAGCGGCACGTTTCTTGTTTAAAGCAGCCTTAAACTCGGCAGTTATACCATCAGGCAAATCAATAGTACCAGCAAGGTACCCATCAACTTTTCTGCTTTCTTGAGCAACAAGTTGCTCCATATCGGCAATCTGTGGACGACCAGTAATAGGGTCTATGATACGCTGGTTAACGGCTTTCTTAGCGTCAATTCGCCTCTCAAGGTCGTCAGCATAATCCTGTAAAAACTGAGCGTAAAGAGAAGGTGTCTTGTTTGAACGTTGCGGTCCAAGCAAAAAGAAATCTTCCATATTCATATCAGGGGCAATCATGGTTTTAAACTTTGCACGAACTTGTTTCATTCCATAAATTCGCTGTTCAATTTCCCCATCAACACCAGCCGAAGCCGCCCTAGCACGACGTCCAGCAATAGCAGAGTTGCCTGTACCAAGAATATCTTCAAACCAAGACTTAACTATATCGGGTGTTGCATCATCAGCCCAAGGAGATGACAATTGCTTTCTAGCAGCACGACTTCTACCTTTTGATTGCTCATTAAGGGCATCTAACATTCTATTCTTATACAAAGGACCATCAGGAACGGCGTTTACATACCATGGCTCTACAACGGCTTTAACCCACATTGTTTCAGCCTTAGAAGCCGTAGTGCCTTCTGGAACGTTTGCCTTAATCCATGCAGCCTTGCCACGCTTTATAGTCCACGGGTCTGCACCCCAAGAAATGCGAGTACCGATAACAGCCTCTACAGTTTTTCTTTCAGCAGAAGTTAATCCAGCCATTTTTTGTTTGAAAAGAGAAGCAATAGAAACACCATCAGTATTGCGACCTGTATTGACTGCTACGGCAATCTCTTCATCAATTCTTTGCATAATAATACGAGCACGAATTGATTCGCTAATCTTATTATCCAAAATGGGCATGAACTTGTTAGAAACACCCTCGGTTATTTTAGCAAACATAGCCTCTGTAGGAGGATATCCCATGGCCTCTGTGTATGTTGCAATAGCCTTAAAACGTGTGTGAACTTCAGAAACCATTTGATACTCTAAAATAGAGTTAGCCAAATCTAGTTTTGCATTAACTTCGCCATCAAACCATTCAGGTCTAACTAGACTTCCACCACCAGTAAGTTCAGCCAATTCATTATCAAGTTCTTGATACCTATCGGCACCGCTTTTTTGTGCAGCACGTGTCTCTGATTCAAGTTTAAGGTTATCTGCTTTTTCAAAAAGAGTAAACTCTTTCTTTTCCGCAGGCGTCAAGGCACGCTTCTGATTTATGAGTTTTAGTTCTTGATATCGTGCTTGTTTTTCAGGGGTAAACAAGTCACGATAAATTCCACCACGAGCCTTGTCGGCTTCGTTAAATAAAAACTCTGCTTCCTGAGCACGCTTTTTGTTCAGGTCTGAAAGGATGTTTTTAATTTGTTTAGCACGGTCAAAACGTCTAACAATTTCCTTACCAGTATAAAATTTCTCACCGACCCCACCAGGGCCAATCCTGTAAACGGCTGTTTCCCACAGTGCTTGTTTCTGAGCAATAGCCGACTCAACTTTGGCAAGCAACTCCCTAAAGGTTAAACGGTCAGCCGAATCACCAGCACCACGACCCAAACCAACATCACTAACCAACATGCCAT
>Ga0164292_10004484_pt1 | contig 11362 bp, 2 predicted proteins | sample GEODES117metaG_FD_111486 | JGI IMG/M metagenome (GOLD analysis project Ga0164292, IMG submission 111486) | Eutrophic lake water microbial communities from Lake Mendota, Wisconsin, USA - GEODES117 metaG | ecosystem: Environmental > Aquatic > Freshwater > Lake | place: USA: Lake Mendota, Wisconsin... | reverse complement strand
GCCACTGACATGGCCTCCAAGGGTCGCAACGGCGATTCAATGCTTGTCCACATGACGCCCGGCGAAGTGCAGGGGCTACAGGCTTTGGCCATGAAACATGGCGGATCACTGACCGTCAACCCTGATACGGGTTTACCCGAAGCTAACTTCTTAAAATCTTTGTTGCCAATTTTGGCAGGTTTTGCTCTTGGCCCTGCTGGTATGGGTATAGCTTTTGGTGGTTTATCAAGCGCGGCTTCTGCGGGCTTGTTGGTTGGCGGTGTTACAGGATTGGCTACAGGTAGCTTATCCAAAGGTCTAATGGCTGGTTTAGGTGCATACGGCGGTGCGGGTCTAGGTGGTGGGTTGGAAACTGCCGCTGTACAAGGGGAACTTGCTTCTAATATGCCTACGTTGGCAGGGCAGGCCCCAGAACAAGTAAAAGCCTATTCCGATCAAGTTATAGCTGCGCGGGATGCGGCTATGAATAAAGTCGGCGGTATGAGTGGAATAGATAAGCTATCCGCAGGTTTCGATGCCGCTAAAGCCGCACCGGGAGCGTTCCTTAAAGACAATCTAATGCCTTTGGCAGCGGCAGCATCCCCTATCATGGCTGACATGATGGTTCCCACAACCACTAAATCCGCACCCGTGCAAAGCCCCGGCAGAATCGTTGAAAAACGTTGGGATGGCCGTCAATTTGTTCCTGTTGCCAGCACAGATGCTAGCGTGTTTAACACCAGTGGGCGCACCTTCGCTGACCCGTACCGTGGTTACAACAATGGTGGTATTGTGGCCTTGGCTGAAGGTGGTGATGTCAAACACTTTGCTATTGGTGACCTTGTTAAAGCAGACATCGATAAAGCTTATGCCGCAGGCGACTACGCCAAAGTAAACGAGCTTGCTCAAGCAAACAAAATCACTGCCGCAGATGTAGCTTCTACATACCAAGGGTTTGACGCTTCTGGCTTAGCCGGTCTAGGTATTAACTTATTTACACCCCCAGCAGCCCAAACCGCACCGGTAACCCAAGCTACAACAGCAGCCGCAGCACCAGCGTATAACCAATACACCAACGAGCAAATCGGTAGTTACTTAACTACTAACCCTAACGTTGACCTTGCTACTGCAATCAAAACAACTAATGCTGATCCAACCGCAGTTAACGCGTACCTTGCTAGCATAGCTGACCCGTTTAGAGGGTCTACCGATACGACCGGCGGTTCGGGCGTGCTGGGTATTTATAACCAAATGACGGCGCAGGGCATTGATCCTACAGAGTTGTATAAGGCCGAGCTCGCAAACGACCCCAAGTACGCGGGTTACACACAGCCAATGATTCAAAAAGCGTACGACTTAAGTAAAGGTGCGTATGCGTTATCTGCCGCACAAAAAGGTGTTGTGGCAGACAAAGACTGGGTCAAGTTCATGGACGATAACAAGTACTCCATAGACGACGCTGCTCAAGCTTTTGGTTTGTCTAGGAATGAAGTGCGAGATCGTTATAACGCGGTTAAAGCTGCTGAAGCAAAAACACCAACTGTGCCGTCTGGCTACCATTTAGAAAATGGCGTATTAGTTAAAAACATTTCTGCCACACAGAACACAACAACTGACGTAGCAGCCCCAACTGATTTATACACAGCGCCAGCAACGTCGTTGCCCGTAGGTGTGTCTGGCAACACAGGCCCATCTCAAATTGGCGGCGGTGCTACGGTTAACCCCAACGGCACGATCACAACTTCCCCACGTATCCCCGGCATCCCAGTTGGTGGCTTTACGGGCATGCAAAACTTGCGTGATGCGTACACCAAAGGTGGCGGCAGTCTGGGCTACACATCCCCAACGTTTGACAAGATTGAAGACTTCAACGCCAAGTACGTCGATAAGCGTCTGACTGGCGATTCCAAAGCCGCGTACGACTACCTTACAGGTAAAGCAGGCGCTAAGTACCCCACCAAGTCTGGCGTTGGTCAAATCTCTGAAGACTACGCTACAGCAGTGTTGGGCTACCCTGCACGGGGCAACCTGCCATACATCTACAACAAAGCCACAGGTAAGATGGATCCCAATCCTGACTACGTAGCCCCCGGACGTGATGCCGCAGGCAATGTGACTTACAGCATGTCACTGAACGACATCAAGAGTTCGTTAAAAGAGACTCCGTTGTCTGGCCAAGCTTTGTATGATTGGGCGCAATCTAACAACCTCTCTGCACAACAGATCGCTGACGCTACAGGAAGATCACTGTCTAGCGTCTACTCTGACTTCCGCGCAGGTTCAAAAGCTGCCGCTAAAAAGAAAGAAGATGATAAAGCCGCTGGTATAAATACGTTGGTAGACAATAGCAGTGCTGGCGGTAGTGATGGCGGTGGCGGGGGTGGTGGCGGTACTGGCCCCGGAGGTGTTGGTGGTGCCGGTGGCCCCGGGTCTACGTCAGCGGTAGGCGCTGGTGATATAGGGGGTATGGACTCTGTTGACGCCGAGGGCGGTTATTATTCCCGTGGCAAGCTTAACTACCGCGCTAAGAATATGGCTATGGGTGGTGCTACGGGTTACGCCCTTGGCGGTCTTGGTACATTAGGTGGTTACTCTGATGGTGGCCGCTTACTCAAAGGCCCCGGTGATGGTGTATCTGACAGCATCCCTGCAACGATTGGCCGTAAGCAACAACCTGCACGCCTTGCCGATGGCGAGTTTGTAGTGCCTGCACGCATCGTGTCTGAGTTGGGTAATGGCTCCACAGATGCAGGCGCTAAGAAGCTTTACGCCATGCTGGATCGCGTGCAACGCGCACGGGGTAAAACCACAGGCAAAAACAAAGTAGCGGCCAATAGCCGCGCTGACAAATATCTTCCCGCTTAAGGAATAGATCATGGCTGAACCGCAAATCTCCCAGATAACGCAATCGCAAACCTCCATCCCCGACTACGCTAGGCCGTACGTCGAGAACCTGCTGGGCGCTGCGCAAAGCTACACTGACCCTTCACAGAACCCATACCAGCAGTACATGGGTGAGCGTCAGGCGCAGTTTGCGCCTCTACAGCAGATGTCTTACGACAATGCGGCGATGATGCGGGGTGCCCCCCAGTTGCAAGATGCTACCGCTATGGCGGGTTCCGCTGGTTTGGGTGCGCTCAATACGGGCTATACATACAACCCATTCCAAACTAAATCGTTTACAAGCCCCGGCATGGCCGAGAGCTATATGTCGCCCTACATGAAAAATGTAGTGGAACGCCAGCAAGCAGATGCAAGGCGTCAAGGCGATATTGCAGGTCAGATACAGGATGCACAAGCCGCCCGTTCAGGCGCGTTTGGTGGTAGCGGTAACATGCTCATGCGCAGTCAAGCGCGAAACAATTTAGCTCGTCAACAAGGTGATATTTTTGCTCAAGGCCAGCAAGCCGCGTACACACAAGGTATGGGGCAGTTCAACCAAGAGCAAGGTGCTACACAAGCGGCGGCTAATCTCAATGCACAACAAGGCCAGTTTGGTGCAGGTCTGGGTCTTCAAGGCTTGCAAACAGCACTGACAGGTGCTAATGCTTTAGGTAACTTGGGTAATACACAGTACCAGCAGAACATGGGCATCAACCAGATGCAGAACCAGTATGGCTTGCAACAACAACAGCAACAGCAAAACATTCTGAACAATCAGTATCAGGACTTCCTGAACTACCAGAACGCACCATACAAGCAGATGGGCTTCATGTCCGACATCCTGCGTGGTCTGCCATTGACTCAACAATCAGCAACGATGTACCAGACACCTCCGTCATTAGGTTCACAGTTGATTGGTGCAGGTTCAGTAGCAACGGGTATCGCCATGCGTGCCAAGGGCGGCTCCGTTGGAGAAAAACCTGCTGGTCTGGCTGATCTGGCTCTATCAAAAATGGGTTAAGGAAGTAACATGGCAATCGACCAAAGAGACATCACATCCCAGTTGCGCATGATGGATGACCGTGCGTTGCAGCAGTATGCTGCGATGCACAAAGCTGACCCTTACATCTTTCCTTTGGCTTTCCAAGAGAGCCAGAACCGCCAGAAGGTACGCATGAGTGGTCAAGCTCAGATGGCTGGCCAAGAGATGCCCAAGGTGGCAGATGCCGCATTGATGGCGATGACACCCCAAGCCGCACCCCAGCAAGCCCCCCAAGGGCAGGGCATCAGCAACCTACCTGCTCCCAACATGCAACGTATGGCTGACGGCGGTATTGCAGGCTACGAAGACGATGAAGAAGGTATGGCCACAGGCGGTATGGGCGGCATGTTTAACTTTGCTCAACAAAGCGAGCCAGTGGTGCGCATGGCAGGCGGCGGTCACATTCCACGTTATCAGGGTGTACCCACCGAGGATGGTGGTGATGGCAGTATGGTGGATGAGTTTAAAGGCGTTGACGATCAGATTGCCGCCAACATGGAACGCCAGAAGTTGATGGGCGCGTTTGACGAATACAGCAAGCCAATACCTAAACCCAAGAAGGGTAGCAAGGCTGATAAGAAGGAAGACGAAGCTAAAAAAGAAGATACAGCTAAAAAGCCTGCGTTACCTGCGATACCTACATACACACCCAAAACGGCAGAACAAATTAAAACTGCTACAAACCTCATGGCCGCGCCCGAGTTGGCTGAAATCAAGGAAAGCTACAAGCCATTTGCTGAACAGTTTGCACAAGATCGCTCGCGCATTGAAGGCCGTGAAAAGAACGCTGTTTCTGATGCACTGATTCGTGCGGGTCTGGCTACGATGGCTGGCAAGTCTCAGTTTGCTTTACAAAACATTGGTGAAGGTGGCCTTCAAGGTCTAAACGCATACCAAGAAGGTCAGAAAGCCAACGAAGCATCCCGTAGAGCCTTGACTCAATCCGAGATGTTAATGTCTCAAGCTCAACGCGCTGAAGGTCGTGGCGCTAAAGCAGACGCTATTAGCCTCTTTAACCAAGCCGAACAAGCCCAACAAGCGGCTACCCAGTTTGGGCAAAAAGCGCAAGAGATTGCGAATACAAAAGAGTATCAAGAAGGCGCACTGCTTGTCCAAAATCGTAACGCTGATGCGGCAATGATATCTGCAAGAGCATCACAGTCTCGGGCTAACGCTTTAAATGCGGCAGGGGGTAAGGGCGCATTGACTGAATCCCAACTTGCTAGGGTACGGGATTCTGCACGGGATAACATCACCAAAGACGCTAACTTCCCACTGTCCCAACTGAAAGCTGAAAGAGCCGCTAAAGCCGCAGGTAAACCGTTTGACGCTACAACGTGGTTGAATGGACTTATTGACACCGAAGTTGAACGAATGCTTGCAAATACTAGCCGTGCAAGTACAATCCAACCAGCCCCTACCGGCGGTAAACTTGGTAGCGGTACGTTTAACCTTGGCTCCGGATGGGGTCAACCTGAAGTCGTAACACCTAAAAAATAGCCATGCCACTCTACCGCATCAAAGCCCCCAACGGATTAACTTACCAAATTGAGGGGCCAGAAGGTGCGTCTCAAGAGGAAGTGGCAATGGCTGTTATGGCCAAAAGCCCTGAAGCGGGAAAGCCGTTTAAGGAAGCTGGGTTCTCTCTTGCCGACACTGGTGTAGCCGCACTTCAAAGCGCGGTTGGTGCAACTAAATCTACACTGCAAGGTTTTGGTGCTGAAGCCCCCGGAGTGGAAACTCTTGGCAACCTGCAAAAAGGTATAGGGCAGCTCTACTCCCCTGAACGTCAAGCTGAACAAGCCCGTCGTGATGCGCTTGAAAAAGCCGCTGCTAGGTCTGGTAGCACATTAGAAGAAATTAAAGCCAGCGCCGCTGGTGTTACCGAAGCCCCCATCCAAGCCACTGCTTCCGCAGTTGGCTCATCCGTTCCTACCGTTGCATTGAGTATTGGTGCGGCTGCTTTGGCAGTACCGGCAGCGGCGGCTCTTGGTTTGATTGGCGCACCTGCGCTTGCGTTTGCCGCGGCTGTTGGTATTGGCACTAAGTATGCCCTCGGTGCACTGCAGGGTGCAGGTTCTGTCAAAGGCTCCATCTACGATGCGGTCAAAGAAGAAGTTGGCAAACAATACCCTGACCTTTCCAAGGAAGAAGTTTCTAAGATCGCGTTAGAAGCCCAAAACTTTACAGGTAAAAACTGGGACAACATCATGGCTGGCACCGGTATTGGTGCAGTGGCTGGCGGTACGGGCGTAGAAAAAGAACTTTTAAAGAAATTATCTAAACCTATTGCCGCTGCAGCCGCTAAAGAAGCTGGGGAAGAAGTTGCAAAGAAAGGCATCGTTGCAGGTACAAAGCGTGCCGCTGGCGCTGGTTTAAAGGAAGCCGTACCCGAGGCTATCCAAGGCGGTCAAGAGCAGTTTGCCGCTAATGTGGCGCAGACACGTGAAGGATTTGAAACCCCTGCAATGGAAGGCGTGTTGGGTGCGGCAACCAAAGAAGGTTTGATGGGCATGCTGGGTGGCTCAGCAGTCAGCCCGTTTACAGGTGCAACTCCTACCCCACCCGCTACCGTAGATCAGTCAGGTCAGCCCACACCTAATGAACTTGAAGCCCAAGTTCAACAACGCAGACTGGCACGTGAGCGAGAGCAGATGGGTGTCAAGCAAGGCCGTGCCGCCCGTGAGGGTGAAAAGTTAATTGATGCCGAAGCCAAAGCCGAAGCTGACCAACAACAAACCGCCCGTGTAGAAGCTGAGAAAGCTGCCGCCACAGAACTGCAAACACTACGTGCCCAGCGTCAGGCTGAACTGGAGCAGACGTTCCCAAAAGATTACAGCGATGTAATGCAGAAGACGGATGCGTATGCAACGTTGTTTCAAGAGAAGCAGGCATTAGGAAACCAGACACAGACTAAAGAAGTTAAAGCACGCATCAAAACCATCGATGGTTTGATACAAGGCATCATTGAGGAAGACACCCGCGTACCCAATGAGTTCAAGCGGATGCAGGCTGAGAACGCCAAGGTAACCAAGAACCTGCCCCCTGACCTGCAAGCCAAGTATGCGGCTACTGCGTTCACCATCCCTGAACCACAGCAGATGGAAATCCGTGCGGCTACAGTTGAGCAAGCACCCGTACAACAAACAGATTTGTTGGGTCAGCCCATCGAGCAAGAAGCACCCGCAGCAGCCACGCCTGACAAATTTAAAACTGTGCAGACAGCGGCAGAAGCGCAAGCTGCCTTGGACTTACAGAACAGACGTGATGCACGGGCAGGTCAAGCTGACCGTAACGCCGCCAAAGATGCAGGTCAACTTGGTTTGTTTACTCGCGTAGGTACACCAACTGCTGAAGCCGAGGTTCTTCCCCCAAAGATAATCGTAAAGAAGCCACCAGTTACCGAACCCACGGTAAGGCAGAAGCCCACGCCTGAGACAGTAGCCCCCGTCATCACCGCTGATACGCTTGGTGTATTGGGTATTGGCCCTACGGCTGTGATGCGCAAGCCCGGCCATGCTATCCAAGGTCTGGACATTACCAAACCAGAAGATGCGGCAGATGTAAAGAACATGTTGACAATCTATAAGGAAGGCCGTAGCCCTGCGATTGTCCAGAAGATTGATACGTTCTTAGGACGCCCTGAGTTCCAAGCATTGCCAGCACCTGCACCAAAGGCTGAAGCCACACCTGCACCTACACCCGCACCTACCGTTGCGGAAACTCCAGCACCTACCGCCGTGACATCTAACCAGATCATGGATCAGATTCGCGCAGCACAAGATCAACAGCTTACATTGCTTGACAAGGCTGGCCGTGCACCCCGTAAAGGTTCTGAAAAAGAAAAGCAACGAAATGCGTTACAAGAAAAGATTGGCACGTTGCGGGAGCAATTTGATAAAGTAAGTGCGGAAGAAAAGAGGGCAGCTAACAAGGCGGCACAACCATCTGCAAAGAAAGCCAAAGCAGCGGAGGCACCACCCGCACCCGCACCCGTTAAGGTTGTCAAGAAAGCTGAACCCAAAAAGGTCGAGCCTAAAAAGATTGAAGTTAAGAAAGCTGAACCCAAGAAGGTTGAGAAAAAAGCCGAGGAAACAAAAACTCAACACCGTGTGACGTTTGAAGGTAAACCCGCCACGGTAACTATTGTGCGTCCCGCTGATGATCCATCAAAAATTTCAGCAGTGTCTATTAAACCTGACGGGGAAAAATTTGCCGTTGCAAACCTTAGTGCACAGGGCGTACTTACTAACGAGCAAATGCTCAACAACTTAGTTGAAACTCAAAACATAGACGCTACTACGGAACCCAAGAAGGTTGAGCCTAAGAAGGAAGAACCAAAGGTTGACAAGGCGCTTGAGAAAGCGCGTGAGACTGTTGACGATCTCGACCTCGATCCTGAAACAACTAAAACCAAAGTCAAATCATTTGCCAAGCGTTTGCACAAAGCAGGCTTAATTGACGACATCAGTTTAAATGCGGTTGAAAGCATATCCAAAGACAAGGATATGGGGTACGAAGACCTGCTGGATGAGATCAGGTTTGCACTTGAGGCTTACGAAAGCCAGCAGAAGAAAGCGCCTGAAGCTAAGTCTGAAACCAAGAAGGTCACAGATGAAAGCAATGTGATTGAGGGTGAGACACGGGTAATCCCTGATAACCAAGTAAAGTTGTTGGAAGGCCCTGTCGGTCGTTTGCAAGATGACCAAGTTGCTGAACTTGAAGAATTCTATGGTGTTGACAAGAGCAAGCCTGAGTTTTGGAAGCGCCTGCAAGAAGACGTTACTTTGTTTGCTGAGAAGGGCGCCAAAGCCGTCAAGCAAGCCATCCGTGAAATCATTAGGCAGGTGCAAGCAGGTGTGCTGGCCGTTGGTGTTATCTTTAACCCCGGCAATATCTCTGCACCAGAAGCATTTATTTTACATAGCCCCGTTTCTGTAACTACAACGCAAGAAGTCAAAGCGGAGATACCTGCATCAGTTGCATCCAAGATGTCTGATGGCGCTAAAGAAGCGTACGAAATCCTTATTCCTGCAATGCAGGGTAAGAACGGCGACAAGCTCATGGTGTTTGTTGACAAACCAACAGGCCGTATTTTTATCTTTGATGCAGACGGCAAGCCTGTGTTGGATAAGAAGGTGCTGATTGGTTTGGCCAAGGGTGATCTGTACAAGGGTAACAATGACTTGCCACAGAACCGTATTACACCAGCAGGTTTGTTTGGTATCAAAATAATTGATGCAGCCAAGGGCGGTAATGCCAAGAAGACCGCAGGCGAGTACGACTTTGGCAAAGTGTTTGCACTGGAAGACCCCGATGCTGTGGTCACCATCATGCACTCTGTATGGCTGAAAGAAAAAGATGCCGCCCAACGTCAGGCCGCACTGCAAAGTGAATCCACTACCGATTCACGTTTCTCTTTTGGTTGTATCAACATTGACAAGGGTACATACAAGTATCTGTTAGATAATTTCCAAGCGCAGATGGATGGCGCAAAGATGTTTGTGGTGCCTGATAACCAAGCAGATACCAGAGCATTTTTAATGGGCGAGAAGTCAAGTGGAGATGTGCTTGTACGTGAGGCTGTGAAACCTGTCACCAAGACAACCACACAGACCCGTGACTCTGCGTTTGCGCAAGAAGCCAAGACAGGTGCGCTAGGTCGTGAGCAAGGACTCCCACCAAAGGAGCCAACACGTTCACGTATCACAGACGATCAAAACCCTGTTGACAACCCTATCTCCAACGCCGAGCTTGAAGGCATTGTTGATGATGTGAAGAAGTCTTTGGGTGGTGAAGTTGAAGTAACTATCCTTGACAGCGCAAAAGACCTTGACCCCAAAGCGCCAGCAGGTGCAGCAGGTTTGGTAAAAGATGGCAACGTGTACCTGTTCAGGGATGGCATCAAGTCTGGCATTGAAGGCGCTAAGACTGTCTTCCACGAACTGTTCCACCTTGGCTTGCAGAAGCTCTTGACTAACCCCAAGGAATACCACAGGGTTATGATAAACCTGTATCGCATGAACGCCAGAGTGCGTGAGATGGCGGATAAGTGGATTGCTTCACAAGAAGGTCAGGATGCCAAAGCTGCGTACGCAGAGCAGTACACCAACCCTAATGACCGTTTAAATGCGCTGACTGCCCACGGTACAGACGAAGCACTTGCACGTATTGCTGAAGAATTAAAGACAGGCAAAAAGATTGGTACAGGCCAGCGGGCATTTGTACGTTCCATTGCAAAATGGTTGGCTGACGTTGCCGAGAAAATTGGTTTGCGCCAAGTAGCACAGAGCATCCGTTCTGCTACCTACACAGAAGTTGAGAAGTTTGTACAAGAAGCCATGACTGCCGCAGTTGGTGCTGGCCCTGTAAACGTACGCTTGACACGCCGCTTTTCTGTACCCGGAGGCATCGATGAGAACACCCGCCGTGCGGTACAGGCTATTCAGGATAAGACGCCTGCAAAGTATAAAGAACCCGAGAAGAAGACGCTGGTTCAGCAACTCAAGAGCGTAGGTGAAGTTGAGACACGCGACCAAGCCAAACTTCTTTTGCGCCAGAAGGCTGCTGACAAGTTTGCAACAGTCAGTGCCAAGGTCAATCAGATGTTCTCTAAGGGCTATAAAAACGCCTTTGGTGATCTGAACCCTATGGTGCTGGCACGCCAAGCAGAAGAAGCCCGCAAGTTGGTGCTTGATTTCTACAAGGCTGGCGGTATCAGGTTCACAAAGAGTGGCTTGATTGAAACTGTTGACACCAAGGATTCTTTGCAAGGTGCAGTGGAGCAGTTGGTTGATCTGGCTTCTAAGAGCGACATGACTTACAAGGAAGCTGAGTCCTATGTATCTTCTTTGTTGGAAGGCCACCGCCTGTACAACATGCGCGAAGAGCATGACAAACCCTTGGAAGCATCTGCCTTGATCCTTGAACAGCAGGGTAAGAACAAAGAAGCTGATGCTGAACGCAAGAAGAAGTTGGCACGCCACATGGACAACGCTGACGTTGATACGTTAGAAGCCGCGTTCCAAAAGTCACCAGAAACCAAGGCCATCCTTGACACTCTTAATGCAACTCGTATGCAGGCTATCGACCTGATGGTCAAAGCCGGACGCATTACAAAAGAGCAGGGGCAGTTCTGGAAAGACAACGCAGCTTACGTACCTTTTGATCGTGTGTTTGTGGAAACCGAAATTCCTGTTAAGGGTCGTGGTACTTACGGCATCTCCACACTGCGCAATTTGCCCGGCATGGAAGGTTCGTTTGAGCGCCCAATTAAGAACGTGTTTGATTCCTACACTAGCCGTTTGGGTTGGATGATTACGGAAGCTGCGCACAACAACGCTTCTTACAACGTGCTTGATACAATGGCACTGGGTGGGTTTGCCAAAGAACTTAAGCCCAAGGAAGTACCGGGTAACAAGGCTTTGACAATCAAAGTTTATCGTGAAGGTAAGCCTG
>Ga0164292_10004483_pt1 | contig 11362 bp, 11 predicted proteins | sample GEODES117metaG_FD_111486 | JGI IMG/M metagenome (GOLD analysis project Ga0164292, IMG submission 111486) | Eutrophic lake water microbial communities from Lake Mendota, Wisconsin, USA - GEODES117 metaG | ecosystem: Environmental > Aquatic > Freshwater > Lake | place: USA: Lake Mendota... | reverse complement strand
ATTGGCGCACCCGACAGGATTCGAACCTGTGACCTCTGCCTTCGGAGGGCAGCGCTCTATCCAGCTGAGCTACGGGTGCAAGACGCCGATGGGCAGGCCGGTTCGGCCTGATCAGAGCGATAGCTGATCTGCAGGCGAGCGGCAATATGGAGTTTGCTGGGAACCTGCGCCCGGACGGGTTGGCAGTTGGCCGGCGAAAGCCCTCGCGGGTTGCGATGATACGCCGGCCGGTCAGCCCGCCCGCTTCAGGCCTCCTCCTTGGCCTTGACCGGGGTGATCATCAGCGATGTCACCTTGTTGCGGCTGCGCCGCATCACCTCGAACCGGAACCCGTAGAACGTGAAAGCCTGTCCAGCCTCGGGGATCAGGCGCGCTTCGTGGATCACGAGGCCTGCGATAGTCGTGGCTTCCTCGTCCGGCAAGGACCAGTCCATGGCGCGGTTGACGTCGCGGATCGGCACCGAGCCGTCGACGATCACCGAGCCATCCGGGCGGGGCCTGACGCCCTGCACCGCAACGTCATGCTCGTCCTTGATGTCGCCCACGATCTCCTCGAGGATGTCCTCGAGAGTGACAAGGCCCATCACCTCGCCATACTCATCGACGGCCAGCGCGAAGTGCGTCTTCTTGGAAAGAAAGGCCTTGAGCTGGCCCGAGAGCGAACTGTTGACCGGCACGAACCAGGGTAGGAACGAAATCTGCTGCACATTGAGCTTCGAGGCATCGCCTCCAACGGCATCGAGCGCCCGCAGCAGATCCTTGGCATGCAGCACGCCGATGATGTTTTCCGATGTGCCGCGCCACAATGGCATTCGGGTGTAGGGCGAAGCCAGGACCTCGCGCACGATCTCGGCGGGCCCCAGATCGGCATCGATGGTGCGCATCTTGGTGCGATGGATCATCACATCCTCGACCGTGAGCTCCTTCAGGTCGAGCAGGCCGCCGAGCATGTCGCGGTCAGACTTGACCACGCCACCCTCGCGGTGAAGCAGATCGACCGTGCCCTTGATCTCGTCATGCGCGGACAGCATCGACTGGTTCTCGCCGATCACCACGCCGAAGGGGCGCAGAAACGCCCGCACGATTGCCTCGATTGCATAAAGCAATGGCGTGAATACAACGACCGCAACAGCAACCGGCCTCGCCACCATCAGCGCCACCTGGTCAGGCTTTATGATGGCCAATGTCTTGGGCATCACCTCGGCAAAGATGATGATGAACAGCGACATGAAGATTGTCGCATAGATCACGCCGGCATCGCCGAACAGATTGACCATCACGACCGTTGTGAAGGCTGAAACGCCAACGTTCACAATGTTATTGCCGATCAAAACTGCTCCGATCAGGCGTTCGCGTACCAGCAAAAGACGGGTAACGACGCTAGCCCTTTTGTCGCCTGAATTCTCAAGCGCATGCATGCGGGCACGGGACGCAGCTGTCAGCGCGGTTTCACTGGCCGAAAAAAACGCTGACAGGCCGAGGCAGAATGCCACGATCAGCAGTGCAACCCAAGGGTTTGAGGTGAAATCGAGATTTTCCATGGGCCTGAAATAGCGCTTCCGGGCCGCCGTTGCCAGTCACCTCGTGTGGCCTGGCGGTCAGGTGCCAGAGATTTCCGTGGCCAGAAAGTCCAGCACGTCTGCCGCCGGCACATCGCGGGCAATGAAGCTCTGTCCGATGCCGTGAGCGAGGATGAAGGTCAACTGTCCGGCCGAAACCTTCTTGTCCTGAGCCATTGCATCCAGCATGGCGCCAGCCGAGCCCACACCGCCCGGCACGTCGGCGAGCGTGGTGGGCATCCCCATTCTCGCCAGATGCCGCGAGACCCGCACCGTATCCTGCCCCGGGCAGAGGCCAAGCCGCGCCGAGAACCTGAACGCAAGCGCAAGACCGATCGAGACCGCCTCGCCATGCACGATGCGGCTGTTGTCGTAGGCCACGATGCGCTCGATGGCGTGGGCGAAGGTGTGTCCGAGATTGAGCAGCGCGCGCTCGCCATGCTCGTGCTCATCACTGAGGACGATGGCGGCCTTGGCTGCGCAACTGACCCTCACCGCATGATCGCGCTCGGCACCACCGGCCATGGCGGCCTCGCCATGCCGCTCGCACCATTCAAAGAAGCCCGGGTCGTTGATGAGCCCATACTTGAGGACTTCGGCATAGCCGGCCTTGCGCTCGCGGAGTGGCAGCGTGTCGATCAGTGCCGTGTCGGCCAGCACCAGCGCCGGCTGATGGAAGGCACCGACGAGGTTCTTGCCGTGCCGCGAGTTGATTCCGGTCTTGCCGCCAACCGAGGAATCGACCTGTGCTAGAAGCGTGGTCGGCACCTGCACTAGCCGGACGCCGCGCCGGAGGGTTGCCGCCGCAAAGCCGGCAAGGTCGCCGACCACGCCGCCGCCCAGCGCGACAACCACATCCTTGCGCTCGATCTTCGCGGCAAGCAGGCCGTCGCAAACCGCGGCGAACATGGAGAAGGACTTTGAGGTTTCGCCCGGCGGGACCGTGATCCGGCTCGACGCCAGACCTGCCGCACCAAGCGCGCTCTCGAGCGATTCGGCATGCAGGCGGCCAACGGTCTCGTCCGCGACGATCCCCACATGGCGGACCGAACCGAGGGCCGCAATCCGCTGTCCGGCTTCACCGAGCAGACCGCGCCCGATCACGATCTCATAGGCCCGCCCGGGCAAAGGCACAGGCACGGTGGCAAAGGTCGGGCTCATCGGGAGGCCTTGATGAACTGGTCGACGGCTTGCAGGACAGCCTCGACGACATTCTCGTGCGGCTCCTCGCGTGACTGCACGGTGATGTCGGCCATGGCATAAATCGGTTCACGCTCGCTCAGCAGCTGCCTGAGTGTGCCTTCGGGGTCTGCCGTCTGGAGCAGCGGGCGATTGCTGCGCTTGCGCACGCGCCGCATCAGGATCTCAGGGTCAGCCTTGAGCCAAACGGAAATGCCGGCCTCCGCCACGTGCTTCCTGGTTTCCTCGCTGACGAAGGCGCCGCCGCCGGTAGCCAGCACCTGAGGCCCCTGGCCCAGCAGGCGCGCGATGACGCGGCGTTCGCCGGCCCGGAACTCTGCTTCACCACGGCTGGCGAAGATCTCCGGGATTGTCATGCCGGCAGCTGTCTCGATCTCGCTGTCGGCATCGACAAAGCGCAGGCCGCCGCGCGCCGCAAGGCGCGCGCCGATTGTGCTCTTGCCCGAACCCATCATGCCGACAAGCACGATCGAACGTGTGCCCAGCCGCCCGCGCAGGGTCGAAGCCGGGTCAGCCGGCACGGACGAGATGGCCTCTTCGCTCATGAAAGGCCTCTAGACCAAGTCGAGGAAAAGGGGAATCAGGTTTTTGGCTGGGGATTGGGCCTCTGCACAGGGAGCAGCGGCAACCGGCTCCATCTTTACCTTGCACAGCGTGCGTCCTGCGCTCATCTATGGCGTGTTCTTCAGCGCGACGCGCGGCATGGGGGCGGCAGATTGCCAACACTGTTTCGATTTCTTGGCGTCCTCGCCGTTCTTGGCGGGATCGGCTTCGCCGCGATGCTGGCGCTGACCATTCTGGTTGAGCCGGAGCAACGCGAGATGAGCGTGCCGATCGATCCGAAGAAGTTCGCCCGGTGAGCGGGCCGAGCCAGTGAGCGGGCGTGACCGGTCACTGGTCGGGCTGTTTCTCGACATGATGGCTTCCGAGCGGGGAGCCGCCAAGGCCACGATGGCGGCCTATGAGGCTGACCTAGCCGATTATGCCGGTTTCACGAAGCCGTCCGGCGGCATTCTGGCAGCCGGCCCTGATCTGGTCAGAGCCTATCTCGAATACCTCAGCCATCGTGGGTTGAAAGCCTCCTCGGCGGCGCGGCGGCTTTCGGCCGTGCGACAGCTCCATCGCTTCCTCTATGCTGAGGGTCATCGCGGCGATGATCCCACCGCCGCCGTGTCAGGCCCACGGCGGGCCAGACCTCTGCCCAAGACCATGAGCGTCAAGGATGTCGACCGCCTCCTGGCCGTGGCCCGCGAAGGCCTCGACCATCCGGCCAGCACGGATGGCGAGCGGCTGCGCTCGGCCCGGATGAGCTGCCTGCTCGAGCTGCTTTATGCCACGGGCCTGCGGGTGTCGGAACTGATGGCACTGCCGGTGTCGGCGGCCCGCACCCGCGATGATTTCCTGATCGTGCGCGGCAAGGGTGCCAAGGAGCGGCTGGTGCCGCTGACCGGCGCAGCAAAGGCTGCGGCGCGCACCTATCTTGACCTCAGGGAAGCGATGAGCCGACGCGGCACCGCAAAACCGACTTCGCACCTGTTCCCGGCGGACAGCGAAAGCGGCCACCTGACCCGGCAGGCTTTCGCCCGCGATCTGAAGGCCCTCGCCGGGGCCGCCGGGCTGCGCGCCGATCTGGTCAGCCCGCATGTGCTGCGCCATGCCTTCGCCAGCCATCTCTTGCAGAACGGCGCTGACCTTCGCGTCGTGCAGGAGTTGCTCGGTCATACCGACATTTCCACGACGCAAATCTACACGCATGTGCTGGACGAGCGCCTTAAGGCCTTGGTGCGAGACCTTCACCCGATGGGTGATGCCCCATTCGGCGAATAAGGCGCGCGGCCTCCCGGCCAAGGCAATCAGGCAAGGAAATCCGCTCGTGGCGCGCGTGCACTATTCCGTTTCGCCCTTCAGGTCGATCGTCTTGAGCACATCGAGCACCGGCATCGAGGTGATGTGGAACCCTGCATCAATGTGGTGAACCTCGCCGGTCACCCCGCCCGATATGTCCGACAGGAAATACAACGCCGAGCCACCGATATCCTCCAGCGTCACCGATTTGCGCAAAGGCGAGTTGGCCCGCTGCCAGGAATACATCGAGCGGGCGTCGGCGATGCCGGCTCCCGCCAACGTGCGCACCGGCCCCGGCGACAGGGCGTTGACGCGGATTCCGTGCGGGCCGAAATCGCTGGCCAGATAGCGCACGGAAGCTTCCAGCGCCGCCTTGGCCACGCCCATCACGTTGTAGTTTGGCATGATCCGCATCGAGCCGCCATAGGTCAGCGTGATCATCGCGCCCCCTGCCGGCATCAGGGCAGCGGCGCGCTTGGCCACTTCGGTGAACGAGAAGCAGGAAATCACCATGGTGCGCGAGAAATTGGCGCGACTGGTGTCGGCATAGCGGCCCTTGAGCTCTTCCTTGTCGGAAAAGCCTATGGCATGGACCACGAAATCAAGCTGGCCCCACTCGGCCCGAAGCGTTTCGAACAGCGCATCAACCGACGCTATGTCCTCGACATCGCACGGGATCACGAGCTTCGAGCCGATGCTCTCCGCAAGCGGCTTGACACGCTTGCCCAGCGCCTCGCCCTGATAGGTGAAGGCGCATTCCGCCCCGTGCTTGGCGAGCATCGAGGCGATGCCCCAGGCGATCGAGTTCTGGTTGGCAACCCCCATGATGAGGCCGCGCTTGTTGTGCATCAGAGGGTTCATCGGGACCTGTCTCGTCAGAAGGCGTCAGGTGTCATGGCCAACTGCGGCCAGGATAGCGATCAGGCGGCCTGGGCCAGGCTCATCAGGCCTCCAGCCGCTTCATCACGATGGTTGCATTGGTGCCGCCGAAGCCGAATGAATTGGAGAGCACGCATCCAAGCCCGGCCTTGTCGATGCGCTTGCGCACGATAGGCATGTCGGCGAAGGCCGGATCGATCTCATCAATATGGGCGCTTTCGCACACGAAATCGTTGTTGAGCATCAGCAGCGAGTAGATAGCCTCCTGCACGCCGGTCGCTCCGAGCGAGTGTCCGGTCAGCGATTTGGTGGCCGAGATCAGCGGCGACTTGTCCGCCCCGCCGAAGACCTCGCGGATGGCCTCGATTTCCTTGGCGTCACCCACTGGTGTCGAGGTGCCATGCGGGTTGATGTAGTCGATCTTGCCGCCATAGGTCGCCAGCGCCTGACGCATGCAGCGCACCGCGCCCTCGCCGGACGGAGCCACCATGTCATAGCCATCCGAGGTAGCACCATAGCCGACGATTTCGCCGTAGATCTTCGCCCCACGGGCCTTGGCCCGCTCCAACTCCTCGAGTACGACCACGCCGGCACCGCCCGCGATCACGAAGCCGTCGCGGTTGACGTCATAGGCGCGGCTGGCCCGCGAAGGTGTCTCGTTGTACTTGGTCGACATGGCTCCCATGGCGTCGAACAGCATCGACAAGGTCCAGTCGAGTTCCTCGCAACCGCCGGCGAACATCACATCCTGCTTGCCATACTGGATCATCTCGTAGGCATTGCCGATGCAATGGTTCGAGGTCGCGCAGGCCGACGAGAGCGAATAGTTGACGCCCCGGATCTTGAACCAAGTCGCCAGGGTGGCCGAGGCGGTGGAACTCATCGCCTTGGGCACGGCAAAGGGGCCGATACGCTTGGTGTTGCCGCTCTCCTTGGCCTTTTCGTAGGCCTCGATTAGCGCGATGGTCGAGGGTCCGCCCGATCCCATGATGATGCCGGTTCGATCATGCGAGATGTCGGATGTCTCTAGCCCGGCATCGGCAATTGCCTGGTCCATGGCAATGTGGTTCCAGGCCGTGCCGCCGCCGTGAAAGCGCATGGCGCGGCGGTCAACCAGCGCGGCGGCATCTGCCGTTGGCCGCCCGGCCGCATGGCTGCGGAAGCCATGTTCCACGAAGTCGCTTTCGGTCGCGATGCCGGACTTCGCCTCCCGCAACGAGGCCAGAACCTCCTGCGTATTGTTGCCGATCGACGAGACAATACCCATCCCTGTGACGACGACACGTTTCATGTGGGGGCCTCCCGAGTGGACTAACTGGACGGCCCTGAGCCGGCTCCAGCGACAAAGCGCCTCAGCCACATGGCGCGGCTGGCGCAAAACTGCAAGCGCGACGCAGCATCTTCTTGGGTGCGCTCATGGCAACAGCGCAGGCACGGGATGATGCGGCCCCTGTCACCACGCATGCACCGCAATCCGGCATGCTGGCGAGGTAACCTGTTCGGCAGCGTCCTCAGGCCGCTTCAGGCTTGAACAGCCCCACGCGCATGTCGGTTGTGGTGTAGATGCGCTTGCCGTCGGCCTCGAGCCAGCCATCGGCGATACCGAGCACCAGCTTGGACTTGAAGACGCGCTTGAATTCGACGCCGTAGACGACCTTCTTGACCGTCGGCAGCACCTGGTCGGCGAACTTGACCTCGCCGACGCCAAGCGCCCGGCCACGGCCGGGCAACCCGAGCCAGCCGAGGAAGAAGCCGGTGAGTTGCCACAGCGCATCAAGGCCAAGGCAGCCCGGCATCACTGGATCGCCGCGGAAATGGCAGGGGAAGAACCAGAGGTCAGGGCGCACATCAAGCTCGGCCATGACGATGCCCTTGCCATTGATGCCACCGGTCTCGCTGATATGGGTGATGCGGTCGAACATCAGCATCGGCGGCAGCGGCAGCTGGGCATTGCCCATGCCGAACAGTTCGCCGCGCCCGCACGCCAGAATCTCCTCGTGCGAGAAGCTCGACTGCCTGTCCGCGCCGCCTGCCCCAGTGCCTGCCAGATTGCCTGTCATGTCGTTTGCCATAGCGTTCGTTCGCTCCCGGATGGCGGACTGGTGACAGTCCCCTTGCGCGACGCCTAGCATCCGCACCGGCGCGCGTGAAGCCACCCGCGTCAACTGACCGTATTTATCCTTGGTTGAACTGGGCTGTCTGCGTGAATATGATATATCTTAGAGATGCTGGATGGCGCTTTGGCCGCTGGCAGCGACATGCAGGATCGGATTTCAGGATCGACATGAGCATGACCCCGATGAACATCGAGCCGTCCCCCGAGGCCGCGACGCCGCGGCGGTCGCTGGCTGGGTGTCCGGTGCATTCGTTGCGCGAGAAGCTGCGCGATGTCGGCTTGCGCCCCACCCGCCAGCGCACGTCGCTGGGCTGGCTGCTGTTCGCCAAGGGGGACCGGCACATCAGCGCCGAGATGCTCTACGAGGAAGCCATGCGCGCCCGCGTCCCGGTGTCGCTGGCCACGGTCTACAACACGCTGCACCAGTTCACCCAAGCAGGCCTGCTGCGCGAACTGGCCGTCGATGGGGCCAAGACCTATTTCGACACCAACCCGTCGGATCACCACCACTTCTTCATTGAGGGTGAGGACCGTATGATCGATGTGCCGTCCGACGCGATCCGCGTGGCCGAGTTGCCAGCTCTGCCCGAGGGCATGGAGATATCGCGCGTTGAGGTCATCGTGCGTCTAAAGCCCAAGGCGGTCTGAACGCGCGCTGATCTGGAACATGCTTCCGCTGCAGGCAAGTCTGTCAGGGTCAGATGCCTGTCAGTTGACCCGTTCGTTGGGATAGACGCCCCAGAGCCGATCCTGCCGGATGAACCCTTCGTGCTCGGCGACCGTGACACGGCACCAGCTTCCGGCGCAGGATTTGACGTTGGCCAGCACATTGGGTGCAAGCCGCGCCACCAGCGCCGCGCGCTCATCGGCCCGCTCCATCAGGGCGATGGTTTCCTCACGGTTCTTCGACCAGGGCACCACAAGCGCCGTGCGCCGGCCGGATAGCAGGCTGTGCAGCACCCAGCCCTCCGCACCTTCGGCATCGCGGATGCGGCGCCAGGTCTCGAATTCCGCCGTGATCTCGACCGGAAGGCCCGCACGCTGGAACACCCAGCTTGTGCGGTTCTCCTTGGAAGGGCCTTCGCGCAGGTTCACCCGGTCGTTCTTCAGGCTGACATAGCGCGGCACGGGCAGTCCGGTCACGCTGCCGGCTGTCTCGCCCGCCGCCTGCGCTGATGCAGCCGTCGTCGCCAGCCACGCCGGACTGGACATCATGGCCGCAAGCGCCAGTGCCCCTGCAATCACAAACCGGTCCAACCGCATCGCCATCCTTCTCCCATTCGCTTCGAGGTGTGCTGCCGCAACCCCGAAGGCTCCCCCGGCGCCACACTCTGGACATCGCCACAGGAATGGGCATAACCCAGCCTGATGTGCCGCACTCTCACCGAAACGGCGTTAACGGCAGGTTGAGGCGAGGTGAAGGCGGGACGGATTTGTCACCTGTGGAGCACGCGATGCCGCACAAAAAAAAGCCGCTGGTGGTCGTGACACGTAAGTTGCCCGAAGCGGTCGAGACGCGTATGCGCGAACTGTTCGACGCCCGCCTCAATCTCGATGACCATCCGATGAGCCGGGAAGCGCTGATCGCGGCCGTGCAGACGGCCGATGTGCTGGTTCCGACCGTGACGGATGAGATCAGCGCCGATATCATCGCCGCCGCCGGGGATCAGCTCAAGCTGATCGCCAATTTCGGCAATGGCTTTGACAACATCGACGTCACTGCCGCTGCCGCCCGTGGCATCGACGTGACCAACACACCCGGCGTGCTGACAGACGACACCGCCGACATGACCATGGCGCTGATAATGGCCGTGGCCCGCCGCATCCCGGAAGGTGCGCGCCTCGTGCCGGACGACAAGTGGCAAGGTTGGTCACCGACCTGGATGCTCGGCACGCGCATCACCGGCAAACGCCTTGGCATCATCGGTATGGGCCGCATCGGCCAGGCCGTGGCACGCCGGGCCAAGGCCTTCGGCCTGTCGATTCACTATCACAACCGCCGCCGCGTCTCCCCGGAGACCGAAGAGCAACTGGAAGCCACTTACTGGGATTCGCTCGACCAGATGCTGGCGCGGATGGACATCGTCACCGTGCATTGCCCCCATACGCCCGGGACTTATCACCTGCTCTCGGCGAGGCGGCTGAAAATGATGAAGCCCGACTCCTTCCTGATCAACACCGCCCGCGGTGAGATCGTCGACGAGGTCGCACTCACAAAGATGCTTGATGCCGGCGAACTGGCAGGGGCCGGCCTCGATGTGTTCGAGCACGAGCCTGCGGTCAATCCGCGCCTGCTTAAGCTCGCCCGCGCGCACCGCGTCGTGCTGCTGCCGCACATGGGCTCAGCCACCCATGAAGGCCGTAACGAGATGGGCGAGAAAGTGATCGTCAACATCCGCGCCATGATGGACGGTCACCGGCCGCCGAACCGGGTTCTGCCCAGCATGCTCTGACGTGGGCTGATCGTCTGTCAGCCGTGACGGCCGTTCAGGACGGGCGGGCCGATTCGAACTGGCCTGACTTGCGGAACCGCCACAGGTAGCTCGGCACGATGCCTTCGATGCTCGACGGCGTGATGCCGAGACCGGACAGCGTCCGCCCCTCGGCGATAGCTGCCTCCGAGACCATATTGTCCGACTTGAGCAGCAAGACCTGGTCACGCGTCATCTTGATGGCGTCAGGCATGAGCCCGAAGGTCAGCTTGTCAACGAATTCGAGCACGCCCGCCTGAAGCGAGGCAAGCGCGAAGGGCAAGGTGGCAAGCACGCGCTTGCGGCCGGTGACCTCGCAGACATAGGCCAGCAATTGCCGGAAGGTCTTCACCTCGGGCCCGCCGAGTTCATAGACCTTGCCGCCAGACACGGCGCCATCAACGGCGCGCGCAATGGCCTCGGCCACATCGCCGACAAACACCGGCTGGAACCGCGTCTCGCCGCCGCCCACCAGTGGAAGCACGGGCAGCATCCGCGCCAGCGCTGCAAAACGGTTGAAGAAGCCATCCTCCGGCCCGAAGATGATGGAGGCCCGCATAATGACGGCATCCGGCACATGGCCGAGAACGGCAGCCTCGCCATCGGCCTTGCTGCGCGCATAGAGCGACGCCGAAGCCGCATCCGCGCCGATGGCCGACATGTGCACGAGACGCATCCCGCCTGACCGGGCCACAGCCTCGGCCACGGCCTTCGCTCCCGCTGCCTGCACCGAACCGAACGTCTGGCGGCCCTGCTCCTCAAGGATGCCGACCAGATTGATCACGGCATCCGAGCCCGCGACTGCCGCCATCACCGAGTCCGGATAGCGCAGGTTGGCCTGGATGGCATGGATCTGGCCAACCACGCCAAGGGGCTGCAAATGTCCCGCAAGATCGGGCCGGCGCACGGCCACGCGCACCCGGTAGCCGCGCTTGGCCAGGGCCCTTACCACATGACGGCCGACAAAACCCGAGCCGCCAAACACCGTCACAAGCTTCCCGTTCACGCCCGCCATCCTTGCGTTGCAGCCCGAGATCGGGCGTCTGACGCATGCTCTAGTGGATATGCGTGACCCTGTGAAGCACGCCATCGGTCGCAATTGGTCTGTGCAGGCCCTGTCTGCGCGGCCATCGCGGCACGCGTCCATCAGAGGAATCGGGTGAAGGCACTTATGCGGATATGAGTTTGACGAGGTCGTCGTCGTCCCAGGCTGCGGTTTTGAGGGCTAGGCGGAGGGAATCCGTGCCCTTTTTCCTTCGGCGAGATTTGCGGCGAGATTTGCGGCCGAGATT
>Ga0164292_10004482_pt1 | contig 11363 bp, 11 predicted proteins | sample GEODES117metaG_FD_111486 | JGI IMG/M metagenome (GOLD analysis project Ga0164292, IMG submission 111486) | Eutrophic lake water microbial communities from Lake Mendota, Wisconsin, USA - GEODES117 metaG | ecosystem: Environmental > Aquatic > Freshwater > Lake | place: USA: Lake Mendota... | reverse complement strand
CCGCGATCAACTATGACCGTTATAAGAACAGGCACTGCGCCAAATTCATACACAGCCTCTACTGCTTCAAAAATGCTGGTGCCGCGCGTGACGGTGTCCTCGGTGATGATGACTTTGTCCCCAGGTTGCAAAGCACCAGCAATTCGTCCGGTCACACCGTGATCTTTAGCTTCCTTACGAACGCTGAAACTGCGGAGGTCTCGCCCCTTCGTGGCGGCAACTGCTGCAATCCCGTAGGCAACGGGGTCGGCGCCCATAGTGAGACCACCAATAGCCGTTGCATCAGCAGGAATAACGCTGAGTGCTGCTTCGGCTACCGCCAACACGCCATCAGGTCGACAAACCGTTTGTTTAGTGTCGAGAAACCACGAGCTCTTTCGGCCTGATTTCAAAGTGAAATCGCCAGTTTTCAATGAGTGCTGAAAGACGTGATCGCGAAGACGGGCACGGATTGGGTCAAGTTCAGGAACACCATCAGGGGTATGTGGATACAACGAAGACATTACGGCGACACTACTTGTCGTAGTCATGAGTCATCTGTTGCAACTGACGACCAGAGGAAAGGTTGCACATACCAATCAAAAAGTAGGTTTTTTGACACTACGAACTAGTGAGTAATGGGTAAGAATGACTTACCCGACACACTTTTGAGCTCAGATCCGAAATGGCACCAAGAACTTCAGCAAAACAATCATCAATGAGCACCGCGCACAAGAAGGCGCTGGCCAATGGTCGCAATGAGGGCCGCATTATCCGCGAGTACCTCGAGATTGTGGAAGTAACGAAGCCAAAACGAGGACGCCGACGCACCCCTGAATCGATCGCAAAGCGCCTTTCCAATATCGCTTCAGAATTGAAGACCGCGGATCCCGTCACCAAAGTTCGCCTCATCCAAGAACGACTGAACCTACGAACAGAGTTGGCCGGCATGAAGACCAAGCAAGAAATTGCTGCTGCCGAGGCACGCTTTGTGAAAGTTGCAAAGTCATTTAGCGAACGCAACGACATCACCTTTGACGCATGGCGTGAATTTGGTGTTACTCCAGCAGTGTTGAAACGCGCTGGAATTGTGGCTGATTAGTCAAGACCGACGTACGACATACACACGTCTTGCAGCTCGCGTTCCGCGCGATAGGCGTGTTTGAGTACACGATCCAAGTCAAACGCGTTGTCTAGCTGTTCCTTTGTCAATGTGCTTGACGCATCTTCTTCCAAGATGTCGCGTAGGTGGGTTCCGGTCTCAATTGCAGTTCTTGCGGCTGACTGAACAATTCGATATGCGGAATCGCGGTCCATGCCACTATTGACCATTGCCAACAGCACGGACTGAGAGAACACCACGCCATGGAGTGAGTTCAAGTTGCGAAGCATTTGTTCTTGATCAACTTCAAGATTCATAATCAGTCTTGCTGTACGGCGCAACATGTACACCACTAAAGAAACTGCGTCTGGAAGAACAATTCGTTCGGCAGACGAATGTGAAATGTCGCGCTCGTGCCACAGTGGAATGTCTTGAAAAGCCACTTGTAAATGGCCGCGAAGCACGCGAGATAATCCGGTGATGGTTTCTGCAGAAATTGGATTGCGCTTGTGTGGCATTGCGCTGGAACCCTTTTGTCCAGCAGAGAACCCTTCGCGCACTTCGTTCACTTCAGTGCGTTGAAGGTGACGAAGTTCTACCGCCAACGATTCAAGAGTAGATCCAATGGACGCACACACGTACATGAACTCTGCGTGTCGATCGCGGGCAATCACTTGTGTTGCAGGAACTGGTGTTAGCCGTAAACGTGCGGCAACTGCACTCTCCACTTCTGGAGAAATGTTTGAGTACGTACCAACAGCGCCGGACAGTTTGCACACCGCAATAGAACGGTACGCGTTCCTGAGTCGTTCACGATCACGAGCAACTTGAAGTCCATACAATGCGGTCTTCATTCCGAATGTTGTTGGCTCTGCATGAATACCGTGCGTTCTGCCAATCATTGCCGTGCGCGAGTATTGATTTGAGCCCTTCAACAGAAGATGCGTGACTTCAGTGAGTTCACGTTCAATGAGGTAACACGCATCACGCAATGCCCAACACAAGCCGGTGTCAACAACGTCGGTACTTGTTAAGCCGTAGTGAATCCATGAACCATGAGGTGCGCCAATTGACTCTTGCACTACGTCGACAAACGCAGCCACATCGTGATTAGTGATTTCTTCGCGTTCTTGCACACGCTGAACAAACTGCGCATTTACTTCTGGTGCATTCGCACGGCAATACGCCGCCGATTCTTTTGGAACAACGCCCGCGTCGGCCATGGCCTCAACTACGCAAAGTTCAATCTCTAACCAACGTGACATCTTCGCCTGTTCTGAGAACAGTTCGTCTGTCTCTTTCGTTGAGTAACGAGAAATCATGATCGCACCACCATGGCGTCACGTGCAGGGCCTGTTCCTACCATGGACACCGGAATGCCTGTTTCGCGCTCAACAATGGCAACAAGGGCTTGCGCACTTGCGGGGAGAGATGAGAAGTCAGTAATTCCTTCAGTGCTGCTGCTCCAACCAGGCAACGTTTCGTACACCGGTTCAACTGAGGCCAAACGCTCCACCGTGTCGGGATAGTTGCGAACAACTTCACCGTTGATTTTGTACGCCACACACACTTTCACTTCATCGAAGGTATCCAACACATCGAGCTTGGTGAGTGCAATTTCTGTGAGTGAGTTCACTCGCATGGCATGACGAAGCATGACGGTGTCTAACCAGCCGGTGCGGCGGCGTCGACCTGTGACTGTCCCGAACTCGCGACCAATGTCCACCAGCTTGTCGCCGAGATCGTTTGTAAGTTCGCTAGGGAATGGACCCATACCCACTCGAGTGGTGTACGCCTTAGCAATTCCCACCACGCGATCGATATGACGTGGTCCAAGGCCAGTACCTACTGCTGCACCACCGGAGATGGGGTTAGACGATGTGACGAACGGATAGGTGCCGTGGTCAACGTCTAAGAACGTGGCCTGTGCACCTTCCAACAAAATGTTTTCTCCACGTTCGCGCGCATCGTGCAACAGGTTGACCGTGTCGGCAACGTACGGAGCAAGCCTTTTCGCGTACGCAACAAAGTCGGTGACCACTTGCTCAACATCGAATGTGTCGCCGCCTATGTCGCTAACTTCGCGTCGTGCTGCGATGGCGCGCTCACGAACTTTCTTTTCAAACTCCGCAGGGTTGAGAACTTCGCCAACACGAATACCTGCACGCTTCACTTTGTCGACGTAAGCGGGCCCAATTCCCTTCAGAGTGGTACCAATCTTTGCTTCGCCTCGAGCATTCTCTAACGCAGCATCAATAGCTTGGTGCCACGGAAAAATGAGGTGGGCAAGGCTTGATACTTTCAAACGCGCAGTGGAAATGCCGCGTGACTCTAAAGAATCAATTTCTTTGAACAGTGTGGGTAAGTCCACCACAACACCATTGCCAATTACGGGAGTGACGAAGTCGTAGAACACTCCGCTTGGTGTGAGTTGTAATGCGTACTTCTGGTCGCCAATAACGACGGTGTGGCCAGCATTATGACCACCTTGATAACGAGCGACGATGCTGTGAGAAGCGGCAAGCAAGTCGATGACTTTGGCTTTGCCTTCGTCACCCCACTGGGTACCTACGACAACGGTGACGGACATGAACGCTCCCCTTTCGGAACGTGAAGTAACTCTACTTGCTCTCGCTAATGTCTGGCTCCTGAATGGGCCAAGACGGGTAGGTTTCTTTGTGTGAACTCCGTTCTTCGTCGCCAGAACTGGTCCGAGATGACCATTGCCCAACGTGAGGCCCTGTGCCATCGCGGAATGGACGACATCTTCCACCCAGAACTTCGAGCATCTATTGGGGAACTCATTGAAGACGTACGGGTACGTGGCGACCAGGCACTCTGCGATGCCCTTGCCCGATTCGATGGTGTTCGCCTCGGACCCCACCAATTACGAGTGAGCGAAGAAGAGATCGCCTCAGCCCAGGTGGACCCCGCCGTAGAGAACGGCATTCTCGACGCTATTTCCCACCTTCGTGCGTTCAACGACCAACTGCTCGAGCGCGCCAGCGACTGGAGCATTGAAATTGAGCACGGTCTCACCGCGGGGGAAAAAGTGTCTCCCATTTCCAGTGTTGGCCTGTTTGTACCCAGCGGGAAAGCCAGTTACCCATCTGTTGCCTATCAATTAGGAGTCCCCGCAGTGGTGGCCGGTGTTCCGCACATCTCACTCATTGTTCCCCCAGTGCCTGGTGGCCAGGGTGAAGTAGACCCCGCTGTACTTGTGGTGTGTCGTCATCTCGGAATCAAGAACGTGTTCCGCGTGAACGGGCCTTCCGGAATTGCTGCACTCGGATTCGGAACACAAACAATTCCGAAAGTTCGCAAAGTTGTCGGACCAGGAAGTCCAGCGGTCACCATCGCTCAGGTGGAAATGCAACGTTTCGGTTTGGCCACCATGATGTTGTTGGGACCCACCGAAAGCATGATTGTTGCCGATCACACCGCACACGTTGGACGCCTTGCAGCCGACTTGCTCATCGAGGCAGAGCACGGAACCGACTCGTCCGTTGTGCTGGTCACCACATCCGCAGAACTCATCGACGCAGTCGATGCAGAACTTGCAATTCAACTTGGCGATCTTCCTGAAGTTCGCGCGACTGCAGCACGAGCATCACTTGGGCCGAACGGTGGTGCTGTTCTTGTGCGCACTCTCAACGAAGCTGCCGACGTTGCGAACTTGTACGCACCCGAACATCTTCAACTTGCTGTTGACGCTTCATATGAAGAAGACATGCTTGACCTTCTTGTGAATGCTGGCGAGATTCTTATTGGTCAGCACACACCATTTAGTGCGGGAAACTTTGTCATTGGTTGTCCGGCATCGCTTCCCACCAGCGGATTCGCACACGTGTCATCAGGAATCACTGTCGATGCGTTCTTGAAAAAGACTGCAATTGCGAAGGCAACAGAATCTGCATTGCGCAGAATGGCACCCAGCATTGTGGCGTTATCCGACCACGAAGGTTTCTCGGCTCACGGCAACGCCATTCGTCGCCGCTTCGGCTGAACGTACAGACCATCGGCACAGCGTGATGGGAAGCATCAACGCTCCACGCAGTCAACTCTCATTACTGCTCCACCGACCACATTTTGTACATCCTCCATCAACCTCGCGCTAGGGCTGCGCACTGCACTAAGCCCAACAATCACGAGGTACTGGCGGCGTCCCAGTCGACACGACGGCGCGAGTTGTTTCGTAGAAATTGCCGACATGAGTTTTGTTGGGTTCTCAAAAGCAAAGAATCTCAATGGTGCCGAATCTGACGCACATACCCCTTCGAACTCGACGAACTCTTGCGCTGTGACGGGCCTCAGATCGTTGCATGCGATTTCCATTGACCTCAGGTTTTCAGCAACAACAGTTGGATGGGACAATGCCCGTAGAGACTCATCAAAGCGATAGGCCTCCAGCGGCTTGGCTTTGAAGTAGTTCCAACTAACGAGAGCAGCTAGTCCAATGGCCACGGCGATTGTGACTTCAATAAATCGTGAAAGTGAAAAGTTCATCACGAACTATTGACGGATAACTCAGCGACCGAGGGCGTCTCCCAATTCGGGCATGTCGTCTAGATCCATCTCAATGAGAGATTGATTCTGGCCCGTACGTGGGTTGGGGGCGGGCACTTGCACGTGTCTCACGATGTGTCGCCGGGATTGTGACGCCGCCACCAGGACCCCCATCTTCATGGCCGGAGTACCACCGCCATGCACAACCACGAGACGGTCAGCACCTGCGGCCCAAGCACCCATTCGTAGTTGGCAGAAATGCGCAACCGATTCCACCACGTGTGGAAGTGCTGTGACGCTCTCAATAAGAACCTCTTTGAACCAGCGACGTTCCATTTGAGGCACTCCAATGCCTACGACGTGATGGTTGGCTTCAAGCCACATCTTGAGAATTTCCGCAGTGTGCACCGTGTCTTGCGGGTGTGGAACTCGTTGATCGGTCGCAACCAAAACAACTCGCTCGAGCGTCCTTGGCAACACTGATTCTTGAATAACGCGCTGCAAGATGGGGGCATGGAGCTCGCGCCGAATGACGTTGTGTCGTTCTTCCTCGCTCATAGCAAGAAGTGCTGACTTGACTGCAGAGGACCACTCACGAATACCGACTCGTGAGTGTGTGGAGGACGCATCGGTGAAAACAAAATCGAAGACATCCGGCAAAATGCAATCTTGACGCTTGCCATCGGCACCCCGACGCAAGATGAGATCTCTTGTACCCACACTCACAATGAGCACAGAGGATGGCCCGCCCACCTCGACAAAAAAATCATCAGAGAGGATGGCTTCGTCGGGTTCGGCATCTATTTTTTCCACCACTGATGGATGCGCCACGAACAGAAGCGGTGAATCTTCGTGCAGGCGGTCAAGTGAAAGAAGGATAAGCCCCTCTTCTGACCATCCCTGCACTTGCGCTTCAACCGTGAGCGCATCGAATTGAGTTGTCACAACGCATCCTGGTCGAACACGGCGCCCATTTGCGTCAACCACTCGCGGCGGGAAATACAGACCCGAGTGATTGCCAAGTTCATCACTCATGATCAGTACGTCGCCTCGCTGTCGTCACCAGTGTCGACATAATCCATCTCGCCCTGTTTATCGAACAGGTACTCGCTATCGGTCCATGAGAGGTTCGACAAAATTCGGGAGGCGTCCCGCGCTCGTCTCAAGTTATTTGAAATGGCTTGTTTGTCCTCTGGTGTTCCTTCTGGGTACGACCGTGCAAGACACGCTTCAACAACAGTTGCCAGATACCCCGTTGACTCGTGAGGCACTTCCTCACGGCCAATGGCGGGGAGAAAGTCAAAGGTGCACAGAGATCGATACAGCCGTTCAGTATCGACGGGATGCCGATCCTGCAAAGTGTTCTCGCACGCATCCCAGTAGAGAACGCGAAGAAACTTTAAGAGATCGCGTGGATCCAAAAAATCACATGCGATGATCGACAGAAGTTTCATGAGGGCCACTGCTTCGGGTGTACCCCGCCCCTCTGTCACCGCAACTTCAACTGCGCGAGTCGTTGACGTCCAATTTTCACAAAACCTATTGAAGAACTCTGTGAACTCAGAATTTACTGCTGCGCTAGATGCCTTTTTGAAGAAATAGGCGGACTGGTCAATTCGTGCAACCAGCCCCCTCGACATGTTCCACTTGCGGCGGGACTCATCAACAAATCCGGTCTTAAGAAATTGAGATACGAGCATTCCCCACAACTCAACAGACGAATATCTGGACGTATTCTTTTTGTCACTCAACTCTTTGTTGATCTGATTCAAGACAGATGAGCGTTGAGATTGAAGATTGGCTAGATCTTTCGCGTCAAACTGATCCTTGAGTGAAATGGACAAGTCGGTCTGATCGCTCTTTGATCTATAACCAAAAACTCTCTCTATGCCGTGCTGTAACGCCGCGTCATAGGCATGTTCAATATCGGACTCTGTGCTTTGGCACTTGTTTCCCATGTGAGAGAGGTGTGAGCATGCCCTCATCGCTTTTCGCTTCAAGATTGATTTCGTGTAGACGCGATAGAGATGGTTGATTGCCAGCAGGTCTTTCTCCGTTGCACGTGACAACAATTGTTCAAAGGGAACTGAAGAGATTTCTAAGAGGGCCCTGTCGTCGATAGTCCAACCCGCGTTCTCGCCCATAGCTACAACCGTACCCAAGTTCGCAATGCCCAGATAACAAATAGCACCAGAAGAAGCCACGACAGACCTATTGGCCACACCGCATTCAGGCAGACCACATACGACGCAATTGCCAAAGTCTGACGCAGTTGTCGATTCAGCGACCAATGTCCGGTGACCACATGCACGTTGAATAGGTATAGGACACACAGAGCAACGACATACCCCAGAAGTTTCAACATTTGGAGAGATGTCTGCGAGTCGCGAACTTGCATCTGTGACCACAAGTTGATTGATTGACTGCCAGAGAGGCCCACGAATAATCCGATACCGCCAAAGCAGGTCACAACAAGAAACAGTCCCGCAAATGAATTCATGCCAGCGAGAACTGTGCCCAAAGCGCCTGGCTTAGCGACCACTGCCTTCCGAGCCTTCGCGCCAACAACGTCAATCCGAATGGACTGCTTGCATCCATCAACTGAAAAATCCAAATAGGAAACGCCCACGGCACCTGACTTTTCCTTTGTCACTTCAATGACAAAAGATGTCGCGTCAATGACTTGCACAGTGGCAGTCCACCCGACTCCGTACGGAGTTGGGAAATCAATGTTGCCAATCGTCCTGTTTGACGTCACGGTAACGGCAATCTTCTTTGTTGTTCGCCCAAGTGATGCATCGTATGTGGAACATGAAATCACCGGCATAGGTGGTTGTTTTCGATCGTATTCGAAACGTCGAACAGGATCACTCAGCACAAAGAACGCTTCGTTGATGAGAGCCATGCGAGCAGTGGCCGCCGAATCAGAATTGACATCTGGATGCCATTTCTTTGATTCCGTTCGATACGCAGAACGAATTTGCTCTGGTGAAGCAGATGGAACTACACCCAACACCTCATAGAACTTGTCAACGTCGCATGCCTGCGTCATTGTCGCTCAATCTCCAGCAGTCTTTGGGGCGAGCCGTTAGCGAGCTCATGAATCTTCTTGCTTCGCTGCGCCAAATCATCTGCAAGGCGCAAGAAAGCATCGATGATTGCAGACATATTCACTGAAGAGCCGATGGGAATAAGCGTCCCGCCGGTTTCATTCACCAGTTTTATGTACGTCTGTGAGGCATGACTTACTGAAAAGCACAGCGCGTCTGCTTCTTTCAGTTGGGTAATGATTTGGGCCGTCGAGTACTTGTGCTGATGTGGCTCGTCGTCGGTGATCAGAATCACGATCTTTATTGAGTTGTGCCGAAACTTCTTTCTCAGCGCGACGGCGACGGCTTCATACGAAGATTCACCGAAGTTTCCACCGCCGTTGAATCGGGGCATGGATTGAAGTTGAGAGCGAGCAGCACCAACGCTCGTTGCCCATGGCACAGTGCTTACAACCTTGTCGCCGGGAATGAGTAAATCACCGAACGGAACACAGGTGGTTCTCCAATCGAGGCCTCGTTCTTGCAACACGTCAACAAACGATGACATTGCAGACACCAGCCCATCAATGAACCCGCTCATGCTCCCTGTGGTGTCAAAAGCAAAGACCACGTCAACTCCAGCCACTTCGCGGCGTCCCGACAGATGGTCACCAGCACCAAGCTCGGCACGAACCCCGCCCATATTGATGGTGACAACCGGCTTGGTTGGCTGAGACGACGATGCCTTCCCCTCTGGAACGGCTGGCGTGTTGTGTGACTGGCGGAAGAATCCCATACACCTGCACTGACGGATAGCGCCAAGCAATCGTCAGTACGGAGTGTCGCCCTTCACTGTGACGCGGTGGCCATAACGCCGATGTGGCCAGTAGTCCCAAATGGCGCGGTGCTGTGCGCACCGGTTGTCCCAGAACGCAATGGAGTTTGGTTCCCACTGAAACCGACACTGGAAGTTTGGATGTTCCATGTGTTGGTACAAGAAATGCAGAATGGCATCACTCTCGTCGCGAGGTACACCAACAATGTGCGTGGTGAATGAACGATTCACGAACAAACACTTCTTGCCCGTTTCCGGATGAGTACGCACCACGGGATGCTTTGACCGCGGGTAGGAAGGCTTATCGGCTACCCCGGTGTACAGACCGCGATACACATGCTCGCCGTCATGTACAGCAACAAGTCCGTCCAGGTATTCCTTCATCTTGTCGCTGAGAGCGTCATAGGCGGCATACATGTTGGAGAACATGGTGTCGCCGCCACTCGGTGGAACATCGTGAATGTACAAGATGCTTCCCATGGGTGGTTGCGGCTGACACGACACATCGGAGTGCCACGCTTCCCCATTTGCTCTCTCTGAATTCTCGTCGGCAGAGACGACCAAGATTTCTTGATATCCCGTTGCGTTTGCCGCGGCGGGGTGCACATCTAGTTCGCCAAAGCGACGACCGAACTCAATGTGTTGTTCAACGCTGAGATTCTGATCTCGAAAGAACACCACGCAATGTTCAGCCAATGCACGACGAATTTCTTTCGTTGTTTCGTCGTCAATGCTCGCAAGATCGATGTTGTCGATGACCACTCCAACATTTGGCGTATACCGACTCAATGAAATTCGCGAGTAGGGCGACGACTCTTCCCACACCGCTTTTGAGCGCGGACCACCCTTCTTGGTTGCCATCTCAGTCACGAACTCCAACGACGAAGCTTGCAACCGTTGATAACGAGCCACCAATGTTCAGAGTTGCGAAGGTCTTTGCTCCATCAACTTGAATGTCGCCTGCAGTTCCGGTGACTTGCTTGGTTGCGTCGAACAGCATGCGGGCACCGGTGGCGCCAACGGGGTGTCCACCACCAATAAGGCCACCGCTTGGGTTAATTGGCAGTTTTCCGTCGCGCTCAATAGTGCCGTCTTCAATTGCTTTCCAAGATTCACCAGGAGCCGTGATTCCGAAGTGGTCAATGGCCATGTATTCAGTTGTGGTGAAACAGTCATGGGTTTCAATTCCGTCTAGTTGAAATACATCGGTAATTCCTGCACGACGCAATGAATCGCTAATGGTGTCGTTCACGTGTGGAAACACATACTTGTCGTTCTTGCTCCGCTCAAGTTTGTCTAAGAACTTGATGCCAGCATTGCGATGACCCCAACCCAAAATTTGTGCTGTTTCCGAGACACGAATGTTTCGTCGAGTTGCTTGCGCGTCGATGAAACGTTGTGACACCAGAACAACCGCAGTTGCGCCGTCAGTGATTTGACCACAATCTTGTCGACGAGTTCCGGGTTCGATGATGGGGTTAGCTACGTCGTCATCAGTAAAACTGAGGTCGGTGAACTTCCATGAACGAGTTTGTGCAAGCGGATTTGATTTTGCATTCGTGTAATTGATTTCAGAAATGCGATTCAGATATTGACGATCGAGGCCGTAACGATACGCATACTCTTCGCCAAGGAGTCCGAAAACAGCGGGCCACATGAACGTGCATGAAATTCCCTCGTGGCCCTGCCACGATGCAGCATTCTGTGCAACGGACGACTGATCACCCGGTAGTGCTTTTTGTTCTTCCACACCAATCACCAACGCGCAGTCGTACCGCCCAGCTTCAAGTTCTGACATTGCAGCAAGAACCGCAAGAGACTACGATGCGCAGGCACCTTCGTGTCGCATGGCTGGTTTTCCCCAGAGACCAGGCACGACTTGCGATGCCATTGCGCCAAGGTGGCCTTGCTG
>Ga0164292_10004481_pt1 | contig 11363 bp, 10 predicted proteins | sample GEODES117metaG_FD_111486 | JGI IMG/M metagenome (GOLD analysis project Ga0164292, IMG submission 111486) | Eutrophic lake water microbial communities from Lake Mendota, Wisconsin, USA - GEODES117 metaG | ecosystem: Environmental > Aquatic > Freshwater > Lake | place: USA: Lake Mendota... | reverse complement strand
TTATGAATTTGATTTTTTGGATTTATTTCCTTTTGAGGATGATACTTTTGATTTTATATTTTGCGAACATGTTTTGGAGCATTTTGATTACTCAGAATTGGATCATGTTGTTAGTGAATGTAAAAGGATTTTAAAAAAAACAGGTGTTCTTAGGATAGTTGTGCCAAGTTTAGATTTAGTTATGAGGGACTATCGAGCTTTGGGATTTAGCTCATTGCATTATGCTATTCATGATTTAGCACAGAAATATGATCATAAATCCCTCTGGAGTTCAGACTATGCCAATGAATTAGCGGAAAAATTTTCCTTTAAAATTATTTTTGAAAACTACATGAGTAGCGAAAATTTTTCAAAATTAGATGATAGTTCAAATCGTAGAGATGGAGCAATGTATATTGAGCTGATTAAATAAAATTGATATAATGGTAAGCACATTTTTTCGTTATGGAATCAATTTTTTTTTGAATTTATTTTTATTAGGTATAATCATAAAAACGTTTGGCTACAGCCATTTGGGAGAATACACATTTTCAAATTCAATACTTTCGATGATTTCATTTAGTCAACCTGCTGCTGCATTATGGTTTAATCGCTCATTAAATTTAAAAGATTTGAATTATGTTTATGTAAACATAATTCAAATCATAAATTGTATTTTTTATTTGGTGTGCTTTATATTTGGTTTATTTATTTTATTATTTGTAGGTAATGACTTTGAATTGTGTATATACGTTTCATTTGGAATTTTTCAATTTTTTAATGTGTTAACCACTAAATACTTTTCAATTTTGTATACAAAGGAAAATTTAATTTGGACAAATTTAATTGACATCTGTCGTGTGCTACTTCCTCTTTTAGTAGTATTTGTATTTTATCAATCAAAATTATCTTTATATTACTTAATATTCTTTTTTGCAATCGGAGGATGTGTATACTTGCTATTTATCTTTTTAATATTACGATTACATTCTTATAGTTTTAATTTATTTGCTGTAAGGGAACTCACAAATATTAACCTATTTTTTCAATCAAATGAAAAAAAGAGCTTTTTTCAAATTTGCTTTGGTTCTTTTGGTTCTACACTTAAAGACGTTGGGTTTTTTATACTGATTAAGCCTGTTGTTTCAAATTTGATATTATCTGACATTGCATTGATTAACAGATTTTTCTCATTAGGTAGACAAGGTATGTCTATTTTGCAATTTGTATATTTAAAGCAACAAATTAATAGTTTTAAAATAACTCTTAAGAAACAAGTTTTTACAAGAACTTTCTATTTACTTTTTTTCTATATACTTTGCCTTGCTTTATTTGTTTTATTTCAGCCAATTATTAAATTGTTTTTTGGTTACCAAAATCTAAATTATTATTTTTTTATTTTCTTTTCTATTATTTTTTTCTTAGAGATAGCCATTTTCTTTTTTAATATTACTCTAGTAACTAGCTCTTTATTTGATCGAATGCAAAGGAATTCAAACATTTTAATGTATTTTTATTTTATATCAATTGCTGTTGCTTTTATTCTTAAGTTAGAAATTGATAAGTTATTATTTATACAATTCCTACATGCTTTATTATCTTTTTTTCTAGTTTTTTTTACTTTCAAGAAATATGATTCCAATTCTAATCTGTACATATAACAGACCCGATCATTTAAGAAGCTGTTTAGAATCAATAATCTTACAAGAAGGTTTATCTAATTTTCAGATTATTATTTTTCGCGATGGTTCTAGAGATATGAGAAAAGAGAATTTAGCAAATTATTCTAAATCATCAAAAGTAATTGAAGATTATAAAGAACATATTTATCTCATCATTGAGTCTCTAGAAAGGGTAGGTGCGATCTCTGGTTACAGACATTTAATTTATAATTACGGAATTTCAGAGCCAAATTTTGTTATTCTTGAGGATGATATAATTTTGAAAAATGATTGGAGTAAATACATTTTAAGTTCACTAAAAAGAATAGAAGCGAATAATCATGAATATCTTTCAATTTCATCGATGAATTTCTATCCTCGTGGTCTCAATTCAGACAATCGAGATATAGGATTAATGAATTTCAATGCATGGGGTTCATTGATATTCACGAAGACATATTTGAATTTGCATGAGTTTGATTCTGTTTTTTGGCGTAATAACGGAAGGAATTATTTAATTCGTTTTTGTACGTTGTCTAGAATATATTTTAGTTATCCTCATTTATTTTCTCAGATCATGTATAACTTCTCTAATGGTATATTTTGTGGAGATTCATTATACTCTTTTTTTTGCTTCTTAACTGATAAAAAGAATTTCTGGGATGGGAATAATTATGTCACAAATATAGGTTTCGATGGATCAGGTTTAAATTGCCCTAATGTTACCTCAAATGATATATCAATTAATGATATTGTTCTTAAGGTGGGATTATTTACTAAAACTATCGCAATATTGAGATATTTTTTTGTCTTGTTATTTTGGAATTATATAAAAGTGAAAGATATAAACGAGGTTAACAATTCAAGTTTAAATTTATTTAGAGGGCATGAATATACTTCATTATAATCAATCTGATATTGTTGGAGGAGCGGCTGTGGCTGCTTGCAGAATTCATCGTGCACAATTGGCAGAAGGTATTTATACGAGGATGCTAGTGGATCGTAAGAGTTCTGATTTAAGTACAGTTTTTTCATTAAATCAAAGTATAAAACCGATTGTTTCTCCTTTAAAGTCTCAATTTTCATCCAGGTTGACTAGATTAATCTCTCCTTCGCTAACTGGACTTCATTCTTTAGGTATATTTCCATCATCAATCAAGAATGTTATAAATGAGTCGGATTTTGACCTGGTAAATTTACATTGGACTCAAGCAGAATGTCTTTCTGTTAATGATATAGCTAAAATAAGAAAGCCAATTGTTTGGACATTACATGATATGTGGGCTTTTTGTGGTGCAGAACACTATTGTGACCACACTCGTTGGGAGGAAGGGTATTCTGTTAATAATAGACCTCTTAATGAAAGAGGTGTAGATATAAATTTATGGAATTGGCGTCGTAAAAAACGTTTGTGGAAAAATAAATTTAATATCGTTACTCCCAGTAATTGGTTGGCTGACTGTGCAAGGAGAAGTAAATTATTTCAAAATTCGAACATTTTTGTCATCCCTAATTGTATTGATATAAATTATTGGAGACCCATTGATAAGAAAATTGCCCGCCAAATCATCGGCCTTCCTGTAGATGTACCTTTATTGTTGTTTGCAGCTACTGGAGGAACTGTAGATCCTCGGAAAGGTTTTGATTTGTTAGTTACCGCTATTAAAAATTTGAGCAAGAATATTTCAGGGTTAGAACTTGTTATTTTGGGACAAAGTACTCCCAATAAGACATTAGATCTTGGTTATCCTGTTCATTACATGGGACATTATTTTGACGAAGCGAGTCTAAAATGTTTATATAGTGCTGCTGATGTTATGGTAATTCCATCTCGACAAGATAATTTACCAAATACTGCCCTGGAGTCATTAGCATGTGGAACTCCTTTGATTGCATTCAATATTGGCGGTATGTCAGATCTAATTGATCATAAAAAGAATGGTTATTTAGCTACAAAATTTGATTGTGTGGATCTCGCTAAAGGGATAGAATTTGTTTTTGAAAATTTGTCTAACAATGAAATGAATATTAATTGTTTGAATAAAGTGGCCTCGACTTTCTCATTTGAAATTATTTCTAAACAATATATTGACTTATACAAAAGTGTTCTAAGTCACCAATTATTTTAATTTTCTTTATTAGTAATGACTAGAATTTTATTTGCGATTATTACATTTATTTTGTTATTGATCCCTCAGTTATTGTTCCCAAGAATGCCTATTGTTTTTTTCTTATTATTTATTTATTTTATCGTACAGCCAAATAAATCTCGAAGGGTATTATTAGTTTTTCTCTTATCAGCAATTGGAGCTCTATTTATATCCCCGGCTTTAGTTTTTTATCCTTTGATATATCATTTTTTTGAGAGGATAAAAAAAGTAGAAATAAATATTTTTTATCTTAAATTTATTTACTTTTCCTCGATTATTTCGTTGTTTATACAAATATTTTATTTTGGAGCTGATTCTGAAAATAGATATAGTGTAGGTACTGATCCAAATTTCACGGGTATTTTTTTTTTGTTAATAGGAATGTTAGGGTTTAGATTAAAGAAGTACTTGTCCGTTTTTATATTACTTACTATAGGAGTTCTTTTGACTCAGTCAAGATTATTGCTTCTAAGTTCATTGTTGCTACTTTTATCCAATTTCTTTATCAATTATGTGAGCAATATAATTACATTTCTGACCAGATTTCCATTGTTATTAATTTTAGTTGTTAATTCATTGTTTTATCTTTTCACAATTGCCTTATCAACTGAATCATTTAGTTCGAGCAATATCGATCAAAATAATAATATAGTTAACAGATCACTTAACATTACAGATAATTCTAATTTAGGTCGGATTTTGGCAAATGCATATTGGTTAAATAAATTATACAGTGATGGTTCTCTTTTTAAAAGCGATGATGTTGAAAAAAGGAAAGACCTTGACGAGGGAGTTTTAATACCACATAATTCATTAATTTATTTTATTGTATCGAATTCATTAGTAGGGTTATTTTTGTTGATTTTTATTCTTAAATCCTTATTGGACACTTCAGATACACAAATAAAGTTTAATTTTTTTCTAATGGTTATTGTTGGTCTTTTTTTGCATGGAATGTTTTCTCCTGTATATTTGATATTGTTTTGTATAGTGTCAGGCCCTTATTCAATATCAACTAAGCAAAATTCTATAAATAATCAAAAGTCTCTATTTCACTTACCTTCATTTTAATTGGTATTAATGTTTCTAATTAATTTACTTTTTAGATTTCTATTTTTCAAATAGCTAGATTTTTTTTGAAATTAAAGAGGATTTAAATGATCGGCAAGTTTTTTAATAACAAATTTTAATTTTAAATACACTCGTTTACCTCATTCTCTCATTTACTTTGCATTCATAGAATACACAACTATAGTTCAAAATAAGAGCTCTAGTGACTAATTCATTGAGTTTGAAATATGGGAGAGTTTAATTTTACAAATAGCAGCACTAATCTTTTTTTCCCAACAACTTGAGAGTATTATATATTTGCTTTTAAAGAGTAAGACAATAGTGGATGTGAATTTTGTTAAATTACGTGGAATTTATAAATAAGTTAATTCATTATATAATTGAGTATGGTTTAACCACAAAGGTTTATACACCTAGATTGATTTTAACACAGAATTTCAACAGAAATAAAAGCTGCTTAAGTTGATTTATATGGGTTTTGGATTATGGATTTGGAAACCAGAGTTTATTCTAAATAAGCTAAAGAATTTTAATTATGTAAACATGTGACACAAAATATTTACACTCATGGAAACACCATAATTTGATAACTCCTTTAGTATATGATTTTAAATTCTCCCTATGTTCATTTTTTTTATTATCACGCAAACTAATTTAGAGTTTGTTTAAAAATCTCATAAATCAGTCCCCCCAAAAATCTAATTTTATTTAATTAATTTTAAAATTCAACCTTGTCTAGTTTCCACAGTACATATAGGTTCATTTATCCTTTAGTTCCTAAAGATGTCGAAATCATTGATTTAGATTTAATTGGAAATTCAAATGCAAAATCAATTTTAGCATACTTTCTTGCTTTTTTAAATTATGTATATATCATTTTAAGGCTACTTACAAGTAAGAACAAGAAATTTTTATTCAGGGAGTATAATAATTATGCTTTACCAATTTTGAATACCTTAGTTCGCTTAAGGAAAATAAAAATCTGGTTAATTGTTAATCATAATTTTTATGATCAGGTTTCTTATGAAATGAATTTAATTAAATATAGAGATCTTAGAATTGAATTTTTGGTGTTTGAATATTCAAAGCCTGGATGTGACCCTGTCTTATTTTTCCCAATGAATAAGTTAGAATTTAAAACATTGGCTTTTTCGAGTGAGTATATTGTCGTTTCTATAATTGGGTCTTATCGTAAGGAGAAAAATATTGAGAGCACTTTAGATTTTATTGAACAAAACTATAATGTTTTATCTAAAAAGTATATTTTTTTCCTCGGTTGTGACTTAGATATTCGAACCGGTAGTCAAAGAAATATTATCAAATATATAAATACCAATAATCATTCGGAATTTCAAAAATTAATCAATCTGACAAATATAGCTTTGTTCAATTATTCAAGCAGTTATGAATTTAGAACAAGTGGAGTGCTATTTGATGTTATTTCCAAGGGTGTATTTCCCATAGTAAAAAGTAATATTATACTTAGTAATCAAGTATCCTGGCCATCAAAGGTTGGTTTCACATTTGAAACTTTTGACGATTTGTTGCATACTATGAATATGATTGACAAAGCTATGCTTATGGAATTGCATCATCGTAATATTGTAAGTTATATTGAAAAACGCAATATTAATATTTTGGAGAATCAATTAATTAATATTTTCAAGTAAAAGAATTGCTATGATTATTAATAAAGATAAAAAATTAAGTTTAACTATTTTAATATTGACATTTAATGAGGAATTGCATATAAAACGTTGTATTGAGAATGTGTTACCATTAGGTTGTGATATTTTGGTTGTAGATTCATACTCAAGTGATGATACTGTAAACATTGCCAAAAAATTTGGCGTTCGTGTCATGTTTAATTCTTGGAAAAATTATGCTACTCAATTCAATTGGGGCTTACTTAATTTGTGCAGTGACAGTAAATGGGTTTTAAGACTTGATGCAGACGAACTGTTGAGTTATGAATTAATGAATTCAATTTCAAAATTTGTTATTGAAGATTCTGTAAAATTTGATGGTGCTTTTCTTAATCGTTTTATATATTTTCAGGGAAAGAAAATTAAATATGGTGGATTGTTTCCATCAAAGACTTTGAGATTATTTCGAAACGGGAGTGGTTTTTGCGAGGATAGATGGATGGATGAGCATATAAAGTTAATTGGCAATACTACTTTTCTTGAAGGAGACTTATGTGATGTTAATTTGCATAATATTACTTGGTGGATTGAAAAACATAATAGTTATGCTAGCCGTGAAGCAGTTGATTTGCTAAATATAAAATATAGATTCATGATTCATGATAGTGTTGCAAAATTAGATTTGGTTGATGAAGTAGCATTTAAAAGATTCATAAAGGATAAATTATATGTTAAAATGCCTATAAATATGAGGGCATTTATTTATTTTTCTTATCGATATATTATTAGACTAGGTTTCTTAGATGGGGCTATAGGATTTCATTATCATTTTTTACAAGGGTTTTGGTATAGATTGCTAGTAGATGCAAAAGTTCAGGAGGTGATGAGAGTTCATAATAATAGTAATTATAATATACCCCAAGCAATTAAATTTGTTTTGGGTATCGACGTAACAAACAAGGAATAATTTGAATCGAAAAGTTACTTTTTGTTTAATTTTGATTATTTCGTATTAATAATTGGTTTTAGACATGAAAGTCAGTATTATAACACCTTCTTTTAATTCAATTAGAACTATTGGTTTAACTATTGATAGTGTTCTTAGTCAAACTTACTCTAATATTGAATATATAGTTATTGATGGCGGTTCAGATGACGGCACTTTTGATTTGCTCAAAGATAGAGTTTCAGAAATTGATTATTTAGTTTCTGAAAAAGATTCTGGAATTTATGATGCAATAAATAAAGGAATTAATATATCAACTGGAGATATTATAGGAATACTAAATTCTGACGATTGTTTTTTTGACCAGAATGCTATTCTAACAATTGTTGATGCATTCCAGAATAATGAAGATGTAAGTTGTGTTTATGGCAATTTAATTTTTATAGATAATAATAAGAAGATTAGGCGAGTATGGAAGTCTAATCAATATACTCAAGGTCTTTTTGATAAAAGCTGGACACCAGCACATCCAACCTTTTATTGTCGACGCCATGTATACGATGAAATTGGGTGTTACAAAATAAATTACGTTATCGCCGCTGATGTAGATTTTATGTACAGAGCTCTTGAAGTCAGAAAGTTTAAAAGTATTTACATAAATCAAAATATTGTTAAAATGTTGATTGGTGGGGTTAGTAATAGCGGTATAAAAAGTGTTTTTATAATAATAAAGGAAATTAAAAGATCTTACTATGAAAACGGCAAAAAACTAAATATTCCCAAATACCTTTTTTATAAAATTCTTAAAATTAAAGAATATTTAATCTTTTAAGTACTTTATTATGATTACCTCTTTTTAAATTTAAAATTTAAGCTTAAATGAAAGTAGCATTAATTACAGGAATAACTGGTCAAGATGGTTCCTACTTGGCAGAATTATTATTAGAAAAAGGATATGTTGTGCATGGTGTGAAAAGAAGAGCTTCTTCATTCAATACTCAACGCATAGATCATATTTATAAAGATCAGCATGAATTTCATATTAATTTTAAATTACATTATGGCGATTTAACTGATTCTACAAATATTATTCGTATAATACAAGAAGTTCAACCAGACGAAATTTATAACCTGGGTGCAATGAGTCACGTAAAGGTATCTTTTGATTCTCCTGAATATGTGGCAAACGTCGATGGTATCGGAACATTAAGACTTTTAGAGGCAATTAGAATTTTAGGTTTGGACAAAAGAACTAAAATTTATCAAGCTTCAACCTCAGAACTATATGGTGGATTAGCTGATAATAAAAATGAGAAAGGTCTTTATGATGAAAATACGCCGTTTTATCCAAGATCACCATATGGGGCAGCTAAAATTTATGGTTTTTGGATAACGAAAAATTATCGCGAAGCTTATAATATGTTTGCTTGTAATGGCATTTTATTTAATCATGAATCTCCAAGAAGGGGTGAAACATTTGTTACAAGAAAAATCACCATGGCTACTGCAGCTATTTCACTTGGTTTACAGGAATGCTTATATTTAGGAAATCTGGATTCTAAAAGAGATTGGGGGCATGCAAAGGATTATGTTGAAGCCATGTGGTTAATATTACAGCATGAAAAACCCGAAGATTTTGTTATTGCAATGGGTGAAACTACTTGTGTGCGTGACTTTGTTAGAATGGCTTTTATTGAGTTGGGTATCGAAATTAAATTTGAAGGTGTTGGTATAGAAGAAAAAGGTATTGTTTTGTCTTGTTCAAACCCTGAGTTCCAATTGCCATTAGGTAAAGTTGTAATTGCAATTGATCCAATATATTTTAGACCAACTGAAGTTGATGTTTTGATAGGTGACCCAACTAAGTCTAAGACGGTATTAGGATGGCAGCCAAAGTATTCTCTTAAAACTCTAGTTAGTGAAATGGTATTTGCTGATGTTGATCGCACTAAAAGATCAATTCTATTAACTAACGCAGGATATAATTCTTAGTAAAGCAATATGAATAAAGATTCAAAAATATACGTTGCTGGTCATAGAGGTATGGTTGGTTCAGCTCTAGTTAGGGCACTTGAGCAAGATGGATACAATAATCTTGTATTAAGAACCTCAAAAGTATTAAACCTTACAGATCAATTAGCTGTTAAAGAATTTTTCGAGTCTGAAAAACCGGAATTTGTCTTTCTAGCCGCGGCTAAAGTAGGAGGTATAGTTGCTAATAATACTTATCGTGCAGAGTTCATCCACGAAAACCTCATGATTCAAAATAATATAATTCACAATTCATATCTATCAGGTGTCAAGAAATTAATGTTCTTAGGATCTTCATGCATTTATCCTAAAAACGCGCCCCAACCACTTAAAGAAGAGTACCTTCTTACTGGATTATTAGAGCCTACAAATGAACCTTATGCAATTGCTAAAATTGCAGGAATCAAAATGTGTGAAGCATACAGAGAGCAATATGGATGTAATTTTATTTCAGTAATGCCGACCAATTTATATGGCCCAAATGACAATTATGATTTAAACAATTCTCACGTTTTACCTGCGCTTCTTAGAAAATTCATAGAAGCTAAAAATAACGGTGATAGGTCTGTTTCATTATGGGGTACAGGAACACCACTAAGAGAGTTTTTACATGTAGATGATCTTGCAAGTGCTTGTATTTTTTTAATGAAATCGTACAATAAAAAAGACTTTTTAAATATTGGAGTGGGTGAAGATATCTCAATTTTAGACCTGGCTAAATTGGTAAAGACAATTGTCGGATTTAATGGTGAAATCTTACTTGACAAGTCAAAACCAAATGGTACACCAAGAAAATTGATGGATGTTTCTAGATTGAATGATTTAGGATGGAAAGCAAATATTGATTTGGAAGAGGGGATAAAAAAGGTATACAAGGAAATTAAAAATACTAACTGGGTATCGTAAAATGATTTTATTAACCGGTTCTTCAGGATTTGTTGGAAATTCAGTAGTAAATTACTTTAGAGGAGATTCTATTAAAGTAATTAAGCGGGATGGAGAATTAGTAATGGACAACACCAAGGGTTTAATCCATCTCGCAGGTAAAGCTCACGATTTAAAAAACACATCAAATCCAGACGAATACTATCAAGTCAATACTCAACTAACAAAAAAAATCTTTGATGTTTTTCTGGCTTCAGAGGCCAAAATTTTCATTACTCTTAGTTCTGTTAAGGCAGTAACAGATGAAGTTCATGGAATACTCGGTGAAGAGAATACGCCAAATCCAATTACTCATTACGGTAAAAGTAAATTACTTGCGGAACAATATATTTTATCAAAAGTAATACCTAATGATAAGCGAGTATATGTTTTAAGGCCTTGTATGATTCATGGTCCTGGTAATAAAGGCAATCTAAACCTACTTTATAAATTAGTATCAAAAGGTATTCCTTGGCCGTTAGGTACCTTTGATAACAAACGCTCTTATTGCAGTATTGATAATCTAATGTTCATTTTCAAAGAACTTATTGAAAGAGAAGATATTCCTTCTGGTGTATACAATGTATCTGACGATATCCCACTTTCAACAAATGAGGTGATTTCTATTTTAGCAGAATCTCAAAATAGGAGGCCCAGAATTTGGAATATTTCCAAAGGATTAATCGAGCTCGGCGCCAAAATTGGAAATGTTCTTAAACTGCCACTCAATGAAGAGCGTTTGCAGAAACTTACGGACTCATATGTCGTAAGTAACAAGAAGTTACATAGCGTGATTAGAAAGCCACTTCCTGTTTCGAGTAGAGAAGGTTTGCTTAGAACATTCCAATCATTTCAATAATAGATGACAAGAATCTTCGATATAATTTTTTCTTTTATTGGGTTAATTTTTTTAAGCCCCATAATCCTTTTATTGTTTATTATTGGATTATTTGAT
>Ga0164292_10004479_pt1 | contig 11364 bp, 7 predicted proteins | sample GEODES117metaG_FD_111486 | JGI IMG/M metagenome (GOLD analysis project Ga0164292, IMG submission 111486) | Eutrophic lake water microbial communities from Lake Mendota, Wisconsin, USA - GEODES117 metaG | ecosystem: Environmental > Aquatic > Freshwater > Lake | place: USA: Lake Mendota, Wisconsin... | reverse complement strand
GGCTCGGTGGCTGCCGAAGACGGAACTGTTGAATCCAGTGCCCTTGATGCGGCAGTCGCTCAGGGAGCGAGGAGGTCAGGGCTCGGGCCGGCTGGAGAAGCAACTGGTGAAGACACAGTTCACGGTGCGTCAAGTCAGCGCAACGGAACAGGAATCCGAACAGCCAAGCTCGAGTGCGGCGGCTGGTTGGGCAAACCAGCCCCGCGGTCCGGAATCGGAACTGGGAAGTCCCAATACGAGTCCCGCTGGCCTGGCTCCCGGCGGAGTTGACGGCGGAGCAGCTGGTGGAAATTCAGCGGCGACGCTGCAGTTCCGCGGGCGCGAAGTGACGGCGACGCTCCAGCAACTGGGTAATCAAACGGAATTGCGACAGCTCGATATCGATGGTGAGGTTGAAGTCTTTCAATCCCGAGGTTCGGCCTCTGCCAGTGCATGGAGTCTCACTGGCGGGCACCTGACACTGGTTCCACAGGGGGCTGAGTTGCATCGCATTTCGCTCTCGCAGGCAGCCCGCGTTGTGACCGACCAAATGGAATTGACCGGGCCTGAACTGCAGCTGGACCAGGCCGCCAATCGGATGTGGTCCAACGGAGCGGGCCGAGCCAAGTTGCGACCGGGCTCTTCAGCCAAAGAGAACAAACCGGCTGTTGATCAGGAGTCGGCCAGCAATCTTCAGGCCGCCGGCAAGAGTCAGGAAATTGAGATCGAATGGCTCGGAGGCATGATCTTTGATGGAGAAAAGGTCTACTTTGAACATGCGGTGCAATCTGCCGCGGTAGAAACCCGTCCGGATGGATCGCAGACTGTCTTGCGCACGGTCAGCGAGGGGCTGAATCTCCTGCTCGACCGCCCGGTCAATTTGCGACAACTCGAGAGTGGGCCCAGCGGAGGCGCGAGTGGTGAGCAAATGCAAATCAAGCAGATTGTCCTCGTCGATCGGATTCCAGGCAATGGGCGGGCGTTTCAGGTCAGCCAGCCGCTGGGTGAACCTCGTCCTGTGTTGTTGGAAAAGTACGCGGTCACCCCGACCGGGATGATGCTGGATAAGCAACAGATACATGTGCCTCGAATTGTGATGGAGTTGGAAACCGGAGATGTGACGGCAAGTGGGCCGGGTGAATTGCTGCAGTGGAAACCGGGTGGCAGCGGAGGCAGCGGTGCGGGAGGATTGACTAGTCCGTTGCAAGGAGACCGCCCAGCGGGCCAGCCGGCGCGCGCGGGGCTCAATTACCTGCATTGCCGGTTTGACGACAACTTGCAGGCGAACACGAATCGAACCGAGATGCGAATCAACGGAAGAGTGAGGGCGTTGTACGCGACCGTGGCCGATTGGGAACAGAAGCTCGATCCGGACGCCGAACGAGTGCCTGAGCAGGCGACTCGAATTAGCTGCGACCAAGTGCAGATTGTGCAATGGACTCCGCGGGGGAGTGACCAGCCCACGACCGAAGTTCTGGCGAACAGCAATGCCCGAATTGTGGGCAGCAATTTCGAGGCGACTGCCGAGCGGTTGAGTTACAACGAGCGGACCGATCTGCTGGTGATCGAAGGCGATGGCCGGCAGGATGCGAACCTCTGGTTCCAGCAGCAACCGGGGGCGAAGCGCGACCACCTCGTGGCCGGCAAAATCCTTTACCGCCCGGGTGATCAGTGGACCCAGATCGAAAAAGTGCGCAATGCGACAATCAATCAAGGGCGATAGGACAGACAGGGGCGGTCGGGCAAACGGGAACCGGATAGCAGTCAGATACGGTGGAGGAGACGTTTATCCTCCAACGTTTCGAGGCAAAGGTGCAACGATGTGGTGGCGAGAGCGGAATTCGAAGACGGCAGCAGCCGGCAATTACCGACGGCTGGGGACCAGCCTGCTGGTTTGCTGGTGCGCAATGTTGACCGGTTGCTCAACCTGGCGGACCAATGACGTACTGGACCGGGTGATTCCCACGAATGATCGACCTTGGGTAGCTGACATGCAGCGGCTTTCGACGGCTGAAATCCAGGGCGAGGAAGTCGTCGTCAAAAACATTCGCAATTGCCAGTATGTCACAGCCAATGACTACGTGGTCAACTATTACGATCGCCGGATTCGGCTCGAAGATCTGCGGACAGTCGACTTCCTGGTGGTTCCTTTTCAAACCAAGGCTTTGGCTCACACGATGCTGAGTTTTGGCTTGGCCGACGGCACGTTTCTTTGTGTGTCGGTCGAAATCCGGAAAGAGTTGGGGGAAGAGTACTCGCCGTTGCTGGGGGTGAGCAATCAGTTTGAGCTCTATTACCTGGTGGCCGATGAGCGGGACGTGATTCGGTTGCGGACCCGATACCGAGATGCCGAGGTTTATGTGTACCCGACCGTAGCGACCCCGGAGAACGCTCGCGCGCTCTTCCTTGATGTGATGCGTCGCGCTAACCAGTTGGCGCTCCGACCGGAGTTCTATCATACGCTGACCAACAACTGCACGACCAACATCGTCGAGCATGTGAACAAGCTGCAACCGCAGCGCGTCCCGTTTGGCTGGCAAGTCTTGCTTTCGGGCAACTCAGCCAAATACGCGTACGACCTGGGGTTGCTCGACAATCGTCTGCCGTTTGAGGAGTTGCGCGAGTTGGCTCGGGTCAATGATCTGGTGACAGAGAACTTCGAGTCGGCAGATTTCTCGCGGCGGATTCGGGCCCGGCACGGGGAGATAGCTGCGGGGTTGGAGGCCACGCAGAACCAGAGTTACGCGGACGCCGAGATGTCGGAGCAGGATGAAGCAGAATTTCCCTCCGGGGAATTTGGCGACGAGTTCGAGCAAGAGCAGGCTCCGCCGGAGCCGCGGAGTTCAACCCGGGGGCCTTTTCGTGCTCCGCAATTCCGACCTGGCTTGAGTGAGGGAATTGGCGGAGAGATGAGTGACCGACCCTCCGGGGCGGTGCGGACCGCCGCCGAACGGGGAGTGCGGACGGCCGCGCGAACGATGCTCGCTCCGCCTCAAACACCGGCGCAGGCCCTGGTGCGGGCGGCAATGCCTGGTTCGGCTCAAGTGCGCGCCGTGCGGATGGGGGTTGGAGTGGCATCCCAAGTAGCTCGCACTGCGAAGCAGCGGAACGAAATCAGGACTGGGACTACGGGGCCGCAGCCAGTTCGGTCACAGACTCGTCCCCCGCAATTTCGTCCCCAGCGTGAGGAGAGTCTGTCGACCCAGCGTGTCGCCGCGCCCGAATCCTCCCAATACCGTCGATAGCAAGAGTTGGTAATCCGGCGGCAAACGCCTTCAAGGTGGCTTGGTTTGCCGTTGCAGCCTGCAAAATAATTCACGTCAATTTGCTCTTCGTTTTTTGGGCCAAAGCGATAGGATTGGCGCTAACGGAATCGCCGCCGGGACCCATCTTCTCTCGCTGACCTGTAGTCAGCTGTCTGGAAATCGCATGCGCTGCAGGTGCGCCCGGGGGTGGCATTTGATGTTGCTTCCATGAATTTTGCGAATGCCTCGTGCGAGGCCAATGCTTCGATCAACCCAGCTCCCACGGGCTTTGTGACCGGAACGGCTGGTGGTCCGGGAGAGCCTGGATTTTCGCCTGAGGAGTTGCCGGCTTTGCCCCGGACCGTCGGCGCGACGGAGCAAGCAGTAGGGGCGGTGCTCGGCGGCGTTGAAGAGGGGACCAATCAGGAGCCCTCAGCAGCCACAGTGGAGATTTTTCGTCGCGGCAAGCAGGGATTGCGGCGCGACTTGTGGAGCAGCACAGGCGATGGCGCCGCCTACAGTGGCATGGTCGGGTTTGGCGAAGCCTACTTCGGCGCGTTTTTTCTGGCGATTGGCGCCTCGGATATCCAGATTGGTGTGCTTAGCACCGTGCCCTATCTATTGGGGAGTTTGTACCAGCTGCTGACTCCCTGGGGAGTGCGGCGGTTCTATTCGTTTCGCCGTTGGGTCGTCTTCAATGCGGCGCTGCAAGCGACCGCCCTGTTGGTGATTTCACTGCTCACGTTTGCCACGCAAGCCGAGTTCTGGAAGGTGCTCGTCCTGCTCAGTCTTTACTGGAGTGGCGGGTTGGCAACGAGCCCGGTGTGGAATACCTGGATGGAGTTCCTGGTGCCGCGGCCAATTCGCAAGCAGTATCTGGCCGCGCGAATGAGCATCAGCCAAGTCGTGATGTTGGTGGCAATGCCAGCGGCGGGATTGGCGATTCAGGCCAGTAGCCGCAGCGGGTATGAACTCGTCTGTTTCGGCTCGCTGATTTTGTTGGCCGCTGCCTGCCGCTATTATTCTGCGGCCATGTTGGGGCGGAAGACCGAACATCACAGCTGGATCCGGGCTGCGGCGCCGCGGCCCGCTGAAGCCAGTAGTGCGTTGGGGTTGGAAGCTGGACGCAAGCGGGCACGTGAAGTCGCTTGGCTGACCATCCCGTTCTTCGCGGCAATGCAGTTTGCGATCTTCATCTCCAGCCCATACTTTGCCCCTTTCATGCTCCGCAACATGGAGCTGAATTACCTGCACTACATGTTTTTGATCGTGCTCAGCTACCTTGGCCGGGTGCTGATGCTGCAGTGGACGGGCGAGATCGCTCGGCGTTATGGAACGGCTTGGGTGCTGATGTTGGGGAGCATCGGAATGATTCCCTTGGCAGGGCTCTGGTATTTTCACCAGTCGTTCCTGTTTCTCTGCCTGCTGCAATTGGGAGCAGGTGCGGCGTGGGGGTGCTATGAGTACGCCGTGATGATGTTGCTCGTCGAAAAGGTGACTGGACCGGGGCGGTTGTCGGTGCTGTCGTGGATCAACAGTTTCAACGGCTTGGCGATGGTCTTGGGGATGATCGTCGGCGGGACGATGTTGCGGTGGCTGGGCGAGGGGAATGGCACGTTCATCAGCATCTTTCTCGTCTCCAGTTTATTCCGTTTGCTCTCGTTGGCTGTGTTTCCCTATCGCCTGTTGGGCGAGGGGGGCGTGGGAGCCGTGCCGCCGGCCTTGGTTCAGAGGGCGCGAATTGATTAACCCGCGTGGGTATCGCGGGCTGCGGAGGGATTCCTTTTAGGCAGAGCCGGAAATTGGGAGTCATTTTCAGCGGTGCGAACAGCGACGCACGCGTTCGCGGGGTGCCCCTTGAATCGCGGCAAGTTCGGCAGGATCGTTACAGGCGGTAGAGCCGGCGGGCGGTGGAGGAGTCTGCGTGTGGTGGAATTCTCCAGTTGCGGCCGAGTGTGACCAACACTTGTCCAGTCAAGCTGTCGGCTGACCGGCTGAATGTTAAGGCTCTGGGCTATTTCAGCCTTGGTCTCCATCGTGGTGCCAGACAGGACTGTTCCGGTTTTCCGCACCCGAATTCCCGCCCATGAGCCACCCCGCCAAATCCGCCGCCAGTTCCCGCGTGCTCGAATTAGACGCGTTGCGGGCGTTGGCGGCACTGAGTTTGATGCTGTTCCACTTTACGCATGTTTTCAGCGTGAAGTACGGCTATTCTCATCCCTTGGGTTTCGAGTTCCCCTACGGGAAGTACGGGACGCAGTTGTTCTTCATGCTCAGCGGCTATGTCAACGCGATGACGCTGCTGGGGAAACGCGAGCCGCTCGATTTTCTGGCTGCGCGGGCCATTCGAATTCTCCCCTCCTATTACTTGGTGATTGGGGTCAATCTTGGACTGTTGCTGTTCTTGCCGTTCACATTGCATGGCACCTACAGCTGGTCGCAGGTGGCTGCCAATTTGACTTTGGTACCTGGACTTTGGGGAGCCGAGTTCCTGGAACCGGTTACCTGGACGCTGCAGGTCGAGGTGTTGTTTTACGCAGCGTTGTTAGTGATGTATTGCAGTGGTGGCTTGGAACGGCCCTTGCGGACGTTGCTTTGGTACTTGGCGATTTGCCTTGCCGGAACTTGGTGGTTGGGAGGGATTGCTGCCGAGTTGGCGGGGACAGCTGCGGCGACCCAGGCGAACTTGCTTCAGGAACTGTTGCTTCTGCCATACCTGCCGCTGTTTGCGATGGGAATGTTGCTGTTTGAATTGCGGCGAGGTAACGGAAGTCGCCTCGGGAATGGCCTGGGCGTCCTTGTAGCTGCGATTGTGTTTCATTGCATTGATCAACGAGACCACAACCCGGCAGCGACGGTTCTGTTGCTCGGCTTGCTGGCGGGTGCCGGCTGGGGAGTCCTTCCTCCGCTGCGTTGGCGGCCCTTGGTGTTTGTCAGTTCGATTTCCTACTCGCTGTACCTGCTGCATAACAATCTGGGCACAGCGTTCTTGTACTACCTGAATCAGGCTGGCGTTCCCCCGCAAGTCTGTTTCTGTTTGGTCTTTCCTTTTGTCTTGGGAATTTCCAGCGCCGCAACATTTTGGTTTGAGCGGCCGATTTCCGCTTGGCTGCGGCAAGCGTGGAAAGCTTTTCGCCGAGATTTGGCTACGGACAAGCAACCGCAGCCCGCAACCCTCTTAGTGGAGTCAGGCCGATGAATGGTTCGACAGCACCAGTAGAATCGACGGTTCGGGTGTTCCGGGAATGGGAGCAGATACGAGCCGAGGCGGGAGACTGGAATCAATTGGCCGGCGGCAACTTCATGCTCCGAACGGAGTGGTTGCAGAGTTGGTGGGAAGCGTTTCGGAATCCGGGTGACCAGTTGGCGGTGATTGCTTGGTCTGACCCGGCGCGGGGATGGCGGGGATTGCTGCCGGGTTTTGTTACCCGGGGTTTGTTGGGGCGAACTTATCGGCTGTTGGGCAGCGGAAATGTTTGTACCGATTACGTCCGCTTGCTGGAGTCGGAGGTAGAGCAAACCGGATTCGCGCAGCTCGCCGCCAAGTGCTTGACGAGCCCTTCGTTCCGCCAGGCCTTTGGCAGGCTGGATGCGGTTGAATTGGAAGGGCAGTTGCAGGGAGAGCCATCTCTGGGCAATTTAGCCTCTGGACTGCGCGAGGCTGGATGGGTCGAAGAGGAACGGGAATTGGCGGGAACTTGGCGGGTGAAACTGCCGGGAACGCTGGAGGAATTCATTGCGCAGTTACCCAAGTCCCGGCGACGAAAGGTGAACAAGGCTCGGCGACTGTTGGCTGAGGGACAGGTCAGTTACGAAGCGATTTGGGATTGGCCACGGATCGACTTGATGTGGAGCGAGTTTGTGCGTCTGCATCAGAAGCGGCGAGAGGTTATGGGCCAACCTGGTTGCTTCTTCGACCCGCGGTTCGGCAAGTTTCTCCGCAGTGCAGTGCAGCGATTTTCAGAACGCGAGGGCTGCTGCATGGGTGTGCTCTGGGCGAGCGGCCAACCGGTGGGGATGAATTTGATTTTCCTGGAAGGGACCACGGCAAACATGTATCAATCAGGCATGGAGCCGGAGCGGTCAGAGCTGGAGCCCGGGCATTTGATGAATTACTTCACGATGGGTACGGCAATTGAACGCGGGGCCGAGTGGTTTGACTTTTTGCGCGGGGACGAACCCTACAAGGAAGGTTGGGGGGCCGAGCGGCAGGTGCTGTGCCGCAAGCGATTGTTTGCTCCGCACTTGTCGGCCCGCCTGCGGCAGACGGCATTGGCGGCGGGGCGAGGAATCAAGGCTTGGTCGGCAAGTTGGCTGAGCCAACCGGGCGAGTCGCCTGTGGTCAATTCGGGGGATTAAGTACTGGGGCTGGCCGCCGGCCGAGTCGAATCCGCTGCGACAGGGCGACCGCCGCTGGGCGTTTGTGGACGCAGACTGGCAGCTCAGGTGGCGGGAAATTAGTTCCGGAAATTCGAGAGCCTTCATTTTGTGGCGGCGATCGGTCAATCCAAGCGATTCCCGCCGGTTCAGGCGGTGCGACCGGGCGGTCGCCGGCTGGAACCAGGCGAAACCGATAGTGCGAGTCGCAGCGGCCGGTTATCTTGTGGAGGACCGCTGCGGATTAGCCGCTAGTGGGGCTAAAATCCCCTTTCAACTTCACCAAAATTCGAGTTGCCCCGACTGCTCCCGCCATGTCGATTCATCCGGAAATAGAGACGCTGAGTCCCCCTGCCGAGCAGCCGATTGAGGAGGTTTCCTCTGAGTCTGAGGCTGGGCGGAAGCGTGCGCCTTGGATGCGGATGAATTGGGAAGACCTGTTGTTCATGCATTGGCCGGTGGCGCCGGCACTGTTGCGGAAGCTGTTGCCGGAAAAAGTTGAGCTGGAGACTTTCGACGGCAAGGCCTGGCTGGGAATCGTTCCCTTTCGGATGTCGGGTGTCGGCTTTCGCGGCTTGCCCAACCTGCCATTTGCGTCGTCTTTCCCTGAACTGAATGTGCGGACCTACGTCAACGATGGGAAGCGGTCAGGCGTTTGGTTCTTCAGTCTCGACGCGACGAGTCGCCTGGCAGTTTGGGGTGGGCGAGTCTTGTATCGCCTGCCTTACAAGAAAGCGCGGATTGAGACCGAACTGGATGGCCATTGGATTCGCTATCAAAGCCGCCGGGAAACGCTGGGTGGCAAGAAGATTGGATTGAAGGTCGAATACCGGCCGCTCGGCAGGTCGTACAACACGGCACCCGGAACGCTCGAGCATTTTCTCACTGCGCGAGATTGTCTTTTCACCCAAGGGGCCTGCGGGCGAATTTTCCGGGGTGACGTACGGCACCCGAGTTGGCAGCTGCAGACCGCACAGGCAATCATTCATGACAACACGATGACCGTGCCGCTGGGGATTGAACTACCGAGTGAGTGCCCGGTCTTGCATTTCTCAAGGCGGACTCGAGTCGTCGCCTGGTCGCTGCGCGAGCGGAGTCGCGCCTAAGCCGCGCTGCCTCAGCGGCTGCAATCAAAAGTGATCTACCAAAAGCGTTCTGCGTTCAAGGCGGCCCATTGTGGACAGCGCGAGCCTAGAGCGAGAAACTCGGGCCGTAAGCAGTCCCCGCCGCAGCTTTCCCTTGGGCGAAAGTGGTTGGGCAGGAGACGCGGCGGCCTGTTCGGCAGGCTACAATGCAGCGCATGGATTCAAGCTGCTTGTGAGGCGCGATCGTGAATAACTGGCGACTGAAATGGGCGTGGATAGGGCTGGCTTGCCTGCTTGGATTAGGGGCGGGGCCGAGAGGAGGTTTCTGCGCGCAAGAACGAAATGGCGAGGTGGGGCAACTTCCTGTGCTGCCTGCCGACACGCTGCCACCGACCGAATTGCCGGGAACAGCTCCGGCTGGATTTGAGCGTTGGCCGGAACCACCGGCAAACAATCCGCTGACGCTGGAGAAGGCACTACTCGGGCGGCGGTTGTTTTTCGATGCCATCCTTTCTCGCGACGGGACCGTTTCCTGCGCCAGTTGCCATTTGCCCGAGCATGGATTAGCTAGTCCGGACCCGGTTGCAATTGGGATTGGGGGACAACGCGGCCGCCGGAATTCGCCGTCCTTATATAACGCCGCTTGGGGAAAGAGTTTTTTCTGGGATGGACGGGTCGCTTCGCTGGAGGAGCAGGCGTTGGCGCCGATCGTCAGCCCGCTGGAATTGGGCAGCGACTTGCCGACGGTGTTGGGGAAGTTGGAGAGGCACGCCGAGTATCCGCGCTTGTTCACCGCGGCATTTCCGGGAGAGGCCCAGCCGCTTTCTGAAGTGAATCTGGCGAAGAGTCTGGCAAGTTTCCAGCGGACGTTGGTGCGTGCCGGCTCTGAAGTCGACCGTTTTCATGCAGCCGAGTATGACGCCCTTTCACCCGCCGCGCGCCAAGGACTGTGGATATTTGAGAGTCGCGGATTTTGCTGGCAGTGTCACTCCGGACCGAATTTCAGTGACGAGGCATTTCACAATACCGGTGTCAGCTTTGGCCGCGAGGGTCGCGACTTGGGACGATTTGAGGTAACGGGCGAAGAGCGGCACCGCTTTCAGTTCAAGACACCTTCGCTGCGGGGTGTCGCCACGACCGCCCCTTACATGCATGATGGCAGTATCGGGACGTTGGAAGAGGTGGTTGAGTTTTATTCCAAAGGTGGAGCACCAGGTGACCCGGGACTTGATCCCCAATTGCGGCCATTGCACCTGAGTGAGGTGGAAAAAGCGAACTTGGTCGAATACCTTAAAGCCCTGTCGAAGTGATGCCCTGGGCGATCAGTCACGTTGATTGGTCGGCGGAGGGTGCGGACCAGAGGCGAAATTCGGGGCGGGAATGCATCAGCAGTCGGGATTTGAACGGGAACAGGTAGAGATCCAGGGCGTCAAGCTGCATCTGAGCCAGGCGCATCAGTTCGAGAGCGAATGGATCGGCCAACAAGATGTGCTGCATCAAGTCTTGGCTTGTTGGCTGGTGGTCGATCCCCGCGATTTGCCACTCACGCCCCGGTTGGTTGGCAGTCCCGGGATTGGCAAAACGGCATTGGCGATGGCTGCCGCACGGCAGCGCAACCAGGAGCTCTACATTTACCAGTGTACGGCGGACACGCGGCCGGAAGATTTGCTGGTAACGCCGGTACTATCCGAGCAAGGAACCATTGCCTATCACGCTTCGCCCCTGGTGACGGCGATGATTCGCGGCGGCGTGTGCCTGCTCGATGAAGGGAATCGGATGAATGAGAAGTCGTGGGCCTCGCTCGCGCCGCTGCTCGACTATCGCCGCTATGTTGAGTCCATTGTGGCCGGGATCACGGTCAAGGCGCATCCAGACTTTCGCTGCGCGGTGACGATGAACGAGGATGAATCGACCTTTGAAATCCCCGATTATATTCTCAGTCGGTTACAGCCGACGTTGCATCTTGCGTTTCCCAGCCGCGAAGATGAAATGGCGATTCTCAAATATCACTTGCCGTTTTGTCCCGAAGAGATGCTGGCGATGACCGCTGAGTTTCTGCAGCATGCGCATCAGTTGAAGCTCGACTTTTCGACCCGGGATGGCATCAATTTACTGCGCTATGCGCTGAAACGAATTCAGCAGGTTCCTGGTCACCCGCTGGCGCAGGACGCGGCTTGGCGCGAAGCCGTCGAGAAGTGCCTCGGGGAGGAAGCGTTGGATTTGAATCGTTTGGCTCAGCGTCGCAAGGACTCCTTGGGTGGCCAGGCAGTGCCGCTCGGGTTCGGTGATTTCTTTTTCGAGCCGGGGAACCCGCTCCATCCGGATGCGATGGAGCTGGACGGCGAGAACGACCTTGGGATGTTGGATTTCGATAGCGACGAAATCGACGAGTTTGAAGATGACGAAGACGAAGAGGTTTAGTCGCTCAATTTAGACGCGCTCCGGGAGAGAGTGGAGACTGTTTTCAGGACATCCACCTTCTGCGGAAGGGTGGCCAAGTTTGCTGTGGAAGTCGGGTTTGCTGTGTAAGTTGGGGACAACAGCTCTACGATTACAGTTCGGAGGAAGCTTGATCGATCCGGTGCTTGAGATTGGAACGCGAGTCACGGTACTCCCCGTTGTGCATGGAAGTGGCGACTTTGCCTGGGAAGTCCGTCGCCTGATGGGCCAGTATGAGT
>Ga0164292_10004476_pt1 | contig 11365 bp, 8 predicted proteins | sample GEODES117metaG_FD_111486 | JGI IMG/M metagenome (GOLD analysis project Ga0164292, IMG submission 111486) | Eutrophic lake water microbial communities from Lake Mendota, Wisconsin, USA - GEODES117 metaG | ecosystem: Environmental > Aquatic > Freshwater > Lake | place: USA: Lake Mendota, Wisconsin... | reverse complement strand
TTTCCGAGCGGGGAATGGTGATGCTGTCGCCGTCGTACAGGAGGGGATTGGTCACCGGCCCGCCGCCCTGGAGCGCTTTCCAGAAATCAAACTGCAGGGTGCGGATCGGAGCCCCCGGCGGACCGCTGGGACGCTGGATCGTGAGACGTCGCAGGTCGCCGTAGGCGGTGAGACCGCCCGCCCTCTGCAGGGCATCGACCAGGGTGGGCCAGCCGCTGGTCGAGATCGCCGTGCCTGGGCTGCCACCGCCGCTGCTACTGAGCTGGTTGGTGCCACCTCTGCCGATGCTGTAAAGGCCTGGTCGTTGTACCTCCCCACTGATCGACACCCGCACCGGACGGGCTTCGACGAGATCGAGATAGACAAGCGGGCGGCGCAGGATGCGGCCATAGCCGCTGGTGATCCGCTGGCGGGCCTGATCCAGGCTCAGACCCCACACCGGCACGCTACCCAGGCGGGGAAGGTTCAAGGTGCCATCGCTGAGGACTTCGGCCACCGTTTCGTATCCCTCCATCCGGAACACCGAAACCTTCAGCCGGTCGCCAGGGGCCAGCCGATAGCGCATGCTGCCGTCGGAGGCGGGATCCCCCGCCATGGCCTGGCCCGTAGTGCCAGCCGTGGCCGCCAGACCCTCCGCCCCGATCCCCCACGCACTGCACACCAGGCCCAGGGTCAACAGACCCGGCAGGATCCTGGATGGGGTTGGTAAAGGGATCTGGCCGAGAATTCTTATCATTGAGCTGGTCACGCGTATCCAGAGCCGCCGCATACGTTAAAGGGGTATTCCGTGGCCCTCCTGCCCTGGGGCGCCGGGGAGGCAGCTGGTCGGCTCCGGTAAGGGGATGGCCAGGGCCGGGGCCCGCTCCCCCAGGCCGAGGGCCCGATGCCGGCAGGCTGCGGCCAGCTGTCTCCGCTCCGCCGGCTCGGAGATCAGGCGCTCCAGTGCCTCCAGCCAGAGGGCAGGATCATCGGCCAGCAGCAGCCCATCGACCCCATTGCGCACGAAGCCCCGGTACGGCTGGCGGTCGGAGAACAGCCCCACGGCCCCGGTGCGGGCGGCGTCAATGAACTTCACCGCGGCCCTGGCGCGATTGAATGGACTCTCCAGCAGCGGACAGAGCAGCAGATCGATCCGGCCGTTCCCCGTTTCGGCCAGGTAGTTCTCCCAGCCCATCGGGTGGATCACCCGCACCCTCGGCAGATGGCGGAACAGGCGGTTGATGCTGAAGTCGCCGAACAGGTCGACATGGGTGTGGCGATGGCGCTGTTGCAGGGGCTCGAGCAGCGACAGCAGCCAGCGGAATTCCGCCTGGTGGCTGGCGGTTCCCAGGTACGCCAGCTGGAGACGTGGCGCTTCCGCCAGCAGCGAGGAGTGGGGCGCCAACGGCAGCAGTTCGGCTCCGAGGAAGGCATATTTTTCCGCGAGGGTCTCGCTGGTCACCCAGAGGCCATCGAAAAGGTTTTGGAGCAGGTCCACCAGCTGGCGTCGCCGGCCGGTGATCCGCCGCATCAGGCGCCGCCGGTAGGGGGCAGGAAGCTCGCGCAGTGACGCCGGGTCGAGCAGATCATCATCGAGCAGGTACACCAGCCGGGCTCCTCCCTGGCGGTGCCGTTGCCGCAGCAACCGCAGCCAGGGCGCCGGCAGGGTGCGCACCACCACGATCAGGCTGGCCCCAGCCAGGGCTTCCGCATCCCCGGGGGCTGGCCTGAGCTCGCCGTCGCGTTCCAGAAGCTGCCATCCCAGCCTCTCCAGCGGCAGGCGCAGGAAGTGGTCAATCGTGGATCCGGAGCGGTGATGGAGCAACACCACCCTGGCGGGAACCTGCGTTTCACGCATAGAGCCCCCTCCCGCAGACGGTTGTGCTTCCTTGCGGACCCTAAAGGGGGGATGATCCTTCCACGAGGTGAGGGGATCGAAGGCGGGATGGGGGCACCGGAATCCAACCTGCTCAGCGGCGACCTGGCAGGCCAGCTTTGCTTCCGCCTTGGCGATCTGGAGACCTACCTGCTTTCCCCTTCCCAGTTCGCCGGCCTGGCCGAATGGCTGGGGGAGATGCGTGCCTGCTGTTACCGCAACGTTTCTCCCCACGGGCCGGAACGGATGGATCTCGATGGTCGGGATCACCACTACTGGCATCTGCTGGTGATGGACCGAAAACAGCGGCAGCTGGCAGGCAGCCTGCGGATGGCGCTCAGCCGGCGCCATCGGCGGGATTGGAGCGGGGAATTTTCCTACCTGGAGCATTGCTATCCAGGCCTGGACGAGGCCATGGCCGAGGCCGGCCTCGCCTACGCCGAGATCGGACGCACCTTCGTGGCCCCCCCCTACCAGCGCACCAGCCGGGTGCTTCTGGTGCTGCTGCAGGCGATGGTGAGCATTCCCCTGGCCACCGGTCACAGCCAGCTGCTGGGGATGGTGTCCTACAACCACTTCAAGGTCTCGGAACCCCTGCAGCGGGCCTTTCTCCAGGCCCTCCTCCAGCCCCCGTTTGCGGGGGGACTGACCGTACCGCCGCCGCGCCACCCGTTGCCCCTTGCCGAAGCGGTCGCCGCCGGGGCCCCGTCGCACCACGCCACGCTCGCTGAGCTGGAAATGGACCTGGAGCGACAGTTTGAGCAGCCCTTCCGGGCCCCGATCCTGCTGCGTCGCTACATGCAGTACGGCAATGCCCGGGTGCTGGCGCTTTCGCTGGCCCGGGATTTCAATCAGATCACCGAGATCCTGATGCACTCCGACCTGGTCCTGCTCCATGAAAGTCAGCGGTCGATGCTCGTGGTGCCCCACCTCCAGCCGGTCTGGGAGAGGGATGCCAGCTTCAGCGAATCCGTTCCCGGGGGGTTTGCTGCCGATACAGCTGCTGGATGTGGTGGCTGAGCTCCTCCCGGCTGGCGTAGTGGCGGGAATCGATCGGCTCTCCTTCGCGGCAGAGAATCGTGGCCTCGGGCCCCCGCAGCCGGCTCAGGATCAGGGAGAGGGGTCGGTAGTGCAGTCCCGCCTCGTGGGGGGCAAAGCCCCGATACGAGCTGAACCAGGGAATGATCACCGCATCCGATTGCCGTGCCAGCAGGTGCAGGCTGCCGGAGACCCGCTGCGAGATCGGCGTCACCAGGGATCCGCTGGGGAACAGGAACAGCCTGCCGCGGCGGTTCATCACGGCCAGCAGGCGGCGTAGTCCTGCGGTGCGGGAGCGGGGGCAGAGGTGATTGAGGTTGATGTGGCCGTAATTGCTGGCGCTCCAATCCAGACCTGGCAGGATCCAGCGCAGATGGCGGGCCGCCGTGGTCATGCTGCATTCCCGGAAATGCCCCTGCACCAGCAGGACATCGAGGGGGTGACCATGGTTGGCGATGTGGATCTGGTGGCGGTTCAGGGGCTCCATCCGGCGATCCATCAGCACGCGCACGCCTAGGCCCTGCAACAGCTGCTGGGCCCCCTGTTCGAGCCAACGCCTGGCCAGGCCGCGGGCCCCCACCGCCAGGGCCAGCAGCTGCAGGTAATACAGACCGAACCCCTGGCCGCAGAGCAGCAGGCGCCTCAACAGCTGCCATGGTCCCGGGGAGGCCCCCACCGCATGGATCGCCAGTTCGGGGCACACCCGGAAGGTGGTCTCGAACGGGAACAGACCATCGAAGTTTCCGTTGATCTGGGTGGTCTTGATCAGATGGTGATAAAAGCGTCGGAACAGCGGCCGGTCGGACCCCGTCGGGTTGGTCCAGAAGGCTTCCAGGGGCTGCTGATCGGTGAGGCCGGGCAGGTCGTAGAAGGTGCGACCCAGGACCTTGGTGGGACGGTTGTGGTATAGCGCCTGGAGCCCCACGGTGCTGTTGATCGTGATCACCCCGCGGGCCCGCTTCAGGATCGGTCCAAGGGCACCGTCGTGGAAATAGAGCACCCGATCCTCCAGGCCATGGCGCCGTGCCAGGCAGCGGATCCAGTGGCCGTAATGGGTGTAACCGCGATCGCGGGGGTGGTGCTTGAAGGCGAGCCTGTCCCCCGGCCGACCATGCCGGGCGAAGGAAACGATCAGCTCCTCGATGAACGGCTCCATGCCTTCGTAGCCCGAGCCCAGGCTCACCTGGGAATCGCTCGACACCTGCAGCGGCACCAGGAAGAACGGGGTGCCATCGAGGAGGCGACGATGCAGGGGGCGTTCGCTGAGCTGGTAGAGGTGCTTGCGGGCCATCCCCCGCAGCTGGGCGAGCAGATAGGAGGGCCTGGGTTGGAGTTTGTGGGGGCCCTGAATGATCGGATAGTCGGTGAGACTGTGCTGGATGAAGGTGGGTGTCTTCCACCATTTGCGCCAGCGCAGGCCACTGGGATGGGCGGCTGGGGGGATCTGCTCCACCGGCGGAAGGGCCCGGTAGAAGCAGACCGGTTGGTTGAGATTGGAACGGGAATTCACCCGTTCCAGCTCCAGGCTCACGTAATTGGGACGGATATAACCCAGTTCGAACACCCAGGGTTCGATGCGCTGCTTGGGGGGCCTGCCGCGGTTGAGGTCGGCGATCAGATCGATGGCGGTGCGGTGGGGATCGATGAAGTCGCCGTACATGAACACATGCCGGATGCCCTTCGTTTCGATCACCTCTCGCAGGAACGGTCCGAACCCCTGGATCGGGGTCCGGTAGGGCACGCGCTGGTGGGGCGGAAAGCCGAATTCGTGGAGTGGAAAGCAGACCTTCCACACCGGCACACCTCTGCGCTCGAGGTGGGAAGCCAGCCGGGCAAAAAAGCTGCCGATCGGACCCATCAGCAACAGAACTGGCCCTTCGATGGTGATCTGGCGCACCCTCGAACTCCAGCGTTGATCCGAGAACCTAGCCGGTACGACCAGGCGAGGTGTTCTGAAAGATACGCTCTCGCCAGCGCCGCCAGTGGCGGAACAGACGCCGCCAGCCGCCGGGGGGGCTGCTGCCCTCGGAGCGCCACTCCAGCAGCTCTTCCACCGCCTGTTCCGCTTCGATGAACAGACCGCTGAGGCGGCTCACATAGCGCGGATAGTGGATCAGTGCTCCATAGCTGAGTTCATCGATTTGCAGCCTGCGGCCCCGCCTGGGCGCAGGCAGATGGTCGTGGCTGAGACCCCAGCCGGCATAGAAGGGCAGGCCCCAGCAGTGCACCTCCACGCCCCGCAGCAGGGCCTCGAAGCCCGCCAGGGAGGTGAGCACGTGCACCGCATCCACCTGGTCGAACAGCGGTGCGATCGAACCGGAGTGGATCACTTCGTCACACCAGGTCAGGAGCGTTTTTCCGTCGCCATCCCCCTGGCGCAGGCCCGCCACCACGTCGGGATGGGGTTTGTAGACGATCCAGGCCTGGGGTTCGGAGCGGCGTACGGCTTCAAGAAGCTCCCGGTTGGTGCGCAGCACCGGGCTGCCGTAGCGGATCGAGGCATCGCTTTCCACCTGGCCCGCCACCAGCACCACCCGGCGCCGATCCGGGGGGCGGCACCAGGCCGGTGCGGGCAGGTTGTATTTGGTGATCGCGCCGGTAACCAGTCGCTGGCGCAGTTTCCGCCCCCGTTGCCTCTGCTCGGGTGTGAACGCGTGGGTGGCGAGCAGCAGTTCCAGTTCGGAGGGTTGGGTCGGGTCGTAGTGGAGGCCGCGGCGATCGACGATCCAGGAGACCGGTGCGATCAGGTCGGCGCCAAGGCCCACCGAGCGCAGGAAACCATCCTCCACGTGCAGCAGCGTGGGCGTGGGGAGCCCCGTGCTGCCCGTCTGGCGCAGCCGTTGCTTCACCCCCCTTCCGGGTTCCGCTCCCCAGATCGCCATCGCCTGACAATGCCTGCCGGGCAAGGAGTGGCGCCAGCGGAAGCGCAGCCGGGAGCCGGAGAGAAAGCGGCGCAGGATCGGCTGTTTCCAGGGCTTGAACCCGAAGGCCTCGATGCGTTCCGGCCCGGCCGGTCGAAGTCTGCGCTGCAGCCCCAGGCAGGCGATCAGTGCTTCCGGGGGGCAGGGCTGGAGCCTGTGGGGGTCGATGTAGCGCGGGTAGGCGATCAGGCAGGCGTAGATCAGCTGCTCAAGGCTGGGCCGGCACGCCTGCCGCCGCTCCGGCGGCGGCAGCAGGTCGTGGGTGAGCCCCCAGCCGGCATAGAAGGGCATGCCGAAGCAGTGCACGGGCCGGCCCCACAACAGGGCTTCGAATCCCAGCTGCGAACTCACCACGTACACCGCCTCCGCCCGCTCGAGCAGGGCGGTGGGATGGCCGCCGTCGGCGCATAGCCGCACCGCCGGATCTCCCTGCAACCCCGCTGGGAAATGGCCCCGTTTGCGACCGGCGGCCACATCGGGATGCACCTTCACCACGATCCGGTGCCCGGGATGGCGCTCGCGGGCCGCGGCCAGCATCTGCCGGAAGGAGGCGGCATCGGCCAGACCGCCGCGGATCGAGAGGTCGCCTGCGGTCTGGTCCACCACCAGCACGAACGGTTCGCTGGGCGCCACCGATTCGGGGGCTCCGTTGTACTTGCTGACCCGTTGCTCGCACCAGAAGGCCCGCAGGGCCCTGGCTCGGCGCTGTTGATCCGGCTCAAGCGGCTCTTGGATCAGCTGCTCGAGTCGGCTGGGACCACCGGCGTCGTAATGGACGCCCAGGTCGTCAACGAGCAGGGAAAGGGGGGGAGTGTCCGGCCCCAGGCCGAGGGAGCGCAGGAAACCGTCCTCACAGCGCCAGAGCGGCAGACCCCGTTGGGCGGCGAGTCGTTCGGCCACCGCGGCCGATGGTTTGTTCCCCCACGCCAGCAGGGCATCGAGGCGTTGGTGGCGACAGGCCCTCGCCCCCTTGACCAGCAGGGCCGGCTGCAGCAGAGGTACGAGGGTGGGCAGGCGCGCCATGGCAGCCGAGGGCACGCCCAGCAGGGGGGAGGGCGAAGGGGCGCCATCCCGGATCACCGCATGACCGTCCACCGCATGACCGTTCACCGCGTGCCAACCGTGCAGCCGACCAAGTGGAGCACAGTCCGGTGGGGATCGGCTGTCAGGGTTTGGCCCCCTGCCCCTGAATCCTTGTCCAGTGGCTCCGTTGCCGAGTGGCACCGGCAACGCTGCATCCGGGTGCCGATCGAGCTGCCTGGCGGGGGCGCCCCGTCGCTCGCTGCCCTGGCGGCGTACCTCGAGCAGCCGGAGCGGCCGCTGCGGGCCCTGCTCGCCCAGGAGCGGCTTGAGGGCCCTGCGGGGGATCCCGATGGTCCGGCACTGTTTATCTACCGCTCGGCTCCATTCCGGTTGCTGGGATTCCGGCTGATGCCGGAACTGCGCTTCGAGGCCAGGAGCGGTGCCGGTCGTCTGCAGCTGGTCAGTCGGGGTTGTCGGATCGAAGGTCTGGGGCGCTGGCGGGAGGCCGTGCGGTTTCGCCTGGAGGCCACGCTCACGCCCTATGAGGCGGGGGCTGAGCGAGGCGTGGAGGGGGTGGCTGCGGTGGCGCTGATCTCCTCCCTTGCCGGCTGGGATCCAGGCCGGCCCCTGGGGGAACGGGTGCTCGATCAGGTGCTCGAGCGGATCGAGCGGCGCCTGCGCCGGGGGCTGGGAAGGGGGGCGGGTCGCTGGCTGGTCTCGTCAGGACCCAATCCGGGACCATCGGGCTAAGCTCACGGGCCGTTCTCGGGAAGCCGTTGGGAGCTGGAATCCGACGCCACCCTTCCCGGGATGCAGGTGGCCTCTCCCGCGAGGCTGGCCAGGGCCGCGATGGCCTGCCGGGGGTGAGCGGCTGGCGCGTGCAATGGCGCGTGGTGGATGCGCTGGTGTTCAGGGAACTGCGCACCCGGGTGAGCGATGTGAAGGGCGGGCTGCTGGGGGTGCTGCTGCAACCCATGGGTCTGATCGCGATCTGGATGATCTTTCTGGGCGCGATCAATGCCCAGCGAGGCGGCAGCCTGAATGTGGTGCTGTTTCTGACATCCGGCATTGTGCTGTTCACGATCTTCAGCCAGATCGTGAACCGATCGATCTACGCCATGGATGCGAATGAGGCTCTCCTCTTCTATAGGCCGGTGAAGCCGGTGGATACGGTCATCGCACGGGCCATCTGTGAGACGGGTCTTTATACCTGTTGCATGCTTTTGATCTGTGCGGGCACATGGGTTTATCTTGATCATGTGTATATGAGTGATCTGGGCTTGTTTTTCACGACCATCCTACTGATGGCCGTCTATGGTTTTTCGGTGGGATTGGTGTTCATGGTGGCGGGTCATGTGGCACCCGCTTTCAAGCAGGTGGCTGCCTGGATCCCTCGGGTTCTCTGGTTTGTTTCCGGTGTCCCCTTCCGCTACTGGATCTTCCCGCCATGGACCAAGCCCCTGTTCACCTGGAATCCGCTCACTCACGCAATCGAATTGAATCGGCGTTCGATGAGTGACGACTATTTTACTCCCGATGCGAATCTTTCCTATGCCGTCACCGGCGCGGTTCTGATGGTGACCTTCGCGCTCTGGGTCTACCGCAACAATGAACGGCGGCTGCTCACCCTGTAAAAGCCATGATCAAAGTCAGCGGCCTGACCAAGAGCTATGTGTATGAGGGCAAGAGAACCACCATTCTCAATGGCCTTGATTTCACGATTGAGAGTGGCGAATCGGTGGCCATTCTTGGCGCCAATGGTGCTGGTAAAAGCACGCTTCTCCGGATTCTTGGGGGTATTGACATGCCCGATTACGGCACGATTGAGACCGATGCAAGTATCTCGTGGCCCGTGGGCCTTGTCGGGGGGTTCCAGGGCAGCCTGACCGGCAGGGAAAATGTCACATTTGTGAGCCGTATCTATGCGGACCGTCGTCGGATTGAGGAGAAGATCCGCTACGTGGAGGAATTTGCTGAATTGGGTGTTTATTTTGATCGGCCCTACAAGACCTATTCCAGCGGCATGCGTTCCCGATTGGCATTTGGTCTGTCGATGGCCTTTGATTTTGACGTCTATCTCATTGACGAAGTGACCGCAGCCGGCGATCAGCGGTTTCGCGAGAAGAGCAAGCGCCTTCTGCTCGATCGCAGGAAACGGGCGGATTTTCTGATGGTGGACCACAATCTCTGGGGGCTCCAGCTCCACTGCGATCGTGCTTTCCTGCTCGATGGGGGTAGACTGGAAGTCTTTGAAGATCTGGAGGAAGCTGTTGCTGTTCACACCGAGCGGTTGCTGAGCCAACCCATCTCCGAGCCCGAGCTCCATTCACAAGCCTCGTCTGAAACCAATGGGGCTTCGGGGGTTGTCGGTTGATTCCTTTGTACTTCCTCTGCTCCGATTGCCGCTGACGTCATGCTTGATGTAGATAATTTCAATCCTCTCAATCGCTTCCTGCTGCGCAAGGAGGCACCCAAGGTGGTGGGCGACGACGCCATCCTCACCGACCCCAAGGTGGTGCCGATCAAACCACCAAGGCGCAAGCTCAATCCGCTGAGGCGCTTTTCGATTTCCCAGCTGCTCGTTCTGCCCGTTCTGGCATCGGGAATTTATTTTTATGGCATTGCCAGCAACCGCTATGTGACCCGTGCCGACTTCGTGATTCGCAAGGCTGAGGATGCCGATGCCACCGGCAATGGGGGGCCTCTGGTCTCGTTGCTGGGGAGGACGAATCAGGCTTCGATCGAGGATGGCCGTTATCTCAAGACCTACCTTCAATCTCCCCAGGTTCTCAATGATCTGAACCGCTCCTACAACCTGGAGCGCGCTTACGCCCCCCCCAGCTCCGATCCCTTCGCCGGCCTGAAGCGAGGAACCAGCCGGGAAAAAAGGCTCAACTTCTTCAAGAAGCAGGTTTCGGTGAGTCTGGATGAGCTCTCAGGCGCCATCGTGCTGCGCACGGTGGGCCTTAGTCCGAAGGCCTCCCTCGATCTCAACCGCTTCATGCTGTCCCGCAGCGAGCAGTTTGTGAATCGACTCAACCAGGACATCAGCCTCAAGCAGCTCGGCTTTGCCGAGGATGAGCTGCTGCGTGCCCGCATCCGGCTGGAGCAGGCCAAGAATGCCCTGCTGGCTTACCGCAATGCCAATTCGGTGATTGACCCGAAGGCCGAAGCCGATCTGGCCAGCCAGACGATCAGCAAGCTGCAGGAGCAGCTGGTGGAGCTGCGGGTGGAACTGGCCACCCTGAAGCGCAAGTTCAAGGATCCCAATGAGCCTGAGGTGGCGGCGGTGGCCGATCAGATGAAGGAGCTGGAGAAGCAGATCGCCAGCGAGCGCAAGTCGATGGTCTCCAGCAAGGGCCGGGATCTCAACCGCAAGGCAGCGGATCTGGTGAAGCTGGAGTCGGATGTGACCTTCGCCACTGACAGCTACAAGATCGCGCTCAGTTCGGTGGAGAAGGCCAGGGTCGAGAGCCAGCGACAGCAGAAGTTCATGGCGCTGCTGTCGGCGCCGCAGTTGCCGGAAGATCCCCAGAATGACTGGCGCACCAAGGGGTTCTTCACGGTGCTGGCAGCCTGTGCCGTGGGCTTCAGCCTCACCAAGTTCGTGCTCGGGATGCAGGCCAGCCATCGCCAGTGAAGGCTCTGCGCCGGTGGTTGGGGATCCGGTTGCTGGCGGACTGGCGCGTGGCGCCGGATTCGGGGGGGCGCACCTTGTTGTTGAAGCCCCCCCCGAAACCGGGCTGGTATCTCCTTAGCGTTCGCTGCACCGCTGACCAGAAGCGCTGTTTTGCGCGGCTGAACGGCGCTCAGGGGCTCGGACTGGTGCCTGGCCGCTGGCGGCGCCGGGTGGTGCGGATCCGCCGGGGAACCGGGCAGTGCCGGCTCGGCCTGGAGGCCTGGAATGGCGCGTTCCAGCTCACCGGCCTGCGGCTCACCCCCCTGCTGGCGGGCCGTCGTCGGCGGTTGATGCAGCGCAAGCTGCGTCGTCTGCACCCGCTGTACGGCCTGGGGAAGAGCTCTCCCCGCGAGCGACTGGATCGCCAGTGGCGCGATTACAACCGGGTACTGGCCCGGGGGCGTTGGCCCCTGATCGGCTACGACGCCTGGCTGGCCCTGGTGGAGAGCCCGTGGTTGGAGCGGGAGCGGGCCGCCGCCGCCGGCGTCACCCGGCCGCCGGAGGCCGGGCAGCTGCTGCCGGTGGCGTTGTGGTGCTGGGGTGAGCCCGTGGATGCCCCCCTGCAGGCGCGCTCCGAGGCCTCCTGGCGTGAGCAATGGCCGGGCAGCCTGCAGCCCCTGGCAGGCCTACCCGCCGATCCCGCCCCCCAGTGGCTGCTGATGCTGCAGCGGGGGGACCGCCTGGCCCCCCATGCCCTGCGGCGTTTCGCTGCGGCCCTGGCGGCCCGCCCGGGGGCGCGGCTGTTGTATGCCGACGAGGATCGGATCACGGCTTCGGGCCGTCGCCACAGCCCCCAGTTCAAGCCGGCCTGGAACCCAGACCTTTTCTACGCCGATCCCCACTATTCCC
>Ga0164292_10004475_pt1 | contig 11366 bp, 11 predicted proteins | sample GEODES117metaG_FD_111486 | JGI IMG/M metagenome (GOLD analysis project Ga0164292, IMG submission 111486) | Eutrophic lake water microbial communities from Lake Mendota, Wisconsin, USA - GEODES117 metaG | ecosystem: Environmental > Aquatic > Freshwater > Lake | place: USA: Lake Mendota... | reverse complement strand
TGCGAAGAATTACGGTTGCGGGTCAGCGCCGGAGTTACACCGGACTTCCCCTACATCGAGGGAGTATTCAAGTAATCAGATATTCAATTGTGCGTACCCTCTGAGCATAACCATGAGATGGTTGCAATAGCGAGAGCATTGGGTACTGTTTCGCCATGGAATATCGTCGCCTCGGCCGCTCTGGCATGTATGTATCGGAAATCGCTTACGGAAACTGGATTACCCACGGCTCGCAAGTGGCCGCCGAAGAGGCAATTAAATGCGTTCGAGCGGCATTCGATGTAGGTATCACTACCTTTGACACCGCAGATGTATACGCCGGCACAAAAGCGGAGACAGTGTTGGGGCGCGCATTTAAAGGAGTTAAGCGCGAGTCCTATGAACTCTTCACCAAGGTTTATTGGCCAACTGGCGAAGGTAAGAATGATCGCGGATTATCACGTAAGCACATTATGGAATCGGTCCACGCGTCGTTAAAGCGCCTACAAACCGACCACATTGATCTCTATCAAGCGCATAGATTTGATTATGAAACCCCTCTTGATGAAACGCTCCGCGCTTTCGATGATCTGATTCGACAAGGTAAGGTCAATTACATTGGATTTTCTCAATGGCGTGCAAGTGAGATTCAGGCTGCACTTACCATCCAAAAAGAACTTGGCTTTGATCGATTTGTCTCCAGCCAGCCTCAGTATTCAATGTTGTGGCGAGTGATTGAGTCAGAGGTGATTCCACTCTCTGAACGCGAGGGGATTGGCCAGATCGTGTGGTCACCTGTTGCGCAGGGGGTTCTCTCCGGAAAGTACCTTCCGGGCAAGAAGCCACCAACGGGCTCACGCGCTACTGACAAGAAGAGTGGCGCCGCCATGATTTCGCGTTGGATGAATGATGACATCTTGCGCGAAGTTGCCAAGCTGCAACCGATTGCACATGACCTTGGTTTAACTATGGCGCAATTGGCAATCGCGTGGGTTTTGCAAAATTCAAATGTCTCGAGCGCGATAATCGGTGCCTCAAAGGCAAAACAAGTTAAAGAGAACGTGAAAGCTGCAGGGGTCAAACTCAGCGCAGATGTTATGCGAGCGATTGATTCAGCAATTGGTTCGATTGCTGAACGTGACCCCGCTAAGGACGTCAGTCCAAACCCGCGACCTTAACTGCTTAAATCAAGTTAAATCAGCTTGGTGCCGCGCTTAACCTGTGGTGCAGGTGTGCGCAACCTTCTGATTTGGGTCGAGCGCATCCATGCATACATAGTGACGCCTTTAACGGACTCATTCGGATGCTTGACCGAGCAAGCTTTCTTGATTTGTCGCCCCATCCAGACTCCATCAAGCACTGAGACTAGAACCACCACGTACATGACCAATGTCGCTAATACTTTGATAGTTACGCTCGGCATTGCGGTCAGAAGTAGCACGACCATGAGCAGTGGTAGGAAGAATTCTGCAATTGACCAACGCGAATCGACGTAATCCCGGGCGAACTTTCTTACCGGCCCTTTATCGCGCTTGGGAAGTGCGCGCTCGTCACCTTTTAGGTAGAGCTCTCGCATCTCCATTCGACGTCGACGGGCGTTCTCGCGCTCTGCCTTCTTCGCTTCTTTAGTAGCGGCTGGCGCAAGCGCAGGGGTGAATTTCTTTGCATTGCGCTTGGGCGTTGGCTTGTTCTTTTTCTCGTCGCTCATGATTTCTCTGGTTCTCCCGTTCGGTTTTATTCCTAGATGAGGCTTAACATTCGATCAAGTGCCACCCGAGCAAAGTGCGCAGTTCGCTCGGCAACCTTTATCTCGTTGACAACTCTTCCCTCGACCAAAGATTCCAAAGACCACACAAGATGTGGCAAGTCGATTCGATTCATAGTGGAGCAGTAGCAAACTGATTTATCCAAAAAGACGATTTGTTTATCTTGATGTTGCTGCGCGAGGCGCTTCACTAAATTCAATTCGGTGCCGATTGCCCATTTACTTCCCGCAGGGGAGTTGCTGACCGTTTTGATGATCTGCTCAGTTGATCCGATGATGTCGGCGTTGAGTGCAACTTCATGTTGGCATTCAGGGTGCACGATTACTTGAACATCTCGAATTCGAGAGCGAACATCGTTTATCGAATCGAGCGAGAAACGCGCATGGACTGAGCAATGTCCTCGCCAGAGAATCATCTTGGCATTTTTTATTTGCGAATCTGTTAAACCGCCGCGAGGTTTCCAAGGGTTCCACACCACGCAATCCTCAAGCGTTAAACCCATTTGCAAGACTGCAGTGTTGCGACCAAGGTGTTGATCTGGCAAAAAGAGCACTCGTTCGCCTTGCGAGAAAGCCCAAGTGAGCGTGGTGTGTGCATTCGATGAAGTGCAAACAGTTCCACCATGCTCGCCAGTAAAGGCTTTGATCGCTGCTGAGGAATTCATGTAGGTGACAGGGATGGTTGATTGGCCAATTCCAAGCTCGTCGAGCACTGCCCAGCACGCAGCAACTTGCTCATAATTAGCCATATCCGCCATCGAACATCCCGCTGCAAGATCAGGAAGAATCACGCGTTGCGAGGGCGAAGTGAGGATGTCTGCGCTTTCGGCCATGAAGTGCACGCCGCAGAAAACAATGTAGGGCGCATCAGGTTGAGCGGCCGCATCGCGGGCTAATTTGAATGAATCTCCCGTGACATCTGCGAATTCAATGACTTCATCTCGTTGATAGTGGTGGCCGAGCACGAAGACTTGATCTCCAAGAGTTGCCCTGGCGCGTCGAGCGCGCTCACGCAAATCTGGGTCACTGGGAGCTGGCAACTCTCCTGGACAGGAAACCCCACGCTCGCTGGCAAGGTCGCTACCTTGCCCGAGTAATAAGAGATCGGTGATGCCCATGGCGCTATCTTCGCAGGTTTTCGACAAACAGGCGCGAAACTGGGCTCCGGGAAGATTTAAAGCGCGCTGTGCGTTCCATGCTATGGCAGGATTAGATACATCGAGTTCTTCACGAAAGGAAGTCCGACAATGAGCGCTGAGGTCACCACATCCGCCACTTCTGATGGCGTTGTCCTCTCTGACAAAGCAGCATCCAAGGTCAAAGCGCTTTTGGAGCAGGAGGGTCGAGATGACCTCCGACTTCGTATCGCGGTTCAACCAGGAGGGTGTTCTGGCCTTCGTTACCAGCTCTACTTCGATGATCGCTCTCTCGAAGGCGACATCTTGAAAGATTTCAGTGGCGTTGGTGTTGTCACCGACAAGATGAGCTCGCCGTATCTCATGGGCGCAACAATCGACTTTGTTGACACCATCGAGAAACAGGGGTTCACAATCGATAATCCGAACGCAGGCGGCAGCTGTGCTTGCGGAGATTCATTCCATTAAGTAATCGAACCTAGTCGCAACTGCTCTGCATGAAAATTGCCGTCACCGGCTCGGTGGCCACCGATTACATGATGAGTTTTCCCGGCAAGATTGCTGATTCCATCGTTGTGGATTCTTTAGAGAAAATTTCGCTCTCTTTTCTAGTGAACAATCTTGAAGTTCGTCGCGGTGGTACTGGTGCCAATATTTCCTTTGGTATGGGAGTACTAGGTGGCTCTCCAGTGCTCATTGCTGCTGTAGGCGAAGATTTCACCGATTACAACTCCTGGCTAACTCGGCATGGAGTGGATACATCGGAGCTGTACGTATCACAAACGCAGTTGACTGCCCGATTTACCGTGACGACCGATGAATCTCATAATCAAATTGCTTCTTTTTATCCGGGGGCAATGAGCGAGGCGAGAAATATTGAGTTAGGCCCAATTTTTAAGAGCAGGAATGGCTTCGACCTTGTACTTATCGCACCGGATGATCCTGAGGCAATGCTCCGTCACACTGAAGAGTGTCGTCAACATAAAATTCCTTTCGCTGCCGATATATCGCAAACGTTGGCAAGTCTTGACGGCGAGAGCATCCGGAATCTTTTAGTGGGAGCGAAGTATTCGTTTCTCAATGAATACGAAATGGCATTGGCTATGCAAAAGACCGGATGGAGTAAGCGAGATTTTCTTGACAATGTCGAAATCTGCATCACCACACTTGGGTCAAAGGGCGCTCAAATAGAATCGCATTCGTTTGCGACAATCACTGTTGGTGTTGCCAAGGAGCGAAGCAAAATTGACCCAACGGGAATTGGCGATGCATTTCGGGCTGGATTTCTCTCCGCAATAGGTTGGGGATTGGAACTGAAAGTATGCGCAGAGGTTGGTTCAATGGTCGCGACTTACTGTCTTGAAACTCAAGGTGGACAGGAATATCGGTTTACACGCGAACAATTCTTAGAGCGATTTGCTGAGAGTTATAGCGACGCTTCCACACAACTCGTAGCCAAGGGCCTATCTATCTCTTAGTCACGCGGTACGTGTGGATAGCTATGGCTGTGACAGAATTTCCAGTCATGCGAGCCCAAGCTGAAATATCGCTCTGCGTCGCGGGGTCATCGGCCTTCAACACAATCGTTGCCCCTGCTGGCAAGTCTCGGATCGCTTTACCTAGTTGAATAATTGGAGTCGGGCAGAGAGCGCCAATACAGTCTAGTTCTACCTCGTTGTTGTTAACTTCCACTTTAACTCCCCACTTCCATTCGCAACCTATCAACAATTCCTGGAAGTAGCGCAAGGAATTTCTTGACCTCGCTCTCTGCCACTGCATGCATCAAAGAGATCCTGATGTTGCCATGGGTAAGTTGGCCCATCGCGCGCAGGACATGGCTTGGTTCGATTGCAGTGGCGACACATGCAGATCCCGATGCGACTGCAAATCCTTCGCGTGCAAGGGCAGCGACTAATTCTTCGCCAGATACGTTAAGGATGGATATCGAGAGAATATGTGGCAACGATTGATTAGCGTCGCCACTACCTGCAATGTCAACATCGACAATCGTTTGCTTAATGACGGTCCGCATCAGCGTTATCAACGATCTGATGCGTTCTGCCTCGCGCGCTGAATCACTGAGCCATCCAGTCAGCGATGCTGCAGCTGCCAATGCGAGGGGAAGTGAGAAGGATTCGGGTGCGCGATGGGTTGTATTGATGGCTAATGGATTCGCCCACCGTTGATTCGCATTAATCACCATGATGCCTAACCCCGCGGGACCATCCCAACTTTTCGCGGGAAAATCTGCCGTTGACCAATACGTTGGAAGCTTCACTAAGGGACCAGCAGCGGCGAAATCTAGATGTAGATGCGCTCCCAAACCGCCGACAAGTGGTGCCAAGTCTGCGAGGTTTTGTCTCACTCCAGTCTCGATGTTCGCTGCTTGAATCGCCACAGTTGAATCGCTCTCAAGCGCTTCAAGTAAGAGATCTCTATCGATTAATCCAATCTCTGATACCGGAATTGTCGCCATCGATTGCGCGCGTGCCCCCACTGCCAAGATTTCTTGCCGTTCGGTCGCCCCTGCAATGAAGGTGCCGTGCGCAAAATGAGAGGCCCCCATGATGGCCACTGGCGAAATGAGCGCCGGTTCACCCCAAAACTCAATTTCATCTGTTCTGACGCCAAGGCCCGCCGCAATCTCTTCCCGTGCCGAGCTGAGTAAATGCCGGGATTGGGCGCTTGCCGCACTGAGTCCATCGGGGCGAGCCCAGCCGCGCTCGAAAGCCGCGCGAAGCACCTCGGCGCCGGCAGGGTGGAGCGGGTGTTCTCCATCGAATGCGCCCGCTGTGACCATTACCACGAGGCAGACGGTACTCGCCAACTCAACGGATGGCGAAAGGGGCGACTATTCTTTTCCTATGGCTGCAGGGGGAGAAGTCCGCTCAATTGAAGGGTTCGGCCCTGCTCGCCCCGAGCGAGTAAGCGCCAAGGCGCGTGGCCTCTTTTCCATGGGAGCACTTGCGCTCATTCTCTCCGGATGTTCCTCAGAACAACTTCCCGCACTTGGTTTTCCTCGCGGCGTAACTGATATCAACGATCGCTCCCACTTCCTATGGCAATGGGCATGGATTGCCGCCTTTGTCGTTGGTGCATTTACTGCAGTGCTAATTCTTTGGGCAGCATTTAGATACCGAGCGAAACGGCGCGTCACCACAGGTGGACCTGAGCAACTTCCTGAGCAAGTGAGTTATCACATGCCGCTTGAGATTATGTACACAGTAATTCCTTTTATCATCGTTGCAGTTTTGTTTTATTTCACCGCTCGAGATCAATCTGCCATCACGAAGATTTCACCTGCTGGAGTTGCAGTCCATGAAATCGACGTCAACGCTATTCAATGGGCGTGGCAGTTCACCTATCCTGAAGCGAAGGAAAAGACAGTTACGGGTACGCCGGAGAAGCTGCCCACTCTTTATCTTCCTGTTGGTGAGCGCGTTCGCATCAACCTCACTGCCTCTGATGTTGTGCACAGCATCTGGATTCCAGCGTTTATGATGCAGATGCAAGCATTGCCCTATGTCAAGAATCAATTTGAATTCACCGCCCAGAAAGAGGGCACTTATCCAGGATTCTGCAATATGCATTGCGGACGAAATCACTCGCAAATGCGATTTACCGTGAAAGTAGTTTCACCAACGGAATATCAGAGCTACGTCAACGCACTTAAAGGTGGTGTTGCATGACAACATACGCAGAGCGCCCAACTCTCTCGCAAACCCGTCGAACAGAGCCACTGAGCAAGGGTCGTTTAATCGTTAAGTGGATGACCACTACCGACCACAAGGTCATTGGACACCTCTACCTCATTACCTCCTTTATCTGGTTCCTCATCGGTGGCGTGATGGCGCTGTTCATGCGTGCAGAGCTTGCTCGACCAGGTTTACAGTTCCTTAGCGTTGAGCAGTACAACCAGCTCTTTACAATGCACGGAATCATCATGTTGCTGATGTTTGCTACTCCGCTTTTCGTCGGATTTGCCAATGAAATCATGCCGCTTCAGATTGGCGCTGCTGACGTCGCGTTCCCACGAATGAACATGCTCTCCTACTGGCTCTACCTATTCGGTGGCCTCATGGCGATTGCAGGCTTCTTTACCCCTGGAGGTGCACCCTCGTTTGGTTGGACTGCTTACGCACCACTATCCAGCGCTGAATATTCGCCGGGCATTGGCAGCGATCTATGGATCATGGGACTTGCTATTGGCGGTCTTGGAACAATCCTGGGTGGCGTTAACTTCATCACCACAATTTTCTGTATGCGCGCACCTGGAATGACCATGTTCCGGATGTCAATCTTCACGTGGAACGTATTACTTACCTCAATTTTGATTCTCCTAGCCTTCCCACCACTTGCAGCAGCGTTACTTGGCCTCGAAGCAGATCGACGTTTCGGAGCGCTTATCTTCGACCCAGCAAACGGTGGCGCGATGCTCTGGCAGCATCTCTTCTGGTTCTTTGGTCACCCAGAGGTTTATATCCTCGCGCTGCCATTCTTTGGCATCGTAAGTGAAATCCTTCCCGTCTTCAGTAGAAAACCAATCTTTGGTTACAAGGGCCTTGTTGCGGCAACAATTGCGATTGCTGCGCTTTCGGTAGCTGTATGGGCGCATCACCTCTTCACAACTGGACAAGTGCTTCTACCGTTCTTCTCCTTCATGACCTTCTTGATTGGTGTGCCAACTGGGGTGAAGTTCTTTAACTGGATTGGAACTATGTGGCGCGGTCAAGTACACATGGATACGCCAATGATCTGGTCGCTTGGCTTCCTCATCACCTTCCTCTTCGGTGGATTGACAGGCATCATTCTTGCTAGCCCACCATTAGATTTCGCCGTCTCTGCCTCATACTTTGTTGTGGCGCATTTCCACTACGTCATCTTCGGCACAGTCGTCTTTGCGATGTTCGGTGGCTTCTACTTCTGGTGGCCAAAGTTCACCGGTCGCATGCTTAACGAGACGCTCGGCAAGATTCATTTCTGGACCGTGCTTGTGGGCTTCCACCTAACATTCCTGATTCAGCACTGGCTCGGAATCGTAGGCATGCCACGTCGCTACGCCGATTACCTCGCCAGCGACGGCTTCACTGGCATGAACATGATCTCCACAGTGGGCGCGTTCCTACTGGCCTTCTCGACGATTCCGTTCATGCTCAACATCTGGATTACTCGCAACTCGCCGAAGGTCACCACTGATGATCCGTGGGGCTATGGCGGATCTCTTGAATGGGCAACCAGCTGTCCACCACCGCGTCATAACTTCACATCGATTCCTCGAATTCGAAGTGAGCGTCCAGCATTTGATCTCCACCATCCAGAAGTAGGCCCTCACTAAGCTTTGGATGTTGTTCACCGCAATAACTAGAGAACCAGAAAGACGAGGTAAGTAGATGAAGTTTGGATGGCGCCTTTTTGGTGGTATCGCTCTCTTTTACGCCATCGTTACTGTCGTCTATGCGCTGTGGGCTAAAGAGGTTGTCGGCATCGTTGCGCTCATTTTGAGCACCTGTCTTGCGATCTTGATTGGATTTTATTTCTGGTTCACTGACCGGCGGGTAGGCGCAACACTCCCTGAAGATAATCTCGAAGGTGAAATCGCCGATCGAGCAGGAGAGCAGGGATTCTTTAGCCCTCACTCCTGGTGGCCATTTGTTGTATCGCTCTTTGCAACGCTGACCGGGTTGGGCTTGATTCTTGGTTGGTGGTTTACCCTTATTGGTGCAACTGCCTTGATGATTTCGATCATGGGTTGGTCACTGCAATACGAACGTCGTTAAACTCTTCACGTTAAAAAAATATCCCGGCTGCACCAGAACTGAAACCTCGGTGGTGGCCGGGATATTGAGAAGTTGGCGCTAGTTCTTTAGTGGTGTCCACCTTCAAGAGCTTTTACATCTTCAGCAGTTGGTTTAGCGATTTGCTCGCCGAGCATTGCCTTACTCAAACGTCTGCGGACCTTCGCCTTTATCCCTGCCCGTGGCGCAACGCCATTGGCATCAATTGCGGGGGCGTCGAGGGGGAGCGCCTGTTGGTGCTGCGTTAAGAGGTAGGCCTGCTCAGGAGAGATCGGCTCGTGCACTTCAATGTATTCACCGTGCGGCAACATCACCAGACGTCCCGTTTCTCGACCATGGAGAACTAATTCGCGGTCATAGCGCTGAAGCGAAAGACAAACTCGCTTAGTGATGACATAGGCCAGCGGGGGTAGCACGATGATGCTAATTCGCGTGCCCCACATAATCTGGTTGATACTCAAACCAAAGTGGGTGGCGATGAGGTCGTTTCCTCCATTGATGAGTGAAACGATCATGAAGGTCAGCGACATCGCACCTATTGCGGTCCGCGTCGGCGCATTCCGTGGGCGATCGAGTAAATGGTGTTCGCGCTTATCTCCAGTTGCCCATGCCTCAATGAATGGGTAGAGCGCCATGCCGGTAAAGATGATGCCAGGAACAATCAATCCTGGAATCAAGATGTTCCACGAGATGGTGTATCCAAAGAGATATGTTTCCAATGGCGGAGCCATTCGGACTAAACCATCGAGCCAGCCCATGTACCAGTCCGGCTGCGAACCAGCCGAAATCTGAGTTGGTGTATATGGACCAAAGATCCAAATGGGGTTAATGGACGCGAAAGCTCCCAGGAGCACTGTGACTCCAAAGACGATGAAGAAGAAGCCACCGGCTTTTGCCATATACACCGGCAGTAATGGGTAGCCGACGACGTTCTTCTCGGTACGTCCAGCGCCTGGATATTGAGTGTGCTTCTGGTACCACACGAGCATCAAGTGCACTGTAATGAGCGCTAGGAAGATTCCTGGCAGAAGGAGAACGTGCACGGTGTAAATCCGTGGAATGAAGAGTTCGCCTGGGAAATCGCCACCAAAGGCAAAGAACGCAAGGTACGTTCCAATCACCGGAATTGCTTGAATGATTGCTTCTGCGATTCGAATTCCTGTGCCGGAGAGAAGATCATCGGGAAGTGAATAGCCTAGGAAGCCCTCAACGATTCCTAACGTAAGTAGAGCAACGCCGAAAATCCAGTTAAGTTCACGAGGTTTACGGAACGCACCAGTGAAAAAGACGCGCATCAAGTGCGCAACCATTGCGGCGAGAAAGAGCAGCGCAGCCCAGTGGTGAACTTGGCGCATTAACAAACCGCCGCGTACATCAAAGGAGATGTTGAGCGTGGATTCGTAAGCAGCAGACATCTTCACACCGTTTAATGGCAGATATGAGCCGTTGTACACCAACTCTTCTTGGGAAGGGACGAACCAGAACGTTAAGAAGGTTCCTGAGAGCAAGAGAATGATGAACGAATAGAGCGCAATTTCACCCAACATAAAGGACCAGTGATCAGGAAATACTTTTTGTAAATTCTTCTTCACCCATTTAGCAGCACCGGTGCGCTCGTCAATGAAATTTGCTACACCACCTGCGATTTTCTCGCGACGCGTGATCATATGTTTCGCTCCCAGAAGCTCGGTCCGACCGGTTCGTTAAATGGTGCCGCTGCAACGAGGTATCCCTCGCCATCGACGGTGATGGCCAATTGTGGCAGAGGGCGCGCAGCGGGGCCAAAGATAACTTTGGCCCCAGTTGGCACATCGAATGTCGATTGATGACATGGGCAAAGCAGATGTTTTGTCTGTTGTTCGTAGAGGGCAACAGGGCAACCCATATGCGAACAGATTTTAGAGAAGGCGATGATGCCTTCGTGCGTCCACGACATTCGCTCTTCCGAGAGTTTGAGCTCTGCCGGGCGCACGCGAATCAAAATGGCGGCATCTTTGGCGATGTCTGAGAGCTTGCGATGTTCTGGGTCGTCGATTTGGGGGAGGACGTGAGCGATCGCGCCAACTTCGAGATCCTCTGGTCGGATTGGTCGATTTCCGGGATCGGTAACGATGCGCACCCCGGTGTCCCAAGTGGTTTTCAAAAGTCTTTGCTCTGGAAGTGGTCCTAAATCGCGGAGCAGAATTATTGGTGAGAGTCCGACAAGCCCCAGAGCAAGTCCGAGACTTCTTTTGATCATCGAACGGCGACCAAGTTGAACTTTTCCTGCCTCTGCTTTCACTGTTGCAACAAAGGAAGCTCGATCTTCATCGCTGGAGCGCATTTCGTGACGCTGTGCGATCACCTCTTCATCTGGCATCAAAGTTTTTGCCCAATGGACAGCGCCAGCACCAATGAAGAAGAGCGCGAAACCTAACCCGGCACCGATACCGAGGTTGTGCGCATTGATATTTCCAAAAAGTGGCAAGAAGACAAAGAGGTCGGTAGGAATCCAGATGAATGAATAGATAAAGAGCAGAGTTCCGGCAGTGGACAAGAGAAAGAGGATTGAGACCTGACGTTCCGCGCGCTTCTCAGCTTTCGGATCGGTATCAGCCTTGCGGTGGACATGATGAGGAAGGCCAGGATCTGCAAGTGGCTCTAGTTGATTCGACATATCTAGTACTGCTCCCTCTCTACTGCTCTCTACTG
>Ga0164292_10004473_pt1 | contig 11368 bp, 6 predicted proteins | sample GEODES117metaG_FD_111486 | JGI IMG/M metagenome (GOLD analysis project Ga0164292, IMG submission 111486) | Eutrophic lake water microbial communities from Lake Mendota, Wisconsin, USA - GEODES117 metaG | ecosystem: Environmental > Aquatic > Freshwater > Lake | place: USA: Lake Mendota, Wisconsin... | reverse complement strand
GATAGCGATCGGCGTCGAGGATCGGCGCAACGGCCGTGGGGAGCGAAAAGACGACTTCCCGGCTGCCGGGAGCGTGCTGCCATTCGACGCCCGGCTCGAGCGAGCGGGAGCCGTCGGCCGTCGTGACCGCGAGGATCGACTCGGCCGGGAAGGCAAGCCGCGCCTTGGCCGGTTCGCTGGTGCTCGCGGCACGGAGGACGCTGCTTTCGCGCCACACGATGTCGCTCTTCCACGCGGGCTCGAGCAGATGAAGGTCGGCGAGGAGAAACGACGCCGCCTCGACCCCTTTCGGAATCTTGCCGAGCCGCTCGAGCAGCACACCCGCCCACACTGCCGCGGCCCGCTTCTGGCCGATCGCGGAAAAATGTCGGCGCGAGTTCATGTCGCCGCGGGAATCCCCCTGGAGCGCGTCGGTGTCGGGGCCGAGGCCGAATCCCGGCATCGTCACGAGGCGATCGACCGCCGCGCGGATCCTTCCCTCTCCTTCGGGGTCGTCATAGACCGTCGGATGGTGGGTCGACTTGGCACAGAGCCAGGCCGGCTCGAAGCCCCAGGCCCGCACCGCCGCCCCGCGGATCCGCTCCATCGCCGCGACATAGTCGTCGGTGGACGTGTGATTGATGACGTCCGACTCCCCCTGCTGCCAGAGGACGGCACGAAACCGGCCGAGGTTTTTTCCGGTGGCGACGAGGCGCTCGTGGAGCTCCGACCCCGGCTGCCACTGTGAGGATGACGTTCCGCCCCAGGCGACATTGGCAAACCCGATCGGGACGCCCAGACGCTGGGCCAGCTCGTCCCCCACCGCCGGCCAGATAGAGCCGCCGTCGCTTCCGTCCGGTGCGGGCTGTGGGTCGTTCGCCACACGCCAGCCGCCCGTGGCCGAGTCGAGGGCCACCACGCGCTGCTGCGGATCGGCGACGGTAAGCCGCTCGTCGTTGGTGTTCGTGGCGTAGGACTGCCCCGCGATCAAGAAAACCTCGCCGACGCCGACCGGCTCGACGGTCGCCGTGAGCGGCGGTGACCCATCGGCCCGATCGATCCTGACTTCGAGACGGAACCACCCGCGGGCCGGCACGGGGAGCCTGCCGACGTGGAGGCCCGCCTTCGCTCCGGGGGCCAACTCGACGCGCGCCCACACGGGTGACGCGACGGCCGGGGGCCCCTCGATCGGCACGACCCGAGCCACCGCCGTGGCCCGGTCGATCGGCGAAGGGACTTCCACTTCGATCGCCACGTCGGCCTGCCCCGGGGCGAAGTTTCCCCCGGGCGCCTGACCGGGCTGAAAGCCGACGCGCTGGATCACCTCGTGTGGACGCGGGGCGAGGATGGTCAGGTCGCCTGCCGCGGCGGGCGATCCGCCAAGGAAGACGCCAAGCGTCGCGCCCCACATCAAACCGAGCACCCGGACGTTCGACATGATGGCCCCCGAAGCCTTGATGACGCACGCATCCGGGGCCTCCCGGACGCCATGACGGGGGCAGTCTACCCGGCCTGGGCGGGAGCTGGCATCGACGCCCGAGGGAGACGAAACGGGGATCAGTCCCCCGTCGGCGGCTCGTATTCAAAATCCTTCCACTTCATCGCCCGACGGAAGGGCTCGATGCGGAGGACGACTTCCCCATTCTGGAAGAGACGCACCGTGCCGTTGGTCTCACTGACGGCCACGGCCACGCTCCGCGTCCGGCGCGTGATCGCCGCAGCGGCCCAGTGGCGGGCGCCGAGCCCCTTGGCGACCGACACGTTCTCGGCGGAGGCGTCGATGTAGCGGGCCGCGGCCTCGACGGTGCCGTCGGCGCCGACGATGAACGCACCGTCGAGTTGGGCGATCTCCTTGATTCCCTCACGGACGCGCGGATCGGAGAGGTTGCGCTCGGCGCGCGAGTATCCGCGGACCGGATCGAAGCCGGTGGCGTGGCTCGAGGTCATCACCTTCCGGGTGTCGCCGACGACGAACAGCGTCCCCACCGGCTTCCCCTCGCGCCCTTCGCGGCCGATCTCGACGGCGAGATCGACCACTTGCTTGAGTGTCTCGAGGGGCACCTTCGTCTCGAGATTGCGGAGATCGCGGCTGGTGAGCTGGCCGAGATGTTCCTCGAGCCTCAGGACGCTCACGGAGTCGATCGTGCCGGCCTCGAAGCCGGAGTAGATCGCCACCACCTGGGCCTCGGGGGCGATCAGCTCTGCGGCCACGCATTCGAGGAGCGCCTGGGCGAGTCGCTCGTGGACCGGCAGGCCGGCAACGTCGAGGAGCACGCGGCGCAGGCCCCAGTCCTCGCAGCCGGCGAGGTGGTTCTTCTCGTCCGCTGCCACGAGCAAGGGCTGCCCGGAGCCGACGAGCGAACGGACGCGATCCCAGTCGAGCCGTTGATCGACGAGCAGGAGCATCGCGTCGGCCGTCGACGACCCGAACAGACGGACCGCGGCCTCGAGGAGGTGCTCGAGTTGCGGAGGAAAGTCGGCTGGGCTCAAGACACCGTTCCTTGTCGCGACGCTGGCGCGGGTGGTCCCGGCCCGCTTACCCATCGGTGGGCGATTACCCTCCGGCGGGATTTCGGTCAGCCGGCGGATCGACGGTCCCACCTCTGGAGCGGCCGGCTGCGGAAGCCCAGCCTACGGAGCGGACGGGATCGGTTCAAGAATGGCCGCCGCAGTGATCCGCTCAGCGGAGCAGCGAATCGGGCACTGCGGAGTTGTCTGCTTCGAGGCGGATCGCCGTCCGCTCTGCGTCCGAAGTGGCCTTCATGGGCCCGCTGTAGGCCGCGATCCCACCGGGGAGCACCTTCCCCCACACCCGTTCCTGGTAGATCGTCAGGGCATGGAGCGCGTGGCCCAGGGGCCCGAGCTTCCACTCCCGCGAAGGTTCGCGGAGGAGCGCTGCCGAGAGGAACTCCACCGCCGAGACGATCCGCGACTGGTAGAGCTGATCCTGATCGACCGACCCGACGAGCCACTCGAGAATGTGGCCGGTGGTCTGCACCTTGCGATCGACGTCGTCCTCGCGATCGGCCGGATACTTGAACCACTCGGTGCTGAAGCTGCCGTCCGGGTTTTGGAGCTTCGTGAGGGCGAACCGCTGGTAGTCGCGGACGAAGTGGTCGGCGCGGGCGTAGTGCCCGTCGAGCGTGCCCGAGGCCCGCAGCCGCCGCTGGCAGGCGTAGGAGAGGCCGAAGAGGCGATGCGTGCCGCCACACGGTGCTCCGCGGATCGGCTGCTCGATCTCCTCGGCGACGAGCCTTTCGAGCGTCCATGTCTGGCCGTCACGGGCCGTCCACTCCGCATCGGTGGGGAGGTAATGAGCCAGGCCGATGAGCGCGAAGGTGAGCTCCGTGCCGGACAGGCAGGCGAGCTTCTCCTCCTCGACGAGGTCGGCGACCGTGAACGTCTGGCCCTCGACTTGGATCGGCGAGTTGAGCGCCACGCGACACTGGGCGAGGATCGCGAGATACTGCGCTTGGTGCCCCTGCACGCCGACGCCCCGCATCGCGACCAGCCGGTCTTCCTCGGTGGCGAGCATCACCTGCCCCTTGCAGCGTCCCCCGGAGTTCATCCAGCCGATCGAGTTGATCGGATCTCCGGATGGCCCTCCGACGCGCACCTTCGAGGGGATCCCGAAAGCGATGAAGCCGTGCATGACCTCCCACGGAGTGTGCTGGGCGGTGTTGAGCGGCCGCCGTTGGTAGGTGGCAAGCGTTTGGGCGACCCGGCTCTTGAGTCGGCTGAATCGCTGACTGGCCGGCGGCCGGGGAGCGCTGCCTTCGGCGATCCCGCCGCGTGTCGGTACTTCGGCGACGGTCGGGGCTTCGGCGATGGGGGTACTGTCAGGGGACTCGCTGTCTGACGAGGCTTCCGCGCGACCCGGGACGATCTTCCGGGCGGCGTCCTGTGCCAGATGCTTGACATCGTTCCAGGAGGGGATGGCCGCCGGGGCCATCGCCAGGCGCTGGGTCGCCGGGGGCACGCTGAGCTTGCGGGCCGACTTCTCCAACCGCTCGATCTCGTCGGCGCGTGGCGGCGTCGGGGCGGGAATGAAATCCTGCGGTTCGTTGCTCGGCTTCGGTTTCCCGCTGAAGGCGTCCATGATCCGCTTGCGCATCGCCGAGGCCTTGCCCGTCGGTGCGGCGACCGAGGTCGTCTCGTGCACCGGGAGGAGAATCCCGACCGCGACGATCGCCGTGCAGCAGCCGGCGAGGATGACCGGGACACGCGCTCGCCGGACTGCCCTCGGGAAGAGGGGCTCGGCGGACGGCTCGGCCGATGTGGGTTGACGCGAGGTCATGTGGGGGGGACACAAGACGGTTGAGGGGCTCTAGTTGCGAACGATCGCCATGCTCTATCGGTCGGATCGATGGCGCGATCGTTGCCCCTGTCTTCCGCAACGGGAGGGTTGCGGCAGCTTGCCCGTCAGGAATCAAAGGCAGCGTTTGACTGTCCCGCACGCGAGGTGCGACCGGTGCGGGCAGTCGGGGAAAGCAGGGGGACTGGCCAGCGAGCCTGCCGGTCAGCGAAGAAAGACCGCAGCGCGGCTGCGGCGGGGAAGAAGGAGGGACGAGCGTCCCCCGCAGGGTCGACGGAGAATCCGCCAAGCCCCCTGATCAGAACAGCTTTCGGAACTGCTCCGCGATCGACCAGTCGTTGCGGTCGGCGGCCGGGTCGGCCGCCCAGGCCCGCCACGCGTTGACGTCGTTGCCGAGGTCGCGGCCGCTGACTTGCTTGAGGGCCGCAACGGCCCGGTACTGCACGGCCGGGTCGGGATCCTCGAGCGCCTTGGCGAGGACCGGGATCGCGTCCTTGTCCTCGAGTTTGCCGAGCATCCGCAGCGCACGGAGGCGGACGTCGAGCTCTGTATCGCTCTGGAACCGCTGCGAGAGGAGTTGCACCGCCTCCGCCCCGCCCCGTGTCCCCCACACCTCGCAGGCGATCGTGCGGACGCGGTCGTCGGGGTCCTGCAGGGCGCCTTTGCAGATCGCCACGGACGCCGGCGTGTCGAACTCGGCCGCCGTCTGGAGGATCTCGCACCGCACCCGCGGGTCATGCTCCTCGAGCACCTGCTGCATCAATGTTCGGGTGAAGGTCACCTGGTCGCCGCCGCTCCCCCCCTTGGCCTTCTTCGCTTCGGCCTGGAGCGTCTCGATCCGCTGTTTCGCGGTCTGGCCGTATTTCTCGGCGAGCCTCGCTTCCTTTTCCCGATTGCGCCACGGACGCCATCCGGCGCAGCCCGGAGCGGCGACGAGGGCCACGAGCAGGCAGGCCAGCACCCCGGCCGACACGGTGATCCGCGGGCGGGGAGGCGCGGGCGAAAAGGCGGAAGACGCGGCCATGGGAGCGGAGTGGGGTGGGAGGGGCCGGGGTTTGAAACGGCGGCAATGCTCGATCGGGGCGGGACGGTAGCGGGCCGGTGGGGGCGCCGCCAAGGCCACTTCGCCCCGTTCGCCCGGCCGGCAACCGCCGCGGCAGACACCACGATCTGTTGGCCTTCCCTGTCGGCCCGCGAACTGGTCGCATGGAGTGGATGGGGAACTCGTCCATGGCCATCCGCGGAATCCACATGCACCCCTTCGCCCCTCCAATCACGCGCCTCGTTGTCAGTGCCCTCGTGGCTGCCTTGGGGTTCGTCGTCGCCGGGGTGGCGGCGGCGCCCCCGGTGGCAGAGAAGGGTGGGGAGATCGGGGAGGTCGCCGAGCGCGTGGCCGTGGTCGTCCGCGGGGACGAGGGCGAGCGGGCGCTCGAGGGAACGGTCGTCGTCGAGGCCACCGACGGTGCGATGCTCCTCGAACTCGATGACCAGCGTCTCGAACTCGTGTCGGGGGAGGCGATCCGCTCGCGTCGCACCATCTCCCCCCCGGCTGCGGCCGTCACGCCCCGCGAGGAAGGGAAGCGGATCCTCGCGGAGCTCCCCGAGGGCTTCGATCTCCTCGTCACGCGGCACTACGTGATCTGCTTCGACACCTCCCGGGCCTACGCCCAGTGGTGCGGGGCGCTGTTCGAGAAGCTCCACGAAGCGTTCATCAACTACTGGCGCAAGGCGGGCGTCGAGGTGGAGGCGACGCGGAGGCCCCTCGTGGTCGTGATCTTCTCCGACCGGCAGCGCTACGAGGCACATGCCGCGCGCGACCTCGGCGCCGCGGCCGACCGGGTCGTCGGCTACTACAACCTCCTCACCAACCGCATCACCACGTTCGATCTCACCGGCAGCGATCAACTCGCCCGACGCCCCGCGAGCTCGGCAGGGCGCGCCGGGGTCGAGATCCTCGCCAGCCCCGAGGCCGCGGGGCTCGTCTCGACGCTCGTGCACGAAGCGAGCCACCAGATGGCGTTCAACTGCCGGATGCACCGCCGGCTCGCTCCGGTGCCGGTGTGGCTCAGCGAGGGGGTGGCAACGTTCTTCGAGACGCCCGATCCGGGGGGGCGCGGCTGGAAGCGGATCGGCGGAGTGAACCGCCCTCGCCTCGAGACGTTCCTCGCCAGCTACCGCCCCGGCGTGCTCGATGAGATCGTCCGTGGCGACGACCCGTTCCGGGCGGCGGAGGGGGCCGTCGATGCCTACGCCCGGGCCTGGGCACTGACGGCGTTCCTCGCCCAGACCCGCAAAGGGGCGCTCGTCGACTACATCAACGCCATCGGGACCAAGCCTCCGCTCTCCCCGGACGACCCGGAGACCCGGATGAAGGAGTTCGTCGCCGCGTTCGGTGCCGAGCCCCGGGACCTCGAGCAACCGCTGATGAAGTTTCTCGCCCGGTGGAAAGACTGACTTTCCCCGGCCGGGTCCCGTACCGGCCTGTGGCCGCGACGCTTCGCCCGCTCGTCCACCGGCGGTGGCATGGATGGCCGGTTCCGCCGGCTGCTACAGTGTCAGCCGATGTCAGGTCGATCGACGTCCAATCCCCACCTGGAGCCCACCGCATGTCCACGCCCCGAAGCGCGTCTGCGTTGTCCCGTCGTTCCCTGCTCGCCGGGGTGTCGACGTTTCCTGCCTCGGCGCTCGCGATGCCGGGTTGGTTGCCGGTAGCCCGGGCCGGCGACACGTCGCAAAAGGGGATCGTGCGCGTCGGTGTGATCGGCTGCGGCGGGCGCGGGACGGGGGCCGCCATCCAGGCCGCCCTTGCCGATCCTGGCGTGCGTATCGTTGCCTTGGCGGATCGCTTCGCTGATCAGGTGGCATCGAGTGCGACGGTCCTCGACAGGGCGATCGGCGAACGGTTTCGCACCCCCGCCACCCGTCGGTTCAGCGGCCCGGAGGCGGCCGCGCAACTCGTGGGCTCCGGGGTCGACATGGTGATTCTCGCCGGTCCCCCGTCGACCAGGCCAGCCCATCTCGCGGCAGCCGTGGCAGCCGGTCTCCATGTGTGGTGCGAGACGCCGATCGCGATCGACCCTGCCGGGCTCGCCATGGCAGCCGCGGCACTCGATGCCGCGGACAGGCGCGGCCTTGTCGTCGCCGCGGGGCTGTGCAGCCGCCACCACGCCCCGACGGTCGCCACGATGCATCGGATCGGCGCGGGAGCGGTGGGAACGATCCGTTCGATCTCCCTCCACCACGACGGCGGTCTTCCCTGGTGGAAACCGCTGGCGGCGACGGTGTCCGCCACGGAACAGCTCGAGCGCAACTGGATCTCGCATGACTCCCGCTCCGGCGGGGCGTTTGTCGAGCACCACGTCCATGCCCTCGACCGGGCACTGTGGCTCCTCGGCGACGACGAGCCGCTGGCCGTCGAACGGCTTTCGGGGGGCGCGACCGTGGCGGCGGGAAGCGATGCGGTTCACGTTCGTTACCGGTTCGCATCGGGGGTGATCGTGGAAGCCTCCTGCCGACGCTCGGCCACGCCGGGCACCGGCACCTCCGAGACCGTCGTCGGCAGCCGCGGGCGGGCCGACCTCCTCGCGGCGACGATCGAGAGGGCCAACGAGGGACTGTGGCGGGCCGAAGCCTGCCGTCCAGGCGAGGCCGGGGCGATGTACCAGGCGGGCGTCGATGCCCTCCTCCGCACGATCCGCTCCGGCGGCCCCGATCGCGGCGAGTCGGGCGTCGGCACGGCCGTTTCGGGCCGCCGGCTGCTGCGGGCCACGGCGCTTGCGGTGATGGGACGGATGGCATCGAACGGGGACCAAATCGCCTGGGGCGACGTTTGTTCCCCTGCCGCGACGGCCTGACAGACCCCCCGGCCGGTACGACCCGTACAATCGGTGGGACTTTGGACGTCGCCCGTCGGCGGCGTCGATAGCCCCATGAGTCGTGTCCACCGGCCGGCCAAGAGGGCCTGCCGAGCCCCCGGGGAAGCAAGCAGATGGCCGCCAATCGCGCCAGTGCCCAGCAGGGCCTGACGATCGCGCTGATCGTGTTCGTGATGCTCACGTTCATCCTCGCGGTGACGACGTACCTGTTTTTCAAGAAGGCGTCGGACGCGGATACCGCGATGACCGCCGCCAACGCCGATGCGTCGAAGGCCAAGCAGGACATGCAGAAGGTGGCCGAGGACCGTGCCAAGCTCCTCGGCATCCTCGGCTTCCCGGAGGACAAGGCGGTCGCCGACGTCGAGACGGAGACGAACGAGGCGTTCGAGAAGAAGTACGGTGATTTCCGCGACGATCAGAAGGCCTATTTGAAGCTCTCCGACTGGCTGCTCGGCGCCGTCAAGAGCAAGGACGAGGCCCTCAAGACGCTCCAGGCCGAGAAGCTGGCGATGGAGACCGGCAAGGATCAGGCGCTCGCCGACTCCCGCAACCGCCAAAACGAACTCGAGCAACTCCTCAAGAAGCAGGAGGCCGACTCGGAGGCCGAGCGCGCCGAGTTCAACAAGGGCCGCGAGCAGTACGAAGAACTCACGGCCCGGCTCCAGGCCGATCTCAAGAAGGCCAACGAGGCGTCAGACCGCATGAAACTCCTCGTCGAGGAGATCGGCAAGGGGGAGACGCTCGTCGCTGTCGACCAGCAGGCGAAGTACAAGGCAGCCAAGGCCGAGGCGCAGGTCGGGCAGTTGTTCGACGAACTGCGTCGCCGCGAGGGGATGGTCGCCCGACAGAACGAGATCCTCGCCGACCTTCGCGTGGCCGACAAGAGCCTCCAGGACATGGTCCTCGCCGCGACGCCCAAGGACGACCGGATCGACGGCTTCGACGGTCAGGTGGTGTCGGTCAACGAGGTCGAGGGGACGCTCCTCCTCGACGTCGGCTCGACGCAAGGGCTGCGCACCGGCACCGTCTTCAACGTCTTCAATCCCAACGATCCGCGGCCGCAGATCGGTGCCAAGAAGGCGGTCGTCGAAATCCAGGCGATCGAGGGTTCCAACGTCGCCCGGGCCCGCGTCCGGCACCAGTCGACCCGTGATCCGATCCTCGCCGGCGACGGCGTGTCGACGAGCCTGTGGAGCCCCGGCCGCGGCTTCGAGGCAGTGTTCGTCGGGTATGTGCAGGTCGACCGCGATGGTGGTCAGGATAGCGACGACCTTGCCCGGCTCGTGGAGCGGAGCGGAGGTCGCGTCGAGCCCTCGGTGACGCCGTCGACGACGCTCCTGGTCGATGCCGGCCCGCCGCGGATCGTGGCCGGCGAGAAGCCCGCCGGCTGGCGTGCGGCCGACGAGACGCGCCGCGAGCGGATGCTCAAGGAAGCCAAACGCCTCGGCATCCGTGTCGTGGGGGTCGACACCTTCCTCGACATGATGGGTCTCGACCGCAGTTCGTTCGACACCAACCGCCTCCGTCCCGCGGGGCGGACGCCGCAGCCGGCCGGGAGCTGATCCTCAGCCCGGCCCACTGGCGGTGTGCTTCGGCCGCTCCTCCCCCTCCTCCGCCCGGCGTGTCCGGTCGGGGCAAACGTGGCATACTGTCCGCCGGGGGTGACCGGCCGACGGACGGACGGCGCCTCCGTTGACCCCACGCGGAGGTGACCGGTGCGCGCAGCACGATTCTGGACGGGTGGATGGCTCCTGGTGGCCGGCGTTCTGGCCGCCGTCTCTTGTTCCGGCAGCGCGGCATCCGCCGCCGAGGCCGATGCCGGCTTCACGCCGATCTTCAACGGCACCTCGCTCGAGGGCTGGGAGGGGAAGGACTTCTGGACGGTGAAGGACGGCGCGATCGTCGGCACGACGACGGCCGAGAAGCCGACCAACGGCAACACCTTCCTCGTCTGGCGGCAGGGCACGCTCGACGACTTCGAGCTCAAGCTCGAGTACAAGATCGAGGGGGGCAACAGCGGCATCCAGTACCGCAGCCACGACCACGGTGATTTCGTCGTCGGCGGCTATCAGGCCGACATCGACTCCGGGCCGACCTACTCCGGCATCAACTACGAGGAACGGGGCCGCGGGATCCTCGCCGAGCGTGGCCAGCGGGTCACGATTGCCCCGGACGGCACGAAGAAAGTCGAGGAGATCGGCAACAAGGAGGAGCTCCAGAAGGTCATCAAGCAGGGCGACTGGAACGACTACCACCTCGTCGCCAAGGGACCGAAGCTCTCCCACTTCATCAACGGCACGCTGATGTCGGAGACGATCGACGAGCAGGAGGGGAAGCGTGCCGAGAAGGGAGTCCTCGCTCTCCAGCTCCACGCCGGCCCGCCGATGGTGGTGCAGTTCAAGGAGATCCACCTCAAGCGAACCAAGCTCGCCGACGGCCGCAAGAAGCTCGTCCTCGTGGCGGGCAACGCCAGCCACGGGCCGGGGGAGCACGAGTTCCGTGCCGGCGTGAAGCTGCTCGAGAAGTGCCTCGACGCGAGTGGCGGCAAAGTCGTCACCGCGGCCTACGACCACGGTTGGCCGGCTGACCCGACCGCCTTCGACAACGCCGACGGCATCTTCTTCTTCGCCGATGGCGGCGGCGGCCACCCCGTCCTCCAGAGCAACCGGCTGGCGATGGTCGACGCGCTGGCGAAGCGCGGCGTCGGCATCGCCTGCCTCCACTACGCGGTGGAGGTGCCGAAGGAGAAGGGTGGACCGGAGTTCCTCAACTGGATGGGGGGCTACTTCGAGCCCCATTGGTCGGTGAATCCCCACTGGATGCTCGCCAAGACGGAGCTTGCCAAGGATCATCCGATCACCCGCGGCGTGAAGCCATTCGAGACGCAGGACGAGTGGTACTACCACATGCGGTTCAAGGAGCCGCAGTCGAAGGTGGTGTCGATCCTTTCGGCCGTGCCGCCGGACGACACCCGCGAGCGTCCCGATGGCCCTCACAGCAACAACCCCACCGTCCGCGCCGGCAAGGGGAGCCGTGAGGTCCTCGCTTGGGCCTACGAACGCCCCGAAGGGGGCCGCGGCTTCGGCTGCACCGGCGCCCACTTCCACCGCAACTGGGCCAATGACGACTTCCGTCGCCTGATGCTCAACGCGCTGGTGTGGACGACGGGATTGGATGTCCCTGCCGAGGGGATCAAGAG
>Ga0164292_10004471_pt1 | contig 11374 bp, 10 predicted proteins | sample GEODES117metaG_FD_111486 | JGI IMG/M metagenome (GOLD analysis project Ga0164292, IMG submission 111486) | Eutrophic lake water microbial communities from Lake Mendota, Wisconsin, USA - GEODES117 metaG | ecosystem: Environmental > Aquatic > Freshwater > Lake | place: USA: Lake Mendota... | reverse complement strand
CGTGCCCCCAACGGGATTCGAACCCGTGTTACCGCCGTGAAAGGGCGATGTCCTAGGCCCCTAGACGATGGGGACGTACGAGGCTGGGCAATCTTACCCGTGAAAAGGTGTGCGACCAAACCGCATTTATAAGCGCAAAAAAGCCACTATCCGCCGGAAAGCGGGTAGTGGCTCTTCTGTTTAAAGGTTGTTATTAGTTAAGGGCCCAACGAACAGTGATTGTCACTGTTACATCCTGCTCGCCTAAATCAATCTGAACAGCTGTATCTGCAGCCTCTGCCTTTGCCATTGGGAAAGGTGATGAGTACACAGGTGAAGATTGCTCTTCAAGTGAAAGTACTTTGCCGATTGATGTTCCAAGAAGCTTTGCATATGAAGCTGCTTTTGACTTCGCGTTTGCTACAGCCGCTGCGCGTGCTTCTTCTGTTGAAGTTGCTGGATTAAGAGTTGTTGGCATTACTCCACCAAGCTGAACAGCGTCGCCACCGGCTGTCACAACTGCTTCAATAATTGTTCCAGCCTTTGATGCTGTGCGAACTAGAACGTCAAATGATTGTGATGCGCGGTAGCCAGTGATCTTTGTGCCAGTTTCCTGCGTCCAGTTGTATTCAGGGTAGACACTGATATTTGCTGAACGAATGTCTTTTGTCGCAATTCCTGCTTTAAGCAGAGCTGCACGAACAGCTGCTGCGGATTTTGAAGCACTAGAAAGTGCCGCAGCATTTGTTGAGCCAACTGTTGAAACAGTTGCATTGAAGCGAACCGCATCTGGGACAACAGAGATCGTGCCAACACCTGTAACGGTAATGAAGCGGTTATCTGTGGTGCCCGCGCCATTTGCTGGGATCGCTAGCGCGACTACTCCTGCAACGGCAGCGACAGTAAATGCGGTTAGGACTGTGCGAAGTTTTGTATGTTTCATGTATCAAGTATCTCTTATCAGGTGGGAATGGCGTGAATTAAGGCTGGGAATAGTGAGAGAATATAGAGGTGGCCCAGTTCTTGAGTAAGTGCAGCGCGAATGCGATGGCAGATGCCGCTGCGAATTTGTTGGCTGGTGGATTGGTGGCGTTTCCAACTGAAACTGTTTACGGATTGGGTGCTGATGCGTGTAATGCCGAAGCGGTTGCGCGAATTTATTCAGTAAAGGGTCGACCTGCAGATCATCCATTAATTGTGCATGTTGCATCGATGGATGGCTTAGGTGATTGGGCAGATGAGGTGCCGGGGTATGTGATTTTGTTAGCGCGTGATTTTTGGCCTGGGCCAATGACTTTGGTTGTTATGCGGTCTGAATTGGCTGGGGATTTTGTAACAGGTGGACAGGACACGATTGGTGTGCGAGTTCCTGATCATTCTGTTGCCTTGGGGTTGTTAGAAGCTTTTGTTAAGGCTGGCGGTAAGGGAATTGCGGCGCCTAGCGCTAATCGCTTTGGAAGTGTTTCACCCACGAGTGCACAGGCGGTTAGCGATGAGCTAGGTGATTACTTGGCAGATGGTGATCAGATTCTTGATGGTGGTGCTTGTGGTGTTGGTGTTGAATCCACGATTATTGATTGCACCGGGGATGTGCCAAAGATTTTGAGACCGGGTGCAATTACTGCGCAGATGATTGCCGAATCAACTGGCTTAGAAGTTGTTGGGGTTGTGGAAGAAAGCGCGATCCGTGTCAGTGGTTCATTAGAGGCTCACTACGCGCCGGCGGCAACAGTTGTCTTGGATCAATCCCCCATCGCAGGCCAAGGATTTATTGCGATGGCAGATGTTGTGGCAGAAGATGGTGTTGTGCGATTGGCTGCGCCAACAACTCATGAAGAATTCGCGCAAGTTTTATATTCATCGTTAAGAGCAGCAGATGAGCAAGGCTTAAAAACAGTTGTTGTTGCTCAACCTATGGGCGACGGAATCGCAGTTGCAATTCGTGACCGTTTAAAACGCGCTTCAAGCAATGATTTGGGGGTGATTTAGCCTAGTGGTAGAAAAATCGATCATTTGGAGTAAATCGACACTATTTCGCTTATTCACATCTTCGGCCGCATCAATATTAATTGTTTCACTCGGGACCCTACTAATAACAAGAATTTATACACCTTCCGAATTTGGTAAGTTTTCTTTCGTATTGTCCCTCGCAATGCTCATAGCCCCACTTTTGACTGCTACATATGAAATCTTCATCGTTCCTAGCCAAACTGAAGAAGAATCTCTCCTGATCTATAAGAATGGATGTTACCGAGCACTTAAGACTGCAGCCACTTTATTGATGGCGACAACATGCATTTACTTGGTAGTCCCAGACAGAATTCTAGATCTAAATTCGTATATTGGTCCGATAAGTCTCGCAATCATGCTTGCCTTAATTTACGGTATTTACAATCTAATAACTCAGATCGCTCTAAGGCGATTAGATTACGCTACCGTCTCTTCACGGGCACTAATTCAAAATGGCACAATTTATTCTTCACAGTCAGCACTTGGAAATCTTCCCCTTAAGGGTTGGGGCTTGATTATCGGTGAGTTTATTGGTCGGATTGTCACCGTAATATTCATATCAAAAAGAATAAAATTGAAACCTTTATTCATTTTTCAAAGACCGGCAAAAGCAACCTCAATCTTTCGTTCTCAAATTATCTCGAATACCGCCGCGACTATTTTCGAGATAATCACTGCTTCCTCGTTGTTTTTCTATATATATTTGACCGAGAATCAAGAGTCATCTGGAAATTTTGCAATGGCTCAAAAACTACTCACAGTTCCAATAATCTTGTTTGGAACAACTACAGCACAGTACCTCTTCGCGAACGGCTCACATTCGGTGAGACTGGGAATTCATATGACACGTACCGAATTAGATCAGATACTGAAAAGGTTAGCGATTATCAGCCTAGCTATTGGTGCAGTGGTATTTCTCTTTGGTTCATTAGCAATCGACTTGATTTTAAACTCAAACTGGGAGTCAGTGGGATCTTTAATAGCACTTATGTCTCCGTATTTTGTCATTTCATTGATATGGACCCAATTAAGTTTTACTTTTTATACAAAAGACATGTGGCGACCCTATTTCTTCTTCGCATCTTTTCGATTTTGCTCCACAACTGCGGTCCTGTTGCTTTGTTATTTAACGGACCTCTCGCTATCGGTCTCAATTCATTTAGTTCTAGGAATAAATTCAATTATCAGCTTGATTGCTATCGGATTTTTGCGGAAAAAGCACCAGCGCTAATAGCAAATCAGATTAAGAATCGCACCAGGCCCTGCTGATATCATTGGCAAATGACTGCACTCAAAAAAGTAGTTGACATTCCTTCAATTTTAGAACTTGCTCTCAAGTTTGATTTGAAGATTACAGATGTTAAATCGAACCATGATGGAATTGAAAATTTAAAGTCTATTAACGACACGAATCCAACATCCTTGTCGTATGTTTCAAATCTCGATTACGTAAAAGCCGCTGCTAATACTCTCCAAGGCCTGGTTCTACTTCCTTCTAAACTTATCGGAACAAAGTTTTCACAGGAAATTTCCTGTAGCTACATTGCTCTTGACAATCCCAAATATTTCTTTGCATGTATTTACAATGAGTTCTCTCAAGATTTTATTAGTCCCATGTTTTATTCGAAAGAACAAGTAGAAGAATTGTTTTCAAAGAAAAGTTTGTATATTTCGGATGATGCACGTATTGCAAGGAATGTTGAAATTGGTTCAGGGGCAGTGATCCATGGAAATGTATTCCTTCTAGAAAAAACCATAATTGGTTCCAATGTAGTCATAAAACCCAACACCACAATTGGTGGGGATGGTTTCGGTTATGCGACACGCACAGGTTATCCTCCAATGAAAATACCTCATTTTGGTGGGGTAGTTATAGGTGACAATGTAGATATTGGTTCTTCAGTCAATATTGACAGAGGTGTATTTTCCAATACCGTTATTTCAGATTCAGTTAAAATCGACAATGGAGTTCATATTGCGCATAATGTCATAGTAGGTGAACGTTCCTTAATTATTGCTAACTCAGAGATATCTGGAAGTGTGGTTATAGGAAGTGATGTGTGGATAGCACCAAGTGTTTCCATTCGCGAGAAATTGAAAATTGGCAACCGTGCTTTTATAGGCTTGGGATCGGTCGTAACCAAGGACGTGGAAGAAAATGCTGTGGTCTTTGGGGTTCCCGCCAAACCAGCCTAATCAAACTATTTTTCGATATGTCGGATAAGTTGAAAACCTTCTGCATACTTCATGCCGATTTGAAGCCCGCGAAATTCCAAGACGGATCTAATCTTGCTTTCATCTGAATAGAATCGATCTTTTTGTGTATTAAACTTGGATAGGGCCTCGATTTTTTTATTCACAAATTCTTCGTTGACTGGATTAAATGCTTTTATGTCCATATCAAGATTGTTCCAGGGGAGTTCGTATCCAAACAATGAAGTGAATTTAAAGGCACGAATAGATTCTTGGGATGTGACTGTGTGATCTTGGTGAATATCAAAGGTGTTAGGGATATAAATTCTTCCCCATCTAATTCCCCTATATTCAGCAATGAGGACGTCTAAAATTTCTTGACGTTTTTCGTTAAATCTCCTAAGTGGAAAAGCTTTCCAATTCATGTTTTCTGATTGGACCCCAAGGCATCGAAGAGCTTGGACAGACTCCGACATTATTTTGCCCGGAGAGTCATTAACATCCGTAAGCGTTTCGCGACAGTCTGAGAAAACAAGAGTGTGGCACTCTATTCCAAGAGAAGTTGATTTTGCTATCGAAGCCCCGGCCCCGAATTCAATATCATCGGGATGTGCTCCAATGAAGAGGTGTTTTTCTAGCATGCTTGGTCTCTTTTCTGCGAAACTCTAAATTCACTTACACATCTCAATTGCTTAGTAGCGATGGTTCTTAACTCTTTGCCATGATCTCTAAAACTTCAACGATCTGATCATACAATGATTCACCGTTGAAACTTTGCTGCGACAAAACCTCAGCGTTTCTGGACATTTTCTTTATCCTTTTTGTATCAGTTGATAACTCTCCAAGTAGTCTACTGAGAGACTTTGGTATTGAATTTGAATATGGAATTCCGATCTCTTCTTCGGAAATGAATTGGGCAGCAAATCCGGGGATACTGGTAATTATAGGCTTTGAGTGATTTATAGCATCCAGAAATTTGTTTGGAAGTGACATAGAAAAATCATCAAGATCTGCGTAAGGGGCAAGTAACAACGTTGATCTTTTGGCCAATACAAATGCTTGGCAATCGCTAACCCAACCAGGTAGGACAAAATTGAGACTAGAGCTCAAGCTACGACTCAATTCGGGTAAGATTGGACCCGATCCAGCGATGACAAAATTAATTGTCATGTCGTCAGCACATTCGATCACTCTTCTAAAATCCAACGCATCGGTTAAAGTGCCAATATAGGAACATCTAAATGATCCATCTTCATAAACTCCAAGACTGTCCCAAAACTTTCCAGCAGCGACTATTTCATCTTCTGAGTGCTTCGTAATCTTGCTTGCAAGGTAGTTCACTCGATCATAATCTTGGATTTCTCTTTTAGTTTTTGATAGTGCCCAGTTTAAGAATTGGGGTGAAATAGAGCTAATACTCGTGGCATTACGAAAAGTCGATTTCATCATGATGTAATACGGGAAAAGTAAAAAACCGGCGGCAGCGCGAAGGTATCCTGGAAAAGCACGCTTCAAAACATCTGGCCAGGCATCCTTCACATCCAACATCGACGGGACCGAATTTTTCTTAAGCCAACGGGTCATTACCCATGCAATTTCAATGGGTGGATATCCAATAAAAGCAATATCTGGGGGATTTTGCTTTCGGAGTTCTCGCAGAAGGTTTATTGCCAAAATAGAGTGATCAAGCAATCTGGCAAGTCCACGATTGCTCTTGTACCCGGAGCTAGCGAGCAGGCGAATAGTCAGATGTTCAAATGGGTTTAAGGTGGTCGTCCGCCCAAATCGATGTGATTTGGAGAAGTGATCGAAATCCGAAGACCAGATTGTCACATCGTGGCCCCGTGCGATCAATGCCTCTGACAAATTCATCGCCCTCATTGGACGAAGCCCAAAGGAATCGATTTGAAGAGGCTCGCCCGTTTGAAGTATCCAAACCTTCAACAAAGTCCTCCATTTTCCATATTAAATATCATTCTTGATGTTTAACTAGTGGCTCAACCCTAGTATGCATAATTGAAGGATGTTCTCTGACTTCAATTACTTCAGATGGTGCAACTAGGTTTTCGTGTAATTTTTCACCTGTTCGTAAACCCGTGAACACAATATCTATTTCTCTTTTTGACACTTCGATCATGTGTTTAGCGATATCAAGAATCCGGACAGGCTCACCCATATCTAGAATTAACGTTTCGCCGTTTTTTCCGATGATTGCGGATTGAAGTACTAAATGTACAGCTTCACTAACTGTCATAAAATAACGAGTTACGTCTGGGTGTGTAATAGTAAGGGGACCGCCAAGCTTGATTTGCTGACGAAACGTATGGATAAATGAACCATTACTTCCAATTACATTTCCAAAGCGCACAGAAATATATTTATGGCTGTAACTTGAAATTCCTGCGGTAAATCTTTCTGTAATTAATTTACTTTTTCCTAGTTCACTAGTGGGATCAGCCGCTTTGTCTGTAGATATATTTACAAATGTAGTTACACCATATGCGACTGAAGCGTCAAGAATGTTTTGCGTTCCTACAACATTGGTTTTATACGCTTCTTCGGGAAAACGTTCTAATGTCGTCAAATGCTTCAATGCTGCTGCGTGAAAGACTATGTCCGGACGAAATTCTGCAAAAACTTGATTAACCCTATCCACGTCTCGAATATCCCCTAATAGCAGACCATCCTGAGTTAGTAGGCCAGTACCATCCATGCTTAGTTGTAAATTAAGTAAAGCTGTTTCGTCTCGATCAAACATAGCCAGGGATGCGGGCGCGTATCTATCAATTTGTCGAACTATCTCTGAACCGATTGAACCGCCTGCTCCGGTAACTAAAACTCTTTTTCCACTTATGAATTTCGATATTTCTGAGTCATCAGAGCGGATTGTTCTTCGGCCTAGTAGATCATCTTCAGAGATTTCAGAAATATCTGTAAGACTCACAGCTCCAGACATGATTTCAAATGTCGTCGGAATCACTCTCAAATTAACATTCAAGCTTCTGCAACGCCGTTCCAAATCTAAAAGTGTTGTTGAATCTATTCCAGAAATAGCAACGATAAGAATTCTTATCTCAAATTTCTTTACAATCGCTTCTAGGGTGTCAACATTTCCCATGACTCGCCGTCCAAATATTCTCAGATTTGATTTAGCTGGATCGTCATCTAGAAATCCAATTGGATTGTACTTATCGGCTTGCCACAACATTTGTTCGACAATTTGTCTTCCAGCTATCCCCGCACCATAAACTAACGTCTTTTCACCAGTTGATTCACTTGGTAATAAATTGGAAAATCTTGGACTAGTTAGAATGCGTGACACAAGCATAAAAATAATTGCAAGGGTGCCAGCAACTATTGGCACTGATCTCGGAACTAAAGAGAAATCAGTTAGAACCCTTAGTGTGAATAACAAAATTATTGTGATCGCGGTGGATAAACAAAGAGCAATAACCTCTTCTAATGAAGAACTCGCATACTTTCCTGCGTATAGAGAAAACCCATAATTGATTATGGCTGCTGTTAGTGCAGCGACCAAACCAAATATAAATATCTCGGTTGCCATACCAGTGGGCAATTCAGCATCAAATCTAAGCAGGGTCGCAAGTGTTGAGGCTGCCAACCAGGAAGTTAAGTCGACCAGAACTCTTAAAAACTGCTTCTTCTTCAAATTACCCTCTCTAGCCCATGCATGTTAGATCGCCTATTATCTTGTACGACCTCTTGAGGGAAAATTGTAGCGATAAGAACAATTAAAGTTCCATATCCCCTAGCATCTTCCCATGTTTAAATCACTCCAGCCGCATAGAGTTGCGATTTTCACTGCCGCACTGGCAACACTGGTTGTTCTGCCTCCAATAATGGACCCGATAAATCTACCCAAACTTTGGATTCTGGTGTTCTGCACAAGCATTTCTATTTTTTCTTTTCTAAATTCAAAACTGGAAGTTGTGTTGGAGAAAAATCGCATCGTATTTGTTGTTTGTGGTTCTTTTTTGTTCTCTTTGTTGTTAGCCGCATTCTTTAGTGACACGTCATTACACAGGACAGCAATTGGCGTTTGGGGCAGAAATAACGGATTACTAACGTATGTATGCTTTTTGATTCTTTATCTAATTGTTTCATTACAGAATTCAGAATTACCAAGCAAATTCTTAATGAAGTCTTTAGTAATACTAGGATTAGTTTTGGGAGTTTATGGCTTTTTCCAATCAATAGGAATTGATCCGATCCCATGGGAGAACCCAAATGAAGAGTTATTACTGACTTTGGGAAATTCCAATTTTGGAAGTTCAATTTTGGCCATTACAGCTTTAGCTACTTTGATGTATGCATTAAATGATGTAAAAACAAAACAAACCCGATTTTTGTTATTAGTTACTTTTCTCTTTGAGTTTGGGATTATTGTCGCCGCCCGACCGATCCAAGGAATAATCATGGTCCTAATCGGTTTAGCAGTATTTTTTGGATTTAGTTTGTCTTATTCGCAGAACCGTAAACTTAGGATTGTCTCAATTTATTGGTGGGCTATTCAGGTTGCATTAGGACTGTGTGCAGTTTTAGCCCTTTTTGGTAAAGGTCCAATGCAGTCGCTTTTAGCTGCAAACCTTGGTTCGTTAAAGGATCGTTACTTTCATTGGATAGCTGCAGTTAAAATGTTTCAAGAGAACATTCTATTTGGTGTTGGCCTAGATTCTTTTGGCGACAATTATCGTTTGTATCGAGAAATAGAGGCTATTCAGAGCAGAGGCACTGCTATGTTTGGAACGAATAATGCACACAACACTTTCCTACAATTAGGGGCTACAGGTGGCATTTTCCTTTTAATCACTTATTTGGCTTTAGTTTTATACACAGGCTGGCGATCAATAATTGCCCTAAAGAGAACACCAGACAAAAAATTGGTTGGTGGGCTCTTTACAATCTGGCTAGTTTTACAACTTCAAAGTTTAATCTCGATCGATCAAATAGGTGTAGCAGTATGGTCTTGGGTGGTTGGTGGCTGTTTGGTTGGTATTTCTAAGTTCAATATTGAAACCAAGTTAAAGCAGAATCACGTCAAAATTGCCACTAAAGACAAAAAGAGAGAGCCAATTATATTTTTCACACCGGTTTTGTTAGGTGTTGTTGCCATAACATTATTGCCTACCGTTGTTAATGACCTCAACATCAGACAAAAAGTAATACGATTGGTGAATTCGAGTGATAGCGCGAATGCTCTTGAGAATGCAAACGCACTATACAGTGAGGCTCTAAAATCACCGGAACCAGCGTTAAGGATCGTAGCTATTGAGTATCTTTTAAGTGTTGGGGCAAACGATCTGGCATTGAGCCTTGCTCAAAGTAATGCCAAGGAATTCCCTAATTCCTTTGAAGCTTGGCACGCGCTGGCGGTGTCATATGAAAAATTAGACCAGAAACAAAATGCAATCGCAGCGCGTCAGATGTCAATTAAGTTGGACCCATTGAATCAGGAGATCAGGAAACTCTTGGAGAATGATAGGCAGTCAAATTAGGGTAGGATTGAGAATCATCTAAATTTGGGGCCTATAGCTCAGTCGGTAGAGCAACGGACTTTTAATCCGTGGGTCGACGGTTCGAGCCCGTCTGGGCCCACTCTATAAATTCTTACTTTTTATATCGTTTTATTTCACTTACGCGAGTATCTTCATCTCGTGACAAACAAGCCAAGTCTGCGAGACATCGCCAAGCAAGCTAATGTCTCGCTCGGCACTGTTTCTAATGTGCTTAATCGCCCAACTTCTGTGTCAGAGGAAACTCGACTCAAGGTGCGAGAAGCAATCGACATGTTGGGCTTTGTTCCTAAAGTCGGCGATTCAAAGTTAAATCGAAACTCCAAATTAGTTGGCTTGATTCTGCCTATGGGCCAAAATCCTTTTTATGATGAACTTGCTCAAGGCATCGAAGATTCAATGGCAAAGCATGGTTATCGAGTTTTGATTGGTTATTCACGAGAAGATGAAGCAATTGAATTGCAGCTTCTAAATTCAATGGTGGAAGCAAATTTTCGGGGCATAATCGTGACACCAGTGGGCGCGCACAATCAGGTGTTTGATAAGTTTATTGAAAAGAATGTTCGAGTTGGTTTTATTTCACAAGTCGATGAAGAACCAGATCAGTGTTCCGTTTCAATTGATCAAGTCCGTGGTGGATATATCGGTGTCGAATACTTGGCTGGACTTGGACACAAAAAGATTCTGTGGGTTTCAGGACCAGAACACCATCATCAATCAAATCAACGATTTGTTGGAATTACTCAAGCGGCACATGCCTTCGATATCGAACTTTCCACAATCAACGCACCCTCTTTAGATTTCTTAACGGGTGAACACATTGCGCCACAGATAATTGCCGCAGGACCATTGCCTGATGCGATCTTTGCCGGTAACGATGCTTTGGCTTTTGGAATGATGAATTACTTCCATAAAGTTGGAATTCCGGTGCCGGGTCAGGTGTCAGTTCTTGGCTATGACAATGTTTCTTACGCTGAATCAGCTCTGGTTCCACTAACAACTGTCTCGCAAACCCCGTATCAACTGGGTTGGACAATGGGTTCACAGCTTGCCCTTGAATTTCTAGCTAATGAAGATCATGTTCACCAACATGTTGTTTTCCAGCCCAAGATCGTTGAGCGATCAAGTACAACCCAAAAAATCTAGCCAGAACTTCGCCCCTGACCGGTTAGGCTTTGACCGGTCAGTGAGCGAAAACCTATTGATTAGTCATATCAACCCGTTACCTTTTGTACTAGAAGTTCAGCTGGAGATTCATCTCGACCTGCTTCCTCTGACAATCAGGGGCAGTGGTCGTTTGCCGGCGGATCTCTTTCTACAGGGGTTTCCCTACAAGAAAGAGATTGCGCGCTCCGAACAGCTGCGGGATCGGTAAGCAACCTTTGGACAGAAAGGATGATGTAGCAATGCGTTTTTCTTTTGAACTGTTCAATGAACGGGTGGTGCACCCATGACTGTAATTCGTAGATTTGTCGAATGGCTGAGTTATCACCCAACAACTGAAGAAATAGCACGCGCACTTGCAACCGAATACCTATCTGAATTCTCAGTGCTGGGCTTGCGTTTTGGCCGCATTAACAATGATGATTCAATTACAAATTTAGGTCAGTTTGGTTTTCCAGATTCAGAAAATGTTCGCGGACGAAACATTCCAAGTG